>Ga0181520_10005991_pt1 | contig 18921 bp, 17 predicted proteins | sample PEATcosm2014_Bin_29_FD_132451 | JGI IMG/M metagenome (GOLD analysis project Ga0181520, IMG submission 132451) | Peatland microbial communities from MTU Mesocosm Facility, Houghton, MI, USA - PEATcosm2014_Bin02_30_metaG | ecosystem: Environmental > Terrestrial > Soil > Wetlands > Peat | place...
ACCAGCACGGTGTTTCCGGCGGCCCTGGAAGACCGCTTCCACCAGCCCTACCGCGTGGCGCTGGTGCCCGGCCTGGCAGATATCGAGAGGCTGCGCGCGCCGGCCCTGCGGGGCTGCGCGTTGAGCGGCGCGGGTCCCTCGATCCTGGTGTTCTACGAAGCCGGCCACGAGAGCGTGTGCGACCTGGTGCGGCAAATCTTCCAACTGCACGGGCACGCCTCCGAGACGCTGGTGACGGGGATCGCCGAGCACGGGTTCGAGGTCAGCGGCGAGACCTGCGCTTAGGGGATAGCGCGTTTTCGACGCGGAGACGCGGGGACGCGGAGTTTTGAGAAAGTCAAAACGTGCAGGCGGCCAGGTAACTGCCGCTCTCCCACTCAGGCGGCCTCAAGATCGACCCGCACGCGGCAGCCCAGCGCCGTGGAGATGTTCACCAGCGCGTCCAGCGAGAAGCGTGAGACCCGGCCGCGAAGCAGATCGTTCATCCGCGGCTGCGTCACCCCGCAGTGGCTCGCCGCCTCGACCTGCGTCCAGTCCTGCCGCTTGACGAAGGCCGCGATCTGCTGCATCAGTTCGGCCCGCGCCCGCAGGTTGGCTGCCTGCCCGGGCGTGTCTGCAATGGCGTCCCAAACACTGGCGTAGCTTTCGGATTTCTTCATTTCGCACCTCTCGGCAATCGCGAAAAACGTCTCTTGGCAGTGTCGATATCCTTCTTCGGAGTGGCCTGCGTCTTCTTCTGAAAAGCGTGCAGCACGTATACCGCCTCCGCGCGCCGGGCCACGTAGATCACGCGGTAAGCGCCGCTGTCGTCCGTGATGCGGATCTCTTCAACACCCTTGCCAACGGCGGCCAGCGGTTTGAAATCGTCGGGCTGCTCTCCGCGCTGCACCTTGTCCAGTTGGTAGCCTGCGTCGTGCCGCGCATCCTAGGGGAAGCTCCGCAAGCATTTGAGCGAGTCGCCGAAGAACCGCACTGGGCGCATGTTGCGATTATATCCAATTGGATATAGCGCGCAGGAGGTTTGTTTGCCGCAACAGGAAACCGGACTTGGCCTGGCAGCTTCTTAACATCTCCAATTGCGAGGGTTGCCCCCAGCCTGCAATTCACCAAGCCGCAGTCGAATGCCTGAGTAAAATTCCCGGACCTTAGAATGCTCTGTTTGTTAAGCAATCATAGCCCGCGATCCAGGCTGGTCGCTCGCCGCGCTCCCGGGGGCGCGCCGGCGCGCTTACCTGCCCGTGTGCAGGTTGTTATGGATGGCGTAAAGGGCCAGCTCCAGCCGGTCCGAGACGCCTAGCTTATCGAAGATGTTGTGCAGATGGTTCTTCACCGTCTGCTCGCTGATGAACATCTTCTCGGCCATTTCCTTGTTCTTGAAGCCCTGGGCCACCAGAGCCACGATTTCGCGCTCCCGCTGGCTGAGGGGCGAACGCTCGCGATCGCGCGGCGCCGGCATGGGAGCCGGGGGCGGACCCTCGTCGTTGGCCACGAACTGCCGGATGACGGCCTGCGTGGTGTGGGAATCCAGCCAGATCTCGCCGGCGTGCACCTTCCGTATGCTCTTGATCAGCAGCTCGGTGGCGGTCTGCTTGAGCACAATTCCGGAAGTGCCCAGCTTCATAGCCTGGACAAATTCGTTTTTGTCGTCGGAGGCGGTCAGGACAATAACCCGGGTCCGGTTCTTGGTGCTTTGCAGCTTTTGCAGCGTGGCCAGGCCGTCCAGGCCGGGCATTTTGAGGTCCAGCAGAAGGATGTCCGGTTCGAACTGCTGGAGTACTTCCAGCACCTGCCGGCCGTCCTGAGCCTGGGCCACCACTTCGAAGTCGTCTTCGAGCGCCAGCAGCCGGCAGAGGCCATCCCGGAAAATGGGATGGTCGTCCGCGACGACAATTCGGATCTTGGATCTCGAGACGATCCCCGGGCTCGAGGAAGAGCCATCAAGGGCGGCATTGTTTTCGGACATACACTTCCCGCTAGCGCTATTGTAGAGTCCTGATAGTACCAAGTCAAATCGTACCTAAACCGCACTGCTGGATAGCGGCACACCTCCCGCCTCAGTACGGAAGTCCCAATGCCCCTGGTTCGCGCGATTTGAGGAGTCACGCCCACGGGGTGGGTGTGGCTACCTGGAGAGGGCCGTACTTTGATAAGGTGAGAAGCATATGAGTGAAGAACTGGCCGAAGTAGACTTTCAGCGGTACTGGCGGCGCCTCCAGCAACTCGGGCTAAACGCGTACGAATCGCGCTCATACCTGGTGCTTCTCGGCCATCCCAAGTTCAAGGCACTGGAACTGGCGGCGCGCGCGCACGTGCCCCGGCAGAAGATCTACGAAGTGCTGGACAGCCTGGTGGAGAGAGGCTTCGCGCAGGTGGTGCAGGAGAAGACCAAGCTGTTCTCGGCGGTGGAACCGAGCCTGGCCATTCCCGGGTACCTGGGGCGCAAGCGGCTCTCGCTGGAGCAGGAACTGACCGACAACGGCCGCGCGGGGACCGCCCTGATCGACGACCTTGCCACCCTCTATGCCGAAGGCCAAGGCGGGCGCGGCACGCTGGACTACCTGCGGATCGTGAGCGAGCCGACGCAAACGGCCGCCGAGTACCGCCGCATGCTGGGGGAGATCAAGACCGAGTATGTGGAATTCTCCCGGCCTCCCTATGCCGTGGACCCGCTGGACGAAAAGCTGGTGAAGCAGGCCGCCGGCAGCGGTGTGCTCTGCCGCCTGCTGCTCGAAGAGGGATCGCTCGACGACGAGCATCGCCAGCGGCTGGCCGATTATGCCGCGGCGGGCGTGGACGTTCGCGTGGCGGACTCGCTGCCCATGAAGCTGGCGGTATTCGACGGCCAGCACGGCATGATCGCGCTGCTTGACCCCGTGATTACGCGGCCCTCCTGGACGGCAGTGGTTTTTCACCACGAAGGCATGGGCGAGGCCATGAAAGGCCTCTTCGAGGTGCATTGGAAGCGGGGGCGAAAGCTGGAGACCAGCTAGCTCAAACGGCGTGGCCTTGCTCGGAATGCCGGCGACGGGGTCATTTCCACGATACGGATTCCCCTCCCAGCAGTACGAGATCCAGAATCTCCGGCCGGCTGCGGGCGAATTCCACGGGAACCGGCTTCCCGTTATAGGGCTTGAGGATTCTCAGGCTCGGGAGCACCTCCTCGGTGCGCGTCGGCCCATGTCCCGCCTGGACAGCACGGCGCACGGTGGTGCCCACCGCCAGCCGTACCTCCGCTCCGTCGATTATGGCTGCCAGAAACGGATTCACCGCCACGCGTCGAGGGATCACCATGCACATCTCCGGGTCGGATTCCCGGCACGGGGAAAAGTCCGCCATAAGCGCCTGAGTGCGGTGCTCGAGTTCCGCGCGCGTAGGGGCGGCCAGCATGATTTCGGTGATGCCGTTGTCGCGCGGATCGGTCTTGTAGAACAGCCGGTAATAGGCGACGCCGGCGGAGAAGTGGAAATAGTTGACGAGCGGCGCGTCGGCCGATTCGGTCCGGCCCGCGATGCTGCGCTCGGCGGCCAGGGGAACGATGGTCGAGCCGGCGCGGCCGCGTTTCGGCTGGAAGCCATACCAGGCGGTCTCGACCCCCAGGAGGTTAGGGGTGGTCTGCGCCGTTACAGCTATCTGGCGGTCGCTCCCGGAAACGGCGGCGGTTGCGAGGACCGGCGCATCCGGGGCGGCACTGGCTTCGATGATGGGGCTGACCACCTGAAGGCGGGTCTCCGTACCGAGATCGACGTAGCCTTTCCGAACGCCATCGGCGTGCAGCAGGCGGTAGGCGGCCGAGGGGTCCAGCGGGATGGATTCCAGAATGCGCGTGGCCAACGCCAAGCCCTCGCCGGCGGCCAAACAGCCCTGCGCTTCGGCGCCGGCGGTCCATTCGCCGAGCCAGCCGGGCGGCTGCCCCAGCAAGGCGTCGCGCGAGACGGTCAGATGGATCTTTCGCTTGCCCGGCCGGACCAGAATGGCGCCGCCACCGGGTGCGCACGAGGGCTGCCAGGCGGTGATTGAGGCGGCCAAAGTGGCTCGCGCGGTATCGGCCGACGCAACTCCGGGCGGCACGAGCACCCGGGTGCGGTCCGAAGGAGCCAGCCGGTAGGTTTGCGGTTTGCGAACGGCGCAGGCGGGAGCGAGAAGGGCAAGAACCGCCACCAGCCACTGGGCGGCGCGGCTAGAGCCAAGCATACTAGAAACCTAACACGTTCGGCCGGCCTGGGAACCCGCCCGGGCTGCAACCGCCTTTGGTGGTCGTAGCGAGATCCGCTCTGCCTAGCGCGTTCCGTCGGCGACGCCGCGCTCTTTGCGGGTGAGGATCTGGCGGACGGCGTAGATGCGGCGATCCTGGCTCTCGAAGTAGGTCCGCATGATCACTTCGCCCAGGAAGCCGGTGGTGAACATCATCAAGCCGGCGAGAAGCAGCAGGCTGCCCGCCACGATCAGCGGGCCGTGCTGCTCGATTACGTCCCGCCCCAGCAGCTTCTCGATGGCGATATAGACCATGATGCCACCGCCCAGGGTGGTACCGGCCAAGCCCAGCGATCCGAAAAAATGCATGGGGCGCGTCAGGTACTTCAGCAAAAACCTGATGGTCAGAATATCGAACAGGACGCGGAACGTGCGGCCGATGCCGTAATGCGAATCGCCGGAGGCGCGGGGCACGTTGCGGATGGGCACTTCGGCCACGCGCGCGCCGTAGAAGCTGGCCAGGGCCGGGATGAAGCGGTGCAGCTCGCCGTAGAGATTGACGTCCTTGAGAATCTCGGCGCGATAGGCCTTGAAGGTGGTTCCGAAATCGCGCAGCTTCACGCCCGAAGCCTTGGCCATGAGCCAGTTGGCCACCCGCGACGGCAGCTTGCGGCTGATGGCGTTGTCCACGCGGTTCTGGCGCCAGCCGCTGGCAATATCGTAGCCTGCGTCGACCTTCTCGAGCAGCGCGGGGATGTCTTCGGGGGCGTGCTGCAAATCGCCATCCATGGCGATCACGATGTCGCCTTTGGCTTCGTGGAAACCCGCCGAAAGGGCCGCGGTCTGGCCGAAATTGCGGCGCAGGCGGATGACCTTCAGATGGCCATCGGTCTCCACCAGATTGGCCAGCAGCTCGAAGCTGCGGTCGGTGGAGGCGTCGTCCACGAAGAGGATTTCGTAAGGGCGCGCGAGCGGCTCCAGCACGGCCACCAGGCGGTCGTACAGCGGGAGAATGGAGCACTCCTCGTTGTGGATGGGGATGACGATCGACAGCATGATGCGAAAAGCGTAGTGTAGCATCGGACGCCCAAAAGCGTGTTACACTTCCGCGCGCATGGAGCGGCTTCCCTTCCAGGTGACCGGCGCGGGCGCGGTTTACGATGTCATCCCGCGGCTGCCCGTGACGGTGCTGCTGGACAATGTCCGCAGCCTGTACAACGTGGGTGCTTTCTTTCGAACCGCCGATGCCGCCCGCGTCGAGAAGCTCTACCTGTGCGGCATTACCGGGCGGCCGCCCCATAAGGGCATCGCCAAAACCGCCCTGGGGGCGGAAGAGTGCGTGGCTTGGGAGCATGCCTGGGAACCCACAGAGCTCGTCGGGCGGTTGCGCGAGCGCGGCTTGGAAATCGCTGCCATCGAGACCGCGCTGCACGCCGTGGATCTCTACGATTGGGAGCCGCGTTTCCCGGTGGCGCTGATCTTCGGAAACGAAGTGGAGGGCATTCGCCCGGAGGTCTCGGCGCTATGCGACACGCACGTGCGGATACCCATGCTGGGCGTCAAGCACTCGCTCAACGTGGCCACTGCCGGAGGGGTGGCGATCTTCGAGCTCCTGCGGAAATACAGGGCCCTGAAACTGGTACGATGAAATTTGTCCCAAACCCTGCCCCGATTGCGCCTGGAGCTGGATTTCATGCCCTCGCCCTCGCCCGAACATCCAGGCGTGTTCATACGCGATCCGTACCGCTTTTCGGATGCCATGCTGATTATTCCGCCGGTGCTGGCTCCGTGCCTCGAGTGCTTCGACGGGCGGCAGACGGATCTGGACCTGCGCGCCGAGCTGGTGCGCATCACGGGCGATCTGCAGGTTGCCGAGATCGAGCAGAACCTGCTTGAGACCTTGAGCAGCGCCGGTTTCCTGGAGGACGAGAATTTCGCGCGCATGCGCGAGGAGCGGCGCCGCGCCTTCGCCGAGCAGCCCGTGCGGGAGCCGGCCCACGCGGGGGCGGCCTATCCGGGAGAAGCGGGGGCTCTGAAGCAGACGCTGGCGGAGTATATGCAAGGCGAGGCCGCCGCAGCGGCTCAGGCCGATGGCAACCTGCTCGCCATCGCAGCACCGCACGTGAGCCCGCAAGGCGGGTGGCAATCCTACCGCTCGGCGTATTCGCTGCTGCGGCCGGAGCATCGCGAAAAAACCTTCGTGATCCTGGCCACCTCGCATTACGGGCCGCCGGAAAAGTTCGGGTTGACGCGCAAGCCGTTCCTGACGCCGCTGGGCCAGGCCGAAACCGACCGAGAAATGGTGGACTGGCTGGCGGAGCGGGGCGGCCCGGCGGTCGAAATGGAAGACTACTGCCACTCCTTCGAGCACACCGTGGAGTTGCAGGTGGTTTTCCTGCAACACGTGCTGGGGCCGGGCGTGCGCATCCTGCCCGTTTTGTGCGGCTCGTTCGCGCGCAGCCTGTACCAGGGCGGCGACCCCGAAGACGACGATGGCGTCAAGCAATTCCTGAGCGCCCTGGGCGAATTGGGCGATCGCCAGAGTAAGCGCCTGTTCTGGGTGCTGGGCGTGGATATGGCCCATATGGGCGCGCGTTACCAGGACTCTTTCTCGGCGGTCGCGAACCAGGGCCTGATGAGCGAGGTAGGCGGCCGGGACGAAAGCCGGATCGGCCGAATCAACGCCGGCGACGCAGCGGGTTTTTGGGACTTGGTGCGCGCCAACCACGACGATCTCAAGTGGTGCGGCTCGGCGCCGTTTTATACGTTCATGAAGGCCGTGCCGCAGGCGCGCGGGGAGCTGCTCCGGTATGAGCAGTGGAATATCGACGAGCGCAGCGTGGTGAGCTTCGCGGGGATGGCGTTTCGGAAATAGGACTCGCTGCGCGAGTTACTGGGCAAGCTAAAGCATGCCCCACCAAGACTCGCTGCGCGAGTCGGGCTGCTCAACACGCTACTCGATGGCGACTGTGACGCCCGATTGCGTCGCTTGCGATCCTACCTGCAGCGTGACCGGTACGGCCGGCCCGGCGGGTGCGCCGGCGGGAATGCTCACGTTGATTTGCAGGACCCCCGCCACGATCCCCGGAGCTCCGCCGGCGTAGAGCACCGGTGCAGACTGGCCGCCGATTTGCGCCGTCACCGGCAGGACCGGCTGCGGCAGGCTGTTGGCGTCCGTTATAGATCCATCCTGGCCTGGAGGCGAGGTCTGGCCGAAGCCGGTGGCATAGAGGATGATCCAGCCACCCACGGAGGCCGGGTGGGCGCTACCGTTGGAGGTGCCATCCATGTTGACCGCGAGGGCCTGGCCGGTGCCGGAGGCGTCCGCTGTAAACAGACCCGGCGTGGCCGGCTGAACCGTCATGGAAACGGGAGCCGAGGTCTGGCCCTGAAACTCTACCTGCACTTGCGAAGTCGCGGCGGAGACTCCGAAGGGCACGATGGCGCTGACCTGGTCGAGGGCGGCGTAAACCACCGGGGCGGCCACGCCATCGAAAAGCACACGCGTATCCGAAACATTCTTGGCTAGCCGTCCGAAGATGTTGAACTGAAGGCTCTGGGGGACGGAGGGTCCCAGATTTGAGCCGAACAGGGTTACCACTTCGCCCGGCGAGATGGCGGCGGCCGAATAGCTGGCCGCATTGCCGACCGCAGCGACGACGGGCTGCGGCAGGATCGCGGCGCTCCGGTTCAGCAGACCGTAGACCAGCACGGCATCGGACGACGCGGCGTACACCGTGCCGTTCACCACCGTGGGAGGGGTGAACTTCACGAAGCCATCCATGGCGTCTCCCGGCTCCATGCCGCTGTTCCATAGCTCGGTGGCCAGGTTGGCGGCGTCGAAGGCGTGCAGCACGGCGGGGGTACCGCCGTTGTACTTGCCGGTGGTCTCCCAGAGGATGCCCGTACCGCCCTGACTGCCATTGGCGGAGAGCGCCATGCCGCCACGCGCGCCGCCCGAAATCGGACTGCTGGAGGAGACCGGGTTGGGGTCGAAACCGTTGGGCGTCACCTGGTAGCAGTAGAGCGGGCCGCCATCTTCCTGGATGTACACATAGGCAGTCCCGGAACGGGACCACACCGCCAGATTGAAAATCCACGTGCCAATGGCTTGAAAGACCTGGGCGGCGCCGCCGGAACCGAGGTGGCCCATGTAGTTGCCGTCGATCAGATAGAGATCGCCGTACTTGTCGCCACCGATCAACTGGTGGCTGCCAGGGATGAGGGCCGGCCCGGCGGAAAGATCGTAATCCTGGTCGGACAACGCCTGCCAGTTGGGCGGCGTATACCAATCCGTCATAGCGGGGGGAGTGCCGGACATTTTGACGAAGCTCTCGCCGAAGTTAGCGGCTCCATCGTAATCGCCGTTGCCGGTGATGAAATACAGGTTGCCGGCGTCGTCGGCGGCCGGGGCGCGGCCGGATTGCCAGATGGCGCCGCCTTGGCCTTGCGGGGTGGTCTGGAAGACACCGACCTGCTGGGTAAGGTCGGCGGCGTTGTAGCTGATCAGCCATCCGTGCCAGAGGCCGTAATCGCCGTGCGATCCGAACGCCAGCGAGACCACGCCATTGAGAAGGAGCAAGCCGGGGCGCTGGATGTGCTGCGAGGGATCGAAGGCCACCTGGCCGGCGCCGTTAGCCCCTGGGCCGGTTCCCGGAACGGTTGCGGCAATGGTGACGGGGCCATTCATGCGCTCCTGGCCGGTGCCCAGATCGAGCGCGTGCAGTTGAAAGCCGGGCTGCCCGTTCTGCAGCGTTTCGGCTACCACATACAGGACGCCGGCTAGGGGATCGATCGCGCCGGTGCCGAGAATGCCGATCTCCGGGGCGACGTCGGTTAAGGCTCCCGTATCGCTCTGGAGCATGGAGGAAGGGACCGAGGGCCCCAGATTCACTTGCCAGAGCACCACCGGCGAAGCAGCCGAATCGGCATCGAAGGCGTACACGCTGTTGTGCTGGGTGGCGACGAACAGGACATTGCGGGTTCCCTGGTTGGGAATCGGGAGGCCGCTTACGTAGAGCGGCTGGGCGAAGATCTGACCATCCACTGGGAAGAGGCCGAGTTTTCCGAAGATCCCCGGCGCCACATTGCCAACCGTCAACTGGGTTTCCTGAAGATTCGCGTTGGTCCGGTCAGTTCCATAATTGGCCGACAAAACGCTAACTTGTCCCAGGACTAAAGTTTGAAAAGCGGCGCCGAAAACGAGCAGCCGCAGCAAAGTACGCACAATCAATCAGATGCGAAAGCGCGCGCGGGTACTAGCGCTACTGACGTCCGATATAGGAGATCTCGCACAATCCCACGAGGGATGCTAGACTGCAATGGCTACAGTGAGCCAGAGACCCCCATGTTTGGTCGGTTCCGTACCCCACTTTTGCCGCTTTTTGCCACGCTGATTCTATCCTTACCGGCTTCCGCCTGGGCGGCGGAGACCATCTCAGGCGCCGGCCTGACGGTCACGGTGGACCCCAGCGGCTCCTATGACATCGTGCTGGCCAATCCAGCCTGGGATTTCGGGGGCCAGATCGGCTACCCGCTTTCCAATCTCACGGTGGCTTCGGGGGCCGATGCGGTGGGCAGCTTCAGTCAGATCGCGTTCGACTTCCAATCCGACGTGGCGCACCATGGGGCCATCAGATCTTACTGGGATCATCAGGCGGTGTTGTTTACGCTGAGCAATTCCGCGGCGGGGTCCAATGCGATCTCGTTTCCCAACCTGACCCGCTATCCGCAGGGCCTCAGCCACATCAACTTCTGCGGAGTGTTCGGGATGCCGAGCTTTTACGGCTTCGCGCCGGAAAGCCCGTGGGTGTTCTTCGACGGGACCGCGAATGCCTTCGTGCTTTCTCCGGCCACCCATTTCATGGTGGCGAGCACGGCATACGGGCCCAACGGTGCGCTGGCCAGCGGCATCTCGCCGCAGATCGCGACTTTGCCGGCAGGTTTCACGCACCAGGTGCTGCTGGTGGTCGAGAACGGCATCAATCAGGCTTTCGATACGTGGGGGAACACGCTGACCAGCCTGTTGGGCAAGACGCGTCCGGCCAACGATGCCGATACGGTCTTGAGCCAACTCGGATACTGGACCGACGCGGGATCCACTTACTACTACAGCACCCTGCCTTCGACCTCCTACACCGACACGCTGATGGCGGTCCAGGCCAATTTCAACAGCCTGGGAATCCCGCTCGGCTACTTGCAACTGGACAGTTGGTTCTATCCCAAGGGGCCGTCGGCCGAGTGGCAGGATACCTCGGATGGAATTTACGAGTATATGGGCGCGCCGGCGCTCTTCCCCAACGGGCTCACCGGATTCCAGCAAACGCTGGGTGCGCCGCTGGCGACGCACGCCCGCTGGATCGACGCCTCCAGCCCCTATCGCCAGCAGTACCAAGTCTCGGGCGATGTTTCGATCGATCCGTTGTACTGGAACGGCGTGGCGAGAAATCTGGCGGCTGCGGGCGTCGCCGTTTACGAGCAGGACTGGCTCTCGGACAAGGCACAGACCAACTTCGATCTGAGCGACGGGGACGCCTTTCTGGATGGCATGGCGGCGGCCATGGCGCGCGAGCATATCGACATCCAGTACTGCATGCCCACGGCGCGTCATTTCCTGCAGAGCGCCAAATACAGCAACGTGACCAGCATCCGCGCCAGCCAGGACCGCTTCGCGCAGGCGCGCTGGACCAATTTCCTGTATGCCGGGCGGCTGGCCAGCGCATTGGGGGTTTGGCCGTTCAGCGACATTCTGATGAGCGGGGAAACGGCCAACCTGCTGGTGGCCACGCTGTCCGCGGGGCCGGTAGGAATCGGCGATCCGGTGGGGTCGATCGATGGCGCCAGCCTGAGCCGCGCCGTGCGTGCGGATGGCACGATCATAAAGCCGGACGCGACCCTAACCCCGCTGGATGTCAATTACCTGGGCGACGCGCATTCGGTCAACGCGCCGCTGGTGGCCGCGACGTATTCGGATTTCGGAGGCCTGCGGGCTTACTACCTGTTCGCATACAACCGAGCCTCCGACGCCGCGGCCAAAATTTCGCTGCGCGACGCGGGCGTGAAGTGGCCGGTTTACCTGTACAACTACTTCGAGGGCACGGGACAGGTGGAAACCCCGCGGGATTCGGTGAGCGCCAATTTTCAGAACGGCTGGGTCTATCTGGTGGCCGTGCCGATAGGGCCATCCGGAATGGCCATTCTGGGCGACACCGGCCATTTTGTCACGCTAGGCAAAAAACGCGTAACCGCCCTCGAGGACGATGGAACGGTTTCGCTCACGGTGGCCTTCGCGGCGGGGGAGAAATCTCGCACGCTGTGCGGGTACTCGCCCAATGCGCCCGAGGCTTCGGCACAGAGCGGCGCCATCGGCCCGTTGACTTACGATTCCGCCACGCGCCTGTTCAGCCTGCCGGTCATGCCCGGCGCAGGCGGGACGGCTACGATTCGGATTTCCCGGCCGCGGGCGAGTTCGCCCGTGAGGCAAGCCCGTACCCCGGCGGAACCAGCAATGTGAGAGCGTCCGGCACGATTTCGATTTCGGCCGGCAGGCGTCCGGCGAATTCGCCATCGATCTGCACGTAGACGCCCGGGTTATCCGGGCAAACCAGCGTGGCGCGGCAGGCGCGAAGTACTTCCACGCCCTTTAGGCCGTTCAAGCGGTTCAGCGCCATCCCGGCGAAATATTTCACATACGGCAGGGAAGTGCGACCCTCGAACAGGACCGTCTCGAACTTGTCGTCCAGCAGGGTGACGCTCCGGGCGATTTCGAAATCGCCGCCGTAGTTGCGCACCTTGCTGAGCAGCGCGAACGAGCATTCCCGCGGGCGGCCGTCGATCTCCACGTGGATCTGGGGCAGGCGGCGGCCCAGCAGGCTCCAGCCAGCCACCCAGTAGGCGAACTTGCCGATGCGGTCCTTGAGCGCCGCGTTCACGTGGTAGACGATGTGGGCATCGAGCCCTACGCCCGCCATAAGCAGGAAGTGGCGCGAGACACGGCCACCATCGCAGGTCACATGACCCACCGAAATGCGCCGCGGCCGGCACTCGGCGAGCCTCTCGGCGGCGCGCACGGGATCGCCGCCGAGGCCCATCTCGATACCCAGCACATTGGCGGTGCCGGCGGGCAGCAGGCCCAGGGGGACGTCGCAGTGCACCATGCCCTCGGCCACTTCGTTGATGGTGCCATCGCCGCCGGCCGCGAGGATGAGATCCGCGCCGGCGGCAATGTGTTCGCGCGCGATGGCGCCGGCGGTCCGCGGACCGCGCGTAGGGGCCGACACGATCTTGTGCCCGGCCCGGGTTAGAATTTCGATGGCTTGCTCCACCAACCGCTGCCCGCCGCGTCCGAATCTGCCCGCGCGGGGATTGTAGATGAGAACCGTCTTCCTGTAGCCGCTTATGGTGTTCTCCGGTATCCTCGTTAGATTATAGATTAGAGACAGATGCCAGAACCCGCGCGCGAAATCGAGGCGCTCCGCGAGCAGTTGCGGCGCCATGAGCATTTGTACTACGTTCTCGACCAGCCGGAGATCACGGACGCGGCGTACGACGAGCTCATGCGGAAGCTGCAGGAGCTCGAAGCGCGGCATCCGGAGCTGTTCAGTGCGGATTCTCCCACTCAGCGCGTGGGCGGAAAACCGCGCGAGGGCTTCGTCAAAGTGCGACACAGCGCGCCTATGATGAGCCTGGATAACGCGCTGAACGAGGCGGAGCTGCGGGAGTTCGACCGGCGCGTGCGGGACCTGCTCAAGGGCGCGCCCTACACCTACGTGGCCGAGCTGAAGATGGACGGGCTTTCCATGGCGGCGCTCTATCGGGACGGCCGGCTGCACCAGGCGGTCACGCGCGGAGATGGCTCGGTGGGAGAGGATGTCACCGAGAACGCGCGCACCATACGCTCCCTGCCGCTGCGCGTGAGAGGCGAGATGGCGGCCATCGAGGCGCGCGGCGAGGCGGTCATGAACCGGCGCGCTTTCGAGCGGCTGAATGCCGAGCGGGACCAGCGGGGGCTTTCGCGCTTCGCCAACCCGCGCAACGCCGCGGCGGGGTCGCTGCGGGTGCTCGAGCCGCGCGTCACGGCCTCGCGGCGTCTGGATTTCTACGCCTATTTCCTGCTGGTGGATGGACGCCCGGCGCTCGAGAGCCACTGGCAGGCGCTCGAAGAGCTGGTGCGTATGGGATTCAAGGTCAACGAGCATCGCACGCGCTGCCAGGACGTGGAGCAGGTGCTGACCTACTGCGCCGAATGGGAGGCGCGCCGCGACGAGCTGCCCTACGAAATCGACGGCGTGGTGCTCAAGGTGGATTCCATCGCGCAGCAGCGCCTGCTCGGCTATACCGCCAAGGCGCCGCGCTGGGCGATCGCCTTCAAGTACGCCGCGCGGCAGGCCACCACCGTGGTCGAAGGCATCGAGGTACAGGTGGGGCGAACCGGCGCGCTGACGCCGGTGGCGCGGCTGAATCCGGTCGAGGTGGGCGGCGTGACGGTGTCGCGAGCCACCCTGCACAACGAAGACGAGATCGGGCGGCTAGGTCTGGAGATCGGCGACGATGTGGTGATCGAGCGCTCGGGCGACGTGATTCCGCGGGTGGTGCGGGTGCACTCGCTGGGATCGTATCGCAAGCCGTTCCACATGCCCGCGAAATGTCCCGTGTGCGGCGGCAAGGTGGTGCGCGAGGAGGGCGAAGCGGCCAGCCGCTGCATCAACACCAACTGTTCGGCGCGGCTGAAGGAATCCATCCTGCATTTCGCCTCGCGCGGGGTAATGAATATCGATGGCGTGGGCGAGGCGCTGGTGGATCAGCTCGTGGACCGCGGCATGGTCGAGAGCGTGGCGGATCTGTACGACCTCACGGCCGACAAGCTGCTGACGCTGGAGCGCATGGGGACGAAATCCGCGGGCAACGTGATCCGCAACATCGAGAATTCCAAGCGGAATCCGCTGCCGCGCGTGCTCGGCGCGCTGGGGATACGCTTCGTGGGCGAGCGCACGGCGGTGTTCCTGGCGGAGGCTTTCGGCGGCATGGACGCCATCGCGGGAGCGGGGCTGGGCGAGCTTCAGGAAGCCGAGGAAGTCGGACCCAAGGTGGCGGAGAGCATTTTTCAGTTCTTCCGCGAGCCGCGCAACCAGGAGCTGGTGGACCGGCTGCGCGCGGCGGGGCTGCAATTCACGTATCAATCGCGGAGGCCCAAGGCCGGCCCGCTGAAGGGCTATGTCTTCGTCCTGACCGGGACCCTGAGCGGGATGAGCCGCGAAGAGGCGCAGCGCCTGATCGAATCCGCGGGCGGCAAAGTGAGCGGCACGGTGAGCAAGAAAACCAGTTTCGTGGTGGCCGGCCAGGATGCCGGCTCCAAGCTGGCCAAGGCTCAGAAATTAGACATTCCCGTGCTCAGCGAAGAGCAACTCATGGGCATGATCCGCGTGGGCTAGGACGGGTGAGACGATTGAGCTTGCCTACCCGCGCGACTCAATAGGGCTACCTACTAGGGCAACCTAAAGGATGCCCCACCTCGCGTGTTAACGTGGAGTGTTCCCCACGATGACAATCGACGAGCAACTGAGCTATCTGCGCAAGGGCATGGCGGAGATTATCCGCGAAGAGGAGCTGCGCGAGCGGCTGGTCGAATCAGCTAAGACCGGCCGGCCACTGCGTGTAAAAGCCGGATTCGACCCCACCGCGCCGGATCTGCACCTGGGGCACACGGTCCTGCTGCGCAAGATGAAGCACTTCCAGGACCTGGGTCATACCGTAATTTTTCTGATCGGCGATGCCACGGGGTTGATCGGCGACCCCACCGGCCGCAACCTCACCCGGCCGCCCATGACCCGCGAGGCCATTCTAGAGAACGCCGAGACGTATAAGACGCAGGTGTTCAAAATCCTCGACCGGGAGAAGACCGAGATCCGCTTCAATAGCGACTGGCTCATCCCCATGGGCTACGTCGAGCTGGTGAAACTGGCCTCGAAATACACGGTGGCGCGCCTGCTCGAGCGCGACGATTTCTCTAAGCGGTACAAGGAAGGCATCCCCATCTCGGTGCACGAGCTGCTCTATCCGCTGGCCCAGGCGTACGATTCGGTGGCCCTCGAATGCGATGTCGAAATGGGCGGCACGGATCAGAAATTCAATCTGCTGGTGGGCCGCGAGATCCAGAGAGATTACGGGCAGGCTCCGCAGATCGTAGCCACCACGCCGCTGCTCGAGGGCCTCGACGGCGTGAACAAGATGTCCAAATCGCTGGGCAACTACATCGGGATCGCCGAGCCGCCCGAGGTGATGTTCCGCAAGGTCATGCAGATCAGCGACGACCTGATGTGGCGCTACTACGAGCTGCTGACGGACCACAGCCTGGCGGAGATCGCCGCGCTGCGCGCCCAGGCCCACCCCATGGAAGCCAAGATCGCGCTCGGCAAGGCGATCGTGGCGGACTTCCATTCGGAGGAGGAGGCCGGGCGGGCGGCGGAGGTCTTCAACAGCGTGGTGCGCCGCGGCGAGGTGCCCGCGGATATGCCCGAGGCGCCCATGACGGCGGGAGCGGCGACGGCGGCGGGCCTGCGGGTGGCGAAGCTGCTGGCGGGTGTGGGACTGGCGGAATCGGTGAGCGAAGCGACACGCAAAATCGATGCGGGGGCCGTCGAAATCAACGGCGAGCGGGTCAGGGAACTGACCATCGCGGATCCCGGCGGAGCTCTGGTGATCCGGGCCGGCAAGAACTGGCGCAGAGTTCGGCCGTGAGGAAACTCTACTACTGGAAGGTGCGGCAGCGCGAGATCCAGCTTGGCGAGCGCACCGCCATCATGGGCGTGATCAACATCACGCCGGATTCGTTTTCCGATGGCGGCAAGTACAACGATCCGGACCGGGCTTTCGCCCGTGCCCTGGAGCTGGAAGCGCAGGGTGCCGACATCCTGGACATCGGCGCGGAATCGACGCGGCCGGGAGCGGCCCGCATCTCGGCGGCGGAGGAGATGCGGCGGCTGATTCCGGTGCTGAAGCGCCTCAAAGACCGTCTGAGCATTCCCGTGTCGGTGGACACTTACAAAGCCGAGGTGGCGGAGCGCGCGCTGGAGTTGGGAGTCGAGATCATCAACGACCCCTCCGGGCTGACTTTCGAGCCGAATCTGGCGCGGGTGATTTCCAACCACGATGCCGGCCTGGTGCTGAACCACATGCGCGGGCGGCCGGAGACGTGGTCGAAGCTCAGCCCCATGCCGGACCCCATGGCGACGATCCTGCGCGACCTGGAGGCGGGGGTGAGCCGCACGCGCCTGGTGGGAGTCGACCGGAGCCACGTGGTGATCGATCCGGGCCTCGGGTTCGGCAAGCGCAAAGAGCAGAACCTGATCATCCTGGACCGGCTCTCGGCGCTGGCGGGCCTGGACATGCCGATCCTGGTGGGACCCTCGCGCAAGCACTTCGTGTCGCGCCCGGACCCGGCGGATGCCCGCTGCGCGACCGCCGCGGCGGTGACGGCGGCGGTACTGGCTGGGGCGCACATCGTTCGCGTGCACGACGTCCACGAGATGCGTGCCGCCACGGACGTGGCCGATGAGATCTTGCGCACGCGGGTTTGAGAGCGAGTTTCCACTCTCCACATCCGTCAAGTGCAGTCGAGGCGGCCATCTCCGGTATAATGGTCCCCTGTGGGAGCGATCCCGGTTCGATGACCGATATTAAGAAGAAGTTGCAGGATGAGATTGCCGTGCTCGAACACGAGCTGCACGTGGAATTGCCCAGGGAAATTCTGAAAGCCAGGGCTCACGGAGATCTCAGCGAAAACGCCGAGTATCATGCGGCCAAGGAGCGGCAAGGTTTCGTCAACGCTCGTCTGAACCAGCTCAAGGGGCGGCTGGCCGAGGTGTCGATGATCGACTTCTCGAAGATACCGCGCGACAAGGTGGGTCTGGGCTCGACCGTCGTGGTGCTGGACACCAAACGCGACGAGGAGCTGACTTATAACCTGGTTACTACGGAGGAAGCGGACGCGGCCAATGGAAAGATCTCGACGACCAGCCCGATCGGCCGCGCGCTGCTGGGCAAGGTGGTGGGCGACGAGGTCCGGGTGCAGAGTCCGGGGGGCGTGAAGGATCTCGAGATTTTGCGGCTGTCCACCATCCACGACGGGATCGAGTAAGTTATGACCGTTACCGGTGGGATCGGAAAAGCCTGCGGCGCGATCATCGACCGGATCGTGCGCTGGCTGGCGCTTTCGCGGATCCATCCCAACGTGCTGACGTTCATCGGCCTGGTCATCAACATATGGGCCGCGTGGCTATTCGCGCGTGCCGGCTCGGGGTCGCAGGACCCGGCCGTGGATTTCCGCTGGGCGGGCGTGGTGGTGATCGGTGCCGGCCTGTTCGACATGGTGGACGGGCGTGTGGCGCGGGCTACCAGCCGAGTGACGCGGTTCGGCGGCTTCTTCGATTCGGTGGTGGACCGCTACTCGGACCTGGCGGTGTTCATGGGGCTGCTGGTCTACTACGCTTCCATCAACCGCTTCTTCTACATCGTACTCACGGCCGTGGTGATGACCGGCTCGGTGATGGTGAGTTACACGCGCGCCCGGGCCGAGAACACCATCCCCAAGTGCAAGGTGGGGTTTCTGGAGCGGCCGGAGCGCGTGGTGCTGATCATCATCGGAGCGTTGTTCAACCGCATGGCGGCGGTGCTGTGGGTTATCGCGGTGCTCTCGAACCTGACCGTGATTCACCGCATGATCTACACCTGGCGGGAAGCCGAGCGCCTGGAAGACGCGCAGTTGCGGGCCGTGAAGGAAGCCGTCGAAGCCAAGCGGCCGGATTGAGCGGGGGGACCAAGGCCTCCGCGTCGAGTTATTAGTCCGCGCTTCGAGTTACTAATCTTCCAGGATCACGTGCGCCATGCCCAGCTCGGCGGTGTGCGTGATCGAGAGCGAGATGTTGCGCACGCGCAGCTTCTCGGCGAAGCGCGCAGCCACGCCGTGCAGGCGCAGAGTGGGACGGCCGGAGGGCAGATTGGCGACCTCGAAATCCTGCCACGTCACGCCGTGCCGCCAGCCGGTGCCAATGGCTTTCATGCCAGCCTCTTTGGCGGCGAAGCGCGCGGCGTAGCGTTCGAAGCGATTGGCCTTGCGCTCCACATAGGCGATCTCGGCGGGCGTGTAAATGCGCCGGACGAATTTGACGCCGAAGCGCGCAATGGAGGCGCGTATGCGCGGCACCTCGGCCAGATCCACGCCAGTTCCGACGATCATTTCAATTCCACTCCCGTGGTGGTGATAGTGAGGCGGCCATGTTTGACGCCTTTGGTGCTGATGAGTGCGTCGGCTACGCGGGTAACATCGTGCGCGCGGCCGCGCACCACCAGAACTTCCAGGCAGTTATCGTGATCCAGGTGCACGTGCAAAGTGGAGAGGATGGAGTGATGGAAATCGTGCTGGATGGCCGTCAGCTTCTCGTTCAGCAGGCGCACGTGATGATCGTAGACCAGGGTAACGGTGCCCACCACCTGGCTGTCCGGCGATTGCCAGGTCTTCTCCACCAGTTCGTCGCGGATCAGGTCGCGAAAGGCCTCCGAACGGTTGGTGTAGCCGCGCTCGGCAATCAGGCGGTCGAACTTCTCGAGCAGCTCATCGTCGATGGCCACGCCGATCCGGCTCAGCTCGCCCATGCGTAAACAATGGTAGCACCGGAGGTTCGCCAAGTGGCACGATCCTCGCAATCGTGCTACCGTGGGTTCAGCCGTGCATAT
>Ga0181520_10005993_pt1 | contig 18920 bp, 14 predicted proteins | sample PEATcosm2014_Bin_29_FD_132451 | JGI IMG/M metagenome (GOLD analysis project Ga0181520, IMG submission 132451) | Peatland microbial communities from MTU Mesocosm Facility, Houghton, MI, USA - PEATcosm2014_Bin02_30_metaG | ecosystem: Environmental > Terrestrial > Soil > Wetlands > Peat | place...
GCGATCCACCAGAGTCACGGCGAACACGATCATCGTGAGGAAGACGCCCCATTTGACGGCTTGCAGTCGCAATGCCCGGCCCCATCGGCTTCCCGGAATCGGTTGTTCCAGCTTTGCATCATGCCCCTTCCGAACTAGAAGACCGAGTCGCGTGACGCGAATGCTCTCGCCGGCCACGAGCAGCACGCTTCCCAAAAGCGGGACCAGAGACGCCAGCCCGATGGCGTAGAGCCACTCGCCGAGGAGCTGCGCGGGCGGAAATGGATTGTTCCGATCAAACGGACCTGCTGACGGCCCAACTTTCTCCGCGGGCTCACTGGCAGCCGCCCGCGTGCAAAGAGCCGCCGCGACTCCGATAAGAACCGCCGCAATACCGAATGCGAAATGCTCAAGCAGGCGCCGGTATGGATACTGCCGGATGAATCGCCAGACCGCATCTTCGCGGTCAAGAAGATAAGTGGCCCACGCAATCGCGACGAGGGTCCTTCGCAGAAGCTTCGCGTGATGAATCTCGAATTCAGTGGCTCTAATTTGCAACTCTTCCCGGCATGCCTCGCCCTTGCTGCGCCCCGGTCTCAACCCATCACAGCAGCCCAGCCCACGCCAATGAGCACAAAGATCGCCCACCAGCCAAAGACCGTAATGTAGCCGGCGCTGCGCTTCGTCCCCGCCACGATTGCAACGCCGATACTCATGAGCACTAACGTCCAAATGGTCACGGCGTCCAGTGCCGTTGCCAGCGTGTACAGCGCCTTGTTCGTTTCGACGGGATCCAGGAACGCACCCATGTTGGTCGGCGCAAAATTCTTGATGTTGAACGACTCCGGTGCCATTCCCGCGTAAATCACAACCGTCCCCAGCAATGCCTTCACGCTCATCGGGAGCCATGCATAGTAGCTGACCGCAAAAATGCTCCCATACTTGGACTTGCCGCCAAATACAAAATTGACGGTGCCCCACAGCCCCAACGAAATCACCGCCGCCCCGATCAGCCCCAGCACTGGACCGCCGATAAATGCGGCCTCAGTAATTCCGACAGAGAATTTGTTGATGACTTCCCTTCGATCGGGCGGAGCCTGGGCCATCCGCTCCTGCGCCTTGGGATCCATCCGGATCTGGTTGTCAACCGTTTGCTGGATCCCAATCTTCTGCGCCACTGCCGCAAACAAGATGTAGGAAAAGAGCGCGCCAATGATCAGGGGCAGCCACCAACTTCTATTCCCGCGCTTGATGTCTTCAAACGTCTTTGACGGCGCCGTAAACGTGTTGCTCACGCGCTGCCATTGGGTAAGACCGGCGCCTGCCTGGGCTGTTTCGGCCACGGGCTGAATTCCAATGTCGTTCATAATTTCGCCTTTCGAGAATCGATTCGGGTTCGATGCATAACTTTCTTTCGGCGTAGAAGGACTCTCCTGCGAACAACAGCACCTAATCCGGCGAAAGGGTCCACCGCCAGAGAGTCCACTGCCGTCACGGGATAAATTACGATTGCCCGCGATTGTACTCTCGGCTCGCGCTGGGAATCGAATGAATTTTCAAGGGAGGCGCAAAAGGCCCGCGTGGGCGGCCGCGGTTACAGTCTTTGGGCCTCAGCCACAGCGGGAGCCGGTGCCTTGCCGCGCCGGCTCTTGCCTGTGCCGCTCTTGGGTTGCGCGGCGGGATACGGCGCCTCAGCCGGCGCGTAGCTTTTGTACACCGTGATGTGGAAACAGGCCTGCTGAAACTCCTCTTCCACGTCAATCTTGCCCGCATCTTCGAGTGCCAGAAGCCGCCGCCGCATCCAAGCCATCTCGTCGCGTGTCAGGCCCTCCTTGGCAATGTCGACGGTGGAACCGGTCAGGTGCGGGCTCACCACATCGCCTTCGGCCGCTGCCGCGTTGCCGTTCGTATTCATGAGCCGCTTTTGGTACTCCACCGTTCGCACCGCCGAATTCACTTCGATCGGCCGATGGAAGACCGTCTCATGGGCCCGCGCCAGCTCGGCCAGGAACTGCGCCGTCCACGGTCGGCAATAGCGATGGTTCTCCGGCAGCTCCGCATTCACAGTAAGCGCAGCTGAAGCAGGCACCGGCACCAGCAGCTTGTTTGCGATGCGAGCCGCAAGGTCTTTTTCGTCCTCGATCCGCTCCAGCCCCTCCGCTTCCAGGCGATCATTCTGCCGTTCCAACGACGCCAGCGACCCACGCAGTGGCGCCGGCATTACGCCTCGCGGAATAACAAGTGAGGCCTCTTCGGATCCCGCGGCGCCGTCAGAAGCCCTCAGCGCTTGCGGTAGTTTCGATGGCTGATCCAAGTCGTTCTCAGCATCGTCGCTCTCTGCATCGCCGCCCGACCCAGGGTTTCGGAAATCTGCATCCCGCTCCGGCCCGCTCTGGCGGAATGCCGCCACGTCCGGAACCGCAGCTGCCTGCTCTCGCGGCGCGCTCTGGATGTTCGCCTCTTCGGCGGTACCGCGATTTTCAGTTGTGACCGCCGGAGAAGCCAAAGACACCGGCGCCAATTTGCTCTGTTGAGCCCTCGACGCGTAGTCATCAGCAATCGATCGCGAGCGCTGAACCGGCGCAGAGGTGTGAATGGTTCGCGCATGCGCCGACCGGATCGCGAGACCTGCGCTGTGCCCCACTTCTTCCGGTGTCGGCTTACGCGACAAGCTCAAATGCGAGGGCGCTGTCGTGCGATGCACGGCGGGCGAGGCCGCCCGGCGATACATTGCATGCAAGCCGGCAATATTAGTGGATTTGCGATGGGACTTCGCAGCCGAAGACTGCGCGCCGCGAGCACTGGCCGCTGTCAGAACCGCCAGCGCAACCAGAATGATTGCGATACGGCGCGTGAGGAAGGATGCGGACAATCGAGAGCTTCTCCAGTGTACGTCGATCCGCTTCGACCACCGAGTGCCTTTGCGGATGCGGATTTGTCTGATAATTGGACGTGCCTGAACTGATTGTAGGTTCTTGGCTCCGCCAAAACAAGCGCGCCTAGGCCTGCGGTTCCGGCGGTGGCGTCGCCTCGTCTGGAGGAGCCATTGGTTTCGCCGGCGGCGTGAGAACAAAGCCGTTTCGAATCAGCGCAAAACCCTCCTGTGGCAGCTCCGCCTGCAGCAATTGGTTCTCTGGCCCCGAAAAGAGGTCGGTGTTCGCCCCGGCAATCGTTGCCACCATGTGGTGAACCGTGATCGCTTTGCCGTCCAGGGTTCCCTGCTGATCGGCATAGGTAGCCAGCTGCACCGGCACAATACTACCGGCGCTCTTCGGCAGAATCGCCCAAAGATCCCGGTTGTTCTGCGCGGCGGCAAGGGCCAGCAGCGTCTCGAGTGCGCCCGGATCGAAGTCCGGCAAGAGTACAGCAGCCGGATGCGCATCCAGCCTCGTCGTCGTGCTACGGCCACTTGCCGATATATTCATGAGGAATTGGGCCGAATCGGGCGCCACTATGACATTCACAGCTTCGCCGTTCACGGTGGCGCTCAACTGCGCGTGTTCGAGCTGGTTGGCCGATGAAAGGCGCTCATTCTTTGAGAGTGCGTAGCCCAGGCCGTCCATTGTCACACGAACCAGGGAAGTCGAGTCATGGCCGTCCGGCGTGGCGATGATCTGGAAAGTGGCCGTACCCACCGCGTGACCGTGCTGCGCAACCTGAAAGCTGCCGGCCTCCCACCCCCCGAACGAAGAACTGTTCGCGGGAACCCCGGACTGGGCCAGCACCGCTGGCGGCGAAACCGCCGAAATCAAGGCAAACAATCCCGCAACCGGGAGAAACCGAAATTCACGCACGAGTCTTTTTCAAACCCCTCTCTCTTATAGACTCGCATCGCGCTAAAGTGTTGCGGCCGGCAAACCCTACTCCCTCTTCCCTCACCCCGCAGCACTGTTCCCTAGCTTTTCTTCACTTCGTGCCCGCCAAACTCATTGCGCATAATGGCCAACATGCGGTCGGTAAAGTTGTTTTCCTCGCGCGAGCGGATGCGGCGCATGAGCGACTCGGTAATGATTGGCGCGGAAACATTGAGGTCAATTGCTTCCATCACCGTCCAGCGCCCCTCGCCTGAGTCTGCAACGTACGCGTCCAGCCCATCGAGCGTGGGATTTTTTCCAAGCGCATCGGCGGTCAGATCCAGCAGCCAGCTTCGCACTACGCTGCCGTAGCGCCAGATCTGTGCAATCGCCGGTAGGTCCAGTTCAAATTCTTCCTTCTTCTTCATGATGGTGAACCCTTCCGCGTAAGCCTGCATCATGCCGTACTCGATGCCGTTGTGAATCATCTTCACAAAATGCCCTGCGCCCGCCGGACCCACGTGCCCCCATCCCTTGTCCTTCGCCGGAGCCAACGCCTCGAAGATTGGCCGCAGATACTCAACAGGATCCTTGTCGCCGCCGATCATCATGCTGTAGCCCTCCTTAAGCCCCCACACTCCGCCCGAGGTCCCCACATCCACAAACTGGAACCCCTTCGCGGTCACCTCTTTGTAGTGGCGCATTGAGTCCTTGTAAAAGGAGTTGCCTCCATCAATGAGGATGTCGCCGGGATTCAGCGACGGTTCGAGCTTCGCGATCGTGTCGTCCACCGGCTTGCCCTGCGGCACCATGATCCAGATGGCCTTCCGGCCCTTCAGATTTTTCGCGAGATCTTCAAGAGAGGACACGCCTACGTTGCCAGCTGCCGTCAGCCGCGCCACCGCATCCGCGTTGAAATCGAAGCCCACGACCTGGTGCCCGGCCAGCTTCAACCGTTCGGCCATGTTGCCGCCCATTTTGCCCAGACCAATCAATCCAAGTTGCATAGAAACCTCCGCATTCCTTTCAATTGAAGGGGAAATTCAAGAATCAATCCGCTAACGATGACGCACTACCTTAAGCCAGGAGCCGGAAGCTGTCTTTCAAAATATCCCTAGGTTCTTCAGCTCAACCCGCAGCAGCCCCGCGCCTCTGAACCGGATGGCCTTTATCCCGGCAGCGGCTCCGCCCGCCACATTCTCTTCCCGATCGTCGATGAATAAGATCCGCCGCGGCGCGCAGCCCAGAATGTCAAGAGCGCGACGGTACATCGCCGGTTCCGGCTTCCGTAACCCCACGTAACACGAACTGAGATTCACTTTGAAGTATTGACGCAGCGCGAAGTGTCCAAAGCGATAATCGTTCGTCTCCCGCGCCTCGTTGTTTAACGCGCCGATCAAAAAGTTTTTGGATGCGGAAAGCTCCTGAAGGATTTCCATCGCGCCATCCGGCAGTAATTTCGACTGGGCCAGCATGAATGCAAAGAACTCGCTACGTGAAAAACGGCGCGGCTCGTAGAACACGGCCGCATCAAGATACTCATTCAGGTCGATCTCTCCGCGTTCCCAGGCATCCGCGGCACTCGTGTGGTGGGTCTCAAATGCCTTGGTCTCCAATTGAAATTGCTTTGCCGCGGCCGCGCGCTCTTGATGATCCCAGCCGTTGGTCAGCAGGACTCCACCCACGTCAAAGAGAATCACGTCGAAGGGGAACATCGGCGTCTCTTTCCCGCGCGCTGCGCGTGTTCGCTTAAGGAAACAACACCAAAAACCCAATCCGGAGAGAACTGCCGGGGCGCGCCTCGCTCGAATGGCTAACCGCTCGGCGCCAACTTCATAAGAAAACACTTCGATTGCATTGCGATGAAAATACCGGCCTGTTTCCCCATCGCGCCAGGCCGTAGACCCCTTTTAGCGCCGGTACTTGGCCTCGATGGCAAGCACTTTCTTGAATCGGCGCTCGAATCGCCCTTCCTGAGCCTGGAAGGTCGCCCCAAGAAACGCATGCACCAGCTCAAATGCCAGGGCCGAACCGATGATCCGCGCGCCAAGCACCAACACGTTCATATCGTCGTGTTCCACACCCTGGTGCGCCGAGTATGTATCGTGGCAAATCCCTGCGCGGATGCCGGGAATCTTGTTCGCCGCCACGCACACGCCCACTCCCGAGCCGCAGATCACAATCCCGCGCGGCGCCACTCCCGCTTTAACGGCCTCGCCCACTTTCTCGGCAAAATCGGGATAGTCGTCCTCCGGTTCACACTCGAAGGCTCCCAGATCCACGACTTCATGGCCAGCCTTGCCCAGCTCGGCGCGTATCTCTTCCTTGAGCGCAAATCCCGCATGATCGGAACTAATAACGAGCTTCACTTTGCGTTCCTTTCGGAGCAGTTGCCAGTGATCAGACTTCAGTGATCACAGCTTTACCAGCTTCTTCGCCCTCGCCGCCACGTTCTCCGCGCTGAATCCAAGTTCCTTCATCGCGATGGGTCCTGGAGCTGACGCTCCAAAACGGTCCAGCCCAATCACGTCGCCGCCGCTTCCCACATACTTCCACCATCCCAGCGTCGCCCCGGCTTCGACCGACACCTTCGGCACGCCCGCGGGCAGCACGCTGGCCTTGTACTCAGCCGTTTGCTCGTCAAAGATTTTCCAGCTCGGCAAGCTCACCACGCGTGCGCGGATTCCCTCAGCCGCAAGCAGCTTTGCCGCGCCTTGCGCCACCGAAACCTCTGACCCAGTCCCGATCAGCACCACGTGTGGATTCGCCACATCATCGAGGACGTACCCGCCCTTGCTCACACTCGCGTAGATATCCCGTGTCGTCGCGTCGATGACAGGAACGTCCTGCCGGGTTAGCGCAAAGAAGCAGGGCCCGTTGCGTTCCAGCGCCAGCCGCCATGCCGCCGCCGTCTCGTTCGCGTCGGCCGGGCGAAAATCCGTCATATGCGGAACTGCGCGCAGCGCCATCAAATGCTCGATGGGCTCATGCGTCGGTCCATCCTCGCCTACACCGATCGAGTCGTGGGTAAACACGAACAGCGAGTGTGCTTCCATAATCGCCGCGATCCGCAACGCCGGCTTGGCATAGTCTGAGAAAACAAAGAAGGTCGAGCCGAAGGGCCTCAACCCGCCATGCACGGCCATTCCGTTCACTGCCGCGCACATCGCCAGTTCGCGCACGCCGAAAAAAACGTTCCGGCCCGCTGGATCGGCCGCGAAATGCGGGCTCGATTTGAAGATCGTCTTTGTCGAGGCCGTCAAATCCGCCGCGCCGCCGAACAATTCGGGCACCACGTCAGCAATTGCGTTCATCACTTGTTGTCCCGCATTGCGCGTGGCCACCGGCTTCTCGGTCGTGAAGCTCGGAATCGTCTTTTCCCAGCCGGACCGCAGCTTGCCCGCCTGAGTCCGCTCGAACTCTGCCGCGAGATCGGGAAATTCAGCCGCGTAGCTCGCAAACTGCTTGCTCCACTCCGACTCAAACTTCGCACCGCGCTCCAAGGCCGCACGCCAATTGGCCAGCGCGTCTTCCGGCACATAGAAGCTCTGGTCTTCGGGAAATCCGAAAAACTTTTTGGTCGCCGCCACGTCCGGCGCACCCATCGCTTCGCCGTGTACTTTGTTTGTACCCGCCTTCGGGCTCCCGTATCCAATCACGGTACGCACTGCGATCAGTGAGGGCTTTCCGGTCTCGGCTTTCGCCGCCTCAATGGCCGCTTCAATGGCGTCCAGATCGTTACCGTCCATCACCCGCTGCACCTGCCAGTTGTAAGCCTCAAAGCGTTTGTAGACGTTCTCGGTAAAGCTCCAGTTTGTGGGGCCATCGAGCGAAATCAGATTGTCGTCGTAGAGAACGATCAGCTTGCCCAGTCCCAACGTTCCGGCCAGTGAAGCCGCCTCGTGCGACAGGCCCTCCATCAGATCGCCGTCGCCGCACAGCGCAAATGTGTGGTGGTCCACAATCTCAAAGCCTGAGCGGTTGTATGTCGCTGCCAGATGCTTCTCCGCCATGGCCATGCCGACCGCCATCCCAAACCCCTGTCCCAGCGGGCCGGTCGTCGCTTCCACGCCGTCGGTCAATCCGTACTCCGGATGCCCCGGCGTCTTCGATCCCCACTGGCGAAAGCTCTTTAAATCATCGAGGGTCACCTTGTAGCCGGTAAGAAACAGAGTCCCATAGAGCAGCATCGAGGCATGGCCGTTCGAAAGCACAAACCGGTCCCGGTTTGCCCACTTCGAATGCGCCGGATTGTGCTTCATCACCTTGTGGAACAACAGATAGGAGATCGGCGCGCAACCCAGCGGCGCTCCTGGATGGCCGCTCTTGGCCTTTTCCACCCCATCCACAGCGAGTAGGCGCAGGGTATCGATCGAGAGTTGGTCGAGTGAAAGAGATACGAGGCCTGAAGTCATAACTTTTGCTGATTTTCCTTTCCGTGTGGTGGAGAACTCGGTGCCCCAATCCGCGGTCCCCGCGGACAAATCTTCGTCCGTGGGCTGGAGCCTCGCCGCGTCTTCGCATTTGCGGCCAGGGTGGGTTAACTGAAACCTCGAACCGAAATCGCCCCGTTAAAGAGCTACACCCTATCAACCTTGACCTTCACATTGTATCCAAGCCAGGCATCCCGCTCCGGCCAGTGCTGGGTCCACTCTAGTTCCCCGCTCCCGGCCGCGGGCGTAATGTCCACGCTGAATACTGCATTGCCCTGTGCCCGGCTTGCCGCAGTGTGCTGGGTCAACCAGCCGTCGTCGGTCCACACCGCTTCAAATCGCACGTCATCCAGAATCCGTAACGTGCCGCCCTGATCCATACTTTGGATCGGCCGTCTCCGGCTGTAAATCTCCAGCCCGCGTCTGCACCGCGTTCGCCCGTCCGGCGTGCAATACCTTTCATAAACGGGATCGATCCGGTCGAAAACCTTGCCGTCCAAAGCAGAACGCAGCAGCTTCAAATACTCTGCGTGCGCCCATACCAACGGCACTGCCGACCCCGCCGGCTGGCCCTTCCGCATGCCGCGTTCCGGAATGTCGGCCTCGTCCCAAACCTGCTCCGGCATCATCTGCCCGCAGGTCGCAAACCGCTCGTAGGCCGTAATCAGCGGAATCACTCCATTCCCCGCCGCCAGCTCATAATGCGCACGCTCACCCGCCAACAGCGGCCACACCCGCCCCTGGCCCCACCCCTCAAACGCAGAACCGTCTTCGCGCTGCCCGTACCCATCCCAGTTGTAGCGCAGCCATCCTGGTCCCTGCGGCAAATCGCGTTTCAGCACCGCGTCCACCACCTTTAGCGAATCCACAATCAGGGGATCGTCGGCCCGCCGCACGCCATAGCGCACCAGCTCCAGAAATCCTGCATCGACAATCTCGCGCGCCTCAAACTCATACCGGGTCCCCGGCGGTCGATTTTGAATCCGGATCAGTTCCTTTCCGCAGCCCTCGTGCGCATATGCTTCGCCGCATTCCGGTGGCCTGATCCGCATGTAGTGCCGCTTGATTTCGGGATGCAGCACGCCGTTATTTGTCACCGTCCAGTCTTCGAGATGGCCTTCGATCCAGTCCGAAAACTCCTCCAGGAATACGGCCATCTCTTCTGACCCATGGGCGCGCGCCATCTCCGCCGCGCAAATCAGCCCGCCGATTGCCGCCGCCAGAGTCGACGGCGCGTAACCCGCGTTTTCCTCCCATCGCTCCTGAAAGGTGATCGGCGCTTGGCGCACCAGGAACCCAGCCGCCCGCTCCACAAACGGGAAGCCCTGCAGCTCACCCAGTCCATTCGCCTTCCACAGCCGCCATGCCAGGATCAATGGAAACGCCACCTCATCCAGCTGAATCCCGGTCCAATACGGCGTCCCGTCGATCCAGAAGTTCTGCGCAAATCCTCCATCCGGATGCTGCGTGCACGCCAGATACACCAGCGCGCGACGTGCCGTCTCCGCGCGCCCACATGCGATCAGCGCGGTCGCAGTCTGCACCATGTCGCGCGTCCACACCAGGTGATATCCGCCCAGATCGTCATCGCCCTTCACCTGCCCCCACGGAATTGACGCCGACGCCACAAACGCGCCCGAGTATGTCTTGTCCTCATGCGCGAGTAGCACGTTGTGGCTCGCCCTCATCAGCTTGCCGCCGTCCTGCGCCTTCGCCGCCAGCCACTCCGGATTTGCCGCCCTCTGCCACTGCACAATAAACCGCTTGCGCAACTCCGCATATGGCATCGTCAGCGAACCCATCGTCTTTTGCGCCGCTGTATGATGCCCCGCGCCAATCCCAATCGCCAGCGTAAACTCGCGCGCGGATCCGGTCCCTTCCTCCGGGCAGCCAATTTCTCCCATCACCGCGACATTCCCATTCGTCGCCGACCCAAACTCCCAATCCATCTTGAAGTTCTGCATCAAATCCTGCCAGCCGTCGCTCGCGCCCACAAACCCGCAGCTCACGCGCCGGAACCCGCAACTGGCCGCCATCGCCAGCGACCATTCGTTCTTCCATGCCAGCACCAGCTTGCTCCCGGCAATATCCACCACGCGCGCCGAATTCCCCGCCCCGCCGCAATCCAGATGCGGCGCCAGAAGTGCATAAATCCTCAGCCGCGGCAGCAAATCCTCGCGGCCCTCCAGCCGCACCCGAGTCACCACCACGCTGTGGTGCGGATCGCAGATGATCTCCTTAATCAGGCGGTACCGTCCGCCGGGATCGCTGTTTATATAGCGCACTCCCAGCGCCTCGGCATCGATGTACTCAAAGGTCGAATCCAGATCCCGTTTCTCCTCGTGCACAAACGTCTCACCGTCCGAGATCAGGAACCCCATATCCCGCACCTGCGCACGATCAATCGTGGGGTGGTAGATCTCGTTCAGAATCCCGTGCGAGCACGTGAACCATATCCGGCTCGATGCCGCATACGCCGTGCATACCGCGTCCTTCACGCTCGACGTCCATCGCGGACCCAGCCCAGGCGCGCCAAACGCCTCGCCCTGCTGCTCAAGCCACCGGTACATTGACTGATCGTTCATGCTCACTCGCCATTTCCTGGTTGGGGAAATCTAAATTCGGGGAATCAAATTTCGGCGCAAATTTCAAACGGAGTTCAAAGAAGCCTGCGAGACCGGGGAAGCCGCACACCATCTTCAAGATTCGACGCATTTACCCGCACAGGGATGCTAATTTGTCGAAGGTTACAAATGCATCAAGAGACTGGGTGCCCCATGTCTCAGTTTGCAGATACGGGATACCACAATGTTCAGTTCAGCACTTCCTCGTTGCCTTAGGACTCGTCAAGGTGCCCCATCCTTGGGGTCCCCACAGACAGGTCCGCGTCTGGGAGATAAAGCTCCGGCGTGTCCCTGTGTTTGCCCCTGGGGCGCGATCGCACTCGCCTCCACTCGCCGGCTTGTTCTCTGACCGCTGATCACTGACCACCGACAAGTGTTCTCGCCCTCACCAGCATGTACTTCACTTCCGCCTCCAGTTCCGCTGAACTCAGATCTTCCACCACGGCCGCGTCACCAATCCCCACCGGCAGCACGTACCGCCTTACGCCGCCCACATTTTTCTTGTCGCTGCCGGTCGCGGCAATTACCTTGCCCGCGGTTACCTTCAGCTTCGGCAGCGGACCATAGCGGTAGATCAGCGTTTCCATCCGCTCCATCTGACCGCCCGTAATCGTTCGCCGAATCCGCGCCACATACAGCGCCGCCACCATGCCCCACGCCACCGCCTCGCCGTGCAACATGGCTTTGTATCCCGTCGCCTGTTCCAGTGCGTGGCCCACCGTATGCCCCAGGTTCAGGATCATGCGCAATCCGTTCTCCCGCTCATCCCTGCGCACCACGTCGGCTTTCATCCTTATCGATGCGGCAATCACCTTCTCCAGCGCCTTCGGCTCGCGGCCCAGCACTTGGTCCGCATTTTCCTCCATAAACCGGAACAGCGTCCTGTCGCGAATGATCCCAGCCTTCACGCTCTCCATCATTCCAGCGCGTAGTTCGCGGTCGGGCAACGTGCCCAGCACACCAATATCGGCACACACCGCTCGAGGCTGCAGGAAGTTGCCCACCAGGTTCTTCCCTTCGGGCAGATTCACGCCCACTTTGCCGCCTACGCTCGAATCCACTTGCGCCAAGAATGTCGTCGGAACTTGCACATACTCGATCCCGCGCATGAACACTGCGGCCACAAATCCACCCACGTCGCCCACAATGCCGCCGCCAAAGGCGATCAACATCGAACCGCGATCTCCGCCCGCCTTCACCATTTCGCGCGTCAGCCGCTCCACGCTCGCCATGGTTTTGTGCTTCTCACCTGGTTCGAGAAACAGTGTCACCGGCGGCTCGTCAAACGACCTCAAGAATTTCTTGCTCCACAATGCCCAGATCTCCGGCGACGTCAAAACAAACAGCCGCCGCGGCAGGCGCCCCACTGCACGCTCGATGCGTGACGCCAGCGTCTCAAGCAGCCCGCTGCCTGTCACTACGTCATACTTCGCCGATGGAGTATCTACCCGTATCGTTTGCACTGAGATTTCATCCTAAAGCAACGCGCCACCCCTCTGTGCGGCCGCTCGACTCTCGTCTGAATTTCGATTGTTCCTGCAGTCGCCTGCCACGTTCCGCGAGGCACCGGCGCGAAACCTGCACCCCATCGAATCGCCCGCGCCATTCACGCTGCCCCTGCACAAAATGGGCCATGCGCTCAGCTCTGAGCGCCGTGTATCATCTCCTCCATACGGATCAGAACGAGGTCGAGCGATTGAACTTCAACTTGGCGCACCCGTTTTTTCGGCAGGCCGTGGCCAGGCCCGAAGCAATTGCGCTTTCGATCGAAGGACAAACTTGGACCTACGCAGAACTGCGCGGTCTCGCGCAGCGGATTGCCGCCTGGCTGCGCGCCTCGGACGACCAACCGCCCGCGCGCGTGGGAATTCTGGCGTCGCGAACGCTCGAAACCTATGCCGGAATCCTTGGCGCATGCTGGTCGGGCGCGGCCTATTTCCCTATCTCGACTAAGCTGCCGGCGGCACGCCTGGCCGAGATTTTCTCTCGATCGCAGTTAGACGCCTTGATTGTCGACAAGGCAAGGCTTGATCTGCTTTCGCGGGAGATGTTGCAATCGAGCGCGATGCGCATCCTGGCTCCGGAATGCGATGCCATCGCGGCGCAATCCGCCAGGTGCGGCATTCGCATTGAATCCTTTCACGCGCTGCCAGCTTTCGACGCTGCCGACGAGCCACGCTTCATGGACGAGAATGCGCTCGCTTATGTCATCTTCACGTCGGGCACCACTGGAGTCCCGAAAGGCGTGATGATCTCCACCGGCAACGTTCGAAACTTCATCAACGCCATCCAGGCCCGCTATCGCTTCCGGCCCGATGATCGTGTTGCCCAGCCGAGCGAAGTTTCTTTCGATAACTCCGTATTTGATTTGTTCAATTGCTGGGAAGCCGCTGCCGCGCTCTATGTTGTGCCCCAGAATCAGCTCCTGGGGCCGGTGAAGTTCCTGCGCGAGAATGCCATCACCGCTTGGTATTCCGTGCCCTCTTTTGCTGTCGCCATGCAGCGAATGAAGATGCTCCGCCCTGGCTCGCTGCCGGCTTTGCGGTACTCCGCGTTCGCAGGAGAAGCTCTGCCGCATGCCACTGCGGAGGCATGGCGAACGGCCGCGAGCGGAAGCATCGTCGACTGCCTCTACGGGCCGACTGAAACCACAGTTGTCTGCACAGGCGACCGCTACTCCGACGAGCCGCACGTAACCGAGAGCCGCGGAATTATCTCCATCGGAAAGCCATTTCCCGGGATGGAAGCGATCATCGTCGACCCTGCGCTCCAGGCGCTTCCTCCAGGGCAGGCGGGCGAGTTGGCTTTTTGCGGCAAGCAGGTCGCAATCGGCTATCTGGGCGACGAAGCTCAAACCTTTTCGCGCTTTCCTCAAATCGATGGCCGGCGATGGTATTTGACCGGCGACCTGGCGGTTCTCGACGAGTCAGGGCGATATCATCACATGGGCCGCGTCGACAATCAGGTCAAGATATCGGGCAACCGCGTCGAACTGGAGGAGGTTGAAGCGCAGTTGCGCATTGTCTTGGGTTCCGATACCGTAGCCGCGGTTGCTTGGCCCATGCAGCACGGCACTGCGGACAAGTTGATCGCTTTCGTTTCCAGTCCGGCCAAGCCGATTGCCGAAGCCGGCGATGCCCTTAAGGACCGACTGCCCACTTACATGATTCCGGCGCGCATCCACCAAATTGATGAGATGCCCATGAACGTCAATGGCAAAATTGACCGCAAGGCGCTCTACCGTATGCTCGACGAAAATCTGATTCAATAAGACGCGTTATCCCCGCGATTGTGCCTCAATATGCGAGGAGCACTGAATCTCTAAAGCCATGATGCGACAACTCAATCTTCCGGATGGTCTAAACGTCTTTTCTCTCGTTGCCGATGAAACGCGCTTCGTCCATCGCGAGGTCTTCGGCGCAAGGTGTTACCTGCAGCACGGAATCGAATTGCATGACGGTGATTGCGTCTTCGACGTGGGCGCAAATATCGGATTGTCTGTCTTGTTTTTTCATCGGGAGCGCCACCATGTGCGCATCTTTGCATTCGAGCCCAGTCCGGCGGCGTGCGAGTGTCTAAATGCCAACGTTGAGCTTCACAATGTCGATGCTCGCGTCTTTGAGTGTGGCCTATCTCGTACCTCTGGCACTGCGGAATTCACTTTTTATCCAGGCAACACCATCCTGTCAGGATTTCACGCCGACCTCGAAACCGATCGCGGCACCACGAAACAATACATGGTCAACAGCGGTTTCAGTCCCGAAAATGCGGATCGGATGCTTGGCATGCTGTTTAAGAAAGTCACGCTCTCCTGCCCTCTGCGAACGCTCTCTGAAATCATCGACGAGGAAAAGGTCACCCGGATCGATCTGTTGAAAGTTGACGCCGAGAAGAGTGAAGCAGAGATCCTGGCCGGAATCCGAGCCGAGCATTGGGACCTGATTCGCCAAACCGTGATCGAGGTCAGCGATGAGGCTGGCAGCCTAGCCCGAATTCAACAGCTATTAGCAGAGCAGGGCTTCAAAGTGGTCACTGATCAAGATCCACTGCTGGAAAATACCGCTCTATTCAACGTGTTCGCTACCCGGCCGAAATAAGTTTCTTAACCCCGGCCTCCTTGAACCGCGCGGAGCCGGTCTATACTTCAGTCGGCAACATGCAGATAGGTGTGCGCGCCAATCAATCCGGAATTTGCGCCAGCCGCAGATTGCGCATTTCTTAAAACAAATGGGACGCCGTTCGATGCGCAAGCAGCGCCGAAGCATCGACTTCACCAGCGACGTTCCTCGGCAGCGTGTCTACGAGTTCTATATCCAGGAGACCCGTTTCCGCCGGAAGGCGTTCAGCACAGTGGGCGCCGAGTTGCCGGATTAGCTCGCCACGAATGATGCGTTGCCCCGGCGCGTTCGCAAAACACACAATTTCTGAAGCTTCCGGTTGCGGCCAGCGGATTGTCGCAGAAGCCAGCTTGCCTTGGGATCGTGTGGACAGGAAACATGCATCGTAACTTCCGTCGGATCGGCATGCAGCCCAACTCAGAGAAACCGTGAAGCCCAGTTCCTCCGATTCCAGGTCAAACAGCGATTGCGGATGAATTCCGCTCTGAGCTTCTTGTTCCGCCTTGCTCCGCAACTCTCCCGCCGTACATGTCAGACCCGCGTTTCTCAGGATCGCTAGTGTCATAAGATCCTTTTCGAGCCTCGCATTTTGAATACGCTTGATGCCGATGCTTTCACCGCGTCGCCGCTGCAACATCGAACGAATATCGTCAAGCGACCAGTTCCGTTCAGTCCAATCCAGGAATTCAATTTCCGGCAGCGACTCCCTGCCATGCCCCACATGAAGAATCGCGTGAAATCGGTATCGCGTCATTTCGCTATCGGCGTAGCCGCGCAATGGACATATTTCGACTCGCGATATCCTTGAGAGCCCCTGCTGCGATTGAAGGAAATACGATGGCGAGATCACCAGTTCCTGCTCTCGCGCTAGACGCCGATTCACGCGATTGCGCAACTCTGCCACGCCCATTTCATCTGCAGCCTGAAATAATTCAACAGAAGACGCGAAAGCTGGTAACAGCGGCAGGCTTCGGGTATCGCCGACAAAAACATGGCCACCGGGTCTCACGATCTTGACCGCGTCTTCCAGCACTTCTGTTAGAAAAGCAACATTCGGAAAGTACTGCAGGACGGAGTTCATGACGACCGCATCAAATGACTCTTTCTCAATGCCGCTGAAGTCATCTGCTACGCGCTCCATCACCTCAACTCGCTCCGCGAGAGCTGGCATCGTTCCCAATTGCTCCTTCAGGCGGGCTAAGACAACCGGCGCGAAGTCCACTCCAACATAGCGGTCGCAACTCGGCGCAATTCTCGTCAGCAGCATCCCCGTGCCACAACCGATTTCGTAAACGCTCTTCGCCCCAAGGCGAAGAATTTCGGCCACGGTCTCCTCAACCCACTCATGCATCACTTCGTCGGGAATTGGTTTTCTTGTATAACTGCTATCCCAGCCCAGTCTGTTAAATCCCACGGGAGCCGACGAAGCTTCTTTCGCCAGTTGACTTAAGTCGGAGGCCTTGCGCCATTTGCCAACAACGGAAGCCCCCTCAGCTCTTCGCCCCAGGACGCTATCCATGTAATCGTCATCGGCAATCACAAACGCAAAAAGCGCACTGCTTGCATCCCGCACGACCACAGCGTCGCGAACCCCAGGATGGGCACAAAGGACGCCTTCGATCAGTCTTTCTCGTTTCATGGTTCGCGGTTGCCTGTTTGAATCAGTCAATTCGTCAGACTTTGCCCGGCGTAGAAACTAGAGGCGGCGAGATTGGCCGCAGCGGAATTACGGCGCAGCGGTCTGCGTCAGTGCATGAATCGCGTCGATGCTGTCGATTTGTTCCCGATCAAATCCAATCTCCGCAAAGTCAATTCCGAAGTTCTCTTCGAGAAAAAGAACAATCTCTACCGCGTCGATTGACTGCAACCGTCCACTGAGCAACAAAGATTCTTGATCTGTAAGCGGCTCGTTGTCGCCATTTTTGATCAGCAGACTCTGAACAAACTCACGAATGTCGACTTTGTCCTTCACGCAAATCCCCTAAAGTCGGATGAAAAACAAGCTTGCAAGGTACTTCACGTATTCAACAAAAGGATAAACACGCTCATCCGTCACGAACACATTCAGCACGCAGTAAAACAAGCATACCCATGTTACCGGCAATAAGTGCCCGCGGAGAAAGCCGGTGGGTCTGGGTCCGCGCTCTCGCAGTTGCGAAATACTCAGTGCCGCCGCAAGGACGAAACAGTAAAACAGCGACGCCTCGTAATTCTTCATGGCTTGCAACAGTCCATCATCGCGAATGATCGCCCAATCCCGCGTAAAGTGGTAAAAAGTGTTGCCAAAAAATGCGGCTGCAAAAGTTGCAAAGATCATCCGCAGCCGTTTATTGCTCTTGAAATACCGTAGGAACGCCGGATAGAAAAAGAAATCAACAAGCAGTTCTTTGAAGTAGTAATAGAAACGGTTAAAGAACTCCGAAATTGTCGTCGAAGATAGTGGCCGATAAGTATTCCGCAGGGCATTGAATCCAGCCATCCGGCAAACAGCGATGAACTGGTGCCCCATGATTGAGACACTCAGAATGCTTTCGAAGAACGCAAGAATCAGGCTTTCCCATCGCAAGTGCCAGGCTGCGGGCGTTCCCTTCACGCTCATCGTCAATGCATCGGCAGACGTCGGGATCTGCAAATAACCATGAAAAAACTTGTTCCAAAGTCCAACCAGCAACGCCAGCAGGATGGCCCATACAAGCAGCTTCAGCCCCTTCAGTTGTGCGATCGCGAGTTGTTCCGCGTTGCGCGCTTCGATGCGGCGAAGGTAAGCCGCGCCCTTTGGAAATGGGGTCGCTGTCGATCCCCATACGGGCCGCAGAGCTGCGAGTTCGACCGTAGCCTCTTGGGCTGGCTTGGCGCTCTTGTCGGTGAGCGCATACGCGATGAACCACACGTAAGTTACTGCGGCGCCAATCGCACTCCAGAGAAACACACCGATGCGCCCTGCCGCCGGCACCGAGGAAGCACATAGGATCAATAGGCCGAAACCCGAGAGCAGAAAAACGATGGGTCTGCGGCCAAAACGCGACTGGGGCCAGCGCCGTGCGCACCAAAACAACATCATCCCCAATGCCATGACAGCCAGATCCATGACTACGGGTTTCAAGGTGAACCCGGCCCCGAAATTGAGCGTAGCCTTCAGCGTCCCGATCACCGCGCCGATTGCCAGCACCACCCGGCGATGCCCGGGCAGAAACGTCGTCAAGATGAGAGCCACAACGATTAAGACCCACGAAAGAATATCGGGGACAAAATTCCTCAGAACCTGGCAGAACACAGCCAGCAGCGCACCCTTTCCCAGCGGCGTTTGCGCGAACTCCAATACGTGGAGATAGGTTTCGATCCGAGGAATGAGGCGAAAATTGGCGAGCTTCGTGGCACTGAACCATGGTGTACTGGTTCTTATCGCAGTCGAAGCTGGGCTCATAATCGGGGTCGATGCCTTTGGGCAAATTATAGCCAGCCATCGGATGCACGTTGATCCCCCGGCTGGGGGAGGAAACCACTCCGCTACCGCCGCCATGTCAGCCAGAAAATAAACTACGCCCACCTTGCATATTATTTCTGCCTTTTACCGCACAATCATTCCATCGGCGTTGATCCGGGGCTCTTCACGCGGCGGAAGCGTTTCTCTGCGAGCCCGTCTTGCACCTCCATACAGCTCAAACTGCCGCCGACAGCGCCGGATCGGCCCAAGAACGCGTGCAACCCTTCGAAAGTGAGGACTTTGTCTCTAACGCGAACAAATAGAACGATCTTAAACCGGATGTTCGCCCGCAAACCTTTACTTATGAAGAGTTTGTCAGGAACATTAGGGGGTGGGGAGGGTGGGGGTTATGAGCACCAAACCCGGAGCAATCCCCTCCGTCAACATCCGCCCGCCATTAACCCTGCGCCGCGAATTCGCGCATCGGCGACCGTGCCCTAATCCTGCTGACTTGCCGACTTGCTGACTCGCCCACTTGCTGCACTTAC
>Ga0181520_10005994_pt1 | contig 18916 bp, 11 predicted proteins | sample PEATcosm2014_Bin_29_FD_132451 | JGI IMG/M metagenome (GOLD analysis project Ga0181520, IMG submission 132451) | Peatland microbial communities from MTU Mesocosm Facility, Houghton, MI, USA - PEATcosm2014_Bin02_30_metaG | ecosystem: Environmental > Terrestrial > Soil > Wetlands > Peat | place...
CCACGGTGTCGAGCGAGATTCCGGTATTGTTGACGGCATTCGCGCCCACAAAGACTTCGCCGCGGTCGTTGGCCTTTACCTCCCAGCGATGGTTGCCGACGATGCTGCCCGGAACTCTGATGGTGCCGGTCGCCGTGGTGCTGGCGCCGGGTCCAAGAGTTACGTTGCTAGCCACCAGCACTTCTCCGGCCAGAATTGCAACGGGATTGGTGTCTGGGTCGCGGACCAGGTAGATGGCGTCGTGCCAGGGGCCTTGCGCCACGCCCGACCCGGTGTTGGTGTCGATCCAGGTCAACTGCACCTGGCTGCCGGTAAGGGCGGTCGAGGGGCCGTTGACGGCGGAGACGGTGAGGTTGACGTTGGAGGCGGCTGACTGAACGAACTCATAGGCTCCCATGTCGGGATAATTGCCGTTGGCATCGGCGACGCCGGCTTTGGTGGTGACCTCGGGATCGTTATAGCGGGGATCACCCATCAGGTCGGTAGTCAGATAATTTGCCGCCAGGCCGTTGGCCGCGTCGATGGCCGGGGAGCCGAAGTTGAGGCGGTAATCGTGTTGCGTTGCATTGACGTAGACGGGATCGGCCGAGATATTGCCATTGGTTCCGGTTGGATCGCCGGTGCTGTAGTTGGCGATGTTAGCCTGGTTGGCCCAGACATCGGTGTAGGAGGCAGTGATGCTGCCCTGGACGCAGGCATTCCAGCCGTCCATGCCCAGGCAGTTGGTGAGGATGGAGTTGGCCATGTCGATGCTGCCGCCATGCTGCATGATGGCGACGGCATTGTTGTCAAAGGTGTCGTTGACCAGGTGAACGATGGAACCGCCCCAGGCATTAACGGCGCGCTCCGAGATGCCGTAGAGGAGGGAGTTCGAGATCGTTACGGTATCGCCGCCGCCCGTGGCGCCGGTCCAGATGCCGGTCCAGAAGGACTTGGCGAGGATGCTGTTGTCGATGGTAACGGTGGCGCCGCTGCCGGTTTCGACCATGCCGAGCTGATACGAGGCGCTGACCGGTCCGCCGCCATAGAAGATTTGCACATGATTGAAGGCGGCCGATGCGCCCGTGCCGCTGATGGTGATCGATCCCCAATCGCCGGCTGCGGGTGAGGTGGCGTCGCCGTCCCCGTTGGTGTCGCCGCCAATCGAGTCGTCTTTGAGGGAGGTGAAGTAGATGGGCTGGGCTTCGGTGCCTTGCGCAAGCAACTGCGCGCCTGCCTGAACGGTGATGCCCGCGCCGGCATCAAATTTGACGATGGTTCCGGGCTGAAGAGTCAGGGTTGCGCCGGAGGGTACAATCAGGTTGCCGGTGACCACATAGAGCTGGTTGCTCATCCAGGTTTCGCTGGTTGGCAGGGTTCCGGCCTGGGAGGAGCTGACGTAGAGGATCTCCGTATTGGCGTTGGAGTTGAAGACGCCGCCGGATTGGACGGAGATGCCATTCCATTCTCCGGGGCTGGGCACGGACTGGCCGTTGCTGAAGTCGGTGTCGCCGCCCACGCTGCTGTCGTTGAAGACTGTAAAGATGACGGGGTTGGAGCTGCCGCCGAGAGCGTTGAGTATGCCGCCGCTCTGCACGACAATCTGCGCGCCGGGCAAAGCCTTGACCACGGTGCCGGGATCGATGGTGACCGTAACGCCGGAGGGGATGGTGACAATGCCGTCGAGTCCCTGAACCTTGTCGGCGGTCCATTCCTGGTTGGCGGTGATGGTTCCGCTGTGCCAGACAACGCTGTTGTTGACCACCACGGTGCGCGGCAACTCCTTGATGTCGTTGCCATTCGCGTCATAGAAGACCAGCCGGAGATCATAGCGTCCGTCAGGAGCCGTCGTGGTGTCCCACTGGTAGCTGCCCAGCGGCGACAGATTCGTTCCGGCCGTAAAGGCGAGGGGGCCGGAGATGGTCAGGGTAACGCTGTAGGTGCTGAAGTTGACTGCATCGGCGCTCCAAGAGAGGGTGTTCGATCCATGCAGGACCGACACTCCCGAGGCCGGAGTTACCCATTGGAACTGTGGCGTATTGCTGAAGACAACCGAGCCATTCTGGCCGGAATTTTCGCCGTTTGCGGTGGCAGAGGCCTGATTGAATCCGTTATTCGCATAGTAGTAAATGGCGGTGCGGCCACCGCCCCCGCCCGTGGTGCTGGTGGGAGCGCTTCCTCCGTTGGCCTGGAAGACGCCCGTTCCGGCCAATGTGGTGGCCGTTGCGTAGATGGAGCCGCCTGATCCCGCGCCCGCATACCCGCCGACGCCAATGCCATTCGCGGTTACCAGGCCATTATTCGTGAGCGTCCCGGTGACCATGAGGTGAATGGCGCCTCCACCGGCCTGGCCGGCTCCAGAGCCATATCCGCCGCTGCCGCCCGATCCCAGGTCATTAGGCTGATTGGCAGAGCCATAGGTTGTCGCCGTGGCCTGGTTGGGGCCACCGCCCGCGCCGCCATAACTGCCGGCGTTGCCGGAGTTGTCGCAGTTAAGCTGCCCACCGCCGGGGCCGTCGCCGGGGCCACTGCAACCGCTGCCCAGGTAGCCCTGTCCGTCGGCCGTAATCGTGGAGCCAGAGTCGATTTGCAGGTTGGCTGCCTGGATGGTTCCGCCCACTCCCTTCCAGAAACCACCGACCAGGCCTGTATTGTTCTTGGAGAGAACCGTGACGGTGGAGTTATTGCTGAGCGTCATGGACTTGGTCAGAGTGAGTTGCGAGCCGCCGCCCATGGTCAGATTGGCGCCGTTGGTCACCGTGATGGAGTCAAAGGTGGTTTGACTGTCGGCGGGCAGAACGTAGTTTTGATAGATATAGGCCTTGGGATTGGCCAGCGAGGTGTCGGCAAAGATCGCCGTGCCGGCCTGAGCGCTGGTTCCGCCGCTGACCGTACTGCCGGCGAAGCCGGTATACCCGGCGGCGCTGGAGTAATAAACAGCGATGCGCCCGCCGCCGCCGCCCGCGTTGCATCCCGTGGCAGCTCCGCCGTTCGCCTGGAAGACTCCGGCTCCAGCCAGTGTCGCGGTGGTCACATAGACAGAGCCGCCGCTGCCCGCGCCGGAGCAATTGCCCGCGCCATAACCATTTGCGCTGACCACGCCGTTGTTGGTCAGGGTTCCGCTGACCATCAGGCGGATGGCTCCGCCGCCGGCCGCGCCTAGCGGAGAGGCATAACCGCCGCTGCCACCTGAACCCAAGTCCGTCGGTGTGGGCGCTGATCCATAGGTTGTCGCCGTGGATTGGTTGGGGCCACCGCCGGCGCCGCCATAGCTGCCGCCGTTGCCCGCGTTGTCGCAGTTCACCTGTCCACCGCCGGGGCCGCTGCCGGGGGTGCTGCAACCGCTGCCCACGTAGCCTTGTCCATCAGCCGTGATTGAACTACCGGAGTCGACCTGAACGGATGCGGCGCTGATCGTTCCGCCAAAGCCCTTCCACAGGCCGCCCACCTGGGCAGTGTTGTTCGCAGAGAGAACCGTGACCGTTGAGTTGCCGGTCACCTTCAGTGACTCGGTCAAAATCAACTGCACTCCGCTGCTCACAGTTAGATTGCCGCCGTTGGTGACGGTGAAAGAGTCATAGTTGGCAGCCTTATTCGCGGGCAGGACATAATTTTGGTAGACGGTTGCCTTGGGATTAGCCAGCGAGGTATCGGCGAAAATTGCCGTGCCTACCTGGGCGCTGGTGCCGGCGGCGGCTGTACTGCCGATGAAGCCGGTGTATCCGGTGGCGCTGGTGTAATAGACGGCGATTCGCCCGCCGCCGCCGCCCGCGCTGCATCCCTCGGCCGCTCCACCGTTCGCCTGGAAGATTCCCGCTCCCAACAGCGTCGCGGTGGTCACATACACAGAGCCGCCACTACCGGCACCTGAACAATTGCCACCGCCCGATCCATTCGCGCTGACCACGCCGTTGTTGGTCAGTGTGCCACTCACTACCAGGCGGATGGCTCCGCCACCGCTGCCGCCAACCGGAGAAATATAGCCGCCGCTGCCGCCTGATCCCAAGTCCGTGGGCGCCGGCGCCGATCCATAGGTTGCCATGCTCGACTGGTTTGGCCCCGCGCCGATGCCGCCATAGCTGCCGCCGTTGCCTGCGTTGTCGCAATTGACCTGTCCGCCGCCGGGACCGCTGCCCGAGCCGTTGCAACCGCTGCCTGCATAACCCAGGCCGTCCGCGTTGATGGAGCTGCCGGCATCCACCTGGACCGACCCGGCGTTCACCGTGACACCCACGCCCGCCCAGAGGTTATTGACCTGCGCAGTGGTGTTCGCGCCTTGCAGAATCATGTTGGAATTGCCTGTAACCAGGATTTGTCCGCTCACATTCAGCGTCGAGCCGCCGCCCACTATGAAGGTGCTGCCATTCGACACCGAAATACTGTTGGCCGTCAGCGTTGTGCCGCTGCCCAGCGTCAGCGAGCTTTGATCGCCGACGGTAACACTGTCATACGTCAGATTTAAATTGGCGGGTAAGACGGTGTTCCCTGAAGAAACCGTCAGCTCTTTGCTGGCACCGAGGAGATAGACTGATCCCGGCGCGCCAGCACTTCCACCGCTGCCGCCGTTGGCCGTCGCCAGCGCCAGATTGAAGCTGCCGTTGGTGGTGTAGTTAATGGCAACCCTGCCGCCGCCGCCGCCGTTGACACTTGAGCCGCTGCCGCCATTGGCCGCAATGTTGCCCGTGCCGGCAAGGCTACCGGTCGTGATATAGACCGATCCGCCCGAACCGCCGCCGGCCCCGCCCTCCCCATTATTGGCGTTGCCGCCGTTGGCAGAGATGATTCCGTTGTTGGTCAAAGTTCCCGAGACAGTCAGAGTAATCGCACCGCCGCCCGCCCCTGCATTGCCGCAGTAGTAGCAGCCGCCGCCCGATCCCAAATCCGTTGGAGCCGTCACCGAGCCATAGACTGCCGCTGAGTTGCCACCCCCCAGCCCGCCGTACGATCCGCCCGAACTGTTACCGCCGGAGGGTGCGCCCGGACCATCCCACACCGCATAGCCTTGCCCGTCCGCATTGATGCTGCTCCCCGCGTCCACCTCAATGGAAGCCGCATTCAGAGTTACCCCCATGCCCGCCCACGCACCATTGACCTGCGCCGTGGTGTTTGCGCCCTGCAAAACAATATTCGAATTGCCGGTCACTACGACTGCCCCGCTCACTGTAATCGTGGATCCGCCAGCCACCGTCAAAGTTGCCCCACTGTTGACCGTGAGGCTATTGAGCTGATAGCTGCCCGCAACCCAGGCGGTGCTTGTGCTGATGACCACATCTCCCGACGGGGTCTGGGCAAAAGCGCAAGTGGCCGGCACAATGAAGAGACTCACCAAAAACGCAAAGGACAATTTGGCGGCGCAAGAGAGTTTCATCGTTCTTATCTCCAGTTTTGGAATTCAAACAGCGTTTTGTCAGCGGAGCGGGTGCGAGGGATCCGTCCGCGGTTTATTGGAGCCAATGGGGCGCGAGAACTTCCGCTCCCTGTTCCACTTACTTATGGACAGGCTCTGATAATCGACCTCACTCAAAAGGCGAAATCTAGCACGAAACAGGCCCATGGCATACCAAATAAATTTTGTTTTTATTGAATTCATCTGAAATTGGAAGGAGTCTTCCACCTGAAAGCATTAGCATTTACAAAGGGAACGCTGTTACTACCCATGCGCGGAGGTTGAATTGCTACCATCCGGTGGAGAGATCACCGTATTGCTGGCGAAGTGGCGGGAGGGCGAGCCATCCGCCTTTCAAGAACTGATGCCCTTGGTATATCCGCATCTGCGCGAGGTGGCCGCGGCGTACATTCGTCGTGAGCGCAACCCTGACCTGTTGCAGGGAACCGCCTTGGTGCATGAACTTTATATGCGCCTGTTGAACCAAAAGAAGGGGGTAGGCGAGAACCGCGGACATTTCTACGCCTTCGCCGCCAAAGTGATGCGCATGATCCTGATCGATCACGCGCGCGAGATGCAGACGCTGACACGGGGCGGTGACCTGGACCGGGTGGCGCTCAACGAAGATCTGGCCTGGGTCAATATCGATGGCCCGGAACTGCTCGACCTGGATCGCGCCCTGGAGGAACTGGGCGAGTCGGATGCCGAGAAGGTTCAGTTGGTGGAGCTGCGTTACTTTCTGGGCTGCACGGTGGATGAGACCGCCGAGCTGATGAATCGCTCCCGTTCAAGCGTGAATCGCGACCTGAAGTTTATTCGCAGTTGGCTCTACAGCCGTTTATATCCCAGCCGACTGGAGCCCTTGTCGGATGCCTGAGCCACTCACTTTATATTTCTCGCAAACTGATGTTGGCTTAAAATCCCCGGCTCGGAAACTTCCTCATGACTTCCAAGACAGACCGATTTCAACGTATCGAAGCTCTCTTCCACCAAGCGCTGGCGGTAACGGGCGAGGCGCGCGCCGCGTTGATTGCCGCGCAGTGCGGCGGGGACGTTGAACTGGCTGCACAAGTGAGCCGGTTGCTTGACGCCAGCGAGAAAGAGGAGCAACAGACGGCCGCGCTGATTGCGGAGCGGGTGGTCGGCGATGGAGCTGAATCGGTCGGCAGGCGAATTGGCCCGTATGTTGTGGACGGCCTGCTGGGGCGCGGCGGCATGGGCGTGGTCTACCGGGCGCATCGCGCGGATGGCGAGTTCGAGCAAAAGGTGGCCATCAAGCTGATTGATCTGCCGCTCGCCACCGCGACCTTCCGTGAGCGATTTCGCCAGGAGCGGCAGATTCTGGCCAGCCTGGAACATCCTTACATTGCGCGGCTGCTGGATGGCGGAGTGACGGTGCAAGGCGATCCCTATCTGGTGATGGAGTTCGTCGATGGCATCCCGATTCACCGCTACTGCGAGCGGGAGAATCTCACTTTGCGCCAGCGGCTGACGCTCTTTCTGCGCGTGGTTGAGGCGGTGCAATTTGCTCATCAGAACTTTGTTGTCCATCGCGATCTGAAGCCGGACAACATCCTGATTGCCGCCGACGGCGCGCCCCGGCTGCTGGACTTTGGCACCGCCAAGTTGCTAACGCCAACCATCGCCACAGCGGGCGCGGGGCTGACGCGCGACGGCTGCCAGTCCTTTACGCCGCAGTACGCCAGCCCGGAGCAGGTGCTGGGCCATTCGGTGACCGCAGCCTCGGACACTTATTCGCTGGGCGTGCTGCTGTATCTGCTGCTGACCGGCACAGTGCCCTACGAACTGGCCGAATTGTCCACCGCCGAATTGCTGCGCGCCATCTGCAATGAGCCGCCGCGCAAGCCAGTGGCCGCCAAAGCGCTAGGCTTGCGGCTGGACGCGGATTTGGAGGCGATTCTACTCAAGGCGTTGCGCAAGGAATCGGACAAGCGCTACGGAACCGCCGCCGAACTGGCCACGGACGTGCGCGCCTGGCTGGACGGAATGCCGGTGGCCGCGCGGCGCGGAAACTATCGTTACCGGGCAGTCAAGTTTATTCGCCGCAATCGCATTGCCGTTGGGGCCTCGGCGCTGCTGGCCGCGTCTTTGATCGCCGGAGTGATCGGCATAGTCTGGCAGGCCAATGTGGCCAACGAAGAGCGCCGCAAGGCCCAGGCCAGCGCGAGCGATTTACGCCAGTTGAGCAACAGCCTGCTCTCCGAGTTGGATGATGCAATTCAGCAGTTGCCCGGTTCCACAGGCGTGCAGAAGCTTCTGGTCACGCGTGTTTTGGAGCACTTGGACCGCGCCGCCAAGGACTCTGGCGGCAGCCGTCAGACGCGGATCGATCTGGCGGACGCCTATTCTCGCCTTGGAAACATTCAGGGAAATACCTATTATCAGAATTTTGGTGATTTCAATGGCGGTCTGGCCAGTTTGGACAAGGCAATCGCTCTGGTTGAACCGCTGACGTCCAACGGATCAACAGATGTCGAAGCTCTGCACGCCATCGCCTTCGCGCAGGTTTCTCGCAGTGAAATTCTCTTCGGCACAACGCGTATGCCGGAGGCGATTGCTTCCGTGCGGGCATCGATAGCGGCCCACGAGCGCATCCTCGCGCTTCCCAGCGCCACGCCGGCCCAGTTCTGCGATGCGTCCAGCGCCTACGCCATCCTGGCCGATGAACTAGGGCTGGGCGGCAATGAAAGCCTTTATGATATTCACGGCGCGCTGCAGGCTCTGCAGAAAAATCTCGATCTGGTCAATCGCGCCTTGCGCGTTGATCCCGACTTTGCCCGCGCTCGCAGGGCATTGGTGGTTGCGCAATTGAAGATCGCGGAAACCGAAAGTGATAGCGACCCGGTGCAGGCGCTGAAAGACTTCCGGATCGGCCTGGAGCGCGCCTCTGCCTTATCCAAGGAGGAACAAGGAAGTATGCGCATGATGCGCGTGCGCAATTCGCTGACGCAGGGCGAGGCCGATGTATTGGTTGAGTTGGGCCAGTACGCCGAGGCCCAGGCGCTCTATGCTCAGGTTGGTGAACTGGCCCAGCATCTGTCGGCAGCCGATCCGCTGGATTTGCGCGCTCTGTTTGAATTGCAGGCCAACCTGAACCAGCAGGCGATTGCCTTTGAAACTGCGGCCGGCTCCATGAAGGCCGCCGACCAGCAAGAGAACCGTGGCGCCGCCGTGAAAGCGTGGACTCAAGAGATTGCCATTCTGGAAAAGATGATCAAGCAAGATCCCTCAAACCTGGAATATGCGCCGGTTCTGGCGAATGCACAGGCACATCTGGGCACGGACCGGACCATGATGCATATCTCCGCGGAAGCGGCAGCAATGGCAAAAACCGGCATCGACTCCTTGAAGTCACTTGGCGCGCAGAATCAGGCTTCGCCAACGACACTGGATCAGGCAGCAAGCGATCTACTCATGGTTGAACCGGCATCGCTAAGGGAGCCAAAGACCGCCGTCTCCTTCGCCGAGCGCGCGGTTTCCTTTACGCACCGGAAGTCGCCTTCGATGCTGCTGACCCTCGCCGAGGCCTATCGTGCCGTGGGCCAGATTGAGCAGAGCCGCGCCACGGCCAAAGAAGCTCTGGCGCTGCTGCCTGCCGTTGAGCCGGGGAACGTCAAGCCGCGCATCCGCAGGCAGCTTGAGATGCAAGAGCAAGCGGGATGGTGAATTCCGATCGAGTTACTCGTTCGTCTGCCTGTCATGCGGCTGAGTGCCGCGCGCGATTAGTCCAAGGCCTCCAACCAACAGCGTCAGAATCAAGATGGTGTCAAAGAGGCTCGTGGGGCGGAAAAAGATGTGCATATTGGCGATGATTCCGGCAAAGATAAACAGAGCTCCGGCAATAGTCAGACTCCATCCGACAATGCTGCGGCCGCGCCAGAAGAGCAGGCCGATACCGAATAACATCGGCAGCAGAGTTATGCCAAAAGAGTTTGCACCAAAGAAGCTCCAGTAAGAACCTACGATCATCACCTGATTCATCAGCAGGTATCCGCCCACGCACATCATGATGAAGCCCAGCGCGAAATGCCCCAGTCCGCCGGGAGTTCCGCCCACGTCGCTGATTGTTCGGTTTTCCATGGGCGAGAGTATAGCAGAGCATGGATGCGCGCGGAAACTGATTTTTTATTGCGCGCAGTTTTATTCACATTGCAATATTGCGCTAACTTCGGATTGCAATGTGTAATCAGCGCCGGGGAACTGCGCTCAATGAATATGCGTATTCCATTGCAAATGCGGAGCTGAATAGGTTAGGATTCCTACGACCGAAGAAAAACTGAAACCGCCTTTCTGTTTGAAAGTTGCATGGAGGATTATGACCGGCAAGCATGGATTTCTTGAGACTTTGAAGTCAGTGGCCTTTGAAGATGACCCGGCGCCGCCAACCCAGCACACTCCTCCGCCCGCCGCTCCGAATTTCGCCTCTCCGACTTTTGCGGCCCCGGCGTTCTCCGCTCCGACTGCGCCCGTGGATGCTTCCTCGCCGGCGCCGTATGCGCTGCCCATTGACGCGGGCGTTGTGGCGGATCATGATCCGGTCTACCAGACGCTGCTCGCGAAGACCGATTTCGAGGCCACGCCGACTGCCGCGACGATTCACAAATTCCTTGATCCGCTGAAAGCCATCCCGGACTCTGTCATGCCGTCAAACATCAAATTCAAGACGGCGGTGATTCAGGCCACGGCGCAGGCGGGATTGACGGAAGACGGGATTCTTTCCACCTTCGACACGCTAAAGGCCAAGTTGCAGCAGGAACACGACAACTTCGGCGTCAAAGAGCAGCAGTTTGCCGCGAAGGAAGTGACCGGCCGCCAGGATCAGATTCAGAAGATCAGTCAGCAGATTACCGATCTTCAGCAGCAGTTGGCGCAGTTATCGACGGAACTGGTGAATGCGCAGGGCAAGGCAACTCACGCACAAGGCCAGTTTGAAGCGGCTGTTCAGCGCCGCGCCAGTGAACTTGAACAGCAGAAGGCGCTCTACACGTCTCTGCTCAAAGGCTAGCTTCCTGTGGTTAAGAACTTGTTTTGAAAGGGCACGACTTTAGTCGTGCCACATGACAGCAAACATAACGGATGGGCTTTAGCCCCTGAGGGAAGGTTTTTAGGAATTTTAACTTTCGCCACAGGTTGCCAGGGTTGAGAGGATAAAAACGCGTATGGGACTTTCGCCAGTGACACCCAACTTTACCCAGAACCTTCAGAATTACACTCCGAAATCGTTCTGGAAGCGGCCGGAAGGCCCGTTCGGCATGGTCGTTCTTGCGGCCCTTGTCCTGGGCGGCGCGTATGGCTTGTTCATCCTGCTGCCCTTTATCATCACGCTTTTGCAGGACACGATTCACGCCGCCATTCTGGGCGCGGTGGTGGTGGCCATTCTGTGGCTGGTCTTCAATCCCACCTTCCGCACGGCGGTCTCGAATCTCTTCCAGAACGTGGTGCGCTTCTTTGCGTCATGGGTGGTTGAGACTGACCCCATTGGCATTCTGCGTAACAACCTGGACGACATGAAGAAGGCCAAGTACAACCTGGACCAGACCTTGCAGCGCTTTGCCGGCAGCGATGAGCGCCTGCAGCGCAGCATCAGCGCCAAATCCGACGAGATTAACGGCCTGGGACGCAAGGCCACCAAAGCCCAGCAGTTGGCCGCAGCCGCCACCGATCCGATGGAAAAGGAACGGCTGCAACTGGAAGGCCAGACCTTCCTGGAGCAGGCCGGAATGTTGATGCAGGGCGTCAAGCAGTTGCAGGCTCTGGAAGACCAGACGGGGAAGATGCTCAAGACCTTTCAGCACTGGTCGCAGATCTCCGACAGCAAGATTCAGCGCACCGAGAACAAGGTGAACTTCCTGGCCGAGCAGCGCAAGATGATTCTGGACGCCAAGGCCACGCTGGGCGTGGGCCAGCAACTGCTGCGCGGCAATCCCGAGCAGTTGAAGATGGTCGATATGGCCCTCGAATACCTGGAAGACGACACCTCACGCACCTTGGGCGAGATTCGCGAGTTCTCCCGCTACACTGACAAGCTGCTCACCGACGACCAGATCGAATCCGGCGCGGCGGCGGACGAGGCGGCGGCCAAATTCGCCGAGTTCAACCAGAAGCTGCTCACCTCCGGCAACCAATCGAGCGGCGCGGACCTGATTCACATTCCGGGAATGGAAGCGCCTGCACCGGCGCGGATGCCGGGGACGCTGGCCAGCGTGGCCGCCTCCAGCAGCAAGCCAGACAGCGATTACGACAATATGTTCAAGTAGTTCTTTGACTGAATGATTTTGGCAATAACTCCCGGAAAAGTGCGGGCGAGGACGCCCGCACTACAGCCGGTCTGGAGACCGGCGCTACATCCATTAAGTTACGAAATCATTCCGTCACGTAACGAGTCGGAAGTGTTTTAGGAAATCATTGAAGGGGAAAAGAAATGCCGCGTTTGAAGCCGCAAGCGAAGTTTGTCCTGATTGTTGTTGTTGGCCTGGGCGTTGTCTACGGGTTGAAATCCGCCATGCAGCATGGTCTGATTCCCACGCCGGGGATCATGAAGTCCATCGTCGCCTCGCGCGTCACGCTTCCGCCGCAGGAAGAGGCGCAGGTGGCCAATGTGCAGGCGCTGCCTTATCCCTCGACGGCCCCGGCCAACGTCGCGGCCACGCACATTCAGTTCGATGTGTGGGAGTGGAACGCAATGTATGCGCTGATCTACGCCAACGGCGGCCCGGAGACAACCAAGGGCTCGCTGATGGAAAAGAACGGCGTGAACCTGACCTTGCACCGCGAGGACTCGAATACCCAGATGGGCAACGACCTGATCGATTGCGCCAAGCAACTTCATGACGGTGAAAAGACCTGCTCCAAGGGCGCCGAGGCTATTGTTGTGATGGGCGACAGCGGCGGCCAGTGGCTTTCCAATCTGAATCCGCAACTCAAGAAGCTGGGACCGGAGTATCAGGCCGTGATTATCGGCGCAGTGGGCCGCTCCAACGGCGAGGATGCGCTGCTCGGTCCGGCTGAGTGGAAGTCCAATCCGCAGAGCATGAAGGGCAAGACCGTCGTCGGCGTCATCCGCGACGGCGACTGGAATATCGCGCTTAATTTCATGGGATCGAACGGCCTCAAGAATAACCCCGATCTGAAGACCTACGACCCGGATGCGGTCAACTGGATTGCCGCTCCGGACGAGGATTACATCAAGGCCGTCACCGACGTCTTTATCCCCAACCGCTGCGAAGACCGCAAAGTGGTCAAAGATGGCCGCCCCACCGGCGAAACCAAGCACGTCTGCCCCGACGGCGTGGTGACTTGGACCCCAGGCGACGAGCAGGCCGTGCATGGTCGTCCTGGAACCACCAAGATCGTCTCCTCGCACGAGTACGCCTCGCAGATGCCGGCTGTCATTCTCGGCATCAAGAAGTTCTTCAACGACAACCGCGACGAGGTTACCGGATTGCTGGCTGCCAGCTTCCAGGCCTCCGATCAAGTGAAGGCCTTCGATGCGGTACGTCGCAAGGCGGGAGAGATGTCGGCCACGCTTTATAAAGATCAGACCGGCGATTACTGGTACAAGTACTACGGCGGCTTCCGCGATCCCAACTCCGGCCAGATGCTGGGCGGCTCGGCGGTCTTCAACCTGGAAGACAATGTCAACTACTTCGGCCTGGACGGCAAGCATAACAATAATATGCGTGCCACCTACGAGACCTTCGGCAAGATCGCCACGGAGAATTATCCCCTGCTCTTCAAGGACAGCCCGATTCCACCGTATAAGGAGGCGGTGGATACCTCGTTCATCTTTGGCGCACAGGCGTTGCTGAATACCGGCGGCGTGCAGGGTGCAGCGGCCGAGACAGTCGATTACGCCAAGGAAGCGCAGAGCGGTCAGGTGCTGGGCCACAAGGCGGTCTACATCAACTTTGCCTCCGGCTCTGACCAACCACTGCCCAACAGCCTGCCCACGCTCGCCGAGCTGAAGGATTCGTTGGCCATCAACTCGCAGCTCGCCCTGCAGATCGACGGCTACACCGACAACGCCGGCAGCGACGCGGTGAATGTGCCGCTGAGCGAAAAGCGCGCCCAGGCCGTCAAGCGCTACTTCCAGCAGGTGGCGCCGATGAGCTTCCCGGACTCCCGCTTCAAGTCGGTTTCCGGCCATGGCTCACAGAACCCGCTGGCCTCCAACGCCTCAACCGGTGGCAAGGCCCTCAATCGCAGAGTCGAAATTACGCAGATCGGGCAATAGTGCCGTGACCGTTTGATTCGATAATTGGCACCGAATAGGCGCGGGCGAGGACGCCCGCGCTACAGCCGGTCTGGAAACCGGCGCTACATGTATCCGTAGGTAAGCAATGAATCACGTAGTCGCGGTCTTTTCTCCCAATGCGGTCCTGAACAAGAGCGCCGTACGCGCTCTCGTCGCCTTTCAGATCGCTGTCCTGATCCTGTTATGGATCTTTAGTCCCTTTGTTCTGCTGCCCAAGCCGAGCGAAGTTCTCAACGCCTTCAACGAATTATGGGAGCAGGGCCTGGGCGCGGCGCTGATTACCAGCTTCTATCTCAACATTCAGGCCATCGCCGTCTCTACCATCGTGACGCTGCTGCTGGCCTACGCCACGGTCATGCCATTTTTCCGGCCCGTCGTCGCGCTGCTAAGCAAACTGCGCTTTTTGTCGCTGGTCGGCCTTACCTTCTTCTTCACCCTGATGGCCCGCAGCGGCCACGAACTCAAACTCTCCCTGCTGGTTTTTTCCGTTTCCGTCTTCTTCGTTACAGGTATGGCCGACGTCATCAATGGCATTCCCAAGGAGCAGTTTGACCTGGCGCGCACGCTGCGCATGGGCGAATGGCGCGTGGTTTGGGAGGTCATCGTCCTGGGCCAGATCGACCAGGTCTTCGACGTCCTCCGCCAGAACGCGGCCATGGGCTGGATGATGCTGACCATGGTTGAGGGAATCGTCCGCTCCGAGGGCGGTGTGGGCACCATCCTGCTCGACCAGAATCACCACTTCCGCTTGGCCGCCGTCTTCGCCATTCAGTTGACCATCCTGTTGCTCGGCTTGCTCCAGGATTACGGCATCGGCCTGGCCAAGAATATGCTTTGCCCCTACGCGGCGCTGACCCTGGAGAGAAGCTAATGGCCACTCCCAACTACAGTTTTGGTAAAACTCTCCTCCGCATCGACAACGTCTCGCTGGAGTACGATGGCCGCCCGATTCTGAGCAACGTCACCGCCGAGGTCAAGGACATTATTGTTCCGGGCCGCGTGCAAGGGCAGGTGGTAGGCATTCTCGGCCCCTCCGGTTGCGGCAAAACCACGCTCTTCCGCATCATCGCTGGCCTGCACGCGCCCACCTCAGGCCGCGTCTCGGTCAATGGCTTTGATCGCCCGGTGATGGCCGGCGAAGTCGGCGTCGTCGCCCAGAGCTATCCGCTCTTCGAGCACCGCACCGTCCTTGGCAACTTGATGCTCGGCGCCAAGAAGAAGGAAAAGAACTCCAGCACCGCCCGCGACAAGGTGATGACCTTTCTGCAGGAGTTCGGCCTGGAGGACAAGTACAACCTCTATCCCGCGCAGCTCTCCGGCGGTCAGCGCCAGCGTTGCGCCATCATTCAGCAAATTCTTTGCAGCGAACACTTTCTGCTGATGGACGAGCCATTCTCCGGCCTCGACCTCATCATGCTGGAAAAGACCTGCGAACTGATCGCCAAGGTCTCCAACATGGACGACCTGAACACCATCATCGTGGTCACGCACGACGTAACGGCCGCCTGCTCGGTGGCCGATCATCTCTGGCTCATGGGCCACGGCCCTGCCGAGGACGGCGCAACCCCGCCCGGCTCACGGATCATCAAGCAGTACAATTTAATTGACCGCGATCTGTGCTGGCAGCCGGGGATTATTACCACGGCTCGCTTCACCGATTTCGTGCGCGAAGTCAAAGAAGAATTCAGGAGGCTGTAAATGAGCGATAAAAAGGAAATCGAACTTCTCGTCTGTAAATGCAAGGACTGCACCCACTGGGAGATCGGCAAGGATGTGCTAATCTGCAAGACCTGCGGCCTCACCCTGCCCGCCAAGATCACCGTTGACGACCACCATATGCTCCACTGGAAGAAGCACGAGCGCTAGCCTGATCGATTTGCGTTGAAGTGCGCGCGTGAAAGATCCAGGATGAGGGATGTGCGGCGGCTCCCCAGTGTTTTTCCTGGGGCATAACGGCCCATGGTTTTGATTGGATGAAGTGAACTCAAGCAACCTTTCTATTATGAATAACATAGAAATGACAGTGGCGGCGGAGCACGGACCCGATATCTATGAGGAAAAACTCAACTATCCGATGCTGGGTTTAACCCGCATTGGGGTTATATTCGCGCATCGGCGCCAAGGTTCTGCACTGGCCTCGAGCGTTTTGCCGGATTTGCGTCCAGGCCCTTGGACGCGAAAGTCTGGAGTGGCTATGTCAGAAGCTTCTTCCCAGCGAGAACCGCACCAGAAACGGTTCGGTCGGATGGTTCACACGTCCGAATGCCGGTGCGGTTGACGGCGCGATTTGGTAGGTATACGCATAGTCAATGTCGGCATCTCTGCGGTTCAGCATATTCAAGAGTTCTGCCGTGGCGTGCCAGTTCTTGAAGAAGTGATAGCCGACCTCCCCATTGAGCAATATCGTTTGAGTTGACTGGTAAATTCCATCCGAGGTCAAAGGCCGCGGGCCAAAGTAGCGCAAGCGCAAACTCGTCGAAAGGCCTTTATAGTCGTGCAGAGAGACGCCCGACGAGATCACCACCTTGACCGCTTCCGGCACAAGCTTGCCGCCGGGACCACTTTCTTGCCAGTTGACGGTCCCATCCGGGTTGCCATTCACCGAAAGAGCTGCCTTGACCACGCTCTGCGCCGCATCGTCCGGGTCGATCTGCGTGAACTGGGCTCTGGAGTCGGCAATATCAAAATCAACTGCCAGATGTTCTGTTGGCGTGTAATAGTTTGCCCATTCAAGACCATAGCGGTTGCTGGACTGTTCCGAAGCAGACGTGCCTCCGGTGTCGCCATCTTGCATCAGCTCAGAATTGCTGCGGAGAACCCAGAGCGAAAGGGTGCTCTGCAGGTGGGGAATGGCCGAAGTGCGCACGCCAATCTCTCCGCCCTTGGTCTGGACCAGCGGAGTGATGGGCGTATTGGAGGTATTCGGATAAGGATTGTCCGGGGAAATGGGTTCCAGGGTTTGTGTTGTGCCGCGCCCGTCATTCGAGTGAAAACTGAACCCGCCCTGCAGATAGAGCTCGGTGCTCGGCCAGGGGCCGAAGATCAAACTCGCTTTGGGACTGGGCAGGAACTTGGTCGCCGAGCCGGAATTGGCGGCGTTCACCGTCGGCGAGTAGGCCAGGCTGGTGACCACGAATTTTTCCTGATCGCCGCGCAGAGCCAGGACCGAGCGGAATTTGCTTGCCCACTGGATTTTGTTTTCCACGAACGCGCTGCCCATCGTGTCAGTAAAGTTATCCCGTTCCGTGGTCGCAGGCAATGTGGGGCAAGTGGTATTGGCGACAGTGGTCGTATCCTTAGTTCCATCGGGCAGCGTTAAGTCAAGAGTGATGTTGGAGTTGGGGATGGTAACGCAATTAGGGCCATCGGAACTGCCGACGGGGAAGAAGCTGGCGCCGGTAGCGGAATAGTCGGTTTTGTCCGTCCGCACGCGATTTGCCGAGCGGTACAGGCCATTGTTGATCCAGTCATTGCGGAGTTGAAATCCGAAGGTGTTGGAGATTTTGCGGCCATACCATGTACCGAAGAGTGTGTGGTGCGCGTCAAAGCCAGCCACCCAGCGCCTGTCCTGCTGATTGAACTGGTCGCCTTTGTTGTGGTCTACCAGGTAATAGGTGAAATCAGAAAACAAATTCATGTCGTAATAAAAGAGATAGGCCGATATCTTCGACTCGGAGTTGTCGTTCTGGCGATGCCATTCCCCTTGCAAACTATAGCGCTGGCTGTGGCCGCCGTCCGTGGGGTTCAGTGTACCGAAGAAGCCAACGACAGATTGTGCCGCCACAGGTATCTGATCGCTTGAATTCCATTTTCCGTGGTAAGCGTGGGCCGTAGCACTGAAACCGTCAGCATCGTCACCTTGACTGTAGGTGAGCAGGCCGTTGATTTTGTTATATCCGTCGGGATGCACCCATGGGCCGTCATAATAAGTGTCTTCTCCGCCGTAAAGCAGATTGCCCGCACCAAGCTTTTGCGATACGCCGAAGACGGCTCGCCCGTATGTGTGCGTGCCGCCTTCCACCCTGAAGAAATTTTGTGGCAGAGTTTTGGTAAATTCCACATGGGCATTTGCCGCCGAGCCGAAGTTGCCGACATTCGCGTAGTATGGACCTTTCGCGAAATCCACCCGCTTTACAAACTCCGGGATGACGGTGTTCATGTCCGAGTAGCCCTCGCCGTGGGCGTGCGAAGGAAGGTTCAGCGGCATATCGTCGAGAAAGATGGCTATATCCGTGCCATGGTCCAGATTGAAACCGCGAAGAAAGTACTGGTTGGCCTTGCCGCCACCGGCGTGCTGCGTGATGATGAGGCCGGGAACCGTCTCCAAGACCTCTCCCGAACGAAGGATCGGACGATCCTCAATCTCCGCTGCACTCACCGTACCTTGAGAGCCGGATTCGGCGGTTCCGATCAGGTCATCTGCACGGCCCTGCACGTTGACTGTTGTGCTCACTGCGCCCACGACCAGCAGGATGCGCAGCGGGGCCGACGCCCCGGCGGTCCCGATGGTGACAAGGATTTCTTTGGTTGCGAAGCCGGGATTCATGACGACAAGCTGATAATTGCCTGCCGCGAGTCCGGAAAATATGAAGGAGCCGTTCGTGCCTGTATGCACCGTTCTTTGTACGGCACCGTTCGCGCTCTGTATATGCACCTCTGCCCCGGCAATCACCGCGCCCGATCTGTCAACGACCGTTCCCGACAGCGGAGGCAAGGCCTTATCACTCTCCGTAACCGGGTGCCCCAGCGGTTCAGGCACTTGCCCACTGGTCGAGGACGGTACTGCAGAAAGCAGCAAGGCCGCGGCAAACAGGGCAATGAGAATGAATCTGCTGAAAAGCATTCTTGCAGGCTCCAGAAAGCATTTGGCAATCGGTAGGCGCGGACTTGCCTGAAGAACATTCTCGCACGAGTAGCACGATTTATGTACTAGTATGCAACATAAAAATAAAGAAAACGTATGCATAATGTAAAGGAGGGAGGTTGGTAGCTTTCACGGAGGTCCAGGCCTCAGAGCTGAAAGCGATTGGGAATCGAGCTCCGTCCGGGGTTCACTACGACCTGCCGGTTGCTGTCATTGGAAAGACAATGTCCGAAGACTCGCCCATTGCGGAGCACAGATAATAAACAACTTAAGTATGGTGGAGGCGGCGGGAGTCGAACCCGACATCAGTGTTGAAAACACTCAACTTACTGATTCTGGGAATACCAGCAATTCAAGCAATGCCACGATTGCCAAATCTTCCGTACAAATCACGTACAAAGATCTCCCAGAA
>Ga0181520_10005995_pt1 | contig 18911 bp, 14 predicted proteins | sample PEATcosm2014_Bin_29_FD_132451 | JGI IMG/M metagenome (GOLD analysis project Ga0181520, IMG submission 132451) | Peatland microbial communities from MTU Mesocosm Facility, Houghton, MI, USA - PEATcosm2014_Bin02_30_metaG | ecosystem: Environmental > Terrestrial > Soil > Wetlands > Peat | place...
CAGTGCGGGAAGAATGCGCGACTTCTTGGTACCCATGGGCCGTCCTCCACAAGTTCAAGTGTTGACAGTCCACGATACCACGCCGCTCAAAACGCTTCACACACGCCCACCGGAACGACACGATTGTAATCCGCAGCGGCGAGCCGATAATGCCCTCGGCGAGCGGGCCGGCACAAGAGCAGTACGTCGCATGGACCGGCTCCGCCGCGATCGTGCGGCCGTCCGCCAGGGTGATCGACATCTGCAGGTTGCGAAGCTTGAAGAAATCGTCCGGGCCGGCCGGCTCGATCACCAGTTCATTCTCCTCCTTGAGGAAGGACAGGATGTCGTTGGGCAAGCCGATGCCCGTGCCGGCATGCCAGGAACGATAATTGCGAGTGGACAGACTGCCGACGGGATGACCGTTCAGGCTGCACTTGCGGATCGGAACGGGCGGTAGCGGCGCTTTGGTCTTGACGTGGTGCGTAGCCCCCGTGGGGACAAAGCCTTCGCAGCTAATGCTGGCGCTCATGATCGGGCTGGCCGCGGCCCGCGGCTGGTTCGGGTCGGGCCGTGGCGCGGCCGGCGCGGCTGTTGCCGCCTGCTCGGTCTTCGAAATCCACAGCAGGCAGGCCGAACCGAGCCAGGGGAGCGTGATCTCCACCGTCCCGCCCGCCCGGCTCCAGGCGACGGCGAATTGCTGCTCCGGCCCATGCGGCGTCCGCGCATAAACGCCGCAGATCTTGCCGGCATCCGGAATGCGCACTTTCAATCGCACCGGCGACGGCTTGATTTTGCTGTGGAGCGTCCGCTCGGGCACGATGAGCGGAACCAGGTAATCGCCGTCGGGCCGCTGGAAAATGTTGGCCTGCACGCCTTTGGGCGCTTCCAGCGCGTGGGCGCCCAGATACCAGACCTTGCCCGGGTACAGCTCGTACAGGTACATGTAGCGCCGATGGATGTCGGCCAGTTCCGGCGGCAGTTTCAGGAAGGTGACCAGATCGTCGTCGTAGCGAAACGTTTGCTCGTGTACGAGACTGGGGGCCGAGGGCCACAGGCCGTTGAGCAGATTCCGCTGATATTGCCGCTCGCTGGTGCCCATGCCGCAGCACACCTTGTTGCCGATCGTCAGGTACTTGATCATTTCGCCCTCCAGCGAGCCCCCTTCGGCGAGCATGCCCACCGCGTGCTCGATCAATTCCACCTGGTACGGGCCGTTCCAATAGAGGAGCTTGCCGCGGGCCTCGGCGATGCGGGCCAGCTTGTCGGTGATGCGGCACACCGAATAGTCAGAGCGGTCCCCGGCCGACTGATCCATGAAGATGCCGTCGACCTCGGGCAGGGCGTCGAGAACCTGCTCCAACTGGCGGCAGAGATGCTGCCCCCAGGCGGTTTCCGGCCGGCAATCCATCACCACGTGGTCGTACCACGTCGTCGCGGGGCGGCCGTCGGCGTGGCGCAGAATGCACTCGGGGAAACGGCTGTTGGCAAAAAACTCCCACGACTCGGTCGGTTGGAAATAAATGTACGAATGGGTTCCCCGCGCCTTCAGGCGGCGGATGAAGGCGCGAATCGAATCCCAATTGCCGCGCGACTCGACCACCCGCGACATGTAACGCTTGATGTCTTCGTACGGTGCGTCTTCCTTCGGGGCAGCCGGATCGCTGGTCTTCTTCACCACCGACCATTTGTCGTCGATCGCCTTGATCCACGGCTGCTCGTCGGGAAAGTATTTGCCCAGGTGGGAATAGGTGAAATGAATCTCCAGGTTCCGCAAGCCCTCGCGGGCGAACTCGTCGCAAAGCTTCTCGTCGGCTTCATGGGAATAAGTGAAGCAGCCGTGGGTGCTCAAGAGTCGCGGATCGCCGAGCATGAAGAATTTGGGAAACCGCGCGCGGACCCAAGCCAGCCCGGGGCGCCAATCGCCCGCATGGCGGACAAAATAGTGACCAACCGTCTGGGGCTGTCCCGGCTCAAGATTGGACACTCTCCGGCTCAGCACGAGGCGGCCTTTCTCACCCTCGGTGGACACGCGAAAGCCGGCCGTCGGCATGGCGAGGTGCGCGGCCACGGTGAGCCCCACGTCGGCCCGCTCGTCGAACCAGGTCGCCATGGGAATGGAGAGTTGCACGGCGCCGTCCCGATAACCCACGTTGACGTCGTGCCGCGCCAGCGGATAAAGCCCTTCGGGGCTGGGCGCGAAGAGCGTGCCGCCCGCGGAAAACCCTTCGATCTCTTGCTGCCAACGCAACGTGAGCGGATGCTTGCCGTGTTGAACGACGCGCACGCGGCAGGCGACGGCGTCCTGGGCGCGGAGCGAGTATTCCAACTGCACGTGGCGCGCCTTCGATTTCTCCGTCCAGACGATTTCCTGCTCGGAAAGCTTTCGCGGCGGTTGGGCCTGGAGATCGACGATCGGCGCGGCTTCGCCCACAAACCATTGTTGGGTGAAACTAAGCGCAGCCTCCGGGGCGGCATTCCAGCGGATGCGGCACCGGCGCGTGGCGGGGTCCCACTCGACCTGTGTGCGACACCTGGCGTCACCAATAGAGATTGCCGATGGTGCGGCCGCCGAGTGCTCCGCGGCGACGCCGGACGCGGCCGTGGCCGCGACAGCGATCACCAGTGCCAGGAGTTCTGATACCAATCGGTTCATGGCGATCCTCCCGTGGGCATGGAAATTCCCTGCATTGTAGCCGGGCGGAGGTCGACTGCGGCGCAAGTTGAGCCAGAAATGTCGCAGTTGGTTGCGTAGCTCTAATGGGGTTTAACGAACAAGGCCGGTAATTCACTCGGGTGGCACGCCCTGAAAGGGCGTGGTAGCCGGGGAATCACGCCCTTTCAGGGCGTGCCACCCTCGCAACGTATTCCTTGTTTTGTTGCCAAACCCATTAGAAGGGCGTGGCTGCTCGCCTTGGCGGGTTAGCGATGCTCTTTACCGGCGTTGTCGGCGTGCCGGAAGAAACACAGTCCGCCGAGGCGGTAGAGCACCAGCAGCAGAAAAGCCCCGCCGGTGGCCGCCAGAAATCCCAGGGCGCTAATCGGATTCACCGGCTTGCCGGGGAAGAGCCAACTGAGGCCGAACAGACCGACCGTGCTGCCGGCAATGCCCATCACCATGGCCGTGAACGGCCCCACATTGCGGCGGAAGGGGAAAATCACCGTGGCCAAGAGCCCGGCCAGCGTGCCGAATCCCACCCAAATCAACACCACGTTGATCCATTGCTGGGCGGTGGGAGAAAAGGCAAACTCGGGCATACCATGCACACAAAATAGAAAAAGTCCTTGCGCTGCGGACGTCCAAGGGGTGCCGATCCGTGGCACTCCATGCCTGGGACGCCAGCAACGCAAGGCGCCATCCCCCCCTACAACGTTGCCGGTCCGGTTCCCGCCTCAAGGCTCATGGAGCCCCTCGGCGGCCGTACCCGGCAACGCTTGGCGTATGTCTACGCGGCTAGCGATCAGTCGCTGCCGGCGTCTGATCCTGGTTATAGGCCTTCATGGCCGCCGCCTCGCGGGCGAGCTTAAACTCGGGCCCCGGCGGGAAATACTGCACGTCGTCCTGCATATAATACGGACTAGGCAAGGTCTGGCCGCCGAACTCGCTCTGGCAGCCTGGCAGTGCCGCCCCGGCCAACAGTCCAAGACCTAGCAACAGGGTCCGCAGAAGGTGCCGCTGGTTAAACGAGCCCTTCATGGGCTGCCTCCGTTTTTCTATAGGCCCCATATTGCCCAACCGACCAACCGCCCGTCGTTTGGAAAACTCCATCCGGCCGGCAGAATTGTCACAATCGTTATCGTCAACCTGTACGGAGAACTTTAGCGCCGTGGAGAATGAATAGGGGAGGACTTCCCCCGCCGACCCTTGTGTGGTGCTTGCACGTGCGGATACAATTTTAGGAATTATGCTTGCAGCCATTTGCCGAACGCTGGCCGTTACGCTGATGGTCTGGATGGCAACCGCGCCAGGGACCGGGGCGCGGGCTTCCGAAGCCGACGACCAGTTTGCCGTGGCAGCGGGGCACTACGACCGCCAGCAGTGGAAACTGGCCGTCGCCGAGTTTCAAACGTTCTTGCAGAAATATCCGCAGGACCGACGCGCGAGCCAGTCGTTTTTCTTTCTCGCCGAAGCGCTGCTGCAAGTGGGCAAACACAACGACGCCCGCCAGCAGTTTCATAAATATCTCGAGCGCGAGCCGGGCGGCAAGTTTGCGCGGGCGGCCCTGTTCCGCGCGGGCGAGTCGGCCTATTTGGCCGGCAACTTTGCCGCGGCCCGCCCCGACCTGGAAAGTTTCTCGGCGAAATATCCGGAAGACCGTTTGAATTCCTACGTCGTCCCCTACCTGGGCGACGTCGCCCTCTCGGCCGGCGACGCGGCGAAAGCGGCCACCTATTTCCGCGACGGTCTGAAGCGTTTCCCCGAAGGCCGCCTGCAGGATGACTGCCGTTTCGGACTCGCCCGGGCATTGGAGAAACAAAATCAGACGGAGGAAGCCGAGCGGCTCTATCTGGCCGTGGCGGGCAAGCCGGCCAGCCGTCTGGCCGACGCCGCCCAGTTCCATCTCGGCGCCTTGCAGTACGCGTCCGGTCGATACGAGCAAGCCATCGAAAGTTTCTCGGCCTTCGAGGGGCGATTGGCCGCCAGCTCCTGGCAACCCAACGCGCGGCTGGGCTGCGGCATGAGCTTGTTGAAGCTCAACCGGCCGGCCGAGGCCGGCAAGCAATTCGACGCCGTGCTGGCCGCGGCGGCGGCGGGCGAGCGGCTGCAACAACAAGCCGCGCGAGGCAAGGTGCAAGCGGCGCTCGAGAGCAAGGACTACGCCGCGGTCGATCGCGAGGCGGCCCAGTTCGAGAAGCGCTTCCCGGAAAGCGAAGGCCGCGCCGAAGTCCAGCGGATGTTCGCCCGCTCGCTGGTAGAACGCAAACAGTACACCCCGGCCGTGGCCGTGCTGGAACCGCTCGTGAGCGGCCATTCCCCCGGACCGCAAGGATTGGAAGATCGCTATCTGCTGGCCGTTAGCTACGAAGAACTGAAACAATATGACCGCGCCCTGGCCGCGCTGCTGCCGGTTTTGGACGCGGCCACCGGCCAGCTCAAGACCAACGCGCAACTGACCCAGGGGTCGTTGTTGCTGGCGCTAAAGAAATACGGCCCGGCGATCGCCGCGTTGGAAGCCGTGGTGCAGGCCAAACCGGCCGGCGACGCGGCCGTCAAGGCGCTTGGCGAGCTGGCCATCAGTTACGCCCGCGGCGGGCAACTCGACAAGGCGAAGAAGATCTACACCGAACTGGTCGAGAAGTATCCCAAGCACCCGCTGCTGGCCCCCACGATCGAACATCTGGCCGAAGCGGCCTACGACGCCGGCGACGCCGCCTGGTCGGCCGAGCTGTCAGGGCGCATGGCCGCCGCCGGCGGTTCGCCCGATTACGCGTTGAAGGGAAAACTCGGGCTGGGATGGAGCCAGTTCAAGGCGGGCAAGCTGGTCGAGGCGGCGGCGGCCTTCGACGAAGTGCTGAAGAAGAATCCGCCCCCAGCCATGGCCGCCGAGGCGGCCTTGATCCGCGGCCGCATTCTGGAACAACTCGGCGAGAACGACGCTGCCTTGGCCATGTACGGCCTGCTGATCGACAAACATCCGACCAGCAAGCAGCACCCCGAGGCCCTGGCGGCGGCCGCTCGCTTGCACGACCATCTGAAGCAGTACGAAGCGGCGGCGGCGCTCTACCAGCGGCTGGCCGGCCAGTATCCGCAGCTCCCCAATCTCGACGGCGTGCTGTACCAATGGGCCTGGGCGCTCGCCGAGCTTCCTAAGCCGGACGAGGCGGCGCGGCTGTTCGAACGCCTGCACAAAGAGTTTCCCAAGAGCCGTTATTGGGGCGACGCCACGTGTCGACTGGCCCAGCGGGCGCTGGATGCGAAGAAGTACGACCGCGCGCTCGCCTTGGCCGGCGAGGTGCTGGCGGCCAACTCGGACGCGAAGATTCGCGAGTATGCCTTGTTCCTGCGCGGCCAGGTGCAGATGAGCAAGGCCGATTGGCCGAAGGTGGGCGAGGCGTTTACGGCGCTGGCGAAGGAGTTTCCCGAGGGTCAACGCCGGCTGGTGGCCGAGTTCTGGATCGCCGAGGCGCTGTATCGCCAGGGCGACTACGCCGCCGCCGAGCCCCGCTGGGAACAGCTTGCCCAGCGGATCCAGCAAAAGCGCGAACCGTGGATGGCGATGGTTCCCCTGCGGCGAGCTCAGTCGCTAGCCTTGCAAAACCGCTGGGCCGACGCCTATGCCATCGTCGCGCAGATCGCCGCGGCGTTCCCCAACTTCGAGCAGCAATACGAGGTCGATTACCTGTTGGGCCGCTGTCTGGCCAACCAGGCCGATTTCGAGGGGGCGCGGCAGGCCTACCAGCGGGTGATTCTCTCGCCCGCCGGCGCCAAGACCGAAACGGCCGCCATGGCCCAATGGATGATCGGCGAGACCTTTTTCCACCAAAAGAATTACGAAACCGCGCTCCGCGAATATTTGCGGCTGGAAATCCTCTACGCATTCCCCACTTGGCAGGCAGGCGCCTTGCTGCAGGCCGGCAAGTGCCGCGAGCGGCTGGGTGAGGACAAAGAGGCGGCCGCCCTTTATCAACGCATCTTGAAGACGTACCCCAAAACGACGTTTGCCGAGGAAGCCGCCCGCCGGTTGAAGAGTCTGGAAAAAGTCACCTCCGCCGCCGGCGGTTAGCGGTCGTGATTGGGCCGATGGTTGGGACGGCAGTGGTTCGATGGTTGGGGCGGTAGTTATTCGGTTGTTGGGGCGGCAGTTGTACTGCCGCCCCCGGAATTGCGGCAAAAGCAGGGGCGGCCGTACAACGGCCACCCCAACACGGGACTTTTCCAACGGACTGCCAGCGGTCGTGATTTGGCCAGCCGCGGCGGGAGAGAGATTGACTCACCCCGACCGCGTCGAGCATACGAAGATTATCAAGAGGGGACTCTGGACCGTTTAGAAGTTGTTTTTCAGCAGTTTTTCACAGCCGCCCCGCCTGTGAAAAACGTGTGGCGCAGCCGCCCTCGGCTGCGGAAAATTGGCCGGCACAGCCGAGGGCGGCTATGCTCCAATAGGGTGTGCAACCGCTCCGTAGCCGGAAACGACCTATGTCAACACATGTGATAAATCGACGCCGTCGATCCTTTTTGTTTCGAGCCCTGCTGCTAGCATTGCTAGCTTGCCTGTTTTGCGCCCTCAGCGCGACACGCGTCCATGCGGCCGATGATGACAAGGCCGGCTCGGCCGCCGTGACCGTGAAGCCGGTCTCGCCGTCCGATTCGGCCGTCGCGGAGCCGCGGGCGTATATTCCCACCAGCGACCTGAAGCAGATCGTGCACGACGCCGGTCCGTTGATGTACGCCATCCTGCTCTGCTCGTTCTTGCTGGTGGCGTTTCTTTTGGAGCGGACGGTCAGCTTGCGGCGGAGCCGCGTGATTCCCGGGCCGTTCGTCACGCGCTTCTTGCAGCAGCTCCGCGACGGACAACTCGATCGCGAACAGGCCCTGGAGTTGTGTGAAGCCAACGGCAGCCCGGTGGCCAACGTGTTTGCCGGGGCAATCCGCAAATGGGGCCGGCCGGGCGTGGAGGTCGAGCAGGGCGTCATCGACGCCGGCGAACGCGCCACCAATGGTCTGCGACGCTACCTGCGCATCTTCTACGGCGTGGCCACTGTCGGTCCGCTGTTGGGGCTCATGGGCACCGTGCTGGGCATGATCCAGACCTTCAACGTGATTGCCGCCGCTGACGCCCTCGGCCGGGCCGAATTGCTCGCCGGCGGCATCGCCAAGGCGCTGTTGAATACGGCCGGCGGGCTGGCCGTGGCCATTCCCGCCTCGATCTTCTACGTGTTCTTTGTCAGCCGCGTGGACCGCTTGGTGATGGACATCGACAAGCTGGCCCAGGAGGTCGTCAACGTCGTTTCGGCCGAGGAATTGCACGACCGAAAAACCGGAGCGGCGAAGGCGCGCCGCGCTAGTTCCGCCGTGGCATCGTAGGGGGCGTCTGCTGCGAAGCCGCAAGCGGCGTGGAAACGTTATCACTAGCTCATTCGTCATCTGTCATTCATCATTTGATTTTCGTCATTCGTCATCTATCATTCGTCATTTGATTTTCGCCATTCGTCATTCCCCTTTCCCCCCTCGCCATGCCACTGAAAACCCATCTCGACGATGAACCGACGTTGAACCTGACGGCGATGCTCGACGTCATGTTCCTGTTGATCATTTTCTTCATGTTGGGGACGCGCTTCATCGACGATGAGCGGAAGATCGGCCTGCGCGTGCCGGAAGTGGTCGATCGCGGCACCCTCACCGCGGCGCCCGCCCGCAAAGAGGTCAACGTCTTCCGCGACGGCACGATCACCTTGGACCGGGCGGTCGTCAGCCTCGACCAGCTTACCACCCGGCTGGCCGCTGCGCGGCGACAATACAGCGAGCTGGGCGTGCTCGTGCGCGGCGATGCGCGCGGCGAGTTCCAGACCGTCGCCTCGGTGCTGACGGCCTGCAAGCGGGCGGGCATTCAGGATTTGGGTATCACCGTTCGATCCGTAACACTGAATAAAAAGCCATGAGCGCCTTGCGTCTCGATCGCCTGCTGGAAGCGCTGACCAGCATGGAACTGGTGATGGGGATGCTGTGGCTGGGCCTGGCGATGTTCACCGCCGGCCTGGCCGTGCTCCTCTACACACGCTGGGGGCAATACAAGCCGCTGCGCAAGTGCATGGCGATGTCGCTGCTGGCCCATTTGCTGCTGGCCGGCTATGCGGCGACGGTGGAGATCGTGCGCCCGCTGGTCCCGCTGGCGGCGGAGCCGGTGGTCCACGTCACGCTGAGCGACAAGGCGGAGGAAGGGCCGGCCACCGGCGCCCCGGAGCCGCCGCCGGCGAACATGAGCGACCACCCCTGGGAAGTTTTTGCCAGCGACGCCGTGGCGCAGCCGAAAGCCGCGGCGCCGGAGCGAGGAAAGCTCGACGAGGCGCCGGTGCCGCGCCGCCTGGTTCGCGTCGAGGAGGCCAAGTTGCCCGGTGCCCCGCCGTTGGATCACATCGCCCTGCCCGAGAGCAAATCGCTGCCGCCGAAGGCCACGGCCGTGGTCGAGGCGGCCGGGAGGGCCACCCCCAACGAAGCGGCCGCGACGATCGAGGCCCCTTCCGCCCAGCGCCGCGCGGCGGCCGCCCCGCCGCTGCCCAGTGCCGCCGCCGCGCCCCGCGAACGCATGAGCGGCGAAGTTTCCACCCAGCCGGCCCGCCCCGCCACCAACGATCTGCCGGCCGCGCTGCTGGATCAGATCGTGCCGCTGCCCAAGATGAGCGAAACCGACGACCATAACGCGCTGGTGACGGCCGCCGATGCCGCCAATTCCATGCGCACCAAGCCGGTCGAGCGCATGATTCACAAGGTCAGCGGCGATGCCGCCTATAGCGGCGCGAGCGGTGACGCCCAAGCGCCCGGCGGCGGAGGCACCTCCGGCGCAGAAGCCGGCCGCTTGTCCGCACCCTCGATTGCCGGCCTGATGCGAAAAGGCCCGGGCGGCCCAGGCGGCCCAGGCGGTGGAGAAGACGGCGTGGGACCGGTCGCCGCGCTCACGCCGAACGTGAAGCTGCCGGCCACGGCTCGCACCCGAAGCGATGAGGAAAAGCAGCCGGTACCCAATGCCTATCGACTTCGCGTGGCGCCCAACCGCATCGACGTGATCCAAGGTCATGGCGGCACGGCCGAGACCGAGGCTGCCGTGAAAGCGGCACTCACATGGCTGGCCGACAATCAGGCTGCCGACGGTCATTGGGACCCGCGAACCCACGAGGCCGGCAAGGAAACCAACGCCATGGGCCGCGACCGTCAAGGCGCCGGCAGCCGGGCCGACACCGGCATCACCGGCTTGGCGCTGTTGAGCTTCCTCGGCTCCGGCCACACGCACCTCGACGGCCCCTATCACGAAGACGTCCGCCGCGGCCTGGAGTACCTGATGCGGACGCAAGCGGCGGACGGCAATCTCGGCGGCGGCGCGGCGATGTTCGAGTTCATGTATTGTCACGCCATGGCCACCTGTGCCCTGAGCGAAGCCTATGGCATGACCCGCGACGATCGTTTGCGCGAGTCGCTCGAGCGGGCCATCGGCTACACGCTGGCGGCCCAGGACCCGAAGGGGGGCGGCTGGCGGTACCGGCCGCACGACGCCGGCGACACGAGCCAACTGGGCTGGCAACTGATGGCGCTGAAGAGTGCCGAATTGGCCGGCCTTCCCGTTCCCGAGCGGACCCGGCAAGGCATCATTCGCTATCTGCAGAGCGTCTCGGCCGGTCAGTATGGCGGCCGTGCGTCGTATCGCCCCGGCGAACAGACCACCCGCTCGATGACCGCCGAGGCACTGCTTTGCTGGCAATTCCTGGGCTTGGCCCGGGAACACCCGGCTTGCAACGAGGCGGGCAATTTCATGCTGGGCGAGCTGCCGGGCGAGGGCCAGTTCAATTTGTACTATTGGTATTACGCCACTTTCAGCATGTATCAATTGCAGGGCGTCTACTGGCAGCGATGGAACGAGGCCCTCCGCACCACCCTGGTCAGTCTCCAGGTCAAGGAAGGGCCACTGGCGGGCTCGTGGAATACGAACGACCTGTGGGGGGGCTACGGGGGCCGCGTCTATACCACCGCCCTGTCGGCCTTGACGCTGGAGGTCTACTATCGCTTCCTTCCCCTCTATTCGGGGGCTGCCTGGGGCGGCAGCGGCGCGAAATAAGCGGTCGCGCCGGGCTGGGTGCCACGGCCGGCTTGTTTAGCAATGCGGGAAAGCACACGGTTGGCCAAGGCATCGTGGCATTCCACGCTGCCAAGGCGGTGGCGGCAAGCCAAATCGCGGCCTCGTGTTTGACACCGACTTTGGGGTCGGTAGAATAAAAGATGTCGATGGGCTTTGTGTCTGTCATTGTCAACTGACTTTAGGGGACGGTGTTCACATGGGTGGATTGTCTGCCTTTCACTGGCTGGTTGTCGCGGTGGTTGTGTTGCTGCTGTTCGGCAATCGCTTACCTCAAGTAATGCGGTCGCTCGGCCAGGGCGTTGTCGAGTTCAAGAAGGGGCTGGCAGGCATCGAGGACGAGATGCATAAGGCCAACACCAAGGTCGAGGACCAGGCGAGCAAGCCTCAGGCCAAGGAAGAGGCGAAGGTAAGCGAGGTCGAGGCTGCCCAGAGGTAGTGCCGTGCACCCCTTATTTGCCCTCCTCGACAATCCGCTGATGCTCTTGGTCCTCGGGGCGATCGCGGTGATGCTCTTCGGCGAGCGGTTGCCGGAGGTCGCCCGTTCGTTCGGTAAGGGGCTGATGGACATTAAGAGCGGGATTCGCGGCATCCAGCGGGAGATTGAGGACGCCGTGACTTCCACGACCACGGTCGACGGAGCGGACGGCGTCGCGCAGCCCTATGGCGAAGCGGAGGAACGCGAGGAGGCGACGGCGCCGAAGTTCGAGCCGCCCCCTTCCCCTTGAACTTCTGCGCGGATTCCGCTAAAACTTCTCTTGCCCGGGCGGCTAGCTCAGTTGGTTAGAGCGCCATCCTCACACGGTGGAAGTCGCTGGTTCGAGTCCAGTGCCGCCCACATTGTAGCCCGTTTCGGACGGGCTTTTCTTTTGCGCCTACCGCACCAACAACCTTGAAAACAAGGGAGTTGCGAGCATCGGTGCGGCATCCAGTGGCTTGACTGGTTTGCGTTGTGGGGCAATTTTGGGGCGAGTCGTGGGGTTGTAATGGGGCGACTTTCGGCTACAATCCGTCGTCTATTGACCGCACTATCGCCAACTCGAAGGTGCAGCCATGCGAGACCGCCCCAAGTCCTACCGCCGACAACTTCCACGCCCAGACGAGCGTGGACGCATCCGTGCCGTAGTCGGGATGACACTGGCGGAATATGGTGGACGCACGAAGGACGGGGACGGGCGGACAATCTATCACGGCAAGCGACAACCCGCCCGCTTCACCGTCGGCACCCATGAAACCACCTCGCCTGCCGATGCCCTGCGGCGGTTGAATGCCATCCGAGACCTTTACGACCGCCAGTGCCAGGAGTTGGGACTCGACTTCTGGGCGGGATGGGTTCACGGGTGGGCGTGTCGCCTCGCCCAGAATGTCCCCATCGTGGTTTATGCGTCGGACTTCGCCCTCCGCAACAAAGGCGGGGCGGCGGAAGAGTTGCACATCGTATTGAAACTACAGGCATGGGGGACACCCATCACCATTGCCGACCCCCGCTTGCCGACGCTCGGCTACGGGTTCTTGCGGGAGCAGATTGATGAACGGGTGGCACAAGCGGTCAGTAAGGCACTCGGCGAACTGCGTCAGTCATGGGGCGACGATGCGATGGAAAAGGCGGGGATGCCTCCGCCGTCGTCAGCCGCATCGGGAACCCTTCACAAGGCAATCACGGATTGTATCGCCTCTACGAAGGAACACGGCAAGAAGGACGGCAAGGGCGACCTCGCACAATCGCCCCGCAAGTCCATCGAGCGGCTGGAGGCACTTAAAGCACATCATGCCGACTGCCCGTTGTGGCGGCTCGACCTCGACGGCATCGAGCGGCTTGCGGGATACTGGCGGAACCGTCCGACGACGAAGCGGGGCGGGCGTTGCTCGGCTCGGTATGCCAAGATGATGCTACAAGAACTCTGGCGGCTGTTGAACTGGATTGACAAGCAGTCCCGCTACAACTGGACGAAACCGAGGGGCATGGACGACATTTCCAGAGTCCCCGTCCGCCTGCCCGAAGATGACGGGCAGCACGAGACCGCATTCCGAAGCAACACCAAAGAGACCTACACCCCCGAACAACTGGCGGTCATCGTCCAGTATGCCGATGATTTTGAGCGGGCGTTGGTCGGCGTGTGCGTGAACTGCGCCTTCGGGGCTTCCGAGGTGGGGCAGTGGCATACACGGGACTACCAGTTATTCGCCAAGCACCCATACGCCGAGGTGTTGGACATCACGTCGACCGATGCCGATAGTTGGATTGTCGGCAAGAGACCCAAGACGGGCATCTACGGGGAGCATCTTTTGTGGGAAGAGGTGGCACGGGCGGTAAAGCCGTTCCTTGACGGGCGGGCGGTGCTGCCGATGACGAAGCGGGGCGAGCCGTGGTATCGGACACACAGCAAGAACGCCCAGAGTCAGTTCGGCAACTGGTGGGCGGGGGAAAACGGACTCTTGGAGCGGGTGCGGGAACATCATGCCGACTTTCCGAAGTTGCCCTTCGGCTCGTTGCGAGACCTCTTGCCGAACATCCTGCGTCGTGAATACTCGGACGAGGTGGCATCATTGGCATTACAGCATGGGAAACTGAGCGGCGACGACCTGTTGAAGTGCTATGCCAATCTGCCCTACCGCAGGTTGTTCGAGGCGACCCGCCAACTGCGGACGATGTTCGAGCCATTCCTGGCGGCACTTCGCCAGGGCAAGTGAACCTCTTTCCTCGCTCAACCAGGCACGAGTCGGTGGCAGTTGGAAGAACTTTCCAACAGAGGCATCACGGGTGGACTCGCCATGCTTCTGCCAGACGCTTCCGATGATGTGGAGTCAGGATACATCTGGCGGTCTCGCACGGCATCCTGGGGCGTTCTGCGTGGGGGAGCGAACACGATGGCGTTCCACCAGACACCAGACAAGAGGTAGGTAGGGCGAAAACGACGGCAATTAGCGGTGCAGATGGTGCATGGGGTGAAGTGCTTGGTGCAGAACGAGTTAGCGGCTTGCCGTTGGGGTGGCGTGGGTGTCTCTGGCGGCGAGGGTGATGCCCGTTTTCGTCGTCGCTCTAGTCTTGCCTTCATGCGGCGAGGGGGTATATTGTCGGACACGCACGCTTTCTTCGTCGGGCGAGTTGACCGCTCCACCATTGCCGACTCGGAGGTGTCTTATGAGCCGAATTGTAGCGTTGATGCTGGTATTGGGCTTGTCGCTTGTCGTGGTCGCCTCTGGCTGGGCAGCAGAAGCGAATACCGACCAGGCAAAGGCGATTGCCGAGGTCAAGAAACTCGGTGGCAAAGTCGTTGTTGATGAAAAGAGTCCAGGCAAGGCAGTGATTGGCGTGGATTTACAGAACACCAAGGTGACCGATGCAGGGCTGAAACACCTCGAAGGGTTGACCAAACTCCGAGACATTAACCTGGGAGGCACCAAGGTGACCGACGCAGGGCTAGAACACCTTAAAGGGCTGACCAACCTCCAATCGCTTTTCTTGGGGAGAACCAAGGTGACCGATGCAGCACTGGAGCATCTCAGAGGGTTGCCCCAACTCCGATGGCTGAACCTGGAGGGAATCAAGGTGACGGACGCTGGATTGCAGCATCTCGAAGGGTTGACCAATCTACAATCGCTCGTACTGGAAAGCCCCCACGTGACCGACGCAGGGCTGGAGCACCTCGAACGATTGACCAAACTCCAAACGCTCGCACTGGAGGACTGCCCTCACGTGACCGACGCAGGGCTGGAGCATCTCAAAGGGTTGACCAAACTCCAGACGCTTCATTTGGGGAAGACCGAGGTGACGGATGCTGGGTTGGAGCACCTCAAAGGGCTGACCAAACTCCAGTGGCTTCTTTTGGACAGCAGCACCAAGGTGACCGATGCTGGACTGGAGCACCTCAAAGGGTTGACCAAACTCCAGTGGCTTAATTTAGGGAGAACCAAGGTGACCGGTGCTGGACTGGAGCACCTCAAAGGGCTGGAAGACCTCGATTTGACGGGGACCAAGGTAACCGATGCCGGGCTGGAGCACCTCAAAGGACTGACCAAACTCCATGTACTTGGTTTGAGTAGGACCGAGGTGACCGATGCTGGACTGGAGCACCTCAAAGGGCTGACCAACCTCGGGGTGCTTGATTTGAGTAGGACCGAGGTGACCGATGCTGGACTGGAACACCTCAAAGGGCTGACCAACCTCCGAGAACTGGACCTGACGAGAACCAAGGTGACCGACGACGGCGTGAAGAATCTCCCGCAGGCATTGCCGAAGTGCGAAATCAAGCGTTGAAACGCCCCATCCCGAAGCCAAGTTTCCGCCACTGGCACGAAGCCGCTAGAATGACTTCGTTGGGGATGACCGTTGGGCTGTGTGCCGACTGGTTGGGCGAACTCCCACGCCATTGTCAGTAGGGGCTATCGAAGCGGCATGGGGCAGGGAAGCCCGCCTTGCCGCCCGTGCTGGGTCGGCGGTCGGCGGTGAACGGCTGGGCAAGAAGTCCGAAGTGGTCTTCGGTCTGCTCGGCATGGCACCCAGGTCTCATTCGACGCAAAAAGTCGCATCTGCGACAAGTCCCCGTCGTGATTGACACTATCGGTCAAGTCGTATGGTCTGCCCGCCGCCGTCGGGTCGTTGCCGTCCGTCGTGCGATGGTCTTCGACTCGGCATCCATCAGTCGTTCCAACTGCCGCAGGAAGTCGGGGTCGCCCGACGACCAGGCGAACTCACGAGCGAGGGCTTTAATCTGCTGGACTGCCCGCTTCACGACGAACCGACCAGGGCGACCCAACTCTGGCAGCCCGACGAGGTTCTTCATCTGCCGACCTTCCAAGCGGGCATCAAAGATTTTCACCGCCAGGTCGCCGACCTGGGCTTGGAGCAACTTCCTGAAGCGGTCTGCCAGCGTCGGGGCATGGTGCGGGGCGGGGACGGCAGGCAGGTCTTCTACTTCAGTGCCGCCAGAAACGGGGAGATACTTCCTACGGGTGCGTTCCAACGCCACGATGTTCTTGACGGCATTGCTGACGCTCCGCTTGAACCTCAAATCCAGGGGTCCGTGCCGCCGTTGGTCGTAGTTCGAGAACAGCCCGCCTGGCGACACCAGCAACTTGACCACGACATCGTGGATGCGTTCCTCAATGTCGCCCTGACGGAAGCCAGCGTGCCGCAGCACGGCGGCGATGTAATTCGTCCACCCGTTCCCCCGCAGGGATTCCAGCCGCTCCTTCGCTACGGCATCTTGTAGCGTTGGCAACAGCATCGCCAACTGGTCGTCGAACAGCCGTCCGTAGGCGGCATGGTCGAAGTGTTGTTCTCGCAGGAGCAGCCAAAGTCGGAAGGTCGGGACCATCACTGGTATGTATCCTCACCCCTCCCAATCCGCAGTCCTTCGATGGCGGCGGGCGGTCTGTGTTTGACGGAGCCAGCCCCATCATGCCGAGAAGACGACCACAAGTCGGAGTCCACATCACCAACGCACGCTGGCTACGGCTCGTCATCGCCAATGACCGCCAGCAGGTGTGGACTGGTAGGGGGTGGAGCGACCGCCGTGCCGATGCCCTGCTCTACGCCCATGTGGAGGTCGTCCGCCAGGATGTGCGGCAACTGAAACGGCGGCTGTGGAGTGGCGACAAATAGGGACTCCGAAAACGACCCTAAAAAACCCCCGCAGTTTTCCGCCTCTGACCCAAGCCGACCCAGCGACAAGAAGACTTTACCCTATCCATCGTCTCCAGCAGGTCAAAGGAACGCCGCATGAGCATCGCAGCGTATTGTCGGGTGAGCAGCCGACACCAGAAGGCGGACGGTCAGATTGCCGAGATAACCAAGTGGCTCAACGCTCACGGCTACGATGGTGGGCAGGTTGAGTGGTTCGTGGACAAGGAGACGGGCAAGACCATGAAACGCCCTGCGTTCGAGCGGCTCCAGCAGCACATCTTCGCAGGCAAGGTCAGCATGGTCGTCGTGTGGAAACTTGACCGTTTGAGCCGTCGCCTTCGGGATGGGGTCAATGTCCTTGCCGACTGGTGCGAGCGGGAGTTAAAGGTCGTCGTCATCACGCAGAGCATCGAACTCAACGGAGCGGTCGGACGGTTGATTGCTGCCGTCATGCTCGGTCTGGCAGAGATTGAACTGGAGTTCCGTGCTGAGCGGCAGGCGGCGGGCATCGAGGTCGCCAAGCGGAAGGGCATCTACAAGGGACGGCAGCGTGGGACGACCAAAGCCGAGCCGAGCAGGGCGAAGCAGTTGCGGGCGAAGGGGCTGACGACTACCGAAATTGCCGAGGCGTTGGGAACGACCATGCGGACGGTGCAGCGTTACTTGGCGGGGTGATGGCGGTGTCGCAAAAAGGACAATTCAGGAATTATCGCCGAAAAACCCTGGCGTTGGTTCCATCGGGGGCAGGGTTCCTTGTGGTATCACGGTCGCCGCTTTTCTTTGGATGCCCAGGGGACTCCATCGTGTCGAGGGCTTGCCCTCCCCGCCCCTACTCTTTATATATAAAGAACAATACGACACGACCAAATCTGACCACCCTCGCAGTAGCCACCTGTCCCATCACAATCAACCACGATGGACAGACCGAGAGGCATCAGGGAGTAGGCACAGCAGTGTCGAAGGCAGTTGAGCCGACCACGGCACAAGGCACTCGGTTCCCTCCCCAGTGCTTCAGGAACGGTCTGTTCGGGCTTCGCCCGAAGCCGATGTCCAGGCAAGCACGAAGGAAAAGAAGGGCTTGGTGGACTACTTGAATAAAGAAGCCCTACGGGAACCAACCGTAGGGCGTGTATCGTAGCGAAGACCACCACGCAGCGAGATGTCTTTATGTATAGTAGCAGGCGCACGCCGCTTTTTCAGAAACAGCCTGAGTATTTCACCAGATACAGGAACCGACAAGGTAAGCCCGCACCAAAGGGTTTCACGGAGAGCATCCAGTCCTACGTCAAGGAGGCAGGCAAGGAACTGACCTTGCTGTTGCGGAACCGTGAATTACAGGAACATCCTTACCGATGGGCTGCCACCATCAATCTTGAAAAGGCACTCAGCCCGAAGGACATCAACACGACGTGGGCGAGAATTGCCCGCAAGTTGAAGCGGTCGGGTGTGGTTGCCTACCGCATCGCTGAACCAAGCAAGGCGAACAAGGTTCATTTCCACTTGCTGGTGAAGAGCAGCCACACGGAGGCTGAACTGAAACGCATCGTTGCCGCAGCGACGGACGGAATTGACTGCCGCACTCATGTGAGTCCGATTGAGGACGAGTTCCGTTACGTCGCCTACATCCTGAAGGCACGGATTGAGGTGGTCGTGGGTGGCAAACTCGTGAAGGACTATCACTCTCCGAAACGGCTCTTGTTCCAGTCCAAGACGGGCATCCGCAAGGTCGGCACGGTTGGCAAGTTCTGGGTTCAGCCGAAAGCGAAAATCTGGGAGAGCATTCGCCAGCAGCAACAGCAGTTGGGCGAAGCCGTGGCTTCCCCTGAGATGAAATGTCTCATCCAGTATCTCTACGCCGACTTCTTCGGCAAGACCATCCCGAAGAAGCAGTTGGAGCGGCAAATCGGCTTGAACGTCGAGGAACCTGCCATCAAGGAGTGGGCAGCCGAAGTGCAGAAAGCCCGCCGTCTCCGACCGTCTTCCCGACCTCGCTTGCCTCGTGGAAGGTAGTCGTCCAACGGCATTGTCGGCTGCCGATGACACTCACCCTGTCGGAAGAAATGGGGCGACTTGTGGGGCTAAATTGGGGGAGTTCTCTCAGGACGGACTATTCGCAAGTTGGCTTTCCTATGGCACTTGTGAATGTTGGTGTTCCCATCCAGTGCCGCCCACTTACCGTAACCCTTGCCGAAACTAGGACTTAGTTACCTGCCGGCGGTCGGCAGTGCGGCCCGTAAGTCGAAGCGAAAGCGCGTACACGTACGCGCGCCCTTTGACGGAGGTCCACGCTATGCCCGCCGTTTCTGTCCATGTTCCCAAGTATTGTCTTCACAAGGCCCGCGGATTGGCCTATGTCCGCGACCACGGCAAGGTCCGTTATCTCGGCAAGCACGGCAGCCCCGAGAGCAAGGAAGCCTACGGGCGATTCCTGATCGAATGGCAGGCCCGCCGGGTCGGCGTGCCTCTGCCGTTGCCCAAGTCATCCGCAGACCTGATGGTAGTCGAGTTATGTGCGGCCTACC
>Ga0181520_10005996_pt1 | contig 18911 bp, 17 predicted proteins | sample PEATcosm2014_Bin_29_FD_132451 | JGI IMG/M metagenome (GOLD analysis project Ga0181520, IMG submission 132451) | Peatland microbial communities from MTU Mesocosm Facility, Houghton, MI, USA - PEATcosm2014_Bin02_30_metaG | ecosystem: Environmental > Terrestrial > Soil > Wetlands > Peat | place...
CGCCCCGCGGGTCTGTTATAAAGATAGGGGCAAAGCAGGCAGCACCGGGAGACGTGCCGAAAAGGGCGGCCGGATACCAGGGGATGGCGGTAAGGCAGAGGTATATAATGATATATGTCAGCGACAGCGGCGCAGGAATAGAAGATGGCCATATTGAAAAAATATTCGACAGATTTTATCAGGCAAACCAGAGCGATAACCGGATTTTAAAGGGGGTCGGCCTGGGGCTTAATATATCCAAAAACATTATTGAAGCGCATCAGGGGGCAATCTGGGCGGAATCCGCCGGAAAAGCAACGGGGTCGGTATTTAAGTTTGTCATACCCCTGGATTAGGCGAGCAGCTAAAAAGGGGTAAAAATGGCTTGATAGGAGTGGATTTTTAGGTTATATTTAATGTATAAATAACGGAGGATAAAATTGAGAGGAACAATCAACAGTATCAGTGTTGCGGGAATGTTAAGGCTCCTTTGCAGTTATGGCAAGACCGGCATTCTTAACATTGACTCCGGAAGGATAAAAGGGTTCGTTGAGATAAACAGCGGCGAAATTTCCGATGTGTCCGTTGAAAAGTCCATGGGCCGTGCCAGAGATAAAAAAGAGGCTCTTGTCCAGCTTTTATTGGCGATAGATGAAGGCTCGTTTTATTTTGAGGAAAAGCACCTGAAATCAAAACCCCCGCTCGGCTTATGTGTGGAAGGCCTTATAATAGAAAGCGCCAGGGAAATTTACACATCATATAAAGATGAAATAAACGTAAAAGATATTATATTCCCGGAAAATGAAGTTTTAAGAATGGCAAGCCTTCCAAGGGAAAAAAAAATCACCATTAATATGACGTATGAAGAGTGGAACCTGCTTGCCGGTTTTAACGGGGACAATAATATAGCCGCCGCATATGACGCGGCCGGTATAGAAAAGGCAAAGGCGGAAATAATTCTTTACGGACTTGTTTCGGCGGCGCTGTTGCGCAGGCTGCGTTTTAAAATACCGGAGCTTGCCAGGATAGCCAGGGAAAATCTTGGCAATATCGGCTCGGCAATAGTTGACTCGGAATTTGCCAAGCAGAAAATTGACAGGACAAAAATGGGCATGAGGTCCTTTTTGAGCCTCTTAAACGCCCTTGAAGAATCTTTCGCCGAAATACTGGGCAGGACCAGGGCAAGGGAAATAATAGAGAAGATATGGGCGGCGACAAAATGAAACACGGCAAAAAAGGAGCTGTAAATGTCTGACAATCTGGCGCAACTTTTAATAAACGCCGAAGCTGTGGCCAGCGGCATCCTCTTCTGGGCCGGATTCCTGGTATTTGGATTTATCGCGAGGCGTTACAGCGTGGTATTTAAAAGGGCGACGTTTCATACGCTTCTTATGACGGCGCCATCGGGGATACTTCTTTACGCCCTTCTCATGATGATAAAGTCATCACCGGTGATAAAGGACGCTTCAACCAACATGATAATACAGGACTCGGCATACGGCGTGCTTTTAATATCCGCGGTTTTCTGCCTTGCCGGGATCATAAAATTTAACAGCCTTATTGACGAGCTGCTTAAATACAAGGAGCAAAAATGAAATTTGACGCGGCCCTTATTGTTTATTACGCAGGGCTATTAATTCTCATAGCCGCCATCGCCATAATGGGAGTGTCGTTGAAAAAACTCACTTCAATAGTTAAGGAGAAAAAATTAATATGGCTGCTGCCGGTATTTGCGGCGGCTGTGCTGGCGGTGTCGCTGGCATCCCATATTTACGCTACTTTTACAATGCTGCCGCAGCTTTCTGTGAATATAAACGCGCTTTCGCAGGCGGCTGTTTCACAGGACGCCTCCAGGCTGGAACCGCTGAAAGCGGCGGTTGCGTCGCTTAAGTCCGGGCTTGTGTTTTTAAAGGGGCTTTCATTTACATGTTTTCTTCTGGCTTCGGCAATGCTGCTGGCCAGCACTTCCATATACTTAAGATGGATATCAAAATAAGGAGGAATATTTATGGCCGAGAAATCAAGGATACTTGTGGTGGACGATGAACCTGATATAGTGAAGATTGTGAAAATAGCGATGGAACTGGCAAATTATGAAATAATTGAGGCGTACAGCGGAGAAGAGTGCCTTGAAAAACTGGCAAAAGGGCCGCTGCCTAACCTTGTGCTGCTTGATATAATGATGCCGGGCATGAGCGGCTATGAAACATGCGGAAAAATAAGGGAAAACAAGGCTTTAAACAATATAAAGGTTGTCATGCTTACGGCAAAGGGGCAGAAAGGCGACGCTGAGGAGGGCCTGAAAGTCGGGGCCGATGACTATATAATCAAACCCTTTGACCCGTACGAACTCATTGAACAGGTAAAAGAGATACTGGAAAGGTAAGCCGTCCGGTTTTTTCTGCCTTTACAGGGTTTTCCTTTTATGATAATATACCTCCATTGTGCTTAAAGCACACAGGGTTGATTTTGGCCCAAAACAAAACGCTGGGGTTATCCGAATAGCCGACGAAATCCTGGCCGTTTAATCCAAAAAAAAGAAAGGGTTTGGTGAAAGAAATGGCTTTAGTTAACGTAAAGAAAAAGGAACTGATTCAGAGTTACAAGACACATGAAAAAGACACAGGCTCCCCCGAGGTACAGGTCGCTCTGCTCACGACAAGGATCAATGATCTCACCGAGCATCTCAAAAAACACAAGAAGGATTTAAGCTCAAGGCATGGGCTGCTTCAGATGGTAAACAAAAGAAGGCGCCTGCTTGATTACTTAAAGACCGCGGACTACGACAGGTATAAGACCCTGATCGATAAATTAAAACTAAGAAAGTAAGGTAAACAAATGGCACAATACACAAAAGAATCAGTGGAAATAGCCGGGAAGACAATTACAATCGAGACCGGCAGAATGGCAAAACAGGCTGACGGAGCCGTTATTGTAACCCTGGGCGAAACGATGGTAATTGCCACGGTTGTAGCGGCAAAAGAAGCCAAAGCGGGCCAGGATTTTTTTCCCCTTACGGTGGAGTACAGGGAAAAATTTTACGCGGCAGGAAAGATTCCCGGAGGCTTTTTTAAGAGGGAAGGCAAGGCGCGTGAAAAAGAAGTTTTGACATGCAGGCTCATTGACAGGCCGTTGAGGCCGCTTTTCCCGGAAGGATACTTAAATGAGGTGCAGATAATTACCCAGGTCATTTCTTTTGACGGCATCAATGACCCGGATATAATAGCGATAATCGGCTCGGCCGCCGCGCTGGAAATTTCGGACATTCCATTTGACGGCCCCGTGGGCGCCGTCAGGGTAGGAAAAATCGGCGACCAGATAATAATCAACCCGACAAACGAGGAAATAAGCAATTCTTCAGTGAATGTCATAATAGCCGGCACCGAAGCCGCTGTTACAATGATTGAGGGCGAGGCAAAGGAGCTTACCGAGGATCAGATGCTTGAAGTTATCCTTGCCGGCCACGCCGAGATTAAAAAGATAGCCTCTTTCGTAAAGTCCCTTAAGGCAAAAGCCGGAAAACCCAAACGCGCGGTTGAAATAAAAAAGACGGACGAAGCCGTCAAATCAAATGTTGTTTCGCTCGCGCAGGCCGGCATAGCCAGAGCCATGAAAGAAAGCGACAAGTTAAAAAGGCAGGATAATATCGAGGCCGTCAAAGTGGCATGCAAGGGAAAACTCCTTGAAGAATACGGAGTGGAGAAATTTGATGAAAAATTAGGGGACATAAAGGCGGTCCTGGAAGAGATTGAAATGAACGTTTTGCGCGACATGATAGCCAACGACCACGTAAGGCCGGACGGCAGAAAATTTGACGAGATAAGGCCGATTGAATGCGAAGTGACCATACTTCCCAGGACGCACGGTTCAGCTCTTTTTACAAGGGGGCAGACGCAGGCCCTGGTTATCGCGACCCTTGGCTCTGATGAGGACGCGCAGTCTCTTGACGACCTTGAAGGCGAATCAAAGAAAGCGTACACGCTTCAGTATAACTTCCCGCCATTTTCAGTCGGGGAAGTAAAAGGAATGAGAGGGCCGGGAAGAAGGGAAATAGGCCATGGCGCGCTTGCTGAAAGGGCGCTTAAGGCTGTAATCCCGGACAGGGAGTCATTTCCCTACACAATACAGATTGTATCCGATATCCTTGAGTCAAACGGATCCTCTTCAATGGCGTCTGTCTGCGGCGGAACTCTCGCGCTTATGGATGCCGGAGTGCCGATTAAAAAACCGGTGGCGGGCATCGCCATGGGGCTCATTGAGCAGGGCGGAAAATTTGCCATATTGACGGACATCCAGGGAGCCGAGGATCATTTCGGCGATATGGATTTTAAAGTGGCCGGCACAAAAGACGGAATTACAGCGATACAGATGGATATTAAAATAAAAGGCGTGACGCCGCAGCTTATGAAAGACGCGCTTGAACAGGCAAGAAAAGCAAGGATTTTTATTCTTGAGGAAAAAATATTAAAGTGCCTTCCCGAGTCAAGGAAGGAAATGTCCCGCTACGCTCCGAAAATGAAGATTCTCACCATTAACAAGGAGAGAATCAAGGATCTTATCGGGCCGGGCGGAAAGAATATCAAGAGAATCGTGGAAGAGACGGGAGCCAAGATAGATATCGAGCAGGACGGCTCTGTAAAAGTATTCGCGGCAAACGCGGACGTACTTGAACTCGCCGAGCAGAAGATAATGGAAGTCGCCGGAATGCCCGAGATCGGTAAACTTTATCACGGGGAAGTCATTAAAATAATGAACTTCGGGGCGTTTATCGAGATAACACCGGGAACAGAGGGGCTCTGCCATATATCGGAGCTTTCCGAGAGCCGGGTAGCAAGGGTCGAGGATGTGCTCAAAGAGGGTCAGATGGTATGGGTCAAGGTAAAAGGAGTGGACGAGCGCTCCGGAAAAATATCGCTTTCCAAAAAGGAAGCGGATAAGGAAATGCTGAACAAGTAAAAATGAAAAGCTTTCACCTTACCGGGAACCACGCGGAAGGCGGCGGCAGGCTGCTGTTTCCGGCAAAGATAACACGCGGTGAAGGCTGTATAAAAAATATTCAGACGGGGCCCTTCAGGGCCCCGTTTCTTTTTGCCGGAAAATACGCTCTAAAAAAATATGGCGGGGCCCTGCTTGCGTCAAACCCGGACTTGAGGGCAATTATTTTTGCGGGAGAAGTGTGGCCGGGCGAAGTTTACAGGGTAAGAAGGGCGCTTACCGAAGCAGGCGCGGATTGCCTGCTTGCCCTGGGCGGCGGCAAGGTTATGGACCTGGCCAAGCTCATAAAAAAGGACATGCCTTCCATAAAATTAATTAATATCCCCACATCGGCATCAACATGCGCGGCAATGACGCCTGTGGCTGTAATGTACACAAAAGAAGGGGCCTATGCTGACACGCTGGACACGCCCGTGGCCGGCGAGGTAATAATAGATAATGAAATATTTTACGGCCTGCCCATGAGCTTTTTCGCGGCCGGAGCAATGGATGCGGCCGCGAAATTTTACGAGGCATCAGCGGCGCGGCCGGGTGTAAAAGATGGGAACCCGGTTATTGACGGAGCGGTTTATTCAATGGCGTCGGCATGCAGGGAGAGAATAATAAAAACAGTCGGGTCCGGATGGGCAAAGCAGGACAGGCGTTTAAAGAGGGAACTTACGGAGCTCAACATCATACTTGCCGGGATGATTTCGTGCCTGGGAAAAAACACAATAACCGGGCTTATCGCCCATGCGGCGGCCCATGCCATGACACACATAAACGGCGCGAAGCGGTTTTTACACGGGGAGCACGTATCCCTGGGGCTGGTAATCCAGGAATCAGTACTTCATAACAAAAAAAATCTTGATGAGATAAAGGGCCTGGCTGAAATAATGGATACGCCCGTGAGTTTTTCCGGCATCGGGGTAAAAAAATCCGGGCTTAAAGTCTTTTTTGATGCGTATAACTCGATAGACAAACGGGAAAAAATATCTGTATATGCGCCTGAAAAACTGATGTATAATGACCTGGATGCTTTCCTTTAGCAATAAGTGATTTTTAAGGCGGGGGAAAAATGGCCGACAGGAAGACCGTGAAGAAAAAAAAGGATGAAAAAGAAGAACTGAATATTATTACTCCGGAAAAAGACGGCGGAGTTGAAAACATAATAGAAGAATTAAAAGACAGGGAAAAATTTATTAATGTCCCCAAAACCCTCCTGAAAAAGGAAGAATGGGGTATGCTCACCGTCCTGAATCTGCTGCTGGCCGGGATATTTCCCGCATATTTCGTAAATATACTGCTCATATCTTTTTTTACCGAGGTAGGCCACCTTTTTACCACGCATATTACCGAAGTTGAAAGAAAAAGGCTGATGGAATTTGAAAAGGAATTTTCAGCGGGGTATGAGTTTGAAAAAAAAGAAATGTGGCAGGACGCTGTAAGGGTTTACGAATCCATAATACCAAAATACAAGGACAATCCGAAAATAGCGGCAATAGCCATACAGCGAATTGATTTTGTTGAAAAAAACAGCCCGCGCAGGGAAACATAAATGTATTGCGGGAACTGCGGGGCGATGGCGGGCAAAGGGAACAAACACTGCAGGAAATGCGGCAAACCCATCAAATCAAGGGATTCAATAATAAGGGACATTTACGCCGGGTTCAGGGAAAAAAAGTATGACAGCATTCCCGGTCTGATAAAAATTGTGGAAGATGAGCTCTCTCCCGATATGGCCGGAAGGCTGAACGGAAACCTCGCTTTTGTCAGGGGGAATTACAGGGAGGCCTATGTTTTATTTGGGGCCATTGACCCGAAGAGGCGTTCCTGGGAGGATTTTTTTAACATGGCCCTGATTGATATTTCAACCGGGCAAAACGCGCAGGCTGCGGAAAATTTAAGGGCAATTCCCGAGATGGAAATAGACCTTAAAGGTTCGATCCTTTATTCAGGAAGATACCCTGAAAAGAAGAAGCTCTTCGCCGAAATTTACCTGTATCTGGGTGTTATTTATAAAAACCTGAATGATATAAATAACGCAGTCAGGTCATTTGAAATGGCGCTGCAATACGACCCGGCAGGAGAGCTTGCAAGCGCCAACCTGGGCGACATAATGTTTTCCGCGGACAATTATGACGGAGCAATCAAATATTATAAGACCGCGCTTGATATCGGCCGCGACAGCCTGAAAAAATCGCATGTTTATAACGACCTTGGGCTGGCATATTTGCGAAAAGGGCTCATAGAAGAGGCGATGGATAGTTTTAAAAAAGCGATATTTTTAAACGCCGACAATAAGAACGCGGTGTATAATCTGGGGCTTATTTATGTTAAAAGCGGGATGCAGGACAGGGTAAAGGACGATTATAAGGAATTTTTGAGGCATGAAAGCGGTGTTGATATAGTATTTAACCTGTCGCGCTCAATAATGGACGTGGCAAAGCATGAAAGCTCGGGCGAAGATTCGGGCATGGGGCTTCTGGGATCGCATGATTCTATAAAAAAAGTGAGAGAAATGATTGGCAAGGCCGCCGCCTCGGATTCAACGGTTTTCATACATGGTGAAAACGGTACAGGAAAGGAGCTTGCGGCAAGGGGGGTGCACGCTCTTGGAAGAAGGGCGGACAAACCTTTTATAGTCGTAAATTGCGCGGCAATGCCCGAGACGCTGCTTGAGTCTGAACTTTTTGGATTTGAAAAAGGGGCATTTACCGGGGCTGTCAGGGAAAAACCCGGAAGATTTGAGCTTGCGGACAAGGGCACTGTTTTTCTGGATGAAATAGGAGATATAACACCTGCCATGCAGGTCAAGCTTTTAAGGTTTGTCCAGGAAAAGGAATTTGAAAGGGTCGGCGGCACCAGGACAATAAAGGTTGATGTCAGGATAATAACGGCCACAAATAAAGATATACAAAACCTGGTAAAATCAGGAGCATTCAGGGAGGACCTGTATTACAGGCTTTATGTACTGCCGCTTTACATGCCGCCTTTGCGCGAGCGTGTTTCAGATATTATGTTTCTGGCCGCGCATTTTCTGCATGAATTCGCTTCGAAAAATAATAAGGAATTAAGGGGGTTTTCCACGGAAGCCGCGGAGCTTTTTACCGCGTACAGCTGGCCCGGAAATGTGCGCCAGCTTGAGAATGTGATAGAAAGGATAGCAACGCTTTACGACGGCCCCGAAGTTATTGCTGAATACCTTCCGGAGGAACTCTTGAAAAAAGCGGCCCTGCCGGTTTCTTTGGAGAACGGAGCCGGCGAAGTCCGTGCGGTAATGGAAGCGCTAAAAACAGCAAAATATTCCCGTACAAACGCCGCAAAGGCGCTTGGCATATCCAGGGTGGCGCTGTGGAAAAAAATGAAAAAATTTGGAATAAAGTAAAAGTTAACTTAGTTAACATAATGTTAACTAAGTTAACACAAAACCATTAAACCATTCAATAAAAACCCTTTAAATATTAGGCCGGGCAAGATGGCATGACTATTGCTGTATATATGTTGTTGAGGTGAAATATATGGTATATGAATGCACTGTAAAAAAAGGACATGCCGGCTCGGGAAAATATAATGAAGTGAAGCTTTTTATTAACGCCGGCGACATAATTTCCGCCATGAATATAGCCAAAAACTCAGGCGGAGTAAAAAAAGGCAGGGCTTATGACGCCGGCCAGTCAATATTAAGCATAAGAAGGGTCAATTAATAAAATCCACCGGTTTTTATCTTTCCAGTTCAATATAATAACCCAGCGCCTTTGAATTTTCATCTGTCTTTATTATAAGCGAATTTCCCCCGGAACGCTGAAAATCACCGTATTCTCCCTTTATATAATTATTCGCGTCCAGTGTATAAACTTTCGCTTTTTTGAATTTTGATGTGATTATTGTGCAGGTGGAATATACCGGCTCAAGTAAAATCGGGGAAGTACCGCCGTAAATAACCGATGTATGCGCGGCGTCGTAGCGCGAGCCGCTGTTGTCCATACGCGCCGCGGTTGAAAGCAGCAGCCTGGAGGATTCCGAAAGGGGCTTATTATCAAGGGATGTCAGGAATATGGCGGCATAAACATTCCGGGACTGAATCCGGAAGTTCCTGAACCGGAAAGTCCTGTCCGAATTTAAGAAACCTGCCGCTCCCTGTATCTTGTCTGCGGCAACCTCAAATATTCCTTTTTTGAAATTCCAGTACAATTCCTGCGTTGAGGTTAATGCGGCATCTTTTTTCAATACGGGGGATATATCGCGCTTTGCTTTGCCTTCATCGAAAGTTTTTGCGGAATTGGCCAGCAGCGGAGCGCTTATGTCGTTATCAACCAGGGTAAATGCCGGCTTTGCGCCGGAGAGGGCTTTTTCCGGAGAAACATATGTAATAATCTTTTCCCCGCCTTCCTTTACATATCCGTCACGGAATATTTTTATCGCCGGATACCAGAAAGCAAGGGTGTCCGGCCATGCCGAAAAATCCGTGAAATGGCTGAGGCTGTTTTTCCATCCTGTCTCCGAAAAAGAGAACTGAAGCATGGCGTCCCAGCCGTTAAAGGCGGCGTAGGAGGCCATTATGACTGGATATCCGGCGCGGAATTCATTCGGCAGCGGGGAATTGAATTCGCTGCAGGTAAATGGCATGCCGGCAACGCGCTGATGGGCGAGCTCGGCCACGCTGTTTTGTTTTGATTTTATCATCGGAGCGTCGGTAAAAGAGATGTTCTCCTGCATGGTCCAGCCGCCGGAAGGGTGGTCCCAGTATGTGTGGCGGTCAATAAAATCCTGCTTTGAATTGGCCATAAGGTCGGCGTCCCATTTTTCCCAGTGATTGGAACCGGTTACAAGGGCCTTTGTGCCAAAGGATTTGATGTAGGATGAAAAATCGCTGAAAAATTTTGTCTCCAGTGAGTAATAGAATTCTTTGGTGTCGGCGCCGCGCCCCTGCGAAAGGCAGCCGCCGGTTTTATCCCAGGATTCGTCATAACCAAAGACTGCCCGCTTCACAGTGGATGAGTTAAAATCCTCGCCAGGAGCCGGGCCGCTGCCGGACAAATTCCACGAGTCCTTTAATTTTTCCATGGTGGAATATTTGGATTTCAGAAACTCGTTGAAGAGCCTGTCAAGTTCGTCCCTATAACGCGCCGGAACCGCCGCGTTATTGTCTATAGAAAAAACCGAGGATTCATTGACTATTTCCATTAAAACTACGGCGTTTTCGTCCGCGTATGCTGTTTTTGTATAAGGATTTACATGGTTTAAAAGGGCGTTTATATAATCCTTTGTCAGGGTTTGCAGCTTCGTGTCAAAAAATATGACTTCCTTGAAACCGGCCGGAATATCAGTGAACTTTTCAATTCCATCCTCCTTTACGGCTTTCCTGTGGACAAGCATATCCATAAAAAGGTATATACCGGCTTCTTTTAATTTGAAAACCAGATAATCAAACTTATCAAGGGAATCCGGAGAAAAAAGCCCCTTTGACCTGTCGGCAGAAAATAAATTAGGATCGGCCCAAAAAGCGTCCATATGGTGGAGCCTTACAATATTTACTCCCAGTTTAGAGAGCCTTTTTACAAGAAGGTCGGCTTCTTCATGGCTGCGGTACAGGTCGCCGCCGACAATATTGGTGCCCCAGAATCTGGCAGGAGTGGAATCAGCGAAGGCAAGAGCGCCGCCGGCTGTGACAGTTATGGGGCCGTGTTTTCCAGCGGGAGCGTCCAGGCTTGAGGTAAAATCTATTATCGCGCCGGGCTTATATTCGTCTTTTGGCGCGTCAAAAGCGAACCAGTTTTTGCGGTCCTCGCTTTTGGCTGAAACGGATTTCAACGCGCGTCCCTTTTTATCAAAAGCCTTCAATTTGATGCCGTCGAACCACATTGTGCCGGTGCAGTTCAAAAGGCCGGCGCCGACTATGATTGTCGAAGTTCCATCAGGTATGGGGTATCTTTTCAGCCACTGGGTCCAGTCGGGAAGATCGTATGCGGCCTCCCCGACAACAGGCGGCCAGCCGCCTTTGAGTTCTCCGGCAGCGTCCCTGAATTCCACGGATATCCGGGCTTTCTCCCAGACATTTGCCCCCTGGGCCACTCCGGAAGTTTTCACATAGCCTGATATCTCTATAGAAGACATTTTTGGGGTGACCGCGATTTTCTGGGTTATCATGGAATACCCCGGAGACGTGTTGCTTATTTTAAAACAGGAAGGAGACTGGTATCCCGGATAGTCAAAAGAGGATTCGCCGGAAACCCAGCCTCCCCAGTAAAGCGGGAGCGTGGAGCCGTATTCAAAGGAACCATTCATTAAAAAATCATCATCATCCCGGGGGATAACCATAGAATCGCCCGGTTCTATTGAAATATTTTTTACCCACATTTCGCCGGTGCAGTTGCAAAGCTGCGCCTGGACCTTTAATACGGCCGCATTATCAGGTATATTTATTACAGCGGCTTTCTGCCCCCAGTCAAAAGAACCTTTCCACCTTCCAAGCTCGGGCCAGCCGCCTACCTGCTTCCCGGAGGCATCAAAAAAAAGTATCATGACGCGCGCCATTTCCCAGTCCTGCGCGCCTTTAATGACCCCGGATATTTTAATATCAGCCTTTACCGTGAGGCAGGAAACATTGAGTCCGCTTAATTTTATATCCTGAATAACATCAGTATAGGAAGCCGAAGGGCCGTTGTACAGATGAAGCGCTCCGTCCGCAGCCGTGGCTGAAACCGGGTTTGACGCGGTCCAGCCGGACATGGAGGCGAATGAACCATTCTGAACAAGGTTATCGGAGAAAACAAGGAAAGGAATGGTCAAAAAGATAAAAACCATTGAATAACTTATTATTTTTTTAACAGAAAACATAATCATAATTAACCTCCGGGGAAATGTACGTATATCCGGCATTATACTACAGGGTTGCAAAATGGGAAAGGCTACTTTTCAGGCAGCAGCATTACAAAGGTAGCGCCCTTGCCCCGTCCGGCGGATTCGGCCCATACCGCGCCGCCGTGCAGCTCGACTATGTTTTTTACAATATTGAGGCCAAGGCCGGTTCCCTGCGCGGACCGTGTATTTATGTTTTCGGTCTGGTAATAACGCTCGAAAACTTTTCCAAGCTTGTCACTGTCAATGCCGGCGCCCTGGTCGGAAACGCTGATATAAAGGTACGGCCCGCTTTTAAGCTGGCTCCTGAATGCCTGCGGGGGAATAAGCTGCTGCGCTTCCTTCAACTGCCTGACAGTCAGCGTTATAGTGGAATTATACGGGGAAAACTTGATTGAATTATTGAGAAGATTAATCAGGGACTGGGAAATGCGGTATTCGTCAGCTTCAAAAAAGAATTTCTCGTTTACGCCGTTTATGAACAGGCCGATCGATTTTTTTAACAGGAGCGCCCTCAGGTCCTTTGCGCAGGAGGCGATTACGGCGTTTATCTCGACCCGTTTTTTTGAAATTGTAAACGTGCCGGACTCCATTTTTGACGTGTCAAGAAGGTCGTTTATGAGACGGAGCAGCCTGTCGGAATTATTTTTGATGATTTCCAGATATTCCTTCTGCTGGGGTGTAATCTGGCCGGCGACCCCGGCCAGCAGAAATGCAAGAAATCCCTGTATGGAAGTAATCGGGGTCCTTAATTCGTGGGAAACCATGGAAGTAAAACTTGATTTCATTATATCGAGTTCCTTGAGTTTTTCGTAGCTTTCTTTTATCTGCTGCTGAGCGTTCATTTGTTCGGTTATATCCTCAAAGATTGCGATATAGCTTATTATTGAACCCTTTGAGTCTTTTATGGGTGAAAATGATTCGGAGGCCCAGAAAATAGCCGAATCTTTTCGCATGTTCTTAATTACCCCGTGCCATTCTTTTCCGGAATTCACCGTGTCCCAGAGCGTTTTATAAAAAGACTCGTCATGCATTCCCGAACGCAGAATGCTCATCTGTTTTCCCAGGGTTTCTTCGCGGCTGTACCCGGTCACTTCGGAAAATTTCGGATTGGAATAGGTTATCCTGCCGTCCCTGTCAATTATTGTTACCGATGACGGGGACTGCTCCACCGCAGTATGCAGCGTGTTAAGCTCTTCCGCTGATTTTTTCATTTCGCGTATATCGCTGGCTATACAGACAGCGCCGGCAATTTCATTATTTTCCTTTATAAGGGATGTGGTCAGAAGCACCGATATGGACGAGCCGGATTTTGACATGAGCTCCGTCTCAAAGCTGTGCAGGGATTCCTTGAGCAGGACCTGTTTTATCCAGGAATTGCTTGTGGTTTTATTTGTAAAAAGCGAAGTGTATGTTTTTCCCGTGAAATCCCTGCCGGAAAAACCCAGGAGAGCGGTCGCTGCTTCGTTTGAATATACAATTTCAAAATAATCGTTCAGCAGCATAAGCGCTTCACCCATATTGGAAATGATGGTTTCCGCGGCCGTCACCGGCGTTATGTTGAAAAACCCGCGGCTAGATACGGCGTAATAAAACGAAAAAGCCAGAATAACTATGGACAGGTCAGTCATGTCCGGCAGAGCCCCGGAGTAATGCACAAAAATTGGCATAATTACGCGCAGGTATGTGCCCAGAATGAAAGTGAGGAAGGTACAGATTATTATTGTGACTGAAATGTTTTTGTAGTGGCCATTCTTGACGCGCATGGCGTATTTTGTCAGGAGAAAAAAGCCGAAAAGCGAGTAGGACATATAATAAGCGTAATAAAGGAAAGGGGCAATGCCTTTAACCCATATTATGTGCCAGCCGAAGGCGTCATGGAACGGTTCTGACATCATGAATCCAAAAAAGTTAAGGATAAAAAATATTAACGGCGGAAGCACAAGGGCCGGTATTGATAAAAAACCTGCCAGGAGTTTGTTTTCCCTGGAAAGATAAATATATAAAATGAGGGCGAACGAAGGAAAACATATCCATCCTATGGAATATATTCGCCAGATCGACCGTACAAACCGCTCCGGAGATGAAAAATTTGACATGAAAATCATTCCAAGGCTCCACACGGCGAAGCAGGCAAGCAGCCCGGCCGCGGCGCGGTTTAAGGGCGATTTTACGTCCATTGAAATAATCTGAAAAATAAGGAACGTAAAAACAGCAAATGCCGCGAAATGGAGCATTGGAAAAAGAGGGAACCATGCCATTAAATTTACTCCTGACTATTTAAATGTATTGCCTATATCATATTATAGCCTCTTTTTGGCAAATAATTAAGGCTTTTTTTGCTATTTCTCCGCCATGTTTCTTCCATATAATATGGAACATTTTCCCCAAAAAAAAGTGAAATTGTGGAAAATTCTTTATTTGAAGGGTTTTTCCGGCGGCACGGAACATGCATAAGTAACATGTATGTTTTTATAAAAGGGGAAAAAATGTATAAAGTTTCACCTGACGGAAATGAACTGATTTTGAAAAAGGACGGGACAATGGCCGTTTTTAACAAAGAAAGCGGCTGCAAGTTCCCCGAAGGGTCGGCGTTTATTTCCCTGGGGGCGGCGGCGCTCTTCGAAAAAATCCTTATGGTGGAAAAAAACAGCCCGGTTCTTCTGATCGAACCGGATATTGAAATGCAAAAAGCAGCCGCCGGATTCGGCCTTGAAAATATTACTTACGCTGACAATTCCGGCGGAGCGGCTATAAAGGAATTTCTAAAGAAGGCTGGTTTAAAAAAGTGCGCGAATATAAGAATTATCAGGAACAGGGACGCGTATATTTCGGCGGGTTCGTTTTATAAAGAGGCGCTTGCCGCCGTAAATTCGGCGCTTACAGAGGAAAAAAAATCAGGAGAAATAAGGTCGATTGAAGAGCTGCGGGAAGCCTCAAAAAGAGCCTCGGGCCTGGAAAAAGAAGTGTTTGAACTCATGCTGCTAGTATATTCGGTGGAGTGAAATGGAAAAAATACTTTTCATACAGCCCTACAGGTACGGGGATATACTTCAGGTGATGCCCGTAATAAGGTCGGTAAGGGAGGCTCTGCCCGGGGCCGAGATACATTTTCTGTGCGACGATTATTTTGCCGAGGTACTGGACGAAAATCCCTATATTGCAAAAAAGCTTGTATTTCCAAAAATGAAAGCGCTGGCTGACATGAAGTACAGGGGAAATTTTACGGCGGCCGGCCGCGAAATGGAAGATTTTATCATAAACCTCAAAAAGGAAGAGTATTCAAGGGTAATTAATCTGAATTTTTCAAAAAGCGCCTCACTCATAGCGGGAATATGCAGGGGCGCGGCAAAATCGGGAAGGATAATCGGGGTAAACGGGGAGCATAAGGTCAACGGGAACTGGAGCTCATATATGCTTTTTTTTACGGCCGCGAGAAAACACAACCCTTATAACATTGTGGATATGTTCTACATGGCGGCGGAAGAGGGGCTCGGGCTGGAAACCGGATCCCTGCGGCGGGAGAAGCTCTTCTTTTTCGCGCCACGCCCGGATTATGAAACGGCGGATAAATTTATTGCCGCCAATAATATTAATGCCGGAAAAGTTGTTGGAATACAGGCAGGCGCGTCGAAACGGCACAGAATGGCGCTGAATGAAAAATACCACCTGCTGGTCGGGGATTTCAACAATGCCGGATATGATGTGGTGTTTTTTGGCGGCGGGGGCGAAAAAGAAGCGGCCGGAGCCGTAATTGAAGCCGCGGGAAACAGTGCCAGGGCCTTCAATTCATGCGGCGTTTTTAACATCAGGCAGAATTACGCGATGCTCTCCAGGATGAAGCTTTTTATTACGGCGGATACCCTGAACATGCATCTTGCCGCGGCGGCTGCAACGCCGGTGCTTGCCATATTCTACGCGGAAGCTTACCCTTATGAAACCGGCCCTTACGCTCCGGGCATGCACATAGCCTATCCGCGCGCGCGGTGCGCACCCTGCCATGACGCGGACAACTGCCGGGACAGAAAATGTGTGAATGATATAAATATGGATGAAATATTTGACGCGGGAATGAAAATAATCAACGGGGAGGATTTTGGAATGAAAAATTACGGTGGAATTAATATTTACCTTACGGGCATTGACTCCGCATACAGGCTGGAACTTCAGGCGGGAATGGAGGATGCGGAAGCCATAGTTGAGAATATTTATAAGGAATTGTATTCCGGTTACTGGGAAGGGCTGTTTTCCGGAAATGTTGACGCGTTTTCCACGAGGGTCGAGCAGATATGGGAAAAATACGGCGAAGAGCTGGAGGCCAATCCGGATAAGGATTCCATTATAGCCATGCTTAAGCAAAAGGCTTCTGAATATTCCCGGCTTGATGCCATGTCAACGGAAGGCATTGAGGCGGCTGAATTACTTCAAAAAGCAGCGGATAAAACAGCGGAGGAAAAGGCCTTAAACCGGCTGCGCGCGGCTGATGAATCAATGAAAAAAGCCCTTAAAAAAGGCGAGATGCTCGGGTCCTATTACGTTGTAGAATGCGGCGCCGCGGCTAACAGCCCTGAAAAGATAAAAAAAGTTTACAGGAACATCAAACGGGCCGCAAACGGCTTTATTTTTGCGGTGGCTTTTTTAATGCAGAAAATACACGAACACAGGCTTGAAAATGACGGGGAAATGATAATTGTATAATTTATTAGCCGCCGCAACCGGGAGGCAGTGATTTGGGACAGGAAATTGACGACAGGAACATTAATATAAATATTAACAGGCCGCCAAAAGTTACGGTTGTATCGCCGCTTTACGGCGGATCATATGAGATGGCTTTTTACGCGGCCGGCGGAATAAGAGAGGCCGGATTTGAGTCATTGATCTGCGACACTTCGGTTTACCTGCCGCTGCTGAATAAAACTGAAAATGATCCGGTAAAAAAAGAGGCCTGCGCGCGGGAAATAATGTGTTTGACCCGCGAAGCCGTACTTAAGACAAAACCTGACATTGTTTTTGGAATGGCGCAGGCGCCGCTCAACACGCAGAGTGTAAAAACATTCAAACTTTCCGGAATAACAACCGCGTTCTGGTTTGTCGAGGACTTCAGGACATTTGCCTACTGGAAGGATATTTACCGTGCCTATGATTTCTTTTTTGTTATACAGCGGGGGGCCTTCCTGGATAAAATAAACCGGGACGCAGGCAACGGCTTTTACCTGCCGGCTGCGGCGCAGATCCCGCCGGGCAGAGCGGCACAGGGGGCCCGGTATATGGCAATGGCAAGTTTTGCCGGAGCGCCATACAGGAACAGGATAGCAATATTAAACTCGATGCCGGACATTGATATTTCGGTTTATGGCGAGGGCTGGGAAGGCGCGGCAGCAGGCATTTTGCGGGAAAAAATCAGAATAGGCTCAAGGCGGGTCAGGGCGGATGAGCTCAGGGCAATATATTCAAATTCTGCCGTCAATATAAACCTTTATTCGTCGCAATTTTACGACACCCTGGATCCGCACAGGGATTTTATCAATCCGCGCGCTTTTGAAATACCCGCCTGTTCGGGCTTTCAGCTTTCGGACATGCGGGATAATATAGAGAATTTTTATGAACCGGGGGCGGAAATAGAACTTTTTTCCACGGTACAGGAACTCAAGGATAAGGTTGTTTATTATCTTGATAACAGGGAAAAGGCGCGGGCAATAGGGAAAGCGGCTTTTTTAAGGACGGTTAAGGACCACACCTATTCACGGAGGATGGCCGGGGCAATGGAAATAATAACAAAGGAGAAAAACAATGTACAGCTTATGCAGCCTTAACGGATTTGAAAATATACTGGACGGAGGCGGGGCCATTTTGAACAGCGCCGGCAATCCGCTGAAAGAAGCCCGCTGCAAGCTTGAGCGCCTGCAGCCGGGACCGGGCAGCGTACTTGTGGCCTTCGGGGCGGGGGCGGGTTACCTTATTGAATCCGCATACCGGGATTTCGGGGTTAAAACCTTTATAATTTTTGAGCCTGACCAGGAGATAAGCTCCGTATCACTGCAGAGAGAGGAGCTTGCAAACGTTATCAACGACGCGTCCTGCGCCGCTTATTTTTTTGACAGAAGCAATTTTAACGAAGGGCTCATTGAGGATATTATACTGCAGAATGTGGATAAAAAGTTTGTAGCCACGGAGTCCGGGTATTTTATAAAGGGAACACCGGAATTTTTTTATAAAGTGAGAAAGTTTTTCCTGGAAAAATACGCGGCCTGTCTTGAAGCGGCGCGCAGATGCAGCCTCGAAGGTTATTATCATAAAAATCCGAATTCGGTATATTCCGCCATAGCCGGCAGGGCGGTTTTTGACGGCCCGCAGGAAGAGGACATGCCTTGAAAAAAGCCATAATAATCTGCGGGGGAAACATTCCCGCGGCGCAATCAATGGCGGCCAACCTTGCGGCGTCGGGATACGGTAAAAGCGACATCCTTTCATTCTCGGAAAGGGGGCGCATACTGGAAAATGCCCCGCACATAGGCGGTGTATATATCCTTGACAGGAAAAAAGTAAAGGCGCCGGTATTTTCAGGAGAAAACGGAAATTACGGAGAAGCGGCGGTGAGGGAGATGCTGGAGCCCGTATCCATAAAGTATGACGCGGCTTTTAATGCCGGGACAGGCAGGATAAAAGCTGCCATACATAGTTTTATCAGGGCGGAATTCAAGGCAGGCTTATCCCTGGAAGGGGGGGCATTTTCCTACAAAGGGCCGTGGTATTTTCTTGAAAAATTAAAAAAAGGGGCGGTATATTCATCGGGTTTCTATAATGATGTGTCGTTTTATAACAGCCTTCTGATCGGCGCGGTGGATTCAATAACTGATTTTCAGCCTGCTGTCACGCGCCCGGAGGCTTTAAATGAGAAAGCTGTTTTTGCGCCTGTAAATAAATTTTTTACGCCGGGCCTGGCGGAAAAATGCGCGGAAATAATGCGTGGAAAGATGGTTGAACCGCTGGTATTAAATTCCGTTGCGGAAGAGGCTTTCAGGCACGCGGCCGGCGGCGGAGCAAAGTATTTTGTGACAGATTCTTTTGCGGCTGCGGCTGCGGCGTCAGCAGCCGGA
>Ga0181520_10005997_pt1 | contig 18907 bp, 15 predicted proteins | sample PEATcosm2014_Bin_29_FD_132451 | JGI IMG/M metagenome (GOLD analysis project Ga0181520, IMG submission 132451) | Peatland microbial communities from MTU Mesocosm Facility, Houghton, MI, USA - PEATcosm2014_Bin02_30_metaG | ecosystem: Environmental > Terrestrial > Soil > Wetlands > Peat | place...
GTGGAAGTGACCTGCCACCGGCAAGGTGGCGCAACTCAGTCGGGGCCGCGTTAGCGTCCCCGCTCAAGCCGCTTTGAGCGGCTCACCTAAGAAAGCCTCCGGCTTTGCCGGAGGTCCTTACTTACTGCACCAAACTGCACGAGCCTGCACCATGATGTATATCTCTACTATTGTCATAGATATACGAAGGTATCCCTAGCGCATCGAACTGCACGAGCCTGCACATAAGTTCAAAGCAAAGTATCACCATAAGTATCACCGCATGGACATCGAATTCTTCCGATGGCACCAATAACCCTTCGAAACAAGAAGACATCTACAGACAGGCCGACTACCGGCGACGGCCTTATCGAGAGAGGCGGCTACACAGCAAAACTCTCAAAATCAGCAGGCGCAAGAGCCGCAAGTCGCCCTCGAAGATCAGCGAACAATTTTGAAAGGCGAGGGTGCCGGCTAGCCAGTTCCGATACATTCACAAAGAAGCTCGCCCCGATCTTTACCTTTTCACTCCCTCTCATCACCAATATGCTGTCGCGACCGGTTGCCTCCGCAATGCATACCGCCCAGCCCACGTTGGCCCGCCACATCGAGTCCCCGATCTGATGTGTAATCCATCTCTCAACCTGCAGGCCCGCCTCGCGCTGCCAAACAGATCCCAGCTCGTTCTCAATGCGATCGAGCAGGTCCGATACTTCCGGCGCGACAAAAGATACATAGTTGCGTGCCTCATCGATCCTGAGACGGCCGAGCAGGCTCACGAGTCTTGGTGCCTGAGCAGAAGAAATGAGAGCGGAGCCTTTGAAAACTTGCCGCAGCGCGATTGCTTTCTCAATGAAGCTTCCGGCTTCGCGCCACTCAGAGCTTCCCAGCGTCGCAATAAGTACCATCCACAGTGTCCCGTCGCCGACGATTTCACGAAAGATGTTTGAGAGCCCACGTTCGCTATAGCGCCGCTCGACAGAATGAAGCAAGCCGGGTGAGTTCGCTGTCTTGCCACCGAAGAGAACAGCAACCACCTTGCGCGCCCAGATCTCCGCCGAATCGTTGCTTACCCAGCCATGGCGCCGCCCGCGCAGTGCGACGGCAAGGGGGAAGCAGACCGCCTGAATCATCTGGGTTGCCGAGCAGTTCTCCGCAAATTCCGGCTTGGAGAGGTTTGCGAGGAAGGCCTCCATTTGAACCGCGAGCTTGGCCTGCAGCTTGGCATTCACCGATTCTGGCTTCGGCGCCTCATCCTTCGGCGGTTCTTTTTCAGGGCCCCTCTTCGGCTCCTCCTCCGGTGTCTCCCCTTCGTCGAGCTTCTCATCGTCAGCCGCGGTGTCCGCCGCCGCTTGCTCCGTCTCGAACAGGAGCCGGAGAATTCCCGTGATAGATACGCTCCCCGCCGGGCCGCTTCCCACGGGACCAAGTTCCTGCGTTTCCTCGAGGCTCCGGATGAGCGCGGCGGGATCGACGGGAGGGGCAGCGTCCTCTTTTGCGTCGGGCGCTTCCTGCGCTTTGCCGAAACCGATGTCCCTGAAGCTCGCAAAATCTGTGAACAACGCTTGTGCCACCGTCTGCAAATCGTCGAGTATACGGCGCTGCTCAGATGAAGATGCGGAGTTCTCCAGCCCCCGGATCGGCTCTAGGAACCGCGCCGCCTGCGTCGAATGATGCAGTTCGGCCAAGTGATCAATCCAGCGCGGGCTCGTGGTCCAGTGCTCCTCCCCCCGGTCCAGGTACACCGCCGCGAACTCTGCCGAGGCAAACGGCAGATCGCCGGCAATGTCGCAGAACCAGCCGGTGACTTCATTCACGCGGGCCGGTTGCATCGGGATCTTGTCGGGTCCCAGCAGCAAGGTGACGGTCGTTCCGGCCTCCGGCTGCGGTGTGATCAAAGCCATTACCCGACGTGATGATGCGTCCCATCGCAGCCCAACCAGCTCGTAGTAGCACCCGCTTGCGATCGGTTGGGCGGCAGGCGCCGTGCTCTGAAGCGCCTCCTGAGGCTTCAATGCTGGGGACTTGAATATGCCGAGGAGCCCCTCAAAAGCGTCCGGCCGCACCACATCATAGACCAGCGCCGTCTCGATGTTTCCGCCTGCGTCCGGCGATACCAGCCACGCGGCGGCGGAACAGTTCGGCGATCCCATCACCGCGCCCGCGCCCTCCGGGCCTTCGAAGTAATAGAACTTCGCATGCAGCGACACCGGTCCCGGCATCGGGATAATCCGCAGCTCCAGGGGAAGGTCCGCGAGCTTTCCTGGCGAGAATCTCGCCTGCGACGGCGTGAGGGCAACAATGGCCTTCCTTACTCCGAACATTTGGTGAGCCCAACGCAAGAACGCGCCGCTTTCATCGGTCGAGCCGGTAAAGACGTGAATTTCCGAGAAGCGCCGCCCCGCCCATCTTTCCGCGAGCGCCGCCGCCAGTGTTCGATCCTTATTGCTGTAGAGGAGGGGAGCGTCCATCGGCACCGAGGTTTGCGCCGGCACCCACGGCACGTCCTGCATGCGGCGCACCGCGTCCCGCTCCAAATCGGACGCGCACCAGGAAGCAACATCTTCAAGCAGAGGATAAAGCCATACACCCTTGTCCTCGTGCTCCGGGCCGAACAGCCACGAGGAAGCGAGCTCCCGGTTGCCGCCCCAGCCGCAGCTTGTGACGTTTCCGGTTCCTATCATGACGGCACCTTCCGACTCGCCGAGCCGCAGAAAGAGCTTGGGGTGGAATGCACCGCTGTGCAGGGCATTCGCGAGCAAATAGCGTTTGCCAAGGTGCAGTATCTGCCCCATCGAATCGCGCACCGCCGCCTTAATCTGGTTACTGTCGCCAATGACGAGGATGTCGCTTGCACGTCCTGCCCAAAGGTCGGGAAGAACCAAGTGCTCGAAAAATACCGGGTCGAAGGAATAGGTCAGGAGAAGCGCCCTTCGGAATGTGCGTTCGCGGCAGAAGAGGCGGGGCTTCATGCGGTCGTCCCTCCCGAGAGCACCTTCAGCGCCCGCGCCAGCACGACGTCCCCATCGGCGGTCGGCCCATTCGCATCGAGGAGCCCGAGCTGTTGCATCCAGCCGACCGCCTGCGGCAGCCGGGACAGCGTCCGACCCCCGCCGTAATCTTTGCCGCGCGAATACCAGCGTCTCCCCTCCGCGGTCAGGAGGGCTACGTCCCGTTGCAGATCGACTTGCAGGCGCGACCAGGCAATCTGCAAATGCTGCTGCACGATCTGGTAAGCAAACGCCGCCGCCACGTTCCTGAAAGGCGGATCATCCCTGAGCAGTCGTGCGATTTCCGGGAGGATCACTTCCCGCATCCCCAAACGCCTGCGTCCCTGATAAGACAGGTTCCCGAACTCGACGATGTTCTCCCTCACTGCGTCGCCGACCCGGATCGTCGCAACGATCCATGACAGGACCGCGAGCGACAGCGCGCCGGCGCCCGCGCGGCGCGCTGCATTGTAGAGTTCCGGTTCGCTCAGCGATGCAGTCCACCGCGAGATTCCCCTTTCCCGTTTCAGGTCGGGTTGCAGGAGCTTTTCCACGCGCGTGTAGAAGTCGCGGAAACTCAAATCGAGTACTGACTCGCCTGAGCCGAGCAGTTTGAGGTCACGCATCGGGGCATCGTGCTCCTCTGCACGGGCTATCAACTCCTCGACGACGGCCGAGCTTTCGATCCCCGATTCCGGGTTTTCCGACCCGAGCGTCACCTCGTTCATTACGGCGGCCAGCCCTGCCTCATGGGATACGGCGATAGCGTCACGCACGCAATAGGTAAGCCAGCCGTCCGCTACCGGGTCAAGCAACGGTTCGCCGAAACGCTTCAGGGAGCAGGCCGCATTGAAAAGATCGGCTTCACCCGGCATTGCGCCCTTTTGCTTTGCAAGCAGCAGGAGCGCCGCATATGTGCCGATACGGGCACGTTCCTTTGCGAGCGGCTTTTCAGGTATGACGGCAACTAGGAGCGCTTCCCGCTCCATTCCCGGAATCCGGTCGATTCTCGCCGCCTCGCCCAGTTCTTCCAGCTCTCCACGGCTGGCCTCACCGGGAGGATGATCGGCGAAGATTTTCCGGGCTAACGGAACCTTCCCTAAAGTCTCCTCTACCACCAGCGCAAGGCGCTTGCCCCTTTCGCTGGAGAGGCCAGGCACCTTGTCGTCGCGCACCCATGAGACCCCGAGTTGATCGGATGGCCCGGCGTAGACGGTTGCCGCGGGGGTTTTTACTAGAGCAGACAGTTTGACCGCGGCGCTTGACGCATCAAGACGAACCACGCCTTCGTCCGCCCCGATGAGCCCGTAAATGCTGCGCTCCCTGCTGAGGTTTCCGAGTACCAGAGCCGATTCGGCATATCCCGCGAAATTTGTGAATTCGCGCCAGCTATCCGGGCGCCGGCCCTCCGCGTACCGGTAAATCAGCCACGCACGAAGCCCGATATAGCGGATGGAAGGGCTGACTGTTGTTACTCCGTCGATGAGCGAGCCACCGATCGTCTGGACTGGATTGCGGAGCCCGAGGAGATCCAAACCTCCGGTCAGCTGAGATCCGCTATCAACCCATTCCGGGGCTTCAATCGTCTTGGCAATCGCCATTTTCTCTGCATCCGCCTTCCCGGGATCTTCGCGCTTTTTATGAGACGCTCCTGTCCTGCCTATTCAAATTCAATCCGCTCGATTACTCGTGACCTCCATTACTACCGGCATCATCCTCAAAAAAATCAATGTCGATGTGCTTGACCACGTATGTGCTCTCGGTTGAAATGCCGACCTCAAAATCGAACATGAATTTGGCGAGTTCCGCGCCGTCGATGAGAATGACTTTAATGTCAAGGCCGGTGGCATACTCGCGGGCGTCTTTGGTGAACGTCGAGGTCGTCAGGAATATTCCCTTCCTCGCTCTTTTACCGTGCAACGCTCCAACGAACTTCTGGATTTCAGGGCGGCCGACGCTGGTGTTGTCCCAACGCTTGGCCTGAATGTAAATTTGTTCAAGCCCTAGCCTGTCCTCTTTGATCACGCCGTCAATGCCACCGTCACCTGACTTGCCAATTGCTCTTCCTGCGTCCGCCAGAGAGCCGCCGTATCCCATGGCCGTTATCAGCTTGACCACGAGCCGCTCAAAGAACTCCGCGGAGCAGGACTTGACCCGTTCCAGTGCATCCTCCTCAACCTGACTCCGGCGATTCAGGTACCCGGTGGCCATGAGGTCATCCGGCGTATCCGTCTCAGTCGTCGCTGCAACAAGGTTGCTCTTTTCGGTCTCTGCCGTTTGAGAGCGCCTCTTGAACTCCACGAAAGCGGGGAAGCGGCACAAGAAGGAGTTGTCAATCCGAGGCGGGTTCTCAGCCAAGACCTGCTTGCCCTGCTCGGTGATTCGGAACTGGCCGCGTTGAACGTAGTCGATAAGGAGAGCCTTCTTCAGGTATGTCCGCGCCCAGCCGACACGATTGTCAAAAATTTCCTGCTTGCCGCTGGGAAGCAGTTCCTTCTGTTCTTCCTCAGAGAGGCCAAACTGTAGTGCGAGTTCAGGAACAGTATCACGCTTGGAATGTACCGCACCGTCACCGGCCAGCTTAAGCAGTGGCAGCATCAGGGTCTGGTAGTCAGGGATCGGCATCCTTTCCTTTCTTTCAAGGCATACAGCCAGACTTTGAACGGAGGCTGTCGCGGGGGCAGCCGCACCGTCGATCTGACCACAGGAATTCCAGAAATCCGGTTGCAAGCCATTATTGCTCTTGGGTTTCCTCGTGTCCATTGCGGCGCAGGCCGTCAAAATCTCACCATATTAACCAGAACAGTCTGGCAATTTCAATCGGACGACAACTTGTAAGGAATGCCTATTCAGAAGTCGTTAAACGTGGCGGGAGTGGGCGAGGAATGGAATGCCCGACGGAAGTGCCGGAGTTGATCCAGGATCAAAAAGAGTCTTGGCATCGTTAAGAAAAAGAGGTATAGTTTTTCTTAACAAAGAAGAGAGGTTATCGCATGGAAACCATGCGGGATCAAATAGTTGCGCGAATAGATCGGCTCGGCGAAGGGAAGGCCTTCTCGGCGAAGGACTTCCTCGACATTGCCAGCCGGACGACTATCGACGTGACGCTGGCAGAACTGGCCCGCAAAGGCACGGTGCGCCGCATTCGACGGGGTCTCTATGACATGCCGCGCGTCAATCCCGCCCTCGGTGGCACGCTCAGCCCTGACATCGACGAAGCCGCGCGCGCGATTGCGCGGCGGCAACGCTGGAAGATCGTGCCAGATGGAGCGTGGGCGGCAAATCTGCTCGGGCTTTCGACGCAGGTGCCATCGAAAATCATCTACTTGACCGACGGTCCGAACAACGAAGTTCCGATCGGGCGGCGTAGCATTGTGTTCAAACACGCTCGTCCAAAGGTGCTTGCTGGGCTTGAGGGAAAGATCGCTCTCGTCGTCCCGGCGCTGCGTCATCTCGGCAAAGAGAACGTTGGGACGCACGAGATGGAAGTGCTACGAGCGGCGCTCACGCCGTCGGAGAGGGAGAAATTCGTCCGGGATGCCCGATTCGGCGTGGATTGGATTTATGAAGTTGCGAGCCGGATTGCAGAGGAGACCGCGTGAACAAAGTTGCACGAATGACGAAACGCGACCGCGCGGACTTGTTCGCCGAAACGGCGGAGAGACGGGACCTTTCCGAAGCTGTCGTTGAAAAGGACTTCTGGGTCTGCTGGACGCTGAAACAGTTGTTCACGATTGATGCCCTGAGAGACCGCCTGCTTTTCAAGGGCGGCACATCATTGTCGAAAATCAATCACGCAATCAACCGCTTTTCGGAAGACATCGATCTGGCCGTGGATTACGTCGCCCTTGGCTTCACGGGCGACCGCGATCCGCGTCGGGAAGGACTGTCGAAAACCAAGCGCGCCGCTATTCTGGCGGAAATGATGGTCGCCTGCCAGCAGTACATCGGCAGTGAATTTATCGAAGTTCTTCGGGTCCGCTGCGAAGAGATTCTCGGCAATGGAGAAGATTGGACACTGGCCGTTAGCGAGCAGGACAGGAATATAGTCCGCTTTCAGTATCCGTCGGCCGCGCCGACGCTCGACTACATCAAGCCCCAGGTCATTTTAGAACTGGGTACCCATGCTGAATTTGTGCCGCGCGGCCGCTTTACAGTGCGCGCCTTTGCAGCGGAAGAGTTCCCCGCCTTGTTCGAAGAATCCGACGTTCCCGTAACTTCGCTTCTTGCGAAACGAACCTTTTGGGAAAAGGCGACCATCCTCCATGCCGAGTTCTATCGACCGGCAGAGAAGGCGCTGCCGGACCGCTATTCACGGCACTATTACGATCTTGCGATGCTGGCGCAAAGCCCGGTTCGTGGAGATGCTTTGGCAGACATTGCTCTCCTGGATCAGGTCGTGCGCCATAAGCAAGCCTTCTATCCTTCCGGCTGGGCAAAATATGACCTGGCACGCGTCGGGAGCTTACATCTCGTTCCGACCGAGGAGCGACGCGCCGCATTGGAGCGGGACTACCGCAGCATGAGCGTGATGATCTTCGGGAATCCCCCGCCATTTGGCAAAATTATCGAAGCCCTCACTGCGTTGGAGCAAGAGATAAACCAGAAGTGAACAACAACAAGCCGTGTGTGGCTGTTCAAGCAAGGTAGTCAATGGCAATCAAGAAATCCGATCTGTATTCCTCTCTGTGGGCCTCGTGCGACGAGTTGCGCGGCGGCATGGATGCCAGCCAGTACAAGGACTACGTCCTGTTCATGCTGTTTATCAAATACATCTCCGACAAATACGGGGACTCGGACGACTTCGCTCCGCCTGTCACTATCCCGAAGGGCGCGAGTTTCAAAGACATGGTCGCGCTCAAGAACAATAGCGACATCGGCGGCAAAATCAACACGAAGGTGATTCAGCCGCTCATCGATGCGAATTCACGACTGGCGCGTAGCGATTTCCCCGACTTCAACGATCCCAACAAGCTCGGTGAGGGGGCGGCGAAGGTCGAGCGGCTTTCCAACCTGATTGCCATCTTCCAGAAGCCGGAATTGGACTTCTCGAAAAACCGCGCCGAGAATGACGACATTCTCGGCGACGCCTATGAATTCCTGATGCGGCACTTCGCAACGGAGAGCGGCAAAAGCAAAGGCCAGTTTTACACGCCAGCCGAAGTAAGCCGCATCATGGCAAAAGTGATTGGAATTTCGCCCGCGAACACCAAGGCTGCAACAACGGCATATGACCCGACTTGCGGTTCCGGCTCATTGCTGTTGAAAGTCGCGGCGGAAGCCGGAAAGCACATTACGCTCGAAGGGCAGGAGAAGGACGTTACCACCGCCGGTCTCGCCCGCATGAACACTATCCTGCATGATTTTCCGACTGCAAACATCCAGTCTGGCAATACGCTCTCCGATCCGAAATTCAAGAACGGGGAAAAGCTGCGCACGTACGACTATGTGGTCGCCAATCCGCCATTCTCTGACAAGACCTGGTCTACAGGCCTCATCCCAGAGAAGGACCATTTCCAGCGCTTCACGTGGGGAGCGCCGCCGAAGAAGCAGGGCGATTACGCTTATCTGCTGCACATCGTCCGCTCCATGAAGAGCAGCGGCAAAGCGGCGTGCATTCTGCCGCACGGCGTTCTCTTTCGCGGCAATGCCGAGGGCGTGATTCGACAGCAACTCATTCTCTCGGGTTATCTCAAGGCCATCATCGGCCTTCCGGCAAATCTGTTTTACGGCACCGGCATTCCGGCCTGCATTCTCGTGCTCGACAAAGAGAATGCCACGGTCCGTAAGGGCATCTTCATGATCGACGCTTCCAAGGGGTTCATGAAAGATGGACCGAAGAACCGGCTTCGCGAGCAGGATATTCACCGCATCGTGGATACATTCACGCGCCAGGATGAAAGTGATCCGCGTTTTGCGCGCATGGTGCCCGTCGAGGAAATCGCCGGTCCCAAGAATGACTACAACCTCAATCTCCCGCGCTATATCGACAGCACGGAGCCGGAAGACTTGCAGGATATTGACGCCCATCTCCGCGGCGGGATTCCGGAGCGGGACATTGATGACCCCGTCCGCCTGAAATTCTACTGGAAGATCCTTCCCAATGTTCGCAGCGCGCTCTTTGAGTTGGCGGGCCGGCCCGGCTACTGCCAACTGCGTGTGCCGATGGCTGGAATCAAATCCACGATCTTCGGCCATGCTGAGTTCACGGCCTTTCAAAAAAAGGCCAACCGGCTTTTCAATACGTGGAAGACTACGAACACGACGCGTCTCAAGGGATTCAAGAAGGACAGCCATCCTCGAAAACTGATCGAAACGATTGCCGAGGATCTGCTGGCGACATTCAACGCTGCGCCGCTGCTCGACGGCTACGATCTGTATCAGCACCTGATGGTCTATTGGGCCGAGACCATGCAGGATGATTGCTACCTGATCTCCGCCGACGGGTGGAAGCAGGGCGTGCAGCCGCGTGAAATTTTCCAGGTCAAGAACAAGGAAAACAAACTCGTCTGGCCGGAGAAGCACGACTTCAAGCGCGGCAAGCGCCGCTTCAAGTCCGATCTTGTTCCGGCGTCGATCCTCATTGACCGCTATTTCACCACCGAGCGTGACAGCATCGCGAAATTGCAGGATGATCTCGCCGACATCGACCAGCAGCTTGACGAAAAACGTGAAGAGCAGAGCGGCGAAGAGGGCCTACTTAATGAGGTGGTCGAAGGCGAGGGCGACAAGCAGAAAATTACGGTAAAGGCGGTGAAGGCACGCTTGAAGGAGATCGGCAAAGACCCGGATTGCGCTGACGAGCGCGCAGCGCTTCTGGAATACGAGGTGTTGCTCGATAAGAAAGACAAGATCAAAGCCAGCCTCAAAACAGGCGAGGATGGTCTGGAGGCAAAGCTCGACGCTAAATACCCCAAGCTGACTGAGGACGAGGTCAAGACGCTGGTTGTCGATGACAAATGGCTCGCTCACACTGCGTCGTGCCTCCGTAGCGAACTCGACCGCGTGTCGCAGAATCTCACAGGGCGCATTCGTCAACTTGCCGACCGTTACCAGACGCCGCTTCCGCAAATTACTCACGAAGTGGCAACGCTTGCCAGCCGCGTGGAGAAACACCTCCAAGAGATGAGGGCAGCATGGAGATAAGGCCTGGGTACAAGATAACGGAGGTTGGCCTCATCCCGGAGGATTGGGAAGTTTGCCACCTGTCAAGGCTGGTCGCTTCCGGTCCAAAGAACGGTTATTCAGCTCGCAGTGGTAAAAATGCGCGCGGAACACCCACCCTAACCCTGACGGCCACGTCGTCTGGCCGAATCATATTGAACGAAGAGACAATAAAGTATCTCGAAGAAACACTCGCCCCATACTCAGACATTCTCCTCAAACCGGGCGATGTTCTCGTTCAACGATCGAACACGTCCGACTTGGTCGGTACGACCGCAATATTCGACGGGCCGGGTGGTGTGTACGCATATCCCGACTTGATGATGCGCTTGCGGTTTCATGCTCCAGAAACGGCGCACTGGTTTTGGCGCTATGCAAATAGTTCAAACGGTCGTCGATATTTCATCAGTGTGGCGGCAGGTTCGACGGGGACCATGCCAAAAATTAGCGGTGACAAACTCCGCAATATGCCGATTCCTCTAGCCAAATCATCCGAACAGCAACTAATCACGACGGTACTCGGTGATGTGGATGCATTGCTTGAGGCGCTGGAGCGACTGGTTGCGAAGAAACGCGACCTCAAACAGGCTGCCGTGCAGCAACTTCTCACGGGCCAAACCCGCCTGCCAAGGTATGAGAAGGTGAAAGGCTACAAGAAGACTGAGGCAGGGATCATCCCGCAGGATTGGGATTCGGATCATATAGAGAACTTCGCGTGCATTTTCACTGGAGGGAAGAACACTCAAGACCGTCAGGAAGACGGCCAGTATCCATTCTTTGTGCGCTCTCAGACAATAGAAAGAATCAACAGCTATTCCTTTGATGGGGAGGCAGTTCTTACAGCGGGAGATGGTGTCGGGACGGGGAAGGTCTTCCACTACATAAACGGCAAGTTTGATGTTCATCAGCGCGTTTACCGGATTTGCGACTTTGCCGAGCACGTGGATGGATACTTCTTCTTCCTCTATTTCAGCTCGCACTTTTACGATCGCATCATGCAAATGACTGCGAAGTCATCCGTTGATTCGGTTCGGCGGGAAATGATCGCAAGAATGCTTGTTCCGCTTCCGCCCACCAAAGACGAACAATCCGCAATCGCTGGAGCGGTGAGAGATATGGACGCTGAACTGGCTGCACTTGAACAGCGTCTGGCGAAAACTCGCGATCTCAAGCAAGCCATGATGCAGGAACTTCTGACCGGGAGGACAAGGCTGCTATGAGCACCATTACGCAGTATTTTCAGCCGCCGCTTTACTGGCAGCAATTTGAGGATCTGACCGCAGGAGTATTTCAGGCGGTATACAAGGACCCAAGACCGAAAAAGTTCGGGCGGCCAGGACAGTCGCAGAATGGTGTCGATGTCTACGGTCACGAGTCAGGAGATGGTCCGTTGATCGGCGTCCAGTGCAAGCGTATGGATGAACTTGACGAGAATAACCACCCGGTGCCGGGGGGCGCAATTACCAAAAAACTTCTCGACGCCGAAATTAAAAAGGCACATGGATTTCCCCCGACGCTCGATACATGGGTCTTAGCCACCACAGCTAAGCGCGACGCTGCCATTCAACGCTATGCTTTGAATCTTGATAAGCGTTCACGGGAGTCCAATTCATTTGGCATCCAAATTTGGTTTTGGGATGATTTCATCACGGACCTCAATCGCCACTACGACCTCCAGCAATGGTATTACGACAAGGTCATTCAAGTTCGTTCTTCAGAAGATCAAGACAGGATAATACTTGAGCTGCTCGGCGAGGCGTTCGCCCGGGCAGCCTTCCGAACACCACTTCATCTGGAAATGCCGTCTGAGTTCTTACAGGCGCTCAAGGACACTCAGCATGCAATTAACACAGGGGAACTAAAGGATCGTGAGACACGTCGCGTCATTCGCAAAGCGGTTGGTGGCCGGCGCGCTATAGAGGGTAGGGCTGTAAGTGACCTCTTGAGAGTTGCCGATGAGAACCTGCAGCAGCTCCGGGAACAGTTTCAGCACAATATTGTCCAAGGCATCATTCAACAATCGGGCGGGTTGTTGATAATACCGCCTACGCTACGGTCCGATTTGACTGCACTTCGAGAAAAAGCAATCAAGTCCGTAAATAACGCGCTCAAATATCTCGGTCTTCAGCCGATTTAGGGGATCTCATGCCTGAGCAACCACGTACCGAACGGCGCACGCAAAACCGCATCGTCAAGTTGTTTACCGACAAGGCGCGTCCGGAGTTTCTCGGCTAGCGCTACCTGGGCGACTGGCACAAGCGGGCGCACAACCGCTGTATCGAAACAGAACTGCTCACGGCAAGCCTCAAAGGTCGCGGCTATTCCGGTGCGCACATCTCCGCCGCGCTGCAGAAAGTTCTGGCCGCCGCCGACACTACCGGCCTCAGCCTTTATCAGGCCAACCTGCGCACCTATCAGTTGCTGCGGTACGGAGTGCCGGTGCAGATTGCCGCCGGACAGCCGCATGATACCGTGCATCTGATCGATTGGGAGCATCCGGAGAAGAACGACTTCGCGCTTGCCGAAGAGGTGACGTTGCGCGGCGGCTATGAGCGCCGCCCCGATCTGGTTCTCTATATCAACGGCATAGTGGTTGGCGTGATCGAACTGAAACGCAGTTCCGTGGAAGTGGGCGACGGCGTGCGTCAGCTCATCACGAACCAGGAAGAGATCTTCAATAAGGACTTCTTCGCGACGGCGCAGTTCGTCTTTGCGGGCAGCGATTCTCAAGGACTACGCTACGGTACGGTGACAACGCAAGAAGAGTTCTTCGTCGAGTGGAAGCCTGCCGACGCCAGCAATCTGACGACTGGCGCGCTGCTTGACCGGCCTCTGGCCGAGATGTGCGACAAGACGCGCCTGCTCGACCTGATCCGAAACTGCATCATTTTCGATAACGGCAGAAAGAAAGTTCCCCGCCCACATCAATATGCCGGATTGAAAGCAGCGCAAGAACGCATTCGCAAACGCGAGGGCGGCGTCATCTGGCACACACAGGGCAGCGGCAAAAGCATCCTGATGGTTTTGCTGGCCAAGTGGATCATGGAGAACGATCCAGAAGCCCGCATTCTGGTGGTGACGGATCGCGATGAACTGGACAAGCAGATTGAAGGGGTGATGAAGAACGCCGGAGTTATCGGCGAGAATTCGACCTCGCCTCGCATCACTACGCGGGCGGAATTCGTCGCCAAGATCGGGGCGACCACGCCTCGGCTGCTCTGCGCTTTGATCCATAAGTTCGATCCGTCAGATATGAAGGGCGAACCACCGCCGGTTCATGGCCGGTTCTACGTTTTCGTTGACGAATGTCACCGTACTCAGGGCGGCGACATGAACGAGCAGATGAAGCGGTGGCTGGCGCATGCAATCTTCATCGGTTTCACCGGTACGCCACTCCTGCGCAAAGATAAGCAAATGACGCGGGATGTGTTCGGCACCTACATCCATACCTACAAGTTCCATGAAGCGGTCGCAGACAACGTTATTCTCGACCTGAAGTACGAGGCCCGCGATGTTCCGCAGAAGGTTACCTCACAGGCAGCCATCGACGCTTATTTTGCACAAAAGACGAAGGGCCTGAATAATTTTCAGCGGGCTGTCATCCGGAAGCGCTGGGCCAACCTGGAAGAGCTGATGAGCTCGCAAGAGCGCAAGCAACGCATCATCTCCAGCATCATTGAGGATTTCGCTTTGAAGCCGCGCCTCAATAATGATCGAGGTACGGCGCTCCTAGTGGCGGCGAGTATTTACGATGCCTGCCACTATTTCCGGCTCTTTCAGAACACATTTTTTGGCAAACACTGCGGAATCATCACGTCGTATGAGCCGAACCACAACGCGATTTCGCGTGAGCCTAAAGAAAGCGACGAGCGTTACAAATTCGACACATACACCCAGCACGTCCTCAAGAACGGCCAGACAACAAAGACTTATGAAGACGAAGCCAAGCGGCTGTTCATCGAGGAACCCGCGAATCTGAAGCTACTGATCGTGGTCAGCAAGCTGTTGACAGGTTTCGACGCGCCGAGCTGCACCTACATTTACCTCGATAACGAATTGCATGATCACAATCTTTTTCAGGCCATATGCCGAACAAATCGGCTCGACGGCAAAGATAAGGATTACGGCTATATCGTTGACTTCAAGAAGCTGTACGGAGATGTGGAAGAGGCCATTGCTGTATACAGTTCCGACGAACTCGACATCGATGAGGGCGGCGGTGGAGACAATAACGTCAATCTCAAGGATTGGCTCGTCGAAGGCAAAAAGCAGCTTGATTTGGCGCGTGAAGCTCTGCGGTATCTGTGCGCTCCGGTTCCTCCGCCGCGTGAGATGGAGCAGTACCTCCATTACTTCTGCGGGGACGCAAGCAATCCGAACGTGCTTGCCGAGACCGAGCCGCTGCGCATCTCGTTATACAAAGCCGTGGCGAATTTTGTGCGCGCCTTTGCCGACATTGCGCAAAACCTGAGTGAGGCGGGATACTCCGCCGTTGAAATCTCGGATTTGGAGAAGGAAATCGAGTTCTTCAACGAAACGCGCGCAGCGATCAAAAAGCATTCCGGGGAAGAGCTGGACATCAAGCCTTACGAGGCGGATATGCGGCATCTGCTAAATACGTATGTTCAGGCAGATCCAGCCGCTGACCTCGGCAATCTCCATTCGCTGTCACTAACTGAAGCAATTGTCGAGACCGGCATTAATGACGCGATCGCGCGAAAGCTGAATGAAAAGGGGAAGCTCTCGCGGAATTCTGTAGCTGAGGCAATCATCAATAACGTGCGAAAGACCATCATTCGGGATCAGCTCACTGATCCGCGATTTTACGCCGAGATGTCCAAGTTGTTAGATGATCTCATCAAGCAAAGCCGTAAGGATGTGGCAGCGTATGAAGAGTTTCTGAAACGCGCGGAAGCATTGGTGAAGCAAATCGCACAGAAGGGCGGCGGCAAGCACCCGACAATGCTCAATGGAGTTCCGGCTGCCATCGTCTTATTCAACAATCTATCTCACATTCCGGCAACGACATTCCAATGCCCGGCTGATGATGACGGCAAAGCAACACTCGCTCTCGAACTTGACCGTACCATGCGTGAACACGCGCCGGCTGGGTGGAGAGGCGACGACACGCGAGAGAAACAGGTTCTCAACGCTCTCTTCCCGGTCATGTCACGTGACCGGCAAGCCACACAGGCCATCTTCGAGATCATCAAAAACCAGCCTGGATACCTATGAGTGAGGCAATACAAATCGGCGATGTTTCCATTCTGGTGAGCCGAAAGGCTGTTAAGAACGTGCATCTTTCCGTGCATCCGCCGGACGGAAGGGTTACCCTTGTGGCCCCCGATTCAACGCGGCTGGAAGTTGTACGCGCTTACGCAATTTCCAGATTGGGTTGGATACGAGATAAGCAATCGAAGCTCCAGAAACAAGAGCGTGAAGCCCCACGCGAGTTTGTTGAACGGGAAAGCCACTATTTATGGGGTCGCCGCCACCTTCTTAGCGTTGTCTATCGGGATACTAAACCCTTTGTTTCGCTCGACCATAAGCGTATTGTCTTGACGGTCCGGCCCAAAAGCAATGCGCAGAAACGCGCTGAGGTCATGCACGAATGGCACAAAATGCTCCTGCACCAGGTGGTGCCAACGTTGATTCAGAAATGGGAGAAAAGGCTTAAGGTTCAGGTGGAGCAGTATTTCCTGCAAAGGATGAAAACAAAGTGGGGAAGCTGTAACCATCAGGCCGGGCACATTCGGCTAAACACGCAACTTGTGACGAAGCCGAAGGATTTACTCGAATACGTGATTGTTCACGAAATGGTCCATTTGATTGAGCCGACGCATAGCGAAAGATTTCTGAGCATCCTCAGCAGACATTGTCCTGGTTGGCGTGAAGCGCGGGCGGAACTCAATGAATTGCCGCTCGATGCAGAAGTTTGGAGTGAGTAGATGCGGGCAAGATGATGGAATTGGGGGATGATTATGGCATCGCCACAGTTGACATTGGCTCAAATACAACAACTCTCAGATTTTGTCGCTGAGTACATTGCCTCCCAACGTGAAACGTACTTGCCAACCTAATCTGCACTGACGGTCGAGCAACGTCGAGCCATGGAAGGATTCTTCATTCCTGAAATCCTCGATAGGAGTCGATTGGTGGTGCTCCAGGACAGCCGTGTCCAAAATCCAGGATTTTACCCGCAACTTTTTCAAATAGGTTTCAGGAATTTACCGGATTTCAGATTAATGGCTGCAATCACCTTTGGGGATGTTGTTGTAGCGCATCAGCCTTTCACTCACTGTCTTTTATTCCACGAACTTGTACATGTCGAGCAATACAGGCAGCTTGGAATTCCGCAGTTTTCTGGTTTGTACGTTCGAGGGTTTCTCTCGGGTGGTGGATACGATGGTATCCCTCTTGAAAGAAATGCCTATGCACTCGGTGCGAGATTTGAAGGAAATCCGCACCAGCAATTCTCCGTGAGAGACGATGTCACAGAGTGGGTTCGCCTGGAACGTCTCTGAACAAAGAACAAACGGGGAATCATTCGAATGCCCCTCTTCACCCGTTACATTGGCATCGACTACTCAGAAGCAGAGGCCTCGTGGCGCTAAGAATCCGAATTCCAGTTACACGGATCAACCGCCTTAATGTCGTCACGGTCGATGTCCTTGGGCTTCATGTTGGGTGCGACGCAGCACATGGCGTAGCGGACACCCAGCCCCTTGAAGCCGGCCAGTACAGGCAGATCGATCGGATCGGCAAAACTTGACAGGTACGCATTCGCCAGCCGCGTGGCCTGCTGTCTGGAGTGGGCCACGACGGAGATGACGATCCCGACGGGGCCCGAGTTGGAATTGCCCGCGTCAAATGTAAACTGTTTGAGCGTTTTTGCCCTCATCTTTCTTGGTTTCGGATGACTAGAAGACTTCAAGGATTACCTCCACGACTCTAAGGTTCGCAAGGCTAGAACGCTGGCGGGACGGAAAAGCGAAAGGGATGTGCAATCCTTCCCGGTGCCCGCCGAGCGCATCCCGTGCCATCCTAGTGCGGTGTTTCGGAACAAATTTGGCGATAATTCGGCATCGAGCGAGTGTTCTCGACCTGGACACTGTATAGCACGGTCGGAGGTCCGTCCGTCTCTTCCGACGAACAACTCGCGCAAGGCGTAGCCGCCGGCGGACTTCCCCGTCCAACTGCGATCAGGTCATCTGGACTTCGGAGCGATTGTGCGTACTTTTCCATACGGACCAAAGATGAGGCGCTCGTTCTCAATCGCGTTGATGAGTGCCCTTGCCGCCTGACTCAGCGCCATCTTTTGGTACAGGTCATCGACCTCGGCCTGCTCTTGTGTCATCCTGGCGTACAAACGCTCGTAGGCCTCAATGAGCGGATCGTTTAGAGGACCGGCCAACATACGTTCTTCCTTAGCAGCTACTTTGTGCTTGGGGACCTCATTCCGTCTTCGTGCCACGTCTTTCCTCCGCGATTATCCTGTTTGCCATTCAACGCTCTCCTTGTATTTCGATTTGTGCTGGCCATGAAAATTTGACCCTCACCCGGGCCGTGAACCAGATTACGAACAGGCCCGCGCAGCGCCAGTAGCTGAAGCCGTCCGCGCCGAACACGAACCGGAGCGGCGCGTCGGCAAAGATATGGCGGACCAGCCACGTGGTCGGGAATGAAATCACAAGAGCGGTCAGCATTCTTGCGGCCGCAATCGTAGCAAGAACGCCCACGCCGTACCAGCCGGTGACGTGGTCTGTCTTTCGAAGTGTGCTCATCAAAGTTTCCTTTCCAAAAACTGAAGACCAATCACCGGCCTTCTGCCAAGTGTGTGGGCTGTGAGGGGAGCTCTGATTGGATTTATGAAGTACGGCAGGTTGCCGTTCTCATTCAGTGTCTGCGGATCGATGCATCGCCCAGATGCGCTTTGCCTGACTAACGCTACAGCCTGCCAATTCGGCAGTACGCTTGATGGTCTGACCGGCTGCTCGAAGTGCAATGATCCGTTGATGGGTTGCTGTGTCCGGCGATCGACTAAGCCCGGCACCGCCAGCTTTGCCCCTTTGCCCCGAATAGAGGCGACAAGCTGCTCGGCTTCCGCAAGAGGCAATCTGCTCAATCTGTCGATCCGCTCGCAAACCACCACCTCTTCTGGTTGCAAATCGCGAATCATCCGCAGTAGCTCAGGTCGGTCGGCTCGTGCACCTGACGCTTTCTCTTTGTAGATACCAGCGACGTAGTACCCTGCCGCTCGCGTGCTCTGTTCGATTTGAGCCTGCCGAGTCAGGTCCTGCTCGTCGGTGCTGGCGCGAAGGTAGAGGCGGGCAATTCTTACTTTGGGTTGGTCAGCTTGGGTATACGTCAGTTGACCTAAGTGCAACTGATAGCCAATGGGATCGCTCGACGACCCTACTTGGCCGCGATGAATTGGCTATCCAAATTGACCACTGGCAATGCGGAAGCGACTTTCATAGAGATCCGCTTCCGCAATCACCTTTTACGCTATTGTTTCCACGCAGTGCGCCTCCAGAGGCGCTGTCACGCCGACCAGTGTGTTGTAGTCGAGTTCATACTTTGTGTTAATGGATTTAGCGATCAACGAACTAGCCGAAGTCGCTTCGCTTGTTTAGCGATTGCTTTAGGATGCCAGGATTGCCGAACGCTTGCCTCGAGCTGCTCTTGGCGAGCTTTGACCCACGGGGCATAGTGCTTTTCAGTAATTTTGACGCTGCTATGTCCCAGCAGGATCGAAACCTGATCGAGCGGAA
>Ga0181520_10005998_pt1 | contig 18903 bp, 18 predicted proteins | sample PEATcosm2014_Bin_29_FD_132451 | JGI IMG/M metagenome (GOLD analysis project Ga0181520, IMG submission 132451) | Peatland microbial communities from MTU Mesocosm Facility, Houghton, MI, USA - PEATcosm2014_Bin02_30_metaG | ecosystem: Environmental > Terrestrial > Soil > Wetlands > Peat | place...
CGAGGAAGTACATGACGCTGATCATCAGGCTGAGCAGCAAGCTGCCTGCGACGGCGCCGCGCATGGCGCCCTGACCGCCGAGAAAGCCAACGCCGCCGAGCACCGCCGCGGCGATGGAGTTGAGAGTGAAGCCGTCGCCGATCACGGGATCGCCCGACCCGGTCTGCGCCGCGACGAAAACCCCGGCGCAAGTCGTCAGCAGTCCGCTGAATGCGTAGGCGGCGATGCGCGCGGCGTCGACCGGAACGCCGGCGCGGTACGCCGCCACGGGATTCTCGCCGGCGGCGTAGAGACTGAGGCCGATGGGGGCGGCGAGATAGATCTTCCAGACGAGGATCGTCGCAACCAGCAGGATCGCCGCGACCGGCGTGTTGCCGGCGAGCAGCTCGGAGAACCAAGCAGGAATTGCGCCGCCAGGGCGCGGCAGGATGAGCAGCGCGGCCCCCCCGATGATGAATGAGGCGGCAAGCGTGACGATAATTGCCGGCAACCGGAGGCGAACAACAATGATTCCGCAAACGGCGCCGACGCCCAAGCCGGCGCTCGCCGCCACCGCTAACCCGCCGGAGACGCCGAGCGGACCGCTCATCGTCGTGGCCGCGATCACGGCGCCGAGGCTGACCATTGCGCCGATCGCCAGACTGATGCCTCCCACCAGCATCAGAATCGCTTGCGCCATAGATGCAAGAGCAAGCGGAAGCCAGTTCTGCGCGAACTTCGAGACGCCGCCAACGCTGGCGAAGCCGGGAAACAGATAAACGTAAAGCAACAGCATCGCCGCCACCAACGCGAACAACGGCCAAACGCCGCGGTTGCGCTGCGCCTGCACGGGCCAATAGAATGCGTACGCGCGTCTTGCGTCTGTGAGGCTCATGCGGCCGCCCTCGGCGAATCCGCACCCATCGCCGCGGCGACGATCGCTTCCTCGCTCAACTGCGCGCGCTCGATTGTGGCGACGATCCTACCTTCGCGCATGACGGCCACGCGATCACACAGATGCACCAATTCGGGGGTGTCTGAACTGGCAAGGACGACCGTCTTGCCTTCACTGGCGAAGCGACGCAGCAGAACATAGATTTCGCGTTTGGTTTCGACGTCGACGCCGCGCGTCGGATCATTGAGCAAGAGAATCTGCGGATCGCTTGGCATCCATTTGGCCAGCGCGACTTTTTGCTGATTGCCGCCGGACAGGGCCTGGACCTGCCGCATCAAATCGCCCTTGATGCCCAGAAGATCGGCAAGCCACTTCGCGAGCTCTCGCTCGCTCGCGTAGTTGCGCAGCGAAAGGCCGCGCGCGCGGCCGAAGCCCGGAAGCATCATGTTCCAGGCGATCCCGTGGATCAGGTGGAGGCCCTCCCTTTTGCGGTCCGCCGGCACATAGACGACGCCACGGCTGATGGCGTTCGACACGGAGACCGGAAGGCCCTGTCGATCACCGATGACCGCAGAGCGCGCCACGGCGGCTGTCGCGCCATAGAGCCCGAGCAGCAGATCTTCCTGCCCCTGCCCTACCAGACCGCCGACGCCGAACACTTCGCCGCGGCGGATCGTCAGGTCAATGTCGCGCGACAAACCTGAGGAAAATCCCGCGACCGACACAACCGGACGCTGATCGGCGACCGGCTTCCAGTCTGGAAACAGATCGCCGGGATCGCGCCCGACCATGAACCGCACAAGATCCCCCGCGTCGATCCCAGCGAGCGGCCGATCCGCAGTCACCAGGCCGTCCTTGAGCACGGTCACGTGTTCGCAGAGCCGCATGACTTCATCGAGCCGATGCGAGATGTAGAGGATGGCGACTCCGTTGGCGCGCAATTGTTCCAGCAGCCGCTTCAATGTTTGCGCCTCGTGCGCCGACAATGACGAAGTGGGTTCGTCGAGAATCAACGCGCGCGGCCGTCGATACAGCGCGCGCGCGATCTCCACCATTTGCCGTCGGCCGAGCGGGAGGTCGCCGACCGGCGTCGCGATTTCGTCCTCAAGCCCGACCAGAGCGCACGCTTCGCGGGCGAGCCGGGCCAGAGCAGCGTAGTCGACGAGGCCGAAGCGTCTTGGAAGCGCTCCGAGCCCGATGTTTTCGCCAATGGAGAGCTGGCTGGTGAGGCTCAGTTCTTGTTGCACCACGGCGACGCCTGCCCGGCGCGCGTCGCGCGGAGTAAGGGCGCGGTAGGTCTGACCATCGACCTCGATGGCGCCGCTGTCGGGGGCGATCGCCCCCGACAGGATGTTGATCAGGGTCGTTTTGCCCGCCCCGTTTTCTCCGAGAAGCGCGTGTATGCGCCCCGGTTGCAGCGCAATCGATACGTCGCGCAGCACCGGATTGCCGAAGAACGACTTCGACACGCTACGCGCGGCGATGACGGGAGCAGACGGCATGCCCTACAACCTTTGATCGCTTATTTTTGCGCCAGCAGCTTGTCGAAAAGCTGCTGATCAAAGGGCGAGTAGATATAGCCGTCAGCTGGGAAGTCCTTGGCCCTGGCGAGGTACTGATCGAGGTTGCTGTTGTCGATGACCGGCAGAGGGATCTTGACGAAGGCGGGAATGTCCTTGCCGCTGAGCGCCTGGACCGCCGCATAGACGGAGAAGGCGCCAAGCCAATTCGGCTGCATCGTCGCCCAGACCTTGACACCCTTCTCTTTCGCCAGTTCAAGGAATTGCCGGTAATTTTCGCCCGTCATCGGCGGCAGCGGCCGGCCCTGTTTATCGAACGCGAGGATCGCGCCCGCCGACAACGAGCCGCCCAGCGACAGAACGCCGTCGATTTCGGGATGAGCGAACAACAAGTTGGTGACGGCCTCCTGGGCCGGCGCGACGTTGTAGCTGGTGTTGGTCTCGGCGAGGATGGTCACATCGGGATGGGCTTTGAGGACCGGTTCGGCGCCTTTGCGTCGATCGTCGCTGACCGAAATGCCGGCCGGGCCGTTGAGAACCAGAATCTTGCCCTTGCCGCCCATGGCGTCGATGAGCCAGGTCGCCGCGCCCGCGCCCCATTGCGCCGAATCGGTGTTGACCTTGGCCGTCACCTGATCGGTGTCGACGAGACTGTCGAAGTTGATGATGGCGATGCCCTTCGCGCAGGCGTCGGCAAGGACACGGCTCGGCGCCGACGACGATCCAGACTCGATGAGGATCGCGTCGAGGTTGGAATCGACCATCGATTGAATCTGCTGGATCTGGGTGTTGGCGTCGCCCTGAGCGTCGGTGAGCACGAGCTTGGAAACGAGCCCCTGCTTCTTCAGCTCGTCGACTTCCTTCTCGATCGTGCCCTGCGTTTCCTTCATCCACGTGGGGACGGAGTAAATGTTCGCCCAACCAATAGTGAAAGGCGGCTTGCGGTCGCCTTTGATGCACTTGGCGGCGGCGTCGGCCTGCCCGACCCAGCCGAAGCACACGAACAGTGCGAGACACGCGGCGCTTGTCGCCGCCTTAAGTGATGATTTCAGCATGGCTCCCCTCTCACTCCGATTGTGATCAATCGATCGGCGACGCTTCCCGCTGTTCGAGTCTCAGCCGTGGCAGACGACCCGGGCGGCAAGAAATTTGAGCGCCAAAGCTTGATCTCCCGAGGCATTCCATTATACCGGACTCGATACCGATACTTTGGAATTGGCACGCTAGCGCTGTTTCGTGAGTTGCGCAATAGCGGACCGAAGTGCGCTATAAGGGCATCGATGAATCGGGCGAAGGAACGACGAATGCCTGTAGGGACGGTCACCGAAATTGGAATCAACCGACGAATGCGCGGACTCGACCGCGCCTTCGAGATTTTGGATTTCCTGCGCGACAGTCGCCGGCCCGCGCGACCGAATGAAATCGCGATCGGCATAGACGCGCCAAAATCGACAGCCTACGAACTCGTCAATCTTCTGCTCAAGACCGGCGTCCTGGAGTATGCGGACAAGGAAGGACGCGTCTTCCTCGGGCGCAAGCTCTATTTTCTCGGCCTCGCCTATCAAGCGCAATTCGACCTGACTCGGGAGTGCGAGGCCTATCTCGACCGCCTCGCCGAGGCTACCCGCGAGACGTCGCAGTTGTGCATGTTGGATGGTGACAAATACACGGTCGCGATGATGCGGGAAGGCGTCAGGCCGTTCCGAATCAGCTCAGAAGTCGGCACGCGGACGCCGATTCCGTGGACCGCGTCAGGCCGCCTTCTCGTTTCGCATCTGGGCGACGACGATATCCTCGCGCTCATCCCTGCGGGCGACTTCGTCCTGCCGGGAGGATCAACTCTGGACCCAAGGGTCTTTCTCGCCGAGGTCCATCGAGCGCGCGACGAAGGCTTTTTTTCCTTCGACACCCTAGCCGACAATTTCACGCATTGCTTCGCCGCGCCGGTCTATCAGTCGGACGCGGTTTGCGCGGCGACGTTGTGCCTGGTCGCGCCCCGCGAGGATGCCGCGACGAATTACGAACTCTATCGTGAGGCTCTCGTCGATGCGGCGCGCGAGCTTTCTGGCAAGCTCGCCGGCACTCCGATGCGATTCAATCGAGCCGGAGTGGCGTTGGACGCGGCCGGTTCGACGCATTCCGGGGCTGGACCCGTCCAAAACAACCGGCGTGTGGGTTTCAAGGACACGTGGAGCGCGAGTTGATTATGCGTCCGCAACGGTGCGACGCGAGGAGTTCCGCTTGCATACAGAGATCGTGTCCTAGGATTGCAGTTGAATGTGGCGTCGACTGTGTCTCGGCGCCGGGAATGGAACCCCACCAGCAAGCAACATTCTGACAACATATCGGTCTTTGGCTCAGTGCTGATCGAGGGTCCCTCGTTGGTGTCTGTTCACACGCCATTCTCGCGATAGCGGGAAAGCGGCCGCCGGGCGAGGCAGGCTGAGTACGTCATCTGCGCGCGTAATGGCAACGCCGGGTAGCGAGCTTACGTTAGAAACGCAGCGTCGTAGGCAGCGATGGCGGTGCGCGCCTTGGCGCGCACGTCGTCGGCCTTGTCGCCAGGCCTGTAAAGGCTTGTCCCAAGGCCGAAGACCTTAACCCCAGCCTTGGCGTAGGCGGCGAAGGAGGTCTCGGAGACGCCGCCGACCGCGCCGATGATTGTCTCCGGCGGTAAGATGGCGCGAATGGCGGCGATGCCGGAGGGGCCAAGCACGGAGGCAGGGAAGAATTTGAGCGCGCTCGCGCCCGCGCGCAGCGCCAGCAGCGCCTCGCTCGCAGTGAAGACGCCAGGCATTGAGACGAGGCCAAGCGCCTCGGCCTGCGCGATCACCTGAGAGTCGAAGTTGGGGCTCACTATCAGCCGCCCGCCGCACTCGGCGAGGCGATCGACATCGTCGGGTGTCAGCACCGTGCCGGCGCCGATCAGGCAGCGCTCACCGAACGCGCCTGTGGCGCGGCTAATCGATTCGAAAGGATCAGGCGAGTTGAGCGGGATTTCCGCAGCTTCGAACCCCTCGGCAACAAGCACCTCGATCGCGTCGACTGCCTCATGCGGTCGAATCCCACGCAGGATCGCAACGAGGCCGCGGCGAAGCACCGGCCACTGAGGTTTCACATTCACATGCATTCTCACTATCCCCAAATCGCCGAGGCTGCGATAAACAGCCCCCGTCTTACCGCCTCCTCGGCGTCGACGAGCCGAACTACGGCGCCGGAGGCTTCGAGCGCCGCCCGATAGAGCGACGCGATCGACCCCGAAGCGACCAGCGTCACGATGCCGCCGGCGTGCAGACGCTGTGCCGCGCCGACCTCGGCGCCGATCAGGAGTCCAGAAAGGTGCGCGGCGCCGTCTTCGGGTGTCTCGAAGCCGAGCAGTTGCGCGGCGCGAGCTTCGAAAATGCGGGCGACCGCGGTCGCCGGATCGGCAAGGCTAAGCGCGAAGGCCCGCGCGAACGCGCGATGGTCGGGCGCGAAGGACGCGGTCTTGACGGATTGCGCAAGGATAGTGTGGCGGGTCAGCGCCTCGAACGTCTCGCCGGTCATGAAAGTGGAGAAACGGCAGATCACGCCCGCCTCGACCTCGACCCATTTGCAATGCGTGCCGGGCATGCAGACTACGGCGTCGTCGGTCGCGCCGACAACGCCCAGAAGCTGTGTTTCCTCGCCGCGCATGACATTTGGCGCACGGGCGTCACGCTGCGCGACGCCCGGCAGGATGCGCACATCGTCATTCGCGTCTTCGACCCGCACCGCTTCGTGCGGTACGCGGGTGAGCGCCGCCGGGGTATCAAGATAGGCCGCTTCGCGCCAGGCGCGTCGCGCGCCAGCCATGCCACAAATCATGGCTGGGAGGCCTGCGCGCCCGCCAGCGGCGGCAAGATGTTTCGCGAGCGCTTGCGCGAAACCATGTTCGACGCAGTATCGCATGCCTTCCTCGCCTCGGCTCTCTCCCAGGATGGCGCCGTCGCGTGCGACGACCCAGAGGCGGATGCGAGAGGTGCCCCAGTCGACGAGGGCTGAAAAGGGTTCGGTTGGCATGACGCGTGGAGTTCCGTTGCGAACGCCGCCTCGCCGTCGTTAGCCAGACGCGCGGCGAACATAAGGGATTGGCCTCGCAAATCTCAACCGGAAGACAGATCGATCGACCGCCATAATGACGCAGGGATGCCGCGTATCACAAAAGGCTAAGGCCCAATGATAGTAATTAGGGAGGTTCTTCATCAGTGTTCGTCGGCGAGGGGTCCGAGTGCCGATCGGCGCGACAGGTCATTGAATAAATTGACTGAGACCGAGTCAACTCGTTGGGCCGATTCACACTCTGGCGCTATTGAAGCCGGCTGGGTCAACTCTTGGAGGCCATTCAAATGCGGGGCCAACCAGCGTGACGCCGCAACGGACGTGTGCGACAAGGATGCCCATGCGGTTCAAGATCATAGCACTCGACCTCGACGGAACCACGCTCGATTCAAGCGAGGCGATCCGTCCACGCACTAAGGCGGCCGTCACCTCAGCCCTGGCGCGAGGCGTCGAGGTGGTGCTGGTCACTGGCCGCCACCACGTTGCGACGCGCCCTTATCACCTCGAGCTGGGTCTCAAAACGCCGGCGCTCTGCTGCAACGGCGCTTACATCTACGATTTCATCGCCGAGGCAGCGCTGGCCGGTGATGGCTTGAGTCAACCCGAATCGCGGAGGCTGCTGCAAGAGTGCCGGACAAGCGGCGTGCACACCATGATCTACACCGATCAAGCGATGACGTTCGAACGCGACAACGCGCATTTACGGCGTCTGATGGCTTGGGCGGCGACCTATCCTGATGCGATCCGGCCCGATATTCGACAGGTAGAAAGTTTCGACCGCGTGATCAACGAAGCGCGCTTGATTTGGAAATTTGTCGTCTCGCATGACGAGCTCGGCGTCTTGGCCGAGTGGCATGCGCGCATGCAGGACAATCCTGACCTCAGTGCTGAATATTCTTGGACTAATCGTGTCGACATTGTGCGAGGCGGCAATAGCAAAGGCCACCGTTTGATTGAGTGGGCCAGTTCGCGGGGCGTGGTACCAGCCGAGATTCTAGCCTTCGGCGACAATCAAAATGATCTGAGTATGATCGAAGCTGCCGGGTTCGGAGTCGCGATGGGAAACGGCGACGACTCGGCCAGGCGCGCCGCCGCATTGGTCATCGGCGACAATAATTCCGACGCGCTCGCAGAAACGATCGAGCGCTATCTGAGCTGACTGTATGTCAGCGTGGCCGCTGCAAATTTCCGCATTGGGATGTCTCGCTGTGAAGTGGCTCCGCTTGTTGACCTCGCTTGAGCCAATATCGCTAGATGATTAGTGCGCCGATCGGCGTTCGGATCCTACACCTGTCGACAGCTAAGGGGATCAAGTGCCTGCGACAACACGAGCAAGCAATCTTCTCAAATAATAAAACCGCCGGTCTCGCATCTGTCATTCGAGTCCCGCGAGCTGGGCATCAAACGGGCAGCGGGTCTCCGCGCCGGAAACGTCGCGTAGCACAAGGGTGTCACTCCAAACCTCAATTTCTGCGACCTCGCTCCAGCCAGAGGGCGCGGGAATCGCGCCAAATGCCAACTTAACCTCAGTGGTTCCGAACGGATCGAGGGAAAGAGCGGTCGGAATACCCTGCTCGGTCAAAGCATTATCGGCGATCGACGCCTTGTAGCCGGAATTGAAGAAGGTTATCCCCTCCTCAATGCCAAGCACGTTTCGATGTCGCCCGTTGAATGGCTGATAGTCGCGTCCACCGTTGCTGAGCCAAAGCATCGTAACAGGTAACACGCGCGGATCGCGAAGAATGAAGAAGAGATACTTCTGTGTGGGCGCCAAAATCGCCGACCAGCCTACAGTGCGGCGAGGTGCTTCCACTAGCAGCAGGAAATCTTCGTACCCTTCCGGCCCTGGCAGGCTGCGCAGATCCACAGTTCCGCCATCCGCTTGTCTGACTTCACCAAGGTCGGTAAATACTTGCGGATACGCCAACAAAGAGCGGCCCCGACTGGGATCGGTCTCGATCGCGGCGCTCGGCGTCGCGCCAAATCTCTTCGGCGAGAAGCTCAAACGGACCCCGCCATCGACTCGAAGCATGGGATGATGGGCAACAGGGATCGACCCCGAGCCGTTCTTGAATGCGTGGCTCTGGTATATTATCGGGTGACCAGTGCGCAATGTGATTGTTTTGGTGACCTCAGCACCCAGAACCGTGCGGTCGAGCAACAGTTCCAACGTCTTTGCGTAGTTCGTCGATGAACGTCGCCACTCATGCCAGATGCCGTTCGCGACTGGCCCATGTTCCGGACCGCCCGTCAGATCGTCTTTGGCGAAAGGAGCACAGAAGAAGTCGCCAGCAAGGCTGCGCAGCGTTTGGGGCACATTTTCGTTCAGGGTCTCTGGAACACCGCCATGGTTTTCACCCGTTCGCCAATGCGCGCGATGCATCGGGCGCAACTCCTGGCCCCCGACTGTGAATACGACCTCGTCGAAATGGCCACCGGCGGGGTTGATCTCGACCCGGGCGCTGTCGGCCGATATCGTAATCATGTCCAAGATAACCGCCTCTTCCACTGAGCCACAATCGACCGCGAGGGCTCCCCGATAACTATCGGAGCAAAGTTGCTCTGTCTTCGAGAATTACATGCCGTCGGCAGGTCTTCCACCCTCGTCAATTCCGAAGACGCCCAGCAGATACTGATACAGATCGCTATCCGGATTACTTTGCGATCATCTCAAGTCCGATCGTCGATGTTGGAGACGCGCATACCGATGACACGTGCCTATCCGGTTGTCCCCCACCGGCGTTATGTAAACCTCAGTGCGGCCTTGCTTTTCAAGATCGCGATTCTGGCAAGAGCGAAGCGGCGCAATAGTTCCCACTCTTCGCTGACGGGCCAGTGGTCAGAGGTCATCTTGACGTGGGCAAATCTTTCGCCGTCGATCGGTCCAATTGTAATGCTGGCGCGGTGGTTTACTTGTACCTTCTTTAAGGCGTTTTCTGCCGCCTCGAGCACCTGGAGAAGATCGGTCATTGTGATGTCGCCCGACGCCGACGACATTGTCCCGCTACTCATTCTTTTTACTCCTTGGGCGACGACCGGATAGGCACGCGATGACCAATATAATTACTTAGCGCCGCCAACTAGAAAGCGATCATCGTTACCCCTACACTTCAGTGTTGACCATTCATTCTTGCTGCGGGGGAGCCAAAAGCGGATTGAGGGTCAAGTGGATAGCTTGAGAGTTGACGCAGGCCGTCCGAGGTCAGGGCGTAATCTTCCTCGAGCCGGACGCCTGCGCGCAGATCGTCGCCGTAGAGGCCTGGCTCCAGAGTGAACACGTCTCCCTCTTGGAACACGTCGTCCCAATGTGGGTTGAGGCGCGGCGCCTCATGAGCGCAGAGCCCGATGCCGTGGCCGAGATGGTGGTCGAAGCGCCAACCTCGATAGCCGTCGAGCCGTTGGTGTAGAGTTCTAAAGACGGCACGACAGGAGACGCCAGGACGGATAATGGTTTTGGCAAAGATTAGCGCATCGCGAACCGCTGAAAATGCGTCGCGCTGGGCGGGGGTGAATTCACCGCTCACTGCGAAAGTTCGGCAAAGATCCGCAGTGTAGCCGCCAACGACAGCACCGGCGTCAAGTGGCAACAGATCCCCTTCCGCAAGCGGCATCTGCCGTGAGCGCCCCCCAGGCGCGCCGCCTCGGAAATCGCTGCCAAGTTCGCCGATCGGCTCTCCCGCCGCTCGAGTCGCGGCAGCGAGAAACGCTGCAAAAAGATCCGTCTCAATAAGTCCTGGGCGGATAATTGCCGCAGCTGCCTCATAGCCTGCTTCAGTTGCCGAGACGGCACGCTCTATCCTCGCTATCTCATCTGGATGCTTGCGGCGGCGCAGAGTCGTTAGCGCATCCCCAATCGGAGCCACCTCTCGCGCCCTAAGCGCAAAGGGCTGACCATGGGAATCGACGCCGATCCGGCCTGCAGATGGAAGACATTCGACGACGGCTGCAACCGCGAGCGCCTCACGTTCATCACGGAGCGTGGTGAACCGGCAGTCTTCATAGCGCACAAGCTTTGCTGTCTCCGGTTCGGCAGGGCATGAAACGCCTATCGCCAAGACCGCGTCGCCGTCGACTCCGACGACAGCCGCCGCTGGGATGGCGCGCCACCCATACAGTCCGAATAGATATGTGATATGTGACGGTTGAACAATCAGCGCCGCCTTCAGCCCTCGCTCCAACAGAGCCGCGCGCAGAGCGTGTTGGCGCGCCACGCAACCCTCGCGGGACGGGTCAGCATCGATCGCGCCTAACGCGTCTCGTGCGCTCATTCTGAAGACCACGGCGAACGAAACTCCGGATATAGCGTTAGACCGCCGTCGACGAAAAGCGTTTGTCCAGTTATGTACGCCGCATCATCCGAGCAAAGAAATGCAACAGCGGCCGCCATTTCGTCGGCTTCGCCAACCCGACCTAGCGGCACATGCATACAAATCTCAGCCCTTTTCTTTGGGTCATCGGTCCACGAGCGATTGATCGGCGTAACGGTTGCCCCCGGAGCGACAGAGTTCACGCGAATTCCTGAACTAGCATACTCCAGGGCGAGGGTACGCGTAAGATTCCCCGTCGCTCCGCGGCTCACCGAATATGACAAATAATTTGGTTTTGGAATGACTTCATGCACACTTGAGATGTTTACGATCGACCCGGACCCGCCAATTTCGACCCGTTTCTTGAGAAAACGCTGCGCGCAAATAATTGGGCCCCGCACGTTTACAGCAAGAACACGGTCAATCTCGATAAGAGATGCGTTGTGCGCTCGCCCCGCAGACTGCACGCCCGCGTTGTTAATGAGAATGTCCAACGGACCGAGTTCGTCCTCGGCATACTCGAACATTTTTGACACCGCGACAGGATCCGACACGTCTGCGCAAAATTCGACGCAGACTCCGTTATGCCCGGCGTTAGTGGAAGCTGTCTGAACCAGCACCCTTGTTTCTACTGGCGCTTGATGGAGATAGTTGAGCATCACGCTGCAGCCTTCTGAGGACAATCGGACGGCAATCGCCTGCCCGATACCGGCCGCCGCACCCGTGATGAGAGCTCTCTTGCCACCCAGCCCCTTCATTACGCAACCTCACTTCTCTTGATCACACTAACAGCTTGCAGTTGCAACGCCTTCTCAGTTCGCGGTTCAAAGATCACCGCCCGCTCAGCGTCCAGACCGAACGTGCTGACTTCCCCCTCGGCGACCCGACTACCGGCACCAACTCGAGCTGTAATTTCCCGGCCTCCGACGCGAAACAGGACATACATATCCGGCCCGGTAGGTTCGACGACGTCGACCTGAACCTCGAAGCTGGTTATCGATTGCCCCCCCTGTGCGCGCGTTTGTCGGTGAACAATCGCCTCCGGCCGAATACCGAGAAGTAACTTGTCCCCGCTCTGGAGTTTATCAGCGTCCGGAGAATTCTTGACGCCAACCCGCACGCCACTCGGCGCCCCAGTCAACTGCAGCACTTTATCGCCGTTCGAAATCACGACCTCGCAGTCAAACAAGTTCATCGAAGGTGAACCCATAAATTGGGCTACAAACAGATTTGCCGGGCGTTCGTAAATATCTGCTGGCGTGCCGATTTGCTGAATGACACCGCGCTCCATTACCGCGATCTTCGTGGCAAGGGTCATCGCCTCGACCTGATCGTGGGTGACATACACCATCGTGACCCCGGTCCGGTGGTGGAGTCGCTTGATCTCGGTCCGCATCTCAACACGGAGTTTGGCGTCAAGATTCGAAAGTGGCTCATCGAAGAGGAACACAAGAGGATTTCTGACGAGCGCCCGTCCCATTGCGACGCGCTGCCGCTGCCCTCCCGACAACGCGGAAGGCTTCCGGTCCAGAAGGTGGGAAATCTGCAGGGTCTCAGCGGCATCGCCTACTGCACTGTCCCGCTCCGGCTTCGGAACTCCGCGCATCTCGAGACCGAACGCAATGTTCTGCCGCACAGTCATATTCGGGTATAGTGCGTACGATTGGAATACCATCGCGATGTCACGCTTCGATGGGGGTAGTTCATTGACTCTCCGACCTGCAATTCGCAACTCGCCTTCGTCGGCGTCTATTAGTCCCGCAATGACATTCAGAAGGGTCGTTTTGCCGCAGCCAGAAGGCCCAACTAAGACAAGGAACCCTCCCTCTTCAAGCTCTACGTTGACGTCTTTCAGCACGTCAACTTGGCCGAAGCGCTTTACGAGACCTGTGACCTCCAGAAATGACATTGCCTATCCCTTTACCGCGCCCGACATAAGTCCGCGCACAAAGTGCCGGCCTGCCAGAACATACACAATTAGCGTGGGCGTTGCTGCAATCAATGCAGCGGCCATATGTACGTTATACTCTTTTACTCCGGTCGAACTGTTGACCAGATTGTTCAAAGCGACAGTTATCGGAGCCCCTCTTCCGCTGGCGAATGCAGCACCAAACAGGAAATCGTTCCAAATGTTCGTGAATTGAAAAATCATTGTCACTACGATCATAGGACCGCAAGACGGTAGAATGATGCGGCGAAATATCTGATAGAAAGACGCACCATCGACCTGCGCGGCACGAACAAGTTCGTCGGGAAACGTCTTTAAATAATTCCGAAAGAACAGCGTATTAAATCCGATGCCGTAAACGACGTGTACCAAAACAAGTCCTTGTGTCGTGCCCGCTAAGTGCAGCAATCCAAGAAATTCAGCCATAGGAATAATTACGACTTGATACGGAATGAAGCACCCAAAAAGCATTAGGCCGAATACCCATTGGTCTCCTGGGAACCGCCACTTTGATAAAATGTAGCCATTCAGCGATCCGATCCCTATCCCGATTACGACTGCCGGAACAACCATAAATACAGAATTCAGGAAATAGCTTCGCAGACCGCTGCACGTCAGGCCAATGCAGGCCGAACCCCAGGCGGAGAACCAGGCGGCAACGCTTGGGTTTGTCGGCAACGCCAACATGTTTCCATTTTGGATCTCCGAAAGAGATTTTAGGGAAGTTACCACCATTACGAATAGCGGCAGTAGAAACACTGCGGCGGTCCCTAGGAGAATTGCGTATATCCCGACTCGCGAAGCGGAGATACGACTTACTACGGGCTTACACGTCACGATCGCGCTCATCTCTCTGTCTCCTTCAACTCTGAGCGGAGATAAGGGATGATGATTACTGCGATCGCAACCAACATGACAATGGCGCTCGCCGATCCAACCGCCATTTGATTTCTGGTGAAGGTATATGAATACATAAACGTCGACGGCAACTCCGTTGCGTCTCCCGGTCCACCGCCCGTCAAGGCAATTACAAGATCATACGACTTTATCGCCATGTGGGCGAGGACTATTACCACCGAAAAGGCGACTGGCCTCAGCATCGGGATAATTATCCGAGTGTATAGGCGCAGCGGCGACGCTCCGTCAACCTGCGCTGCACGGAATATTTCATTGTCGATACCGCGCAGACCTGCAAGAAACATCGCCATGACAAATCCGACGACTTGCCACACACCTGCGATAACGACTGTGTAAATTGCCATATCTGAATTTATTAGCCAATCGAAATGGAATGACTGCCAACCCATCTGGTGGATCGTGCGTTCGAGTCCGAACCCCGGGTTCAGGAACCATTTCCATGCAGTGCCCGTCACGATGAAGGAAAGAGCCATTGGATAGAGATAGATTGGGCGAAGTAACCCCTCGGCGCGAATCCGTTGGTCGATCAAAATAGCTAGGCTCAAGCCGAATAATACTGATATTGAGATGTAAAGAGACGCAAATAATGCAAGGTTGATCAGCGCCTTTCGCCAAGTTGGGTGCGAGAATAGGCGAACATATGCATCAAAACCTGTCAATTCGTAGACAGGGAGCATCTTCGAATTTGTCATGGACAAATATAACGTGAAAAGTATGAACCCGTATACGAACAACAGTACGAGAGCAAACGAGGGGGCCAACAATACGCGCGGCAGCCAAGCCGTGAATCCCTTTGTGACTCGACTAATACCGCGATCGGCACCGTAGGACCGAAGTGGCGCACTAGTCACGGTCTCTCTCCTTCAGAGAAGACAATTCCGGGTGCAGCCACGATTAGCTGCACCCGGATGAACTAATCTCTCACTTTGCCGAGGCAACTGCGGAGACCAGTTCAGCAACAGCCGCGTGGGAGGTCAGCTGGCCGTTGAGCTGTCGTGTGACCACATCGAAAATTGCATTTTTGATCGCGGCGGTGGCCGCGTGGCCGTGCGCGAGCGAGCCCTGAACCGCGTTGTTCGCGGTGGCTTCTTTCATGTCCGCGATGGCCTTCTTTGCGCAGTCATCGAACTGCGTGTCCGGGATGTCCATCCGAGCCGGAATGGACCCCTTAATTTTGTTGAATGTAATCTGGAACTGCGGATCCATGATTGCCAATGCTAGCTTCCGCTCCGCGTCTTGGACCGCGGGATCGTTTGACTTGAACATCGAGAACTGGTCGCCGGTATTGAGCACCTCGCCCTGCGTTCCGGGGAAACGGATGCAGAGGAAGTCCTTCTGCGGCACCTGTTTGGCGTTCACAAATTCTCCCTTGGCCCAGTCACCCATCACCTGCATTAGAGCATCGCCCTTGATGACCATGGCTGAAGCAAGATTCCAATCCCGGCCAGAGAAATTGGGGTCGAAGTAGCCCTTAAGCGCAGTCATCCGATCAAACACTGTCTTCATCGTGTCGGAGCCCAGCGCTTTCGGGTCGAGCTCAATTAGGGCTTTGCGGTAGAAGTCCAGGCCGCCGGTACTGAGCACGACGTTCTCGAAGATGGTTGTGTCTTGCCAAGGCTGACCGCCGTGAGCGAGAGGCACAATGCCGGCCTTCTTCGCCAACTCAAGAGCCGCGATCAATTCGTCCCAATTTGCGGGAGGCTTAGCAAGACCGATCTTGTCCATAGCGGCTTTGCTTATCCAGACCCAATTGGACGAATGAACATTGACCGGAACGGCTATCCATTTACCGTCATAGGTTGAGAATTGCTTTGTGGCCGGCCAGATAAGCTTGTCCCACCCCTGCTCCTTTGCCAACGACGAGAGGTCGGCCAACGTACCCGTCTGTGCCCAATCTCGGATGTCGAATCCAAGCAATTGAACTGCAGTGGGCGGATTCCCTGCAGTAACCCTAGCCTTTAGTACTGTCATCGCGTTGGTACCCGCGCCGCCTGCAACGGGCATATCTGTCCAATTCACTCCTTGTTTGGCCAGCGTCTCTTTAAGTGTATTGAGGGCAGCTGCTTCGCCCCCCGAGGTCCACCAGTGCAAGACTTCGACGTTCTCCTCTGCGCTTGCGACACTGGTATATGCGAACGCCGCCAACGCGACACCCGCGCAAAGCATGGTCCTACGCCTCATGTTCGTTCCTCGCCTTATGTCAGCAGCTCCGTAGCGCTCTCGCTCCGCTCGAGCTCAGCTCGGGCTGTCGAGGCATTGTGACATTCTGGAATATCAGTGTCAACTGCGATTTCACCATTCAGAATGCCAAACGCTCGCGGATCGCGTTCGGCATCGGACCCCGATACGCTTTTGATCGCATAGCTGTCCGCGCTGCGATTCATTGACTATTTCAAAGCTCGGCGAGGGCGTCATGGAGACGCTCTATTCCATGTCATGCTGCGCAACTTTATGGGGCCAGGTCTCTTTGCAATGATCCTGTTCGAGAAGGGAAGGTCGGCCGGCACCAGCCGGTGAACCGCCAGAGCGAGCGCCAAGACCGCGCAGGCGTCGACTCGAGCCTTTCGGCCTCGGTCGGCCAGGTGGACGCCTGCGCCGCGGCTCCGCGTTCCGTTCACGCGTTGATTGAGGCCCACTTTCTTTCGGCCCAACCATTCGCTCCGATTCCCTTCAGTCGCAAGATGGTCCTCTTTGTCGGCTCGAACGGCGGCCGCGTGAGCTGGGTGGTAATCGCGTCGCCGATCGAAACCTGCAAGCTTTACGGACTCGCCCCCTATGCGTACCTCGCCGAACGACTCCCCTGCACAATTGTCCGCACGCTTATCCATCGAATCATTCGGACAATTTGGAACGCCCAGGCGCGACCGCGACTCTCATTCGATCCAGCGACATTTCGTAATTTCACTTGTCAATCCCTCGAGACTCAGTACATGTCAAAAGACGTCAAGGCGGTTGGGGGCCAAAGGGATCTAGCCCGAAGCGGTCTCCTGACCGCCGAGTGGAGCGTCGTTTTGGAATCCGCAAGAGCCAAAGATGCGAACTAAAGCTTCGGCGCCGCTAACGGTAAAGCTCAAGAATCCCGGCAATCGAGGTGCCGCGTTGGCCGAGCACGTGCGCTCGATTTTGCGCGAGGCGATCCTTTCTTTGGACCTCCTACCGGGCACGGTGCTAGATAAGAATGCGATTGGCGAGCAGCTCGGTGTCTCCAAATTTCCTTTAACTGACGCCCTTTCGCGGCTTCAGGACGAAGGTCTTGTGGAAGTCCGTTCTCGGAGCGGCACCGTTGTGTCCAAAATCCAAGTCAAGGAAGTGCTGCAGGGCACCTTCATACGGCGATCTCTGGAGATTGAGGCCGTACGTGAGATAGCGCCGAGGGTGACTGAGAGCCTTATTGAGCAACTTGATCACAATCTGAATTACCAGCTCTCCGCGATCCAGCAGCATGACCGTACTGGTTTTCACGAGTTCGATCTTGATTTTCACAAGCTCATCTTGGACGAACTCAGTTACCCGCGAGTACAGCAGATCATAGAAACGTGGCGTGGGCCATTGGATCGGGCGAGGCGGCTGCACGCCACAGAACGCCACCAGGAACTCATCCTGAACGAACATACGATTCTGAAAAACGCTCTGGCAGCGAAAGATCCAGAAGCGGCAGCGCAAGCTATGCGCGTCCACATTGATGGCGCGCTCTCCCTAATGGTGAAGTTTATGGAAGAAAACCCGTCGAAATTCGCCTCTGGTAACTAGCTTACCTTATTTAGTCTAATACATTCTGCTTTGGTCTCGAATATCAAAACCCAGCGTTCAACCGGCGGAGCCTCCAAGGCGTTTCCACGCCACGAAAATTTCTATGGCGAAATTCGAGCTGGATGAATCGTGGTGGGATTCCCGATCGCGAATTGACTGTTTCGTGTGCTGACTGCCCCGTTGGGCGAGGAGCCTTTTAGGCGCCACAAGGGCGCGGGGTCCGCGGGCGGTCGAAGCCGCCGTGCGAATTATCAAAGGTTTGTGGTCCGCCATCTGCTTCTTCGCCGCCGGCTCGGCTTTCTCTCTGACTCGATTCCAGCATGGTCCTCATCAAAATCTGAAATGGAAGTGGGTTGACACTGACATTTTAGAATGGCAGTATTGTTGCAGGGCTGAGTGATAGGCGGACGCCTGTGATCGAGAAATGGCAGGCGGAACCCAACGGAACGTCCGCAACGAGGCAATTTCGCAAGTCGTGTTGCGAAATGTACGGCCAACCGCGCGATGCCCTCAATAGTAGGTTGTTCCGCGATCTTATTGTTGGGTTGTGATATGGGGAGAATCGAGCGCATAAGCGTCAGATCCGCCGTTCAACTAATTCACGACGAACACGTGGCTTTGTTGGGGGGAATCGACTGGAGCGCCCTGAACCGCCTGGCCGACTGCGTAGAGAAATCTCAACGAGTGTTTACCCTGGGTCGCGGGCGGTCTGGGCTAGTCATGGCGATGTTTGCCATGAGATTGGTCCATCTCGGAAAGGAAGCCCACGTCGTCGGAGAGGCGACAGTGCCCGCTGCAAAGGAGGGCGACCTTTTAGTCGTCGCCTCTGCTTCCGGAACCACGGACACGGTTTGTAGTGTATTGGAAGCTGCGGGCGAGGTCGGAGTGACGCGAGTCGGGCTCACAGCAAGCCCGCACAGTCGGATTGCCGGCCAACTCGACTGTTGCGTCGCGGTCATAACCGGCCAAGGATTGTCGACCACAGCGGGCACTCGGCAGTTCAGAGGCAGCCTGTTCGAACAGGCCGTTCTTCTCCTGACGGATGCCGTAATTATCCGACTTGCGGACCAAAACGTGACCTGGCGAGAGATGAGCGAGCGGCACGCCAATCTTGAATGACGTTGGAACTGTCGTGACCTGACGGTGGCGCACGGCCCTTCGAGACTGCTAACGCCCCAGTCGACACCAGGAATCGCTAGAGCGGTTGATTACGCGGAATGGCAGGTACGCTCCTTTCGCCAAGGAGCAGATGCCGCGAAGACTTGCTTTATTTCAAATGGATGGCTTCTCGATGGAACTGGCGGGGTCGCAACGCGGCAGGTGTTCATCCCACGTCATTGGCGCGCGCTCCGTACGCATCCGGCGTAGGCCGCAGGGGCTTTGCTTCGCAGCATCGGTATCCCTCCGGCGACGACCGCCTAGCCGGGGGCGTGCGGCGGAGATAGTGCGCTTAAGAGCGACACGACGATCGTGTCCATCAACGATCGTGGACACTATCGATGAGCC
>Ga0181520_10005999_pt1 | contig 18899 bp, 17 predicted proteins | sample PEATcosm2014_Bin_29_FD_132451 | JGI IMG/M metagenome (GOLD analysis project Ga0181520, IMG submission 132451) | Peatland microbial communities from MTU Mesocosm Facility, Houghton, MI, USA - PEATcosm2014_Bin02_30_metaG | ecosystem: Environmental > Terrestrial > Soil > Wetlands > Peat | place...
ATAAGCCAAGCTGGCGATCTTGAGCGCTTCCGTAAATCCTCCGCAGCGCGTCAGGTCCACTTGCACCACATCGATCTTCCCCTTGTCCATCAGCTCCAGGAACGACAGGCGGTTACTCTCTTCCTCACCGGCGGCGATTCGAATCGAGGTGGAACTGGACAGCTTGCCGTAACCCTCGTAGTCGTCCGGGCGAAGAGGCTCCTCGAGCCAGAAAATGTTGAACTCCTCGAAGGCGCGGGCTCTCTGCAATGCCGTTTTGGAATCCCAGACAAGACCGGCGTCGATCAACAAATCGGGGCCGTCTCCCAGCCCCTTGCGCCCTTGCCTTACCAGATCGACATCTGTCTTGGCGTCTTGGCCCATGGGATCCCATCCGAATTTTACGGCCTGGAAGCCCCGGTCGCGAAAACGCCTGGCCAGGTCGTGCGTGGCTTGGGGCGTGGCGCCGAAGAGTGAACTGGCGTAGCAGCGCAGCTTTTTGTGGAAGCCACCGCCCAGCAATTTCCACACCGGCAGCCCTAAGGCTTTGCCCTTGATATCCCAAAGCGCCATGTCGATGCCGCTCATGGCATGAATGCCCACGCCTCTTCTGCCACCATAGATGTTGGCGCGGTACATCTTGTGCCACAGGTACTCCGTCTCAAACGGGTCTTCGCCTATGACGACTTCCCTTAGCCCGGTCGCAGTGGTGTGGCTGAAAGGGCCTTCTATGGCTCCCTTAACCGCCATCGGGGATGAATCGACCTCTCCGATACCGGTGATTCCCGCGTCCGTCGTCACCTTGACGATGAGCGCGTCCTGGCCGCTGTCACATTGGGTCTTCACCTCTGGTTGGCGAAGGTAGATAGCCTCTACACCCGTTATTTTCATAATGGCAACCCTCGGAAGGCGTTGAAATTGGACTGCATGTTTACAAGATAACCCAGATTGACGTACAGTGTCGCGTTGGTTTTCCGTCGACAACAGTCCCTGAAAGGATCGCTTATGAATCCCCTATCGAGACGTGAAATGCTGGCTTCCTTGCTGGTGGTGCCTGCTGCACTCCGCGCTGATGATGAGTGGCTCCCGCTCTTTGACGGCCGCACCCTGCACGGATGGAAGGCCGGTGAGAACAAACACTCCTTCCGAGTTGCGGACGGGCAGATCGCCGCCGCCGGAGCGCGCTCACACCTCTTTTACAACGGACGGATTCGTAATGCGACCTTCAAGAACTTCGAGCTCAAGGCGGAGTTCATGCCTTCCGCGGGCGCGGAGTCCGGCGTCTACTTCCACACCGCGTTCCAGGCCAACGGGTGGCCGGAAAAGGGGCTCAAGGTCCAGATTAACAATACGTACACGGGCGACGGTGATCACCGCGAGCGCAACAAAACCGGCTCTCTTTATGGCGTGCGCAACATTTATAAGGCTTCGGCGAAAGACAATGAATGGTCTGAGTTGCACATCCTGGTCCATGGCAAACGGGTACAAGTTCTGTTGAACGGAACGCCGCTGGTGGATTACCTCGAGTCGGACCCGCCGGTCGTAGACTCCGATCACCCCCGGCGGGTTCTGGGGAGCGGCACCTTCGCCCTCGAATGCCACGGTCCGGACTCAAAAGTTCTGTTTCGCAACATCCGTGTTAAGCCGCTGCCGGACAACCTTGTCGCAGACATGGCTGTTCCGCCCGAGGTCGATGTCGTCTATCGCGACCTGCTGTGGCTGCAAAGCCGGAACATCCCTGCACTGGATTGCCACATTCATCTCAAGGGAGGGCTGACGCTGGAAGAGGCGCTCGAGAACTCGCGCCGAGTCGGCATCCAATATGGAATCGCCATCAACGGCGGACTCGGTTTTCCCACCACCAATGACGCGGCGGCTGAGGAATACCTCAAGAGCATGCAGGGCCAACCCTGCTTCGTAGCGCTGCAGGGCGAGGGCCGCGAATGGGTAACGCTGTTTTCAAGGGAAACGGTGGCTAAGTTCGATTACATATTTACGGACGCCATGACCTGGAGCGACGACAACGGCAAACGAATGCGCCTTTGGATCAAGGAGGAAGTCCCAGAGATCACGGACAAGCAGCGATTCATGGACATGCTGGTCAAGCGCGCGGTTGGAATCCTCGATCACGAGCCGATTGACATTCACGCCAATCCCACCTTTCTGCCGGACGTTATCGCAGCCGAGTACGATCAACTGTGGACTCCCGAGCGCATGCAGAGGCTGATCGATGCCGCCAAAAGGAACGACATCGCCATCGAAATCAGCAACCGCTACCGACTGCCCAGCCCGGCGTTTATCAAATTGGCCAAGAAGGCAGGCGTTAAGTTCTCGTTTGGCACCAATAACGGTGACAAGAACCTGGGCCGTGATGAGTACGGTATAGAAATGGTGAAGGAGTGCGGGCTGACCTGGCAGGACATGTTTCTTCCCAAACCTGACGGCGAAAAGGCGGCTCAACGGAAGGGAATGTCGTAAAGGCAGTGACGAGTGACAAGTGGTGAGTGACGAGCGACAAGCAGAGGCAAGGAGTAAGGAGCAAGCCGAGCGGCGTGTGCGGCTATTCTGCGCGAGTTTCTTGCTCGTCACTTGTCACTCGTCACCTTTTCGGTGGTTCCCATAGTTCGATGCGGTTGCCTTCCGGATCCATGACCCAGGCGAAGCGGCCATATTCATAATCCTCTCGATGAGGATCGACCTCGACGCCTTCTTCACGAAGTACCGCCAGCAACCCATCCAAATCCTCTACAATAAAGTTCATCATAAAGCTGGATCGGCTGGGATTGAAATACTTCGTATCTTTCTGGAAGATCGCCCAGACGGTCATGCCAGGTTTTTGGGGGTCGTCGGCATGACGCCAGTTGAAACTGACGGCCTCCTGCCCCTCGCGCCGGACGCCGAGATGCTTCTCGTACCAGCCGTAGAGTCTCTCGGGATCGTCCGCCTTGAAGAAGACCCCTCCCAGTCCAGTGACTCGCTTCATGATCGCGCTCCTTTGACGGAAGTGGGGGTGAGCAGGCTGAGGATTGCCCGCTCAGAAGTCATACGCCACGCCAGCAGGTCTCGAATGTCGGCACGCGCCTGCGCGCGCGCTCTCGGCCACTTTTTCGTGACCTTCACATAAAACTCTTGCAGGACCTGATAACTGACCCGCCCGCGGGCGCTCTTCCACAACTCTGCCCGCCAGGCATGGGCCGCTTGTTGCTTCCTGAGATCGGCCGAGTCCAAGGCGTAGATCAGGACGTTCGTGTCAACGAAGATGGGCGCGGTCATGAGCCTCCTCGCGGGAGAGATATCGGCCGTCCGTACTCAGGAAAGGCTGGCGCGCAAGGGCCCGGCGCATCGCACGCTGGTAGCCTTCTTTCTCGATCATTCTCTCCTTGAGGAATTCCCCCAGCAGACGTGAGACGCTTATATCCTGGCGTGCGGCCTCAAGGCGCGCCCAGCGAGCGAGAGGTTCCTCGATCGTAATCGTGACTTTTCTCAAGCGGGATCTCATAACACGAATATGGTGTTACACGATGTCCGTGTCAAGCGGCTGACGGGGACATTTCTCTTTCGCCCGTGCGGGTAGCGCGCGCCTACTCTTCACATCTGCGCTTCTTCCGCCACGTCCCAACTCCAAGGCCGCAGACCTTGCGAGTTGGGTCTGCGCTGCCCGGTTCATGTCGTACCTGATGCTATACTGGTGAGGTTATTGCCAAGGTGGCGGTTCGCAGTGGCAGAATTGAGGCACAGAGATGAGCAAGCGTGTTGCGGGAAAGGTAGCTATTGTGACGGGCGCGGCGTCGGGCATGGGACGCGCCGGGGCCACGCTCCTGGCTGCGGAGGGCGGGAAAGTCGTGGTTGCGGATATCAACGAGGCGGGCGGGACACGAGTCACGCAAGCGATTCGAGACGCAGGCGGGGAAGCAACGTTCGTGTCTTTGGATGTACGAAGCCTGGAAAGCGTGAAAGCGCTGGTGCAAACAACGCTTTCACACTATGGCCGGATCGACGTCCTTTATCACAACGCGGTGGATGTGCGTTTTGTGAACGAGGAGGACCGCCGCCTTACCGAGCTTCCCGAGGAGACGTGGGACCGGATGATCGATCTTATCTTGTCGGGCACATTTCGTTGTTGCAAGTATGTCGGCCGCCAAATGATTGCGCAACATTCCGGATCGATCATCCTCTCGGCAACGGATGACGCTCTCATCGGCTGCGCCGGCCTCGACGCGTACACGGCCGCCAAAGGCGGCGTGATCTCACTGACACGCTCCTTCGCCGCCGGCATGGGCAAGGAAGGCGTGCGGGTCAACGCCATTTGCCCCAGTTTCGTCTCAACCGAATCGCAACTCGCGTGGATGAAGACCGATCAGGCTAAAACCGTCATGGCGGCGCTGCATCTTTTGCCAATTGCTACTCCCGAGCAGATCGCGCCCTTCGTGGTCTACCTGGCCAGCGAAGAGTCGTGCGTCGTCACCGGCGGCGTCTTTCCGATTGATAGCGGTTATATGGCCTTCAAAGCCAACCTGGATGTTATGGGTACGATGAACTCGCCAGCGTAGATAGAAATCCCAAAGGCAGAGCTTTTCCGTTCCTGGAAAACAGGCTGTAAAACCCTCACAACCTAGCCTTGCTGCGGTCAGGCCGCGCTGCCTATTCCACCTCCGATCGTGAAGACCCGACTGGGCATTGCGCGTCGAAGCGGGAACATGTATATTGGCGATATCTCACGGGGTCAAAGGTAAAAATCCAGTCGAGTCCCACGTTGGTGGGCGGAGGAGGCGTAGTGATGTGGAATCATAAACGAACTCCGGTGATCGCCCTGCTTTGGTGTGTCGTCGGCGCTTGGCCGTATCTGCATCCGGCAGCGCTCTGGGCGCAGACGGCCGATGAAGTAGATAAGCATACGGCAAGTCTTCCGCCCGATCAGCGCGCCTACGAACGCTTCCGCTTTTGGGAAACCGAGCTCCCACCGGAGCAGCAGCGCGATCCCAATTTGATGACGCGCTATCGCGCCTACCTGAAGACACGAGGCCGCTCCGATGCCGAAGCCGATGAAGAAGTCAAGCTGGTGAATGAGCGGGGCTCACGATCTGAAGTCGAGCGCTGGAACCGTATTCTCACCGCGGAAAAACCACACTTTAACACCAAGCCCAATGCATTCCTGGTCGAAATCGCCAATACCCGCAAGCCAGGAGCGGCGCTCGATGTCGGCATGGGACAGGGTCGCAACAGCATCTGGCTTGCGCAGCAGGGATGGGACGTTACGGGGTTTGATCCCGCTGAAAAGGCGGTCGCACTGGCGCTGGAAAACGCCCGGAAAGCGGGAGTGCATCTCAAGACTGAGGTCAAGGGGATGGAAGACTTCGATTTTGGCGAGAGCCGCTGGGATATGATCGTCCTCAGTTATGTGGGAGCGCGTGAGATCCCCGACGTAATTCAGCGCGCTCTCAAGCCGGGCGGAGTTGTAGTCGTCGAGGCCTTCCACCGCGATGCCACCAAGGGCCAGTCGATTGGCGGGGCAGTGGTTTTCGACACCGGGGAGTTGCCGGCCCTCTTCCCCCACTTGCGTGTCGTGCGCTATGAAGAACCCCTAGCCACCGCTGACTTCGGACTCGACAAAGTGCGCCTGGTGAGATATTGCGGCGAACGTCCGGAATAAACACTTGTCCTGGTCTAGCGTCCCTGTTGTTGAACCTGGGCTTGCCAGCTCGAAGGCACGGGCGTCCATTGGCGAGTAAACTCGTCGCTGAGGGTCAAGGCGACGAGGATAGCGAACCAGACGAGAGCTGCGAGCAGGACCATCCGCATAAGGCCGGAACTCCAGCGCAAGTGCATGAAGAAAAGAACCACCAGCGAGGCTTTGCAGACTGCGATGGCCAGGGCGGCGAGGGTATTCCATTTGCCGAGGTCGATGAATGCCACGCCTGTGGTGAGGGCGGTCAATCCGATCAGCCCGGCGAAAACCAGGAAATAGAGCCTTTTGTCTACGACGTGGCCAACCATCAGTAGCGTCCTCCGATCAAGTACAGTAACGGGTAGAGAAAGATCCAGACGATATCTACGAAATGCCAGTAGAGGCCTGAGACCTCGACCGGGTTGTAGCGCTGCGGCGAAAATCTCCCGCGACCCGCCAAAACAATAAGTGTAGTGAGGATTCCCACGCCGATCAACATGTGCAGGGCGTGAATTCCGGTCAAGAAGAAATAGAAGCAGAAGAACAGCTCGAGGTGTCGCCAATCCGTCCCGTGAAAGGTCCAATTCACCCCAGGGGCAAACCCTTCCAAGTAATCGTGTCTCCACTCCAGGCCGAGCTTGATGCCGATGAAGGCTAGGCCCAAGATCAAGGTGAGCACCAGGAAAGTAATCAGGAGTTTCTTCTTTCCCAATTGGGCGGCGCGCACGCCCAGGGCCATCGTCAAGCTGCTGCACAACAAGACGGCAGTATTCGCGGCCCCAACCTTGACGTTGAGAAGCCGGCTACCGGCCTCGAAGGCTGGCAGATAGAAATTCCGATAAAGGATATAGGCGGTGAACAAGCCGCCGAAGAACATGACCTCCGTAGCCAGGAATACCCACATGCCAAAGCTCGAAGATTCGTGCTGCTGCTCGAGGTCGTCGAATTGTTCCGCCAATGCGGTGCTGCTATGCAACTTGAGTCTCCTCCGTTCCGTACGCGTACGCTTCTTCCGTCACCTTGGGGGTTTCCTCGAAGTTCTCGGTGGGAGGCGGGGACGGCGTTTGCCATTCCAGGCCCTTAGCGCCCCAGGGATTCGGCCCCGCCACCGGGCCATAACGCATCGACCAGACCATGTAGACCAAGGGGATCAGGTAGCCCACGCCCAGGATCGACACGCCCGCGGATGACATCACATTCAACACTTGGAACTCCGGGGCGTACACTGCGTAGCGGCGCGGCATTCCCAGGTAGCCAAGCATGTACTGAGGGAAGAAGGTCAGATTGAAGCCGATGAAAATGATGGCCGCCGACAATCTCGCCCAACCATCCGGGTACATCCTTCCGGAGATTTTAGGCCACCAGTAATGAATGCCGCCCAGGTAACCCATCACCGCCCCGCCCACCATGATGTAGTGGAAATGGCCCACCACGAAATAAGTGCCGTGCACATGCGCGTCAACGGCCAGCGTGGCCAGGAACAGGCCGGTCAAGCCTCCCATGGTGAAGAGGCCAATGAAGCCCAGCGCGTAAAGCATGGGCGCCTGGTAAGAGACCGACCCTTTGTAAAGTGTGGCTGTCCAGTTAAAGACTTTGACGGCGGAGGGGATCGCAACCAGGAAGCTCAGCACCGAGAAGACAATCCCGGCATAGATGGATTGTCCGGCGACGAACAGGTGGTGTCCCCAAACCAGGAATGAAATCGCTACGATGGCCACGCTGGAGAAGGCAATGAAGCTGTACCCGAAAATCCGCTTCTTTGAAAAAGCTGTGACGAGTTCACTGATCACTCCCATCGAGGGCAAAATCATGATGTAAACCGCAGGATGGGAATAGAACCAGAAGAGGTGCTGGAAGAGGATGGGGTCGCCACCCACCGCGGGGTCGAAGACTCCCACGTGGAAGACCCTCTCGAGCGCCACAAGCGTGATGGTGATCGCAAGGACGGGAGTGCCCAGAATCTGAATAATGCTGGTGGCGTAGATAGCCCAGAGAAAGAGCGGCAGGCGGAACCACGTCAGACCGGGGGCGCGCATCTTGTGAATGGTGACCACGAAGTTCAGCCCGGTCATAATCGAGGAGAAGCCGGCGATGAACACTCCCAGGGCCGCAGAAATCACCTGCGTATTGGCGTACGTGGTACTCAAGGGGGTGTAGAAAGTCCAGCCGGTGTCCACTCCCCCGCCAATCACCGCATAAAGAGTGAACAACCCGCCCACCATGAATACATACCAGCTTAGAAGATTGAGTCGAGGGAAGGCCAAGTCGCGCGCCCCAATCATCAGGGGGACAAGGAAATTTCCCAGCACCGCGGGAATGGAAGGGATCATAAAGAAGAAGACCATGATGATCCCGTGCATGCTGAAGAGTTTGTTGTAGGTTGCCGGCTCGAGCAACGCGCCTTGAGGTGAGATCAGATTCAAGCGCATCAGTACCGCCGCCGCCCCGCCGATAAAGAAAAAGAAAGTAATCGAGGCGAGGTAGAGCACCGCGATGCGCTTGTGGTCCGTGGTCAATAACCATGACTTGATGCCATAGCTGGCGTTCAAATAGTGGACGCGTGATTCGATGCCGGGTTCAACAACCGCCGTTCCCATTTCGTGATTACCTTCCCTTTCTTCGTCCCTGCGCCTGGCCCCGAAAAGGCCGACGTCTATTGCCCCGACAGGCCCAGCTCATGGCCCTTTCGGAACGGGAACGGTAGCCGGAGACTGCTGCCCCCCGACGGTTTGGTTCCCGCCCCCTTCCGCCCCGCCTTCAAGCTTTGGAGGGTAGCTGTTCGGTTTACCGGGCTGGTTCACTCCGCCCGAGCTGAGCGATTTGATGTAAGCCAAAAGCTGCAGTATTTGTTCCTCCGTGACCTGGCCTTTGTAGGTCGGCATAAGAGGTTGATATCCAGCCACGATTTTCGCCGAGGGGTAAAGGATCGACTCCCGGATGTAGGCTTCATCGGCCGTCACGGTGGTCCCGTCGGTGAGTTTGACCGGGCTGCCGAAGAGGTTGACAAACGGTGGTCCCTTGCCGGTCCCGTGGCAGGTGATGCAGGCCAGTTGTTCGTAGAGTTTGGCGCCCGCAGAGGCCATCGACTCCCCCCGGATGCCGCCGCTCAGCCACTGTTCGTAATCATCCGGCGACATGACAACCACATAGCCGCCCATGACGGCGTGATTGGTGCCGCAGTATTGATTGCAGAAGAAGTGATATCGGCCTGTGCTGGTGGCCTCAAACCAGATGCTGGTGTACATTCCCGGCACTACGTCTTTTTGAACCCGGAAGGCGGGCACGTAGAAATTATGAATCACGTCTTCGGAGGTCATGGTCAACTTGATGGGGCGCCGGACAGGCACGTGCAGCTCGTTGATCTCCATCGGGCCTTCAGGGTGCTGGAGCTTCCACATCCATTGCTTCCCCACGACGAAGATCTCCGTGGACGCCTCCGGCGGGCGCGAATTCCTGATAAACAGGCTCGATCCCCACAAGAAAGTGACCGCGCAGATGCCCAGAGGGATGATCGTCCAGATCACCTCGAGCGTGAGATTCCCTTCTACTTGTGTCGCCTTGGTCTCTTCCGAGCGGCGCCGGTATTTGATGGCGAGATAGAAGATGGTCAGAAAAATGAGCACGGTGAAAAACAAATCGACCGCAGTGAGGAAATAGTAAAGATGATCGACACCCCGCGCGATGGTGGAGGCTTGATCAGGCCGTATGGGAAACCCTTGCCACATTCCGTGTAGTCACCTTCCGTCGTGCAAGTCGCAAAAGTCGAAAGTCGAGAGTCGAAAGTTGACAGTCCAAGAGTCAGCAGTCAGGGGCTAACCGGCTGGCGACTCTTTGAGAGCGCGAGTATTAGCGCTCCGATAGTAAGAATCGTCATCAGCCCCGAAATCTGAATGATGCGCGATATGATCACGCCGTACTTTCCGGTGGCGGGATCGTACCGGCAGCAGAACAAAAGCACCTCATCCACCGGCGAGCCGATTTTGTTTGCGGACGCCTCTACCAAACCCAGGCGGAGGTCGCGCGAGGGATAGTAAATTCCGTAGAAATAACGCGCGATTCGGGCTTGCGGCGTCAGGAGCATGATCCCGGTGGCATGAACGAACTGCTTGGCCTGCGGGTCGTATCTGTACCGAAAGCCTACGGCATGGGTGAGCTGCTGAATCTCCGCTTCATCCCCGGTGAGAAAATGCCAGCCGGCTTCGGCTCCCTTACGGCCGTACAGACCGACATAGACCGCCTTCTTGGCGGCGGCGAGCTCCACCGTATCATGCGGATCAAAGCTGACGGTCAGGACGTCAAACTCGCGACCGACGGTGAACTTGACTTCCTGCAAACTGTGCAGCAGCCCATTTTCGGCCATCGTGCACAGCATCGGACAATCGAAATAAACCAACGATAGGATGACAGGTTTCTTGCCGAAGTAATCGCCCAGCCTCACCGTTTTGCCGAATTCGTCACGAAAGTGCAGGTCGAGAGGAACTTGCTCATTCAGCCTTTGGTCGATCCCGATGCCTTGCAGGAGTGGCGGAAGAATCTTCGAATTGCCCAGGGGCGACGGCGATCCTGCCGGCGGCAATGCGGGCGCCTGCCCCGCCTGGGCCCAAGGCGCCAGTGCGACCGCCAGAACTCCCGGGAGCAGGATTATCCACCAGCGCCGGGTAAAACCTCGTCCCTGTCTCTGAACCTCCGTCCGAAGTCTCTTGCACCCTTTCACACCTGCCAGCCTATTCATCGCCTCGCCTTTCTTGCTTTGGAACTCCTTGCCCTTAAGAAACAGAATTGTCATTCTGAGCGATAGGACTTGTCATTCTGAGCGAAGCGAAGAATCTCAGCAGTTTGTGCCGGGTCCACCGATCCAAAAGACAACTGCTGAGATTCTTCGCTTCGCTCAGAATGACAGACGATGCGTTCCAGGTTACGAAGACTCGTCATCAGCCGGGCAACGCTTTTCCAGTATCAGGAGACTTCCCCGATGGCTTGGGCGTGCCTTGTTTCTCCGGAGTGGTCGTGCGAACCGGGAATCCCCGCTGAAGTAGGAGATCCATCGCCCGTTCGATTGGAATCCTCACAACGCCCGCCTGCCGATCCACCCATCCGTAGCTATTCAAGATTCCGTCCTGCGCCGCCTTGTACTGCTTCAGGTCCATCGGCGCGGTGACTTGCAAGCGCGGCTCGGGCGGAAGCGTCCGGACATTTTCAAATGGCGACGCCGGAGGACCTAACCCCTGGTGACCGACAAAGTAACGAAACACCACGCGACTGACGACAAAACCAGCAATGATCACAAGGGCCAGACCAGCGCCGAAGATCAGCAGATTGCGAACGCTCGCATCGCTCGTTTCGTGGCCGTGTTTCGGCTTTTCGGTAGGCCCGTTGCTTCCATCCATGATGACCTATGTCCTCTGTGCGCCGCTTTGGAGTGGGGCAGCTTGCCGCCGCTTTCCTCCTGCGAGCTTGCTCGCAGCCCACCCGTCTAAGTTCCGCTCGAACGCACGGCCAGCAAGCTGGCCTTCTTGAAAGCGGCAGCAAGCTGCCGCACTCCAAAGCGGCGCCTAATGCCCTGCGGCCTCCATGCGGGGATCGTGCAGCGGCAGCAAGGGCCGGCTCTTCAGATTCCCCATGAACCGCCAGAACCAAATCCCGCCGATACCGAGAATCGCCACCCAGTCCATCCAGTGAAACTGAGGGCCCGCACGTTCGTAGGCGGGAACCGTCAGCCAGAAGACATCCACTACGCTCATGACGATCTGAATTGCAGCGACGACTCCCAGCCAGCGCGTCTGGCGCGTGACAAAGCGCGATAAGAGCAGAAGAAAAGGTACGGCAAAATGAAAGATGACGAGCGCCAGCGCCACCCAAGCCCATCCTCCCGAGGCCCGGCTGACGTACCACGGAATCTCGTCCTGCAGGTTGCCCGACCAGATGATGAGATACTGAGAGAAAGATAGATAAGCCCACAGCATGGTAAAGGTAAGGAGCAGGTTCCCATAGTCATTCAATACCCGCTTGGATAACAGGTCCGCGAACGGCTTGTGATTGGAAAGCAGAATAACGGCAACGGTCACAATCGACATCGCTGCCAACCCTTCCGTGACCATGAAGATCATTCCGTAGATCGTCGAGAACCAGTGGGGCTCGAGGGACATCACCCAATCGACGGAGGCATAGGTAACCGTCAATCCGAAAATGACCAGGCCGGGCCCACTCAGACCTTGGAGGCGCCGTGTCAGCTCCGGCTTGGCGGTCTCGTCTTGCTCGCGGGACCACTTGTTCAGGAAGTACGCCATCACCATCCAAACGACGAAATAGATCGCAGTCCGAATAATGAAGAAGCGAACATTCAAATACGGCGCCTTGTATTGCAACATCGAGTCAAGTTTGACTTTTTCCGGATCCGCCCAACTGTAAAGAGCGTGCAGGCCAAACAGGAGAGGCAGTACGAAAATGGCCATTAAGTAGAAATTCAGCGTCCCCGATTCGAGGCAGCGTCGAAGCAGAAAACCCCACCGGCCACCGACCAGGTGATGCAGCATCAGAATCGCCGAGCACCCCAGCGCCACGCCCACCCAGAACACAAACGCCAACAGATAGGAGCGGAAAAACTGGGTGGGGCTGGTATAGGCACCCGCCGCGCAGAGCGCCAGGGCAACTACGCCCAATGCCAGAGAAGCGTTCTGGAAACGGTTGAAGCCGGGTTGAAAAGACTCTTCAGAACTCATTTAGCCTGTCCTGTTAATTGTTCTTTCTCTTGTGCCGGGACATCGTCAAGCGCTGCATGTTGGCTCAACTGAAGCGCTCGAATGTAGGCGACGATAGCCCATCGGTCCTGGGGATCGACGCGGGACGCATAGCTGTACATTGCACCATAGCCGTTCGTGATGACAGCGAAGAAATGCCCGGCAGGCGCTTTAACCAATCGGTCTATGTGATAAGAAGGGGGGGGCGGGAAACCTCTCTGGACAACTAATCCGCTTCCACTGCCCGTGTAGTCGTGACAGGGCGAACAGTAAATGTTGAAGCGCTCACGGCCCCGCTCGAGAACCTGCCGCGTGACGGGGAACGGAAAGAGATCCGCGGGCTCACCGTTCACCTTTCCGGTATACAGCAGTTCGTCGTTCCTCAAATGGCCGTGCGCCACGGTGCCGGGAACTTCCGGGCGCACGGACCTGCCGTCGCCAAAGAAGCTGCTTGAGTCGAGCGGCTTGTACTTTGGCTGCACGTGCATGTCCAGCCGGCAGGCAAAAAGAAACAGTCCGCAAAGAGCAAGGCAAGCCAATCGTAGCGCGGCAACACGCGGAACACAGCCCTCTCCCCAGGGGAGAGGGTGGGCCGCGACCGGCGACTTCATCAGCCGGCGCGGGTCGGGTGAGGGGTCACTTGAAATGCAGCGAGAGAGTGACTCAACTAAGCCACCCCTCACCCGGCTCGCTACGCTCGCCACCCTCTCCCCGAGGGAGAGGGCCATTTCGTAACTGGCGCTATGACTCAATTTCTACAACCCCTTTGTTTTTCAGCGTGGCCAGGAATTCCTTCGTTTTCTGCAAATCGAATTTCGGGTCGCGCGCCTTGATGCACAGGAAGAATCGGTTTCGAGTGGCCAACTCGAAATCCGGAACGTTGAAGACCGGATGATAGGGAGTGGGCAAGCCATTGAGCGCGAGCATGCCGAACACCGTCGCCAAACCAGCGCAGAGAATCGTTAATTCGAAAGTAATCGGGATGAAATTCGGCCAACTGTTATAGGGCTTGCCCCCGATGTTCAGGGGATAACCAAAGACGTTCGGCCAGTACTGAAGGAAAAAGCCCCCGGAGCATCCGATCAGCCCTCCGATCAAGCAGAGGAGCGGGACGCGCGTGTAACGAAAACCCACCGCATCCGCCAATCCTTCGACAGGAAATGGAGAGAACGCGTCCATGCGGCGGTATCCGGCCTCGCGCGCGCGTTGGGCGGCGATGAGGAGTTCGTCCGAGTTTTCGAATTCGGCCATCAGGCCGTAAATCGCGTGCCGTTTCATTTGAAAGAACGGGGCTGGGGACTAGGGGCTGGAGAGGTTCATTCTCAGATTTCTCTGTTCTCCCCAACGACTGCGCCCTGCCCACAACCGATTGCTCATTGCCTCCTACCGCTTTCCTGCTCGTCACTTGTCACTTGTCACTTGTCACTGACTCTTCTCCTCCGCCGTTTTGTGGACCAACTCCCGCATCTCAAAGATCGAAATCATGGGGAGGTAGCGGATGAAAAGCAGGAACAAGGTAAAGAACAGTCCGATGGTGCCAATGAAAGTTGCCAAATCCCATATCGTCGGGTAGTACATTCCCCAGGCAGAGGGCATGAAGTCTCGATGCAAGCTGGTCACGACGATCACAAAGCGTTCCAGCCACATCCCCGTCTGGATCACTAGAGAAATCAGGAAAAGGGCCAATACGTTGCGACGGATGCGCGACGACCAGAGAAGCGTCAGGGGAATGGCAATATTGCAGGCAATAAGCGTCCAATATATAGGAGCGTAAGGACCGGTCATGCGATTCATGATCATGTACCGGTCGTAAGGATTTCCGCTGTAAAAGGCCATGAACGTTTCCATCATGTACCCGTAGGCCACGATCATGCCGGTGGCCAGCAACATCTTCCCCATGTTGTCCAAATGGCGTTCGGTAACAAAATCTTCCAGTTTGTAGAAATACCGGAGGGGGATGGCCAGCGTCAGGACCATGGCGAAGCCCGAATAAATGGCTCCGGCAACGAAGTAGGGCGGGAAAATGGTGCTGTGCCAGCCGGGCACGATGGCAACCGTGAAATCAAAACTCACGACCGTGTGCACGGAGACGACCAGCGGCGTGGCCAACCCCGCAAGCAATAACGACGCCATCTCATAATTTCGCCAATGGACGGCCGACCCGCGCCAGCCCATGGCCAGGATGCCATAAACAATCTTAGCCAGGCGCTGCTTAGCGCGGTCGCGCAGGGTGGCTAAGTCGGGAATCAGACCGACAAACCAAAAGAGCAGGGAAATGGTGGCGTAGGTGGACACTGCGAAGACGTCCCAGACCAGAGGGCTACGGAATTGCGGCCAGGTTCCCATCGTGTCCGGGTAAGGCAATAGCCAGTAAAACAGCCAGGGGCGGCCCATGTGCAAGAGTGGGAACATTCCGGCGCAGGCCACCGCAAACAACGTCATCGCTTCTGCGAAGCGATTGATGGACTGCCGCCAGGTCTGACGCATCAAGAGCAGGAATGCGGAGATCAGCGTCCCGGCGTGCCCGATCCCTATCCACCACACAAAATTGACGATGGCAAATCCCCAAGCAATCGGGATGTTGATTCCCCAAATCCCGACGCCCCTGTAGAGCAGGTAGGCGACCGCCATGTTGAAGATCATGAAGAGCGAGAACGCGATGGCAAGCCCCACCCACCAGCCCTTCTTCGTACCGTGCACCAGGACGATGGAGCTGATCTTGTCCGTAACTGACGCGTAGGAATGGCCGGCCGCCAGAACCGGACTCCCGGCTTCCACGACTGCGCCGTCTTCGGGTCTTTCGGGACTCAACGCTTACTCCTTGATCTCCGGATTGGGATTACGAAGCCTCGCTAAGTAAGTGGTCCGCGGCCGCGTGTTCAAATCCGTCAACAGGCTGTAATTGGTCGATTGCGCTTTCAACTTGGAAACGCGACTGTTGGGATCGTTGATGTTGCCGAAAACAATGGCCTGGGTCGGACAAGTCTGCTGGCAGGCCGTGAGGATCTCCCCGTCCCGCACCTCGCGGTCCTGCTCTTCGGTTTCAATTTTCTTTGCATTGATGCGCTGCACACAATAAGTGCACTTCTCCATGACCCCCCGGCTTCGCACGGTCACATTCGGGTTTCGCATCGCCTTCAGGCTGGGAGTTGTCCAGTCCTGGAAAAGGAGGAAGTTAAAGCGCCTCACCTTGTAGGGACAGTTGTTCGAGCAATACCGCGTGCCCACGCAGCGGTTGTACACCATGTCGTTAAGCCCTTCCGGGCTATGGACTGTCGCCCCCACCGGGCATACATCTTCGCAGGGCGCGTTCTCGCATTGCATGCAGAGCACAACCTCGTTGTAAGTTTCGGGATTCTCGAGGGCCCCCCGGAAATAAGTGTCAACGCGGATCCAGTGCATTTCGTGGCCCCGCGCCACCTGTTCCTTGCCGACCACAGCAATGTTATTTTCAGATTGGCACGCCACAACGCAGGCATTACACCCTATGCAACTGTTTAAATCGATCGCCATCCCCCAGGCATATCCCTCGTATTTGTAACCGGGATACATAGACTGGGCCTTGGTGGTCTGTTCTTCCGGGTCCTTGGCAAAATCGGGGTTCTTCTGAAACTCTTCCAGGCTGGCGACCCTGACGAGATCGCGCCGCGCCGCCGCAACGCTCTCCTCTTCCTCTTGCTTCTGGTGCTCGCCGGTAATGATGTGATGATGTTGTGTGGTCACCAGGGGGTACGTGTCGCCGGTCTTGGCGATCTCGAGTCCCGAGCCAAACCAGGGCGCACTCGAGGAGCGAATCGCGTAGGCATTGAAACCGATGCCGCTGCCAACTTTGCCCGCGCGCCTTCGCCCATAGCCCAAATGCACCGTGACGGAATCATCCGCGTGACCGGGTACGATCCAGACGGGGGCCTGAATCTCGCGGCTCCGTAGGCGAAGTCTCACCACATCCCCGTTCTTAACACCCAGTCCCGATGCGGTCGAGAGGCTGAGCATGGCCGCGTTATCCCAGGTGAGCTTGGTCAGCGGCTTGGGTAACTCCTGAAGCCAGCCGTTATTCGCAAACCGCCCATCCCAAACTGCAGGGTCCGGCTTGAAAACGACCTCAAGTCCGGCGCCCTTGCCGCGGCCGACCGAGATGTTCTGGGCGAGGCTGTCTTCGAAATCGGGGGCAAGTTTCGCAGGTTTGGATGAAGCGGCGCTCTCCGCAACCACGCCCTCGTTGAGCCATGATTCCCAGGCAGCTTCAAAATTCGCACCGGGCTTCTGGCCGTTCCAATAATCGTGCACGATGCTGTGCGGGGTCCGGCCGGCCTGGCCCATGAGCACCGCCAGCATTTCGTGGGCTGTCTTGCCTTCGTAAAGCGGCGCAATCAGCGGTTGAATGATGCTTACGGTACCGTCGAAGGCGCGAACGTCGCTCCACGACTCGAGATAATGCGCTTGCGGAATATGCCAGTGGCAGAGTTCCGCAGTCTCGTCTTCGTAAAGTCCAAGATAGATCCGCCGCCTGACCTTCAAGAGCTTGTCGCCAAAATGCAGATCCGCCGGAGCCGTGAACACCGGGTTGCCTCCCAGCATCAACAGGACGTCTACTCGGCCGGCGTCGATGTCCGAAACCAGCTCGCGCAAGGATTCAAGTTGATTGACCGGGTTGGCCTCGATGGGCGCAGTGTAGTAGACAGTTCTGCCCGCGTTTCCCAGTGCAGCATTCATGGCGTGCGCCAAGGCGTGCACGACCGCCGGTTGCTGGTCGCCTGCCACCACCAAACTTGTCGCGGGGTGTTGCTGAAGATCGCGCACGAGCGCGGCGATGGAGCCGGCGGAAACACTGGGAAAAGCCGGCGCTCCTCCCGCCAGCACTTTGACTCCCAATCCTTCCGCAACCATGCGCGCGAAAACTTCTACGTCAGCGACGCGCAACGGCCAGCGATGGTCCGCCATGGCGCCTGTAGCCGAAGGTGTGCACTCGACGCAATACAGCCTGTTCATCGTCGCTTGGGCATCAGCGACTCGCCGCTTGTCGGCAAAGTCGTGGGCGTAGCGCAGGCTGCCGGGGCCCGAGCAGAGAAAATCGGAATCAAGCGAGAGGATGACCTCCGCTTGGTCGAAGCGATACACCGTGTTGACATACTCACCAAAAGCCATCCGCGAACCTTCGCGTGCGTCGTCGCGTCCACAGGGCTCATATTGATGCCATTTGGCGGATGGGAATTGAGCCAGCAGGGAACGAATCTGGTCCGCCAGAGTTGGCGAAGTGACGGTCTCCGTCAGCACTCGAAACCCCGCGCCCTTGGCCCCGACAAGCTCCAGCCGCAGTTCTTCCATGGCCGAGAGAAAGGCGCTCCAACTCCCGATGCGGCCATTGCGGACCGCCACCTGGGAGCGATCCGGGTCATACAGGCCGAGCACCGAGGCCTGCGCGAAAATATCGGCGGCGCCAAGACTGCCGGGGTGCGAGGGGTTGCCTTCGACCTTGGTTGGGCGGCCCATGTGGCTTTCTACCAGCAGCCCTGCGCCCACGCCGGCGAAAGGCATCGCCGTAGCGTAGAAAAGCGGTTTACCCGGAATGAACTGCTCTGGCGATGTTTGAGCGTACGGGACAATCTTCTCGGTGGGAAGCTTTGTACAGGCGCTTAGGCCCGCCAAGGCAGCGGAGGCGGCCATCAGCTTAAGAATGTCGCGGCGCCCGATGGCCTCAGGTTCCCGCTGTAGAGGCAGCCGTTCTGGCTGGGCCGGGGCCGACATCCCAGAGCCCTCAATTTGCACCAAATCGCCCAAGCCGCGCCAGAACCGATTCTTGGCGTCATTCTCGGAGATTTGATCTTTACCTTTAGTCATTTGATCCGCTCGTCCCGCTTTTCAACGATGGCACGTGTAGCAATCCGTCAGTTGCGTGGCGTCCTTAATCTTGTATTCCTTCACTAATTGCCGCCCTAGGGCGAGCTGGTCTTGAGGCGGTTGATAGTCGGCCTTAAACACGTCCTCGCGCCGCCGGACGAAGCGCTCCGGATGTTTGTGGCAATCAATGCACCACCGCATATACAGAGTGTTGGCGCGCCAGGTCAGTGGCATTTCGCCAACCGGGCCGTGACACGTGGTGCACCCAACGCCCTTATGGACGTGAATGCTGTGGTCAAAATAGGCAAAGTCGGGAACTGCGTTGACCCGCGTCCACTCGAGAGACTTGTCGGTTTGATAACTCAGACGTACCGGTTCCAACATGGGGCTGGTCGTCCACAGCCTGGAATGACAGCTCATGCAGATATGAGTCGAGGGAATGCCCGCGAAAGACGATTTTTCCACTGAGGTGTGACAGTAACGGCAATCAATCCCGTCGTCAGTCACGTGATGCTTGTGGCTGAAAGGCACCGGTTGTTCCCGGGGAACGTTGACGTCGGTGAAGTAGGGAGATTCGGTGACGGCCCACCCGAGGTAGCCGAGAGCGGCCGCGATAAACACCGCTCCGTAAATACTCACGCGCGAAATTGTATTGGTGCTGCGATGAAAAATCTGAGCCA
>Ga0181520_10006001_pt1 | contig 18893 bp, 17 predicted proteins | sample PEATcosm2014_Bin_29_FD_132451 | JGI IMG/M metagenome (GOLD analysis project Ga0181520, IMG submission 132451) | Peatland microbial communities from MTU Mesocosm Facility, Houghton, MI, USA - PEATcosm2014_Bin02_30_metaG | ecosystem: Environmental > Terrestrial > Soil > Wetlands > Peat | place...
CGTAAGCCCAGCGAATTTGTCCGCACTCCCAAGTACGGCATGGTCGGCCAGGATCGCGCCTGGAAGCGAACGGGGGTCTACACCAAGCTGGCCCTGCCCATCGTCGAGATTGCTTTCGGCTGCTTCATGTCCGCCTGGGTGGTCTTTTGCATCGATTACCAGTTCTGGCGGACCAGCATTCCGTTCCTGATGATCTTTGCCGGCGGCTATTTTTATGTTGGGTTCGGCACCCTGCACGTGCTCTACAAGATGCACCGTCAGGCTCGCGCCGCCCAGATCGCCGCCGAAGCTGCCGCGGAGCCTGTCTCGACCTGACCACACCACCGGCCCTGACCGGTGCCGGCCACCATACGGCGATGCCTCTTCTGGAACTTCCCCACGCTGGCGCTTGTCTTGTTTGTGGTCGGCACAATCCGCACGGCCTGCGCCTGAGCCTGTATGTCAACACAGACGACAATGTCGTAACCTGCGATTTTAGCCCCCAGCCGCACCACGCTGGATTTGAAGGCATCGTTCATGGCGGCCTGCTGGCGACGGTTGCCGACGAAGCCATGGTCTGGGCCGCCACGTGGACCGGTCGCAATTTCTGCGTCTGTGGCGAAATGTCCATCCGCTACCGCGCCCGAGCCCAGGTGGGCATGCCCCTTACAACAGTCGCCCGCGTCGAATCCGCCCGCGCAAGACTCGTCATGGCCACGTGCATCATCTATGGTCCCGACGAGGTCGTCGTAGCCCAGGCGATGGGGAAATACGTCCCCATGCCCCCAGACCAAAGCCGCCGCATTCTCGATTCGCTGCTACCCGATCCCTCCACGGCTGCCGCCGCCGCGCTCCTCCGCGTCCGCTGATCCAATCCTGCTCGTACTCCTCATCTTGTTCCTACTCATCTTCCTCCTCTTCGTCTTAATCTTGCTCGTCCGTTTCACTTACCCCCGTGGACGACATTCTCCCGTCCCGATATCTTGGACGGCATGCAGACCCCCAACCTGGCCAACGTCTTATCCCTCCTTGACACCCGTCGTGACGCCGCCGTCACCTCACTGATCGAGTTCCTCAAAATCCCCTCCGTCAGCACCAAACCCCAGCACGCCCCGGATATGTCCCGCTGTGCCGATTGGCTCTGCCGGCAACTCGCCGCTGCCAAACTGGACGCTCGCGTTCTGCCCACCGCCGGACACCCCATCGTCCTGGCCACCAATCGCCACCAGAGTGGCCGGCCAACGGTTCTCCTCTATGGCCACTACGACGTGCAGCCGCCTGAGCCGCTTGATCTCTGGACCAGCCCGCCGTTCGCTCCGGCCATCCGCGATGGCGCCCTTTTCGCCCGCGGCGCTTCCGACGACAAGGGCCAGGTCTGGGCCCACGTTCAGGCCATCGCCGCATGGCAGGATTCCGGCGGCCTGCCCGTCAACCTCACGCTTCTCATCGAGGGTGAAGAGGAAATCGGCTCGGATCACCTTCCCCCGTTCGTCGGCGAACATCGTGACGTGCTCAAGGCCGACATTGCTCTGGTCAGCGACACCAACCAATTCGCCCGCGGCATCCCGGCCGTCTGCGTCGGCCTGCGCGGCTTGGTCTACATGGAAGTCTCCATCACCGGCCCCGGCCACGATGTTCACAGCGGACTGTGGGGCGGCGCGGTGCCCAATCCCGCCAATATCCTCTGCGAACTGCTCGCCACGCTTCACGACGCCAGCGGCAAGGTCAACATCCCCGGCTTCTACGACAACATCATCGACCCCACCCCGCGCGAGCGCCAGCAGTGGGCCGATCTTCCCTTCGATGATGCCGCGACGGCCGGCTCCATGAAACTCAAGACCCTCACCGGCGAACCCGGCTACACCAATATCGAGCGCACCTGGTCCCGGCCCACGTGCGACATCAACGGCCTGACCAGCGGCTATCAAGGCCCCGGCGCCAAGACCATCATCCCCTCGACCGCCAGCGCCAAAGTCTCCATGCGCCTCGTCCCCGGCCAAGACCCTCAGCGCATCATCGAGAGATTTGAGACGGCTCTCCGCTCCCGTTGCCCATCGACGGTCCACATCGACATCACGCGCCACAGCCATACGCCGGCCGTCCTGGTTCCCGTCGATTCGCCCGCCATGAAACTGGCCGCCCAGGCCGTCGAGATCGGCTTCGGGAAATCCCCCACCTTCATCCGCGGCGGCGGCTCCATCCCGGTGGTCGCACTCTTCAAATCCCTGCTCAATATCGACACGCTGCTTGTGGGCTTCGGCCTGCCGGACGATCGCGTCCATTCCCCCAACGAGAAATTCGACCTCGATTCCTTCCACGGCGGGACGCGAACCGCGGCGGCGTTGTATGATCGATTGGCGGCCCTGACTTCGGGTTGAACCATGTCAACGAACCCGCACGAAAATGGCCTCATTCCACTGGATTACTTTCACGCCGTCCCGACACCCGGGGCGGTCAACAAGGTCTGGGGTCTGTCTATCACGTCTCACCTGCTGACTGCTATAGGCTGTGGCTTGACGTATCTCGTTCTTCGAAATCCCAATTGGGATTGGTGGCCCACGCCCCAAGTCGCTATTCAAGTCTACGGCGTCGGGCCGGCCATCGCGGCCGTGATCGCGAGCGTCGTTCTTCTCGTCCGAGTCTCGCGCCGGAATACCACCACGGTGGCGTTCGCCTGGGTATGGGTAGGCGCCGTTGGTAATCTCCTGCTTCTTATTGCTTTGGCACTCATCTCTTGCGTCGCGTTTTCATATTAGCTTCGTAGGGCGGGCGTCACTCACCACGCTGCTCAATCCGCACCTCGTTCGTTGATCAACACCCGCGGATTCTCCACCGTCAGGCGGTCCACCGCCGCCTCGCCTACCAACTCAATCGCCCGCAATAGTCCTTCCAATCGTCCCGGCAACGTGTCCAGCCGGTGCAAGTCGGTCCCCAGCAAGAAGTACCTGCCCTCCGTCAGAAATCTTTCGCCCAGTATCCGCGTCGGCGCATCCACCGCATCCGACAGACATTTCAAATTCCCCTGCAACAACAATCCCATCTCCGCGAATTTGTCCATCAGCGTCGGTCTCGCCTGCACCGCCTTCATCCGCTCCGGATGCGCCAGGATCACCGTCAGTCCTCGCGATTGCAGAAACCCAATCCACCCCTCAAACTCCGTCGGCAGTTCATCTGCCCACAGATCGACCAGCATGTGGCGGCCATGCATGCCAAATGTCACCATCCGTTCATCCGGCCAGGTTTCCAAACCCGGCCGCAAATTCAATTCCCCGCCGGGAAGCAGCCGCAGGGGAATCTCCCGCCGCGCAAGTTCATCGGCCAGTCGCGACACCATCGCGGGGATCGTGGCCGTCGTGGTATTGAATTCCCCCGGCCAGACGTGCGGCGTGCAGAACGTGGCCGAATATCCCGCCGCCACCAGGCTCCGCGCGCACGCGATCGATTCCTCAAGCGTCTTGCATCCATCATCCACACCCGGCAGCAGGTGCGAATGCACATCCAAACGATTCTTGTTCACCGGCCGTCCTTGAATATCGCCATCGTGCAATCTCCATCCAGATAGTCGTCCACGACGCGAATCGATCGCGAAATCGACCGCGCCAGCCGCATCACGTCTTCAGGCCGATGCCAGGTGAGGTGCGATGCGCACGCCCGCCCCGGTGAGGAAAGAAAATTGAACGCCACTCCCACGCTCGCCGCCGCCATGGCCCGCCGCAATGTCGTTTCAAACGCGCACGCATCCAGCGTGTTCAATGAGCCGCAGAACACGGTCACGTCCGCGCCGCGCAGGCACGCCGGCCGGCTCACAAAATCCGCGTTGACGATTCTCGCGTCGGCATATCCCTCGGCCACCACCTGCGCGATCGAAAGCAATTCCGTCACCGCTTCAACCCCCACATAGGCGGCGGGAAAAATGTCGCGGCTGGTCAGATACACCAGCAAGTCCGCCCGCCCGCATCCGGCGTCCAAAACCTTCATACCACGCATGTCAATCGCGCGAACCAGCGCATCAAATCTCGCCTCTTGCGTCTGCGGGCTCGACCACAACAGCGACTCAAACCCGCCCCCATGCCGCAATGCCGCGCGCACGTACGGCCGCAGATAGTCCGGCTCGCTTTCCAACATGGCCCGCTGACGGATCATGGACGCATTCTAAGCCGGCGGCCCGCTTTGGGCCATCGGACAGAATCAATTGCACCCTCCGAACGCGCCGTGTAAAGTGGTCCCCGGATTCAAGGCTTGGCCTACGACAAACCCGTCAGGATCGCGATTTATCATGCAATGGCTTCTTCATGGCAATGTTCCAACCGGCCTGGCTGAAGATCTGGCCCAGCGGGGACACAAGACTCATCTGCCGGCCGATTTGTCGTTGCCGGCGGAGGCCACGCTGGCCGACATTCTCTCCGCCGCCGGCGCCGTACAGTGGGACATCATGACCAGCGATCCCGCGCTACCGGCCGTGCTGTTCGGGCCGCGGGAGGGATTGCCGCGGTCGTTCGGCCGTTGCGTGGTCCTGATCCAGCCGCAAGCGGGCGAAGATTCGCATGCGATTCTGGAACGGCTCTTTTCCCGTTATCCGCGCCTGACGCCTTGGCGGCTTTACACGGTGACACCTTCGCGTGTAAAAATCCGCCAGCTTCCGCGGCAGCGCCACGTGCGGCCATCTCGTTGAGATCGGCTCCGCCTCGGATGCATTTGCTTTTGGGAGTTCTTCATGTCCCTGCTCGTCACCGGATCGATCGGCCTGGATACGCTCGAAACACCCTTCGGCAAGCGTCAGGACGTTATCGGCGGCTCGGCCGTCTATTTCTCCTGCGCCGCCAGTTTCTTCACGCCCGTGCGCCTGGTCGGCGTCGTCGGCGAGGATTGGCCGCACGATTTTTCCAAGGTCTTCGACGGCCGTGAAGTCGATATCGCCGGCCTGGAGAAGCGAAAGGGCAGCAAGACCTTCCGGTGGCACGGATCGTATCTCAAGAACATGAACGAGGCCGAAACCGTGGTGGTCGATCTCAATGTCTTGGCCGAACGCGCGCCGCAGATTCCCGATTCGTTCCGCGATTCGCGGCACGTCTTTCTCGCCAATACGCATCCGGTTCTCCAGCAACAGGCATTGGCGTGCCTGACCGCGCCCAGGCTCATCGTGGCCGATACGATGAATCTGTGGATCCAGACCGAGCGCACCGAGCTGACCAACCTGCTGAAGAAGATCGACGGCCTGGTTCTTAACGACGGCGAGGTCCGGCTGTTGACCGACAAGCGCAATCTCATCGAAGCCGCGCGGGCGGTCCTGGAAATGGGGCCGAAATTTGTCGTCATCAAGAAGGGCGAGCACGGCTGTCTCATGGTCACCCGCCGCGATACGTTTGTCCTGCCCGCGTTCCCGGCCGATCGCGTTGTCGATCCCACCGGCGCCGGCGACAGCTTTGCCGGCGGCATGATGGGATATCTGGCCACGCAGAACAGTCTGGCGCCGGCGACGGTCAAGCGAGCCCTGGCCTTTGGCACAGTCGTGGCCAGCTTCACGATCTCGGATTTTGCGCTGGACGGGCTGCGCCGCGCCACGCGCCACACCATTGACGAACGCTACCAGGAATTTAAGAATGCCATGAACTTCTGACGCCAGGCCATGAGGTACTTTCTAGCCATCCAGTTGCCCATCGAGGTGCGCCGCCACCTGCGGGCCATGCAGTTGATGATCGCCGGCAGGCTCGACCCGCTGCGCAAGATCGTCTCATGGAACCCGATCGACAATTTTCATCTCACGCTCAAATTCCTTGGCGAAGTCGATGAGGCGCAAGTCTCGGCACTGCGCCGATTGCCTGAGCCGCGAGCGGCGATCGCGCCGTTTTCAATGCGCATTGGCGGACCGCTGCTCCTGCCGCCCTATGGCCACATCCGGGTCATATCCGCCAATGTCCTGGGCGAGGTCGCCCGGGCCAGATCGCTGGCCGAGGCCCTCGACGCCGACTGTGGCGCCATCGGCATCGCGCGGGAAGTTCGTCCATGGCTTGCCCATGTCACGATCGGCCGCGTGCGCCGCCGGCTGGAGCGATGTCAAATGCCGGATGCGGAACCCGGCCCGACATTCGTCGTCAACTCGATGGCACTGATGTCAAGCGAACTGCGCCCGGCCGGCCCGGTTTACAGTTTGATTGCCGAGTTTCCGTTCACGCAATCGCCCGCAAAATAATTTTGAAAATTTTTCTGTTTTTCCTCTGGCAATCCGGCCGATCGGTCATTAGGATACCGAACAAACACTGAACAAGGACGGTTTGATGGCTTCCGTCGAGTTCAGTTGCGGGTGTGGCCGATGTCGGCCGCGGCCCGCACCAAGCCATCGTCATCGTGCCGGCTGAGGGATGGGCTGCGGCCCTGAAATAACCCCTGATACACCCGGCCATTAGGAGTCTCTCATGTCGAAATCCACCGAAAAGGCGGAGCTGCGCCGCGATTCATCGTCCTCGCGGGAAAAAGAATCATCCCCCAAAGCCGCCGGCCAGCAACCCGCTGGAGCCTATGTCGTTGGCGCCGGTACATCCCCGGCCCCGGCGGGGGAGACGCACATTCCCATTGATCCGGCACGCACATCGGCCCTGTCGCGGGCCGTGCAGCAGATCGAGAAGCAATTCGGCAAGGGCGCCGTGATGCGAATGAACGGCGAGGCGCGCACGGCCGTCGAGGGTATCCCGACCGGTTCGCTCGGCCTGGATATCGCACTGGGCGGTGTCGGCGTGCCGCGCGGCCGTGTGCTGGAGATCTTCGGCCCCGAATCCAGCGGCAAGACAACTCTGGCGCTGCACATCGTCGCCAACGCGCAGAAACTCGGCGGCGTTGCTGCGTTCATTGACGCCGAGCATGCGCTGGATCCCGCCTGGGCCAAGCGACTGGGCGTGCGGCTGGACGATCTGCTGGTTTCGCAGCCGGACACGGGCGAGCAGGGGCTGGAAATCTGCGAACTGCTCGTCCGCTCCAACGCCGTCGACGTCATCGTGATCGACTCGGTCGCGGCGCTGGTTCCCAAGGCGGAACTGGAGGGCGAAATGGGCGACAGCCACGTCGGCCTGCAGGCCCGGCTCATGGGCCAGGCACTCCGCAAACTGACCGGGGCCATCAACCGCAGCAAGTCCACCGTCATCTTCATCAACCAGATTCGCGAAAAAATCGGCGTGATGTTCGGCAATCCGGAAACAACTCCCGGCGGCAGGGCGTTGAAGTTCTACGCCACCGTGCGCATCGACGTGCGCCGCACCGGCACGATCAAGGAGGGCGAGGTGTCTGTCGGAAGCCGCACTCGTGCCCGCGTCGTGAAGAACAAGATCGCGCCGCCGTTCCGCGATGCCGAATTCGACATCATGTACGACCGCGGCATCAGCTACGAGGGGGATCTCCTGGACCTGGCGGTGCTGGCGAACATCGTCGAAAAGAGCGGCGCGTGGTTCAACTACAAGGCGATCCGCCTTGGCCAGGGCCGTGAAAATGTCAAACAATTCCTCCTGGACAACAAGGATGTGGCCGAAGAAATCCGCCAGGCGATCCTGGCCAGCAAGGGAATGATCGCCGATACCATGGGCCAGAAAGCCGCCGCAGCCGCCGAGCCGGCCGAGGCGGAATGAAGGCAATCACGGGAGTGGAGGAGCAGGGGAGATAGGGAGAGATGGAAGGACTGCGACTGGCGTATGGTTGCTCTCCCACTCGCCTCCGCTCTTTCTTCATCGGACCCGGATCACGATCTTGCCGGTGACGTGCGTTGTCTCGGCCAGACGATGCGCATCAGCCAACTCTCCCAGAGGAAACGCCCGGCCGATGTGCGGCATAAGTTCGCCCGCGTTAACCATGTCGGCCGCCTGGCGGAGGATGTCGCCCTGGTGGCTCGGGTCCAGGCCGTGCAGATGCACGCCGCTGACGAATTGGTAATGAACGGTTGCGCCTTTGAGGAAGAGGTCTTTGCTGCCGGCGGCGATCGGAGTGCCGACGATGGTGACGAGGCGGCCGCCAATCGCCAAGGAGCCCGGTGACTGCTCGAGCGTCGCCCCGCCGACGGTATCGAAGATCACCGGACACCCGCGGCCGGCGGTCAGTTCTTTGACGGCGGCAGCCACGTCCTGTTTGGAGTAATCGATCACAGCGCACGCACCAAGCTTGCGGCAAAGATGGATTGTCTCAGGACGGCTGGCCGTGGTCAGGACGCGGCAGCCGCGCCGGCGAGCCAGTTGTATGGCCAGATGTCCCACTCCGCCGCCTCCGCCGTGAATCAGCACGGTTTCGCCGGCACGAATCGCGGCGCGATCGTAGAGGGCTTCCCAGGCCGTCAGCGTCGCCAGCGGCATGGCGGCCGCGTGCATATAATCGAGCGATCGCGGCTTGGGCGCAACCGTTCGGGCATCGACGCAGACGAAGTCGGCCGCGGCCCCATTGCGCAGGATGCTGCCCATGGCATAAATTTCGTCTCCGGTCTTGAACCCAAACGAGCCCGCATCCGGTCCGATCGCGGCAACCCGTCCGCTCACGTCGTAAGTAGGCACAAATGGCAGCAGCCGTCCTTCGCGGAATGCGCCCTTGCGGATCTTCCATTCCACCGGGTTCACGGCGGCCGCATGCACCTCTATGAGAAGATCCATCGGCCGGGGTTGCGGCAGGGGGATTTCGCCGGGTTGAATGACATCCGGTGAACCAAAGGCGGTGACGAGCATGGCGCGCATGAAAGGCTCCTCGACGTCAATAGTATATCGTCTCTCGCTGCCTGGGCCGAAGTGGATAATTCTTGCTTGACTGCAAGCGGCTCAAGATTCGGACGGGGATCATAGGTAGGTGGCTGAGTACGTGCGGGGGAAGCAGTAAGAGTACGATCTTCCTGGGTTGCCGGCGGGCGCGGGGGGCGGTATCAATTACTCCATGACATACACCAATCTCGGCCGTTCGGGTTTGAAGGTCAGCCGGCTTTGCCTGGGGACCATGAACTTCGGCCCCCTCACGACAGAACCGGACAGCCACGCCATCATGGACAAGGCACTGGAACTGGGCATCAACTTCTTCGACACGGCCGATGTGTACGGCTGGAAAAAGGGGGAGGGGTGGACCGAGCAGATCATTGGGCGGTGGCTGTCGCAGGGCTCGCGGCGGCGCGAGCAGGTGGTCCTGGCGACCAAGTGCTTCGGCTCGATGGGCGAGGGCCCAAACGACCGCGGCTTGTCCGCGCGGCACATTCGCTGGGCGGCCGATGCCAGCCTCAAACGGTTGCAGACGGATTACATCGATCTGTACCAGATGCATCATGTCGATCGCTCAGCGCCGTGGGAGGAAATCTGGCAGGCAATGGATCAACTGGTGACCGCCGGAAAGGTGCTCTACGTCGGCAGCAGCAACTTCGCCGGCTGGCACATCGTCCGCGCGATGGGATCGGCACGCTGGCGCAGTTCATTGGGGCTGGTCAGTGAGCAAAGCAAATACAGCCTCGCCTGCCGGGCGGTCGAGCTGGAAGTGTTGCCCGCCTGCCGGGCGTACGGAGTCGGCGTCATCGCCTGGAGTCCGCTGGACGGCGGCCTTCTCGGCGGCGTGTTGCAAAAGCAGAGCGAAGGCCGTCGCGCCAAGGACGTGCTGCAGCGGCGTATCGAGACCATGCGGCCGCAGTTGGAAAAGTGGGAAGGTCTGTGCCGCGACCTGTCGGAAAAGCCGGCCGATGTGGCGTTGGCGTGGTTACTGTCCAATCCGGCGCTGACCGCTCCAATCATCGGCCCGCGCACGATCGAACAACTGAGCGGCAGCCTGCGAGCCACTACATTGACGCTCGGCGAGGCGACGCTCAAGACCCTGAACGAAATCTGGCCGGGACCGGGCGGAGAGGCGCCTGAAGCATACGCGTGGTGAGGATCGTTACGGGTCGCCGGGAGCCACGATGATTCGCCTGACGCGAGAACAATCTCGGTGTATTGATCGGCTGGCGATCGAGAAATACCACATACCCGCCGTGGTGCTGATGGAGAACGCCGCCCGCTCGGCCGCCGACGTGTGCCTGCGACTTCTGGCATCGCATTCACAGCCTCGCGTATTGATCGTCTGCGGCGGCGGCAACAACGGCGGCGATGGCCTGGCCCTGGCGCGGCATTTGCACAATCGGGCGATGGATGTGACCATTGCGATTGCTTCGGAGACTGCCGATGGCGCCAGGTACGCTAATGAGGCCATGGTGAATTGGAACATCGTCAAGGCGATGGGACTGCCCATCGTGAAGGCCGAGTCGCGGGTGATCGGCCGATCGGATGCCAGTCTCGTGGTGGACGCGATATTCGGGACCGGATTGTCGTCGCCGCCACGGCCGTATTTTCAGCCCTTGGCCGATGCGATCAACGACGTGCGACAGTCCGGCCGGCCGGTTTTGGCCATCGACGTGCCGAGCGGCCTGGACTGCGATACCGGCAAGCCCCTGGGCGCGTGTGTCCGCGCAACAGCGACGGTGACATTTGTGGCGGAGAAAGTCGGATTTGCATTGCCCGGCGCGGCAGAATTCCTCGGCGATGTGGTTGTGGGCGATATCGGGTGCCCCAAGGAGCTGGCGCAGGACGTGATCAATAATTGGGCCGTACAGGGCTCGAACCTGTGACCTCCTCCTTGTAAGGGAGGCGCTCTAGCCAACTGAGCTAACGGCCCGGTGGCGTGGACAGGCGGATTCTATCGTCCAGGTGGCTCGTCGGATAGCAGCCGAAGGGCACTCTGGCGGAGTTGCATTCGCGATCCGTCGCCGTGTTCCGCGATACTGTTTATGGAATCGGTCGCCGATCCATTTCATTCAACTTGCCCCAATTCCGCAGCTTGCCCTTTTTATCCGACAGCATCTGCTACACACGACGCGCAATTTCCGCCGAAATCGCCGCATTACGGCGATTTATTCGTTGACTAGCCCCGAAAAGGAGATATATTCAGACCTAGCGGCGTGATAGCCATGCGTTGGTCTCTTGATCCCGCGCTGGCAAATCGCGTTGCGACACCGCGATGAATCGAATGACCGTGGGAGTTCGATTCGATGTGGTCGCGGTCAGTTGTGCCAGGGATGGTGTTACCGGCAGTATCGGCTGGAGCATCGTGCGTTCGTCCTCTTGAGTCTTGGACGCGCCCGCGATGGGAGGAAGTGCAAATGAAGTCAGTCTATTCGTCCTTGTTCGCGTTTGGTATTTTGGCGCTGGGTGCGTCAATTCTTCACGCGTCGGCCGTCGTCAACGTGCCCGCTTTCACCGCCAATACCCTGCCGACCACCGCGGCCGATGGAACGCAATCCGCCGGACCTGTGTCGCTTGGCTTTACCGCCAATTTCCTTGGCACCAATTACACGCAGGTTTACGTCAACAGCGACGGCACCGAGACCTTCTCCGGCCCGACCGGCGCGTCCTCCAGCGGCGCGCTCAGCGGCGCTATCCAAGCCGAGTTCGCCCCGTTCCTGGCTGGAATCGATACCTCCGCCAGCGGCTCGATTACTTACGGCACCGGCCTCTATCAGGGCTTGGCCGCATCCCAGCAAGCTGCTTTTGGCGTTGACTACGATAACGTCGGCTACGACAGCGGCCACTCGAACAAGACCAATACCTTCCAGGTCATCATGGAAAGCCGCGCCGATATCGCGGCCGGCGATTTCGACGTCTACTTCAACTACAATCAGGTCAAGTGGGACACCAGCGACAGCGCTGGTGGCGTCAACGGCGTTGCCGACACCGAGAGCCCCAGCCAGCCCGTTCGAGTTGGATTCACCGATGGCTCCGGCAATTCCGGCGAGTTTTACGAACTTCCCGGCTCCGGCATCGGCGGCGACCTGCTGGACGGGGGATCCCTGTCTCTTGTCACCGGCCTTGCACCCTCCGCGTCCGGCGCCAACGGCGTCAACACCTGGCAACTGGTCAACGACGGAACCCCCGGCAGCTATCTCTTTGAGTTCCGCGGCCCCAGCCTCACGACCGTGCCGCTTCCCTCGGCCCTCTGGAGCGGCCTGGGAATGCTCGGCCTGCTCGGCGCTGCCTCGCTGGTCCTGAGCCGCCGCCGCGCCCGGGCGTAATCGGTTGTTCTGAATCCTAACGATCATCCAACCCGGCTGACTATCAGCCGGGTTTCATATGCGCGGAATCAATCCCTTTCGTATAACTGCCAACAGGTTACAATAGGTTTATGGTCGAGTAAGGCATTAACGCGACTGGCCGCAGGTCATGGAGGACCGCACGCCGTGAATGGTCTGGCCAAATCCTATTTCAATCGCCGCATGGCGGTCCTCACGTGCATGGGGTTTGCGTCGGGGCTGCCTCTGGCGCTGGTGGGCGACACGCTCAGTGCAAGACTCTCAGATGCCCACGTGCATCTGGGGCGGCTTGCTCTGCTCGTTGGATTGGTCCAGCTTCCCTACGCCATCAAGTTCCTCTGGTCACCGCTGATCGACCGGTACAGCCTGCCGTGGCTGGGCCGGCGCCGCGGGTGGATATTCCTCACTCAGGTGCTTCTTATCGGCGCGATCGCCGCATTGGCCCTGGCCGGGCCGGATCGCGAATCGGCATCCTTGAATTGGGGGCTGCCCGTCGCCGCGGCGATGGTGGCGCTCATCAGCGCCACGCAGGATATCGTTGTCGATGCCTATCGAGCCGACGTCCTCACGACCGATCAACTGGGCAACGGCGCCGCCGTCAGCGTTACCGGCTACCGCGCCGGCATGCTGGCCAGCGGGGCTGGCGCGCTGCTGCTGGTGTCACAGGGGCATTGCTCCTGGCGCACCGCATATCTGCTGATGTCGCTGCTCATGCTGCCGGCAATTCTTGCCACGCTGGCGGCGCCGGAGCCGCCTTTGCCGAAGGATATCGCTCGCCTGTCGCTTGGCGATCACATACTCGATCCCGTTCGAGATTTGCTTCGTCGGCGGGGCGGCCTGATCGTTCTGGCTCTCGTGCTCATCTTCAAGCTGCCCGAGTATCTCGCCGCAGCCGTTACCGTGCCATTTGTTCTCTCCGTTGGAATCACTCAGACCGAACTGGCCGCCGTTCGGCAAGGCGCCGGCCTGTTCGTTCTCATCGCCGGCGCCTTGGCCGGCGGGGCGGCCGTGCATCGTTTCGGCATCTTCAAATCGCTCTGGCTCAGCGCGTTCCTGCACTCGGCCAGCAATCTGTCGTTTCTCCTGTTGGTGCGGCATTCCACCCTGACATCCATGAGCGCCGTCGTGCTGATCGAGAACGGCTGCGTCGGCATCACCACGTCGATTTTCGCGGCGTTTCTGCTCAGCCAGTGCCGGCCGTGCCACTCCGCGACCCAGTATGCGATCCTCTCCGGGCTGATGGGCCTGTCTCGCTCCTTGGGTTCGGCGCCGGCCGGGTTTCTTGCCGCCCATCTGGGTTGGGGCATGTTTTTCGCGGTCAGCGCGGCCACGGGGCTTTTCTCGTTGCTGCTGTTGCCGCTGGTGCATCGCGATAGCCTGTCGCGAAACAACCTCCTTGGATCGCAAATTCCGCCCGCGGCCGTTACCATCGCGGCATGAGACGGTATTGTTGCCTTGCTTTATTGGCACTGCTGGGGGCGGTCGGCTGCACATCCACCGAGACGCGACTGTACAACGTCACGGTGTCCAACCTCACCAGCGGCGACGTGACCGTGTGGCTGACCAAGTCCGCGAGCTTGAACGTCGCCGGCGGACCCAGGGATCCCGTCTGGGCCAGTCCTGTCGACGCCGAAGAGGAATCGCCGCAATTGCAGGAGCTGGCCACCAAGATCGTGTTGCACCCTCAACAACGCGGCAGCGTGCAGCGGTCCGGCGAATTCTATCGCGACGGCGAGGCCTATCTGCGCGTCTATCGCTATACCACACGCGAAGCCATTCTCTCGGCCGATCGCGGCAGCCGTAACCGCGACGACCTGGTTCTGATGCCCGGCACCAATGTCATTACTATTGTGGACGACGCTGGCCGGCTCAGGGCCATCCCCGTCCAACGATGAGTTCCGTCCCGGGTCAATCATGTCCTATCAACAGCATCAAGCCGCCGCCAACGCCCAACAGACCGCCGCTCGCGTTGTGGTCGTCACGCTCAGCGATTCCCGCACCGCCGCCACCGACACCGCCGGCCAGCGCATCCGCCAACTGCTCATTGACAACGGGCACACCATCGTCGATCAACACATCCTCTCCAACGATCCGGCCGCGATCGCCTCGTTCCTTGACGCGCTGCTGCCGCGCAGGGATGTTGACGTCGTTGTGACCACCGGCGGCACGGGAATCTCCCGGCGCGATCACACCATCGCCGTGCTGGAACCGCGCCTGGTGCGGCAAATCCCCGGCTTCGGCGAGCTTTTTCGCCTGCTCAGTTTCCAGCAGATCGGCCCCGGCGCCATGCTCAGCCGCGCCACGGCCGGCATCGCCCAATCCAAACTCATCTTCGCCATGCCCGGCTCGCCCGACGCCGTCGAGTTGGCGATGACCAAACTCATCCTTCCCGAACTGCGGCATCTTCTCCGCGAGTTGAACCGCTGATCCTTGACTAGCCCCAGCGGTCGCTTATCATCCTCACCAGCCACGAGCGCCCCCATCGTCTAGTGGCCCAGGACATCTGGTTCTCAGCCAGAGAACAGGGGTTCGACTCCCCTTGGGGGTAGTTGCATATTTGCAGTGGTTCGCAATGGCCCGAAACGGCTTGGAAAACGGGGTTGGTTCCATCTGACCCAGGCTATTTCGAGCCGTTTTGGGCATCGAGTGCGCCGGATTCTGCGCCGCACAGGGTGCCTCGTATCCAAGGGTCTGCATTTGCACTGCGGATGCCGCAAGTTCGGTGCGGCGCCGGAGCGAGGGATTCGGGCGTAACTTGAGCGACATGACGCTCCAGTTGTCCGCGAACGAGGGGTCGTGTCGCTTCAGTTATCCGGCTTCAAGTCGCTACGGCGTTCTTTGACATTGGCCAAATTCCGTCGACGCAATAAAGGTACAGCCGGATCCAGAAGCCCATTGCCGGTTCGTTGCAAAGAAACAAAGAAAATCTATGTATGCTCGGGACTGGCCAGCTTAACGCGGGCTCGACGGCAAATAGAGTCTGTCCAGCGCAATGATCGATCTGAGCAAACACGGCAAATCGCGCAAGTGCGGGCCGGAACAGGCGAACCGGAAGCTGGGCCAATTCTTGCGGCTGGCCTACGGAACGCGGGAAATACCGCCAGGAGACAACGTCGCCATTCGTGGGAAGCTGGGCCTCCACGCGGCCAACACCCTGCTGCGCAAGTCGGTGAACGATAAAATCGGGAAGGTCTCTGACTCCATGCGAGAGCAATTCAAGCGGCCATGGTTTCAGGGTGATTGTGTTCATCGGCTGGTTGGACATTATGAGTATGCGGCGCGAGTCGTTCAAGAATGGCGGCGAAGTGAGCACGATCGGGGGCGTCGAAGCGGCGGCTCGCAACTACAATCACCCAACAAATACCAGCACGCGGCGTGTCCGTATTGTGGGCGGCGACATCTCGCAGTCTGCCAGAGCATTAAGTGAGAAGGACGGCCGCGGCGGGCCTCATTTTCCGAGGGCGCTCAATTCCGATTCGGCGAATTGGTATTCGGCGGCATCCTTTTGATCGGTGGCGACGCATTTGCGGAAATCATCGGTGGCGGCGGACTTGTCGCCGGCGATGAGGTGCTTGATGCCGGCGTAAAACCAGGACTGGCATTTTTGGGCGTGCTCCTTGTCGGCATCGGTGGAAGCGGCGGCGGCGATGAGGTCGGACTCGGTCGTCTTGCCGATGAGGAAGCTGGCGATGGGCCACGGCCAGTCGTGAGCGGGCGTGTTCCAGCGCTTGGCCATGTAGGCCGTGAGATCGATGTTGGCCGCATCCGTGTCGCCCTGGCGGGCGCGGATGACCCAGATGAAGAATCGCGGCTGGTCCTGATTCTGGTCGTTCAGGTCGCAGCGGCGCTGGAAGTCCGCAAGGGCGGCATTGAAATTGCGCTGTATGAAATAAACGACCGCACGGCCGTAGCAGATGTCGGCGTTCTTCGGGTCCAGATCCATGGCGCGACTGAAGTCGGTGATGGCGCCGTCAAAATCGCCGATCGCCTGCCGTGCATTGGCCCGACTGGTGGTGACATCGGCATTCTTCGGGTCGATGGCCAAAGCGCGCGTGAAGTCGGCGATCGCGCCGTCATGGTCGCCCTTTGAATCTTTGGCGTTACCACGGCCGTTGTAGAAGCCGGCGTCTTTGGGGTTTATGGCCAGGGCACGATCAAAGTCGGCGATGGCGCCGTCGTCGTCGCCCTTGCCGAGCTTAAAGTAGCCGCGACTGGCATAGGCGTCGGCGTTCTTTGGATCGACCTCTATGGCGCGATCAAAGTCAGCCATCGCCCCGTCGTGATCGCCCTTGGCGTCCTTGGAATTGGCTCGGCCGGTATAGATGTCGGAGTTCCCGGGGTCCAGAGCCAGGGCACGATCGAAATCGGCGATGGCCGCATCGTGGTCGTTCTTGGCCTCTTCAGCGCTGGCGCGACTGGTGAAGGCGCCGACGTTTTTCGGGTCAAGGGCCACGGCGCGGGTGAAATCGGAGATGGCCCCGTCGTGGTCGCCTTTGGCGTCTTTGGAATTGCCACGGCCGACGTAGATATCGGCGTTTTTCGGGTCAAGTTCCAAAGCCCGGTCATAGTCGGTGATGGCCGCATCGTGATCGCCTTTGCCGTCCCTGGCGCCGGCGCGGCTGGCGTAGGCGTCGGCGTTCTTGGGGTCGAGATCCAAAGCCCGATCAAAGTCGTCAATCGCGCCGTCGTGGTCGCCTTTGGCGTCCCTGGCATTGCCCCGGCCGATGTAGGCATCAGCATTCTCCGAGTCCAGGTCCAGCGCCCGGCTGAAATCGGCAATGGCGCCGTCACGGTCGCCCTTGTCGTTTTTGGCGTTGCCGCTGTCGACCAGAGCACCGGGGTCGTTTTGGTCAACGGCGGGATCAGCTGCGGCCGGCCCCGGTGCGTCGGCGCCAATCCGCAATGGAATCGGCTGCGGCTTGGAGCCGCCCGTTCCAGTAATCCACCACCCGACGAAGCCCAGGATCAGAACGCAGACGACGACGGCGACGAGCAGCACCTGTTTGAATTGTTCCCGCATGTTCGACCTCCCGCGCATGGCAGTACGGCAAGATTGCAGAGGATAACAATCGAGCGGATTGCATGGAAGGTCGGGCGCGCGGTTACACCACGGGCCGTTTCGCGACAGGCCGGCAGGGAATGCCAGGGCCGGCTCACCGCTCGTTCATGGGGACATACGCGCGCTTGGTGGGGCCGGTGTAGATCTGGCGGGGGCGGGCGATGCGGCCGTTGGGGTCGTTGTGGACTTCCTTCCAGTTGGCGATCCAGCCGGGCATGCGGGCGATGGCGAACATGACGGTGAACATGTTGAGGGGGATGCCGATGGCGCGAAGGATGATGCCGGAATAGAAGTCGACGTTGGGATAGAGCTTGCGGTCGATGAAATAGGGATCGCTCAGGGAGACCTCTTCGAGCTTGTAGGCCAGGTCGAGAAGCGGATCGTTGACCTTCAGTGCGGCCAGGACTTTCTCGGCGGCCTGTTTGAGGATGATGGCGCGGGGATCGAAGTTCTTGTAGACGCGGTGGCCGAAACCCATCAGCCGGTGCCCGGAGTTCTTGTCCTTCACGCGGGCGATGTAGTCCTTGAGGGGGATTTTCTCGCGGCGGATTTGTTCGAGCATCTCGATGACGGCGACGTTGGCTCCGCCGTGCAGAGGGCCCCACAGAGCGCAAACGCCGGCGGCGCAACTGGCAAAGAGGTTTGCCCCGGCCGATGCGACCATGCGCACGGTGCTGGTCGAGCAGTTCTGTTCGTGGTCGGCATGGAGGACCAAGACGAGGTTCAGTGCCTGCACGATCTCGGGCAATGCCTCATAGGGCTTGTGCGGGATCGAGAACATCATGTGCAGGAAATTGGTGCAGTAATCGTAATGCGGCTTGGGGTATTCGATGGGCTGGCCGATGGATGTCTTGTAGGCGGCGGCGGCGATGGTTCGGACCTTGCTCATCAGGCGGGCGGCGGCCTCCATGAAGGTGGTTTCGCCGTTGAGGGACATGACCTCCGGGTAATAGCAACTGACGGTGTTGATCATGGCGGAGAGAATGGCCATGGGGTGCGAAGTGGCGGGGAAGCCATCGAAACTGTTTCGCAGGCCCTCGTGGATCATTTCGTGTTCAGACAGAAGATTGCGGAATGTCCGAAGCCGCTGTGCATCGGGCAGTTCGCCCCAGATGACCAGCATGGCCGCTTCGACGAACGTGCTGTGTGCGGCCAGGTCCTGGATGGGAATGCCGCGGTATTGCAGGATTCCCTTCTCGCCGTCGATGTAGGTGATGGCCGACTGACAGGCGCCGGTGTTGCCGTACCCTTCATCGAGGGTGATGTAGCCGGTCTTGTTTCGCAGCGAACTGATATCGACGGCACGCTCGTGTTCGGTGCCCTCGATCACGGGCAATTCGAGTTCCTTACCGTCCAGCAACAACTTGGCCGTCTGAGGCATTTTGGTCTCCGACATGGGTATTCAGGACAACAAACTCGCGCTGGCACATACAGGCATACGGCGTGCCAGAGGCACCGCATAATTCCCACAAGCGGGGTGCTGTTTTATCCAGCAGATTCTCAAAAAAAGCAACACGCGCGAGGGAAAATATCCCTCGATTGAGAATATCGCGGAGTATTCTATCGCTGCTGTTCGCGATTTTCCGGAATTCCCGGCTCATCGAGCAACTGGATCACCGTGGCCGGGCCAAGATCGGCAGGCTCCGCCCATGACCGCAGCGCCCAGACGACCTTCTTGTCCGGGGTCACTTCGAGGATTTGCACGGACTTGGACCATTCGTTGGGATCCTTGATGCCGTTGGGGCACCAGTTGCTGATGACGGTATTGCCATTGGCCAGGCGGTCGGCTTCCTGAAGGTC
>Ga0181520_10006002_pt1 | contig 18891 bp, 19 predicted proteins | sample PEATcosm2014_Bin_29_FD_132451 | JGI IMG/M metagenome (GOLD analysis project Ga0181520, IMG submission 132451) | Peatland microbial communities from MTU Mesocosm Facility, Houghton, MI, USA - PEATcosm2014_Bin02_30_metaG | ecosystem: Environmental > Terrestrial > Soil > Wetlands > Peat | place...
GCTGGCCAGCACGCGGCGGGCGGAACTGATGAAGGCCTTGCCGTTGGAATCGGCCACGGTCACGGCGGTGCTGAAACCGGTCTTGGCGCTCAAGGCGTCCTGGTAGTTCTCCTGCGCGGTGACAGCGGCGTCCAGGTCGGCGCGCACGTCCGCTTCCAGGTTTTGCTTGAGGCCGATGGCGGTCTGGTGGTTGTGGCAGCCGTCGGCCACGTCTTCGCCGAGGGTGAAGAGGTCGTTCAAGGGTTTGGGCAGTTGATTTGAGGCCATAGTTTTTAGGAGCTGGGTGTTGGGAGCCAGGAGCCAGGAGCTTGGAAAATGAGGGAAAAGCTGCATCCCACAGGAAATGAAGCATTTGCGAACCTATGCGCGTCCGCCCCGGGCAAAACGACGGTCGGTTTGGCAGGCGCGGGCGTGCGGCAGGCGGGAAAAGCGCTTTTATGGGCTGGGGCGGACCCGCCCTGGCCGCGACGACCGTCGTTTTGGGCGGCGCGAGCCGGCGGCGGGCGATAAAAGCGCTTTTGCCGGCCGGGGCGGAACTTCCCCGGTTAAAACGACGGTCGTTTTGGCAGGCGCGGGCCTGCGGCGGGTGAAAAAAGCGCTTTTGCCGGCTCGGCGCGGCCCCGCCGGGGTGAAACGACCGTCGTGATGGGGTGGGGCGGACCGGCCTGGGGTATAAACGTTGCGGCTGCGGTGGCACTTTTGCGCAGCTACGGCGAAACCATTGAACGTTTGACAACTTTCGCATGGCTTGCGGGTTCAATTAGCCGATAAAGGCTGAAGGCTGTCAATTTAATAGCCCCAAATACCAATCGGCACCCAGAGAATCACAAGAAAGGGTGAGGCTCCGGCCTAGCCGCACTGCGCGCGCTGGCGCAGCGCGTGATCCACGAGGACGAGCGCGGTCATCGCCTCGACCATCGGCACGGCGCGCGGCAGCACGCACGGGTCGTGCCGGCCCCGGCCCTTGAGCGTGGCGTTGTGCAAAGCCTCGTCCACCGTGTCCTGCTCGTGCATGACGGTGGCGACGGGCTTGAACGCGGTGCGGAAGAAAATGGTTTCGCCGTTGGAGATGCCGCCCTGGATGCCGCCGGAACGGTTGGTGGTGGTGAAAACTTTCCCGCCCTTGGCGCGGAAGGCGTCGTTGTGCTCGCGGCCCGTCAGCAAAATCCCCGCGAACCCGTCGCCGCTCTCAAAACCTTTGCACGCGGGCAGGCTCAACATCGCCTTGGCCAGATCGGCTTCCAGCTTGTCGAACACCGGTTCGCCCCAGCCGGCGGGCACGCCGCGCGCAACGCCTTCCACGATGCCGCCGACGGTGTTGCCGTAGGTGCGCATCTTTTCGATGAGCCGGATCATCTTTGCCGCGGCCTTCGCGTCGGGGCAGCGGACGATGCTGGCTTCCACGTCCTTGAATTTCACCTTTTCAGGATCAACCGCGCCGATGATTTTCTGCACCTGCTTGACGTAGGCGAGAATTTCCACGCCGAATTTCTCGCGGAGAATTTTTTTTGCAATCGCGCCGGCGGCGACGCGGCCAATGGTCTCGCGGGCGCTGGCGCGTCCCCCGCCCTGCCAGGCGCGGATGCCGTATTTGGCGAAGTAGGTGTAGTCGGCGTGCGAGGGACGGAACTTGTCCTTCATCTCGTTGTAGGCCTCGGAGCGCGCGTCCTCGTTTTTCACCCAGAGGCAGATTGGCGTGCCGAGCGTGAGGCCGGTGGTGGAGATGCCGGACAAGATTTGGACCGTGTCGGACTCCTGGCGCGGGGTGACGATTTTGGACTGGCCGGGCCGGCGGCGGTCCAAGTCCGGCTGGAGGTCCGCCTCGGAAAGCCGCAGCCGCGGCGGGCAGCCGTCCACCACCACGCCCACGCCGCCGCCGTGCGATTCGCCCCACGTCGAGATGCGGAACAATTGTCCAAAACAGCTTGCCATGGGGCGAGTGTGCGAAAAATCTGGCACCCGGTCAAATGCGGTCTCTTCCCGCCCAGGCCGGTTCGCAGGCGTGAAGCGGCGCGGTTGTCAGACCAGATGAAATCGTCACCCCGCCCGGCCGCGCCACTTGCATGACCCCCGGCCGGCGGATGACAAAGGGTGGCCGCCGGCCGGGTGAGGGCAAAACTTCCAAGCAGCCTTGACGCGCGCCGATAAAAGCGTAGGTTCACTGGCAATGAACCCGACGCTGAAAGTGATTCTTTCCGAACCGCGCGGCGTCAAAGAGCAAACCCCGTCAATTAAAAGATCATCATCGGCCCGGTTTCAACTGAACACACCTGGAAGGAGAACACAAATATGAAACGCAAACTCGCAATGTTTTTGACCTTGGTGCTGGCCACCTTTTTCGCGGCGCACGCCTTCGCCGGAATTCAATTTGTGGTGAAAATCGCGCCACCGCCCATTGTCGTCTTCGATCAGCCGGCCTGTCCTGGCGACGGTTATATTTGGACGCCTGGCTACTATCAATATGGTGATTATGGCTACTACTGGGTGCCGGGGCAATGGGTGCTCCCGCCCAGCGTGGGACTCCTCTGGACGCCCGGCTATTGGGGCTTCGTGGGCGGCAGATACGCCTGGCACGAAGGGTTCTGGGGCCCGAAAGTCGGTTTCTACGGCGGCATCAATTATGGCAACGGCTACTTCGGCGCCGGTTTCACCGGCGGACATTGGGAGGGGACCGTGTTCCGGCATAACACGGCCGTCTCGAACGTGGACCGCAGCAAGGTGCATAATACTTATGTGGACCGCTCGGTGGTTCAAGAAATCAAGGGTCCCAATCACGCGTTCAATGGCAAGGGCGGAAGCAAGGCACAACCATCGGGTGGCGAACTGGAGACAGGCCGTTCTCCGCATCAAGGCCCGACGCCGGTGCAAGTTTCACATGCGCAGGAGGCGCACAACAACCATCTCGCGGCTCATGGAAACCCGCGCGAGTAGCCAGTCCGACGGCTGAAACCGTTTTAATCCGCCGCCCTTCGCCCAATGATCGGAGAAGGTGTCCGCAGGACGGGTGAGGGAATGGTTGATATACGCCCATTCTCTGATTCCAGTTTTCAGCTTTTGTTTTTGTTCCGCACCTGAATGTTCCGCACCTGAAAACTTTTCAAGTGCCATGGCTACCATGCAGCGGAATCAATTTTCCCGGCTCATTCGTCATTTTCTGGAACGACCATGCAATGCCTTGTGAATCCGGCGCAGCAGGCGTTTTTCATTGTTCCGTGAAAGCTCGTGTTCCCAAATCCGCAGCACCTGCCAATTGGCCCGGCGCAAGACGCGGTTCACCAGCCGGTCACGGGCGAGATTGCGGGCGAATTTGCGTTTCCAGAACGCGCGGTTGCCGGCGGGCTGCGTGCCGTGTTTAGGACAGCCGTGCCAGAAACAGCCGTCCACGAAGATTGCCGTGCGCGATTTGTGGAAAACAAAATCCGGCCTCACTTTGAATTTCCGCTTTTCGCCTTCCACTTCCCGAATTTCAAAATGCCTCCTCCATCCGGTGATTTTGTTCCGACGCAGCAATTTCACCAGCGCGATTTCCGTGGCCTGGTTCCCGCGCGAGCGGATGCGCGACATCACCTCCGAACGCTTTGCCTTGGTGAAAACGTCTGACATCTTGGACACAGATTAACACGGATGGGCACGAATTTTGAACCACAAACCGGGACGCAAAGGCCGAAAGCGGCAGGATAAAAACGGACCACCGGGGGACTGGCGGGATGCGTTCGCGGCCAACACCTGTTTTTTATTTGCATTCGAAGCCATAAGGAGCATGATCACATTGCCTGCGGAAAAAGTTTTATTCCGCACGCAACTTAACCATAAAAGAGAAAGATGAAACATATGGGAGATAGATCTCCGAAAGCGAATCAGAAGAAAATCCACCAAAAGCAGTCCAAGCACGACGCCCTTGCCGCGCAGAAAAAAGCGGCGATGGCCAGCAAGCAGACCGTGAGCACGAAATAAAGTCGGCCCGGCCAGGCATCTCTCTTGAATAAAAATCAAGGGAGATGCTTTCCAATTCAAGAAACTTCAACTGGGCCAGACCTGGAAATGCGGGAACAAACCTGTCCGCATCGGGCCTCGCGAACGCAGCCCGGCAGGCTCCCGCCAGCCGCCGCAAATGAGTCAAGGCCGCAGACGATGGCCTGTCGGAATTCCTCCGGACATCATAATCGCCGGATGCAAATTTGATTCTGTTCCCGGAGCACGGACGTGTTTTGGACTTTGGCTGAATAGGGATTGCCGGCCTCTTAAAAACGCTCGACAAAATCCTGAACCGGCCTAATTTCAAAGCATGAGCGGATGCCTGCAAATCAACTCGCAAAAATGGAAACTCTGGGGTTCCGACGGGCTGAAACTGTTTCTGCCCCGCGAGACACGGGACAGCTGCATCTATTTTCAGACCGACTGGTCTTTCGTCCCGCCCGAGGTGGAGGCGGCCACCGTGCCGGCCGAGGCGCCCAAGCTGCGGCTCCGCCTCATCGGCTGGGTGCCCGGCTTGAATGACTGGCGCGACCTGGAAAATCTTTTCCTCGGCTACCACGAACCGATTGACGGCAAGGAATTGCCAGACACCCGCGGGCCGGACATGTGGATCTTTCAACCCGGCGCAACCTCCGACCCGCAGTATGCCAGCTGGGAGACTGATCTGAAATTCGGTGAACGGCACGGACGTGAATTTGAATTTTCCCTGGAAGCCCTCCGCCGCAGCGAACGGGCGTCCAAATTCATGATGGACTGCCATGTGAAAGAATTTTTCAAGCAGCCCCTGCCGCCGGATTGGGAACTGCCCGAATGGATCAACGAAGGCGACCAGTTGAGCTTTGCCGGCCGCGTCGAATTCAGGGAAATCTTTTGCAGCGCGCCCATCAACAGCGCGCAACCGCTCGAATGGGCCAGACAACTGGCCCGCCGCGAACTGGCCGTGAAGCAATTCGGGCCTTGCACCCTCATCGACGCCGACCACTCCGCCGGCAACTATAACCCCAAGGACGGCATCAGCGAAACCGGCCGCCTCGTGGTGCTCCAAATGCCGGCCGGCTGAAGCCTGCGGGAAGCGGGAATTAAAGTCGAGCCTGCGGCTCGACGCTACCATGAGATGAACCGCGAAAACCGCGATCGGCAGCGCCGCAGGCGCGGCCTATTTGTAGAACCATCCAGGAAATATATTTCAGCTCCGTCAGAAGCGAAATATGCCGCCCCGGCGCGGCTGGGGATTTTATTGGGGAAGAAATTTTGAAACCGGAGGAAATTCAACACCAAGACGCAAAGGGGCCGGCGCAAGGTGTGGTTCAAAATCCCATATCGCGGCAGCGCTGCTCCAAGTGATGGCTGATTGTCTGGATGGCCTTGCCAACCAGACAATCCTGGCTTGCAGCCATTGTGATCAGGTGGAATTGTCCGCCGTCCGTTTGCAACCGGCCTGTTCGATATTCCGGCGTGGTCAGATTTGACGGGTTGGACTATGATTCAAGCCATGCCTGAACTGTTTTACCGGCTGCCCCGCAATGTCATCTCCAGCTTCAGCGGCCGCAATCTCTGGTGGCACGCGCTGGCCATCGGCCTGACGCTGGTCATCGTCCTGTCTGGCGGCGACTGGACTTATTATCTTGCGACCCGGAGTGAGACGGCTGCCCGGCTCGCCCGCCCGGCCATCGTGCTCGGCAGCATCCTGCCCATCTTGGGAACATTGATCCTCCTGACAATTGGTGAGGTCGGGAAAAACCGCCGCGTCACCACCACCGCCTGGGCTTTGGGACAGGCGGCCCTGCTCGGCTATTTGATTTCCTGCGGCTACAAGGCTTTCACCGGACGTCTCCCGCCCCCGTTCCAAGGGTTGCACATGTCGGCGGCGAACGAGGGTTTGCCGGTGGACAGCAGCCACGGCTTCCAATTCGGTCTGCTCAAAGGCGGCATTTTCTGGGGCTGGCCGTCGTCGCACACCACGGTGACCTTTGCCATGGCGGCCTGTTTGATCACGCTCTATTCAAAAAACATGAAGCTGGTTTTGCCCGCCTTGGTTTATGCGTGCTACATCGGCCTCGGCGTCTCGGTGAGCATCCATTGGTTGTCCGAATTCGTGGCCGGAGCAATCATCGGCAGCGTGGTCGGCAGGGTCGTGGGCAGAAGCTTTCAAACCAGGCTGGCGTGAGGCTGAAAGTCAGCCGGCGCGATTGCATCAGGCACGATGCAGCAGCGCCTGCCGCGCCGCTTTCATGCTGGCCGCCTGGCCCCGCCAAATCTTCAAGGCCGGTTGCCGGCAAACTTTGGCGCGAAAAGTTTTTCCAGCAGGCCGGCGTCGAGTTCCTGGTCCGGCCTGAATTTTGCCGATCCGGCGTAGGTGTAAAGGCTCGTCAGCCACTGGCGCACGGCCGGGTCTTTTACCTCCGCCAGATCCAAGCCGCAGACAAGCAGCTGGCCGGCGCCCACGCGCCCCTCGAACACGACGCCGAGCTTGTGGTTGCGGGCGAAGTTGTCAATCACCTGCACCAGCGGATGGTAATCCGCCGGCGTGTCGTCGAGAATAAAGACCCGTGCGCGCTGCATCAGGTTGAACCATTGCCAATCGCTGTTCATCTCCGTGGGAAACTGTGCGAACAGCGGGTGCCGCGGATCGCACAGCAGGCCCATCGTGTTCGGCTTCTGGCTGGGAAACCAGACCGGACTCCAAAAGACCGGCAGAAAACTGCCGCTCAGGGATGTCGCCGGGTTTGCCGTCTGTGGGCAGAAGACAACTTTTTTCCCGGCGGCCAATGCGGCCTTCGCCTCGTCCCATTTTTCACTGACCACCACGTCCGCCGGCGGCGGCGCAACAATTTTCGCCGGATAAACCCAAATGTTCCAGTCGTTGGCGAACGCGGTGCCCGGCAATGAAATTGTGACGGCAAATTTGCCCGGCGCGCGGGCGCGGGCGAGCGAGGCTTTGATCTCGCCGAGTTCGGTCAGCTTGCCCGTCGGCACCGTCAACGACGGAAACTTGCCCGCCGCCACTTCGCGCCCCTGCTCGTCTTTGATGGACCAGACCGGCTGCGTGCTTGGCAGATCAGCCGCGCCGTAATGTGCGATTTCCGCCGTTGCTAAAAATGGTTCATCGCTCGTGAAAGTGCGTTTGGGCAGCCGCAGCAGCGGCACCGTCGCCGAGCAATACCGGCGGAATGCCTTGGGCGTGATGAAACCTTTCGAATCCCAGAACGCATCCAGCGGCCCGACCAGCGCCGTGCCTTGCGTCGGATAATCGTGCAGGTCGAGCAATGAAAAACCGCCGTAGCCGGGCGTGCGCAGCAGGACTTCGATTTCCTCCTTGTAAAGCAGCGTGGCGAACCGGCCGCTCGCCTGGACATACTCCGGTTCCAGGTCGAGCAGATTTTTCTTCGCCAGGTCATCGCGGATCAGCCCGAAGTTTCTCAACGCCATGACCCCGGTCCATTTGCTGATCTCCTTGAAATCGGGAAAATACATCCACTGGCCGATCTCATGGCCGATGACCGGGGCTGCCCGGCTGGCAACGATGTCGCGCAAATCCCGTTCCGTGTCCGGCCCGCCGATGCCGCGCCCGCCGGCGGTCTCCGTCCACTGCCGGTTCGTCGTGGTTTGCCCTTCGGACGCCGAGGAATAAAGATGGCGCGGGTCACGCCTGATCAGCATGTCCACCCAGCGCGTCAGCAATGCTTCCTTGCCGCCGTATTCGTTGCCCAGCGTCATCAGGCAGAACGATGGATGATTGCCGTAGGTGTCCACCATCCGCTTGAATTCCGCCTCGATGAACTCGTCGCGCCGGGGATCCTCGCCGGCGTCAACATTCGCCATCGGTCCTTCCGCTTGAATCATGATGCCTTCGAGGTCCGCCGCCGCGAACGCGGCTTCAGGCGGGCACCACGAGTGAAACCGGATGAAATTCAGGCCGTAGGTTTTTTCGATCCGAAAAATCCGCCGCCACGTCGCCACGTCCGTCGGCGGACAGCCAGTCAGCGGAAACACCGAACATTCCAGCGTGCCGCGCAGAAACACCGGCCGGCCGTTCATCGTGAACTGCGTGCCGCGCGTGGCAAACTGGCGCATCCCGAAATGAACCGTGCGCTCGTCATCGCCGAGCTTCACCGTCACGTCGCTCAAATTTGGTGAAAACTCATCCCACAATTTCGCGCCGCCCATGTCCACATTCACCTCGGCGCAGCCGCCGTTCGCATCCCAGTTTGCGGTTGCAGTCTGCTTTTCCACGGTCAATTTGCCCTGGCCGGCCTGGCCGGTGGCGTTGCCGATTTTCACGACCACGCGCGCCAGTTTTTTTGCCACGTCCGGATAGACCTGCACGTCATCAATCCACACCGGCGGCGTGGCGGCCAGCTCGATGCGGCCGAGGATGCCGTTCAGATTGCCCCAGGTGCCGCCAAACAAGGCCGAGACAAATGTGCCGAGGTTGATTTTGACCGTGTTGTCCACACAGATCGTCAGCCGGTGCCTGCCTGGCGCCACGCCGGAGCCAAATTCATAAACGTGCGGGGCGATCAAGCTGTCCTGCGAGCCGATGCGTTTGCCATCCAGCCAGACCGTCGTCACCCAGCGGCAGCGTTCCAGAAACAACGTCACCCGTTTTCCCCGCCACGCCGCGGGAATCTCGATGTCGCGCTGATACCACGCCGGCCCGGCATAATCGTAAAGCCGGCATGGACCTTCAAGGCTCGGCGGGTTCGTGTTCTTCGGCCCAAGCCTCGCCCCGTCCATCGTGCCCGGCAGATGGATTTTCCCGGTCAACTCCCGCGAGAACGCCGCCACGTTGGTTCCGGCGATTTCAAACCGCCATTCGCCCGCCAGCGGAACGGTTTCCGCCGCCCGCAGCATGACAACAGGAATCAACAGCAGGCTTCCAGCGGACAATATCTTTTGAATGAGGCGGTTCATATTGTTTTTAGCAAGCCAAGGTATTCAGGAACAAATGCGGTGAACTTTCCGGCACCGGCCGGGCCGATAAAATCGCGACGGGGAATTCCAGGTTTGCAACCCCAGTGCCGGCGCAGTTATTCTGATTTTTCATTTTGGATGATTCTTTATGCCCGCCCGCAACGGATCAATCTGCGTCTGGAGGGCGGCGCATTGCGGTTCGGTCATTGCAAAACCGCCTCCGCTGGCACGGCCCGCCATTCGCCCGGCGGCAGGTCGCCGAGCCACAGGGCGCCGATGCGCACACGCATCAATCGCAGCGTCGGATGCCCGATGGCCGCCGTCATGCGCCGCACCTGCCGGTTCTTGCCTTCGACGAGTTCCAGTCCAATCCAGCAATCCGCCACGCTCTTGCGAAACCGGATCGGCGGAACGCGCGGGGGAACCCGTGGCGGCGACGCCTCGTCGCCGAAGGGCGCCGTTGTCACCGCGCCGATGCTGGCAGCATGCGACGGGGGTGCCGCCACCGGTTGCGGCTCCAGCAGCCAGGCGCGGCACGGCAGCGTTTTGCGGCCTTGAATCACCACGCCATGCTGCAATTTGTCCAGCGCCTCGCGCGCGGGAATTTTTTCGACCTGCGCCCAATATTCGCGTTCATGCGCATGGCGCGGATGCAGCAGCTTTTCATTCCAGTGCGCCTCATCGCTCAAGAGCAGCAGACCTTCGGAATCCGCATCCAGCCGGCCAATCGGATAAACATTTTTTGGGAAATTGAATTCCGCCAGCGGGCGGTTGGCCGAGCCGTCGCGGGTGAACTGCGACAGCACGCCGTAAGGCTTGTGGAAAGCGATGAGCATTGCGCCCGAATTTTTAACCACCAAGCCACCAAGACACAAAGTATTTGTTTCTCTTTGTGCCTGGGTGGCTTTGTGGTTAATTTTTCCACGTGATCCGCAACATCATTTTTGACTGGTCGGGAACGCTGGTGGACGATCTGCCGGCCGTGTTGAAGGCTTCCAACTTTGTCCTCTCGCAGTCCGGCAGGCCGGCCATGTCGCTCGACACGTTTCGCGCGGAGTTCGCCCTGCCCTTCACAAAGTTTTACGACCGCCACACGCCGGACGTGCCGATGGCGCAACTGGAGGAGTGGTTTCATGCCGAGTTCCGCCGGGCGCAGGCTTCCGTCGTGGAGCTGCCGCACGCGCGGGAGTTTCTGGAATTCTGCCGCGCGAAAAAATTCCGCACGTTTCTCCTGAGCACCGTCCACGGCGATTATTTCAAGGTGCAATGCCGGGGCAACGGCTTTGATGCGTTCATTGACAGGCCTTACACCGATGTCTGGGACAAGCGCGAAAAAATCCACGAGCTGCTCCGCGAAAACAATTTGCAGCCGGACGAGACGCTGTTCATCGGCGACATGGAACATGACATCGCCACCGCCAAGCACGGCGGCATCCATTCCTGCGCGGTGCTGACGGGCTACAACACCCTGGAACAATTGCGCGCGGCCAGGCCGGATGTGATCGTGGAGCACCTTTCGGAACTGCGCCGGCTGCTGGAAAAAAATAATTTCTGCCTCCAGCCGGCGGCGGGGCAGAGGCAGGAAATCCAAATGCCGCTCGCCACGGTCGGCGCGCTGATTTTCAATTCCAAAGGCGAGGCGCTGCTGATCCGCACAAACAAATGGTCGAACAGGTGGGGCATTCCCGGCGGCAAGACCCAATGGGGCGAAACGTCCGAGGCCGCCCTGCGCCGCGAAATCATGGAAGAGACGGCGCTCAGCGTGAGGGACATCCGGTTCATCCTCGTGCAGGATTGCATCCACTCGAAAGAGTTTTACAAGGACGCGCATTTTGTCCTGCTGAACTACACCTGCCGCTGCGCCGCGAAAAACCCGCGCGTGACGCTGAACGAGGAAGGCCGCGAGTTCCGCTGGCTCGCGCTGACCAGGGCAAAAAAGCTGAAGCTGAACCAGCCGACCAAGATTTTGATTGAAGCGGTGATGATAGATCAAAAAACGGAAGGCAGAAGTCGGAAATCCAAAAACGCGCGTGGCTAAAATCTCCATCGTTGATCTCGAAGTGTTTTATCGTGTCGGCGTGCCGGCTGCGGAACGCGCAGAGCCGCAGCGGCTGCTGCTCACGGTGGAAATGGAGGCGGATTTTTCCGCCGCCGCAAAAAGCGATTCGATTGCCGGCACGATTGATTACTTCGCCGTCACGCAGCGGCTGCTGAAATTTGGCGGGGGCCGCGAGTGGAAGCTGATTGAAAAGCTCGCCGCCGACATCGCGGACGCCATTTTATCCGAGTTCAAGCCGCAAGCAGTCAGTGTGGAAGTGAAGAAATTCATCCTTCCGCGGGCGCGTTATGTTTCGGTTCAAATCACAAAACGACAGCCATCCGTGCGGTGCTGCTGACCCGGCTGTCTGGCCGGGGAATTTCAGGCTAACCATTGCACGGCGGCGCTTGAACCCAGCCGCTGACCGGGGAGGAGGTTCCGCAGTCGAGACACTGCGTCGCACTGAATTGCGTTCCGCAGTGCGGGCAGTTGCCCCGCGTGAGAAACATGTCGAAAGCCCCGCCGCATTTGCCGCAGCGCCAGAGCGCGCCGAGCGGCGGTGCGGTTCTGCACGACGGACAGGCAAAACCTTCGCGGCGCGGAATCTTGGCGATGCGCGCCAGCGCCAGCGCCTGACGCAGGCCACCCCAACAGTTCAACGCAATGAAAATTGCAATGAGGCCAAGCCAGCCGCCGCTCCATTCATCGTGCCCAACAAAGAAGATCAACGCAGCCAAAATCAACAGTCCAGCCATGCCAATGAATCCGATAATGCTCGCGACGAGCAGGCTGTTGGCACGCCCAAATGGAAACCACAGCAACGAGCGCAGAATTTGCCCGCCGTCCAGAGGATAAATCGGCATTAAATTGAAAATGAGCAGGCCGATATTAATTTCCCAGATGATGTGAACCAATTCATACGCGTTGGGATTTGTGTCATACCAGCCGAGATGTGAACTCACCGACACCAGCACGAAAAGAATTGGAATCAGCACCACATTGACCAATGGACCGGCAACGATGCTCCAGAGTTGCGCGCCTGGACGTTGCGGCGGCGAGACGTAAGCGACACCACCCATCGGCCACAGAACGATGTCATTCGTTTGGCCGCCGACCTGCCGGCAGGCCAGTTGATGGCCAAATTCATGCACCAATACGATTAGGAACAATGCCAGGTATTCCAACACATTAAATATCGGCGATGTGTAGACGTGCGTCCGATATTTGATCATGAAATACGCAACGATGAACCAAGCCCAATGCAAATACACATTGATGCCGAACAAACTAAATATCTTGAATGCACCCTTGTTGGTCGGCATTACAACGCTCCTTTGATGAGTTTGAGCAGTTCCGCGTGCGACCCGACGGCTTTGAACTGCGGAAATTCCAGCTTCACCTTTTCCGGCGCGTGAATCAAAAAACCGACGTTCGCCTCGCCCAGCATTGCGGTGTCGTTGTAGGAATCGCCGGCGGAAATGACGTGGTAGTTCAGCGATTTCAGCGCGGCGACGGACTTCTGTTTCTGGTTCGGCTGGCGCAACTGGTAGCCGACAATGCGGTCATTCTCGACGATGAGACGATGGCAGAACAGCGTCGGCCAGTTCAGTTGCTTGAGCAGCGGCTGCGCGAACTGCTCAAACGTGTCCGATAAAACTATGACCTGCACGAGCGTGCGCAGTTCGTCGAGAAACTCCTTCGCGCCGGGCAGCGGCCTGAGCGTGCCGATGACTTCCTGGATTTGCGACAGCTTGATGCCATGCCGGTCGAGGATCCCGAGGCGGTGGCGCATGAGCTTGTCGTAATCCGGTTCGTCGCGCGTGGTGCGGCGCAGTTCCGGGATTTTGGTTTTCCCGGCGACGGCAATCCAGATTTCCGGCGTCAGGACGCCTTCCATGTCGAGAGTGACAATAGCTTGTTTCACGGGCGCGCAGTCTTCCAAAACGCGGGCCGCATGTCCAGATTGCGAATGGACAAAGTCGTCAGCGCAGATTCCATTCGTTCAAAAGGTCTTGGGGGATTTCCGAAAGAAAGCGCGACGGCGACTGATAGGTGTCCGCGCCGGAAGCGCCAAAGCCGCCGCGAATCAGCGGGTAGGTCAGGTAAAGCTCGTTCTTCGCGCGCGTGATGCTGACGTAAAACAGCCGCCGTTCTTCTTCTTCGCCGTCGTTGCTTTCGGTGGAGCGCGCGGAGGGAAACAAGCCGTCGCAGAGCATGATCACGAACACGACCTCGAACTCCAGTCCCTTCGCCTGATGAATGGTCGAGAGCTTCATTTTTTCCGTGTCGTCCGCCGGATCATCCTCGGCCTCGACGTTGGTGAGCAGCGCGAGCTGCGTGAGAAATTCCTCCACGCTGCCGAACTGAAACGCGAACTCCGCAAGCTGCTGGATTTCGTCCAGCCGCCGTTCGTAATTGTCATAAGTCTCTTTCAGGTAGTCGTCGTAGCCCGCGTCCATGACCAGCCGCAGCATCTTCGCCGCGTTCCGGCGCGTGCTCTCGGCTTCCAGTTGCGAAATCGTCGCGATGAACTGCGCCCACGCCACGGCGGCTTTTTTCGGCACGGCCTTCGCGCAGCCCTGCAAAGCGGCGGCAATTTCGCAGGAGACGACGTGAGGCGTCTCTGGCTTGTTTCCGCTTTCCGCTTTCCGCTTTCCGCTTTCAAGTTGAGCCTCGTCACCCCGCCTCCTGCTTTGAAAACTTTGAAACAGTTTTTCCGCGCCCCTGCCGCCGATGCCGGGAATCAACTGCACCAGCCGCTTGAAGGAAACTTCATCGCGCGGGTTGGCGGCAAATTTCAGATACGCCGTCGCGTCCTTGATGTGCGCCTGCTCGAAGAAACGGATGCCGCTGGTGATGGAAAACGGAATCTGCTGGCGCGTCAGTTCCAGCTGCAGTTCCAGCGCGTGAAAATGCGAGCGATACAGCACTGCGATGTGGTTCAGGCTCGTGCCTTCATCGCGCAGTTCCAGCGCCCGTTGCGCGATGAACGCCGCCTGCTGCGCGGCGTCCTGGCATTGCACCAGCGCAGGCTTCACGCCGGATTTGCGCGCGGGCGCGAGTTCCTTGGCAAACTGGTTTACGTTCGCGGCGATGGCGGCGTTCGCCACGTTCAGGATTTCCGGCGTGCTGCGATAGTTCGTTTCGATCTTGAAAACTTTCGCACCGGGATAACGCTTCGGAAAATCCAGGATGTTCGCGAAGTTCGCGCCGCGCCAGGCGTAGATGCTTTGCGCGTCGTCGCCCACCACGGTGACGTTGTGATGCCGCGCGGCCAGCAGGTCAATCAGGTCGCCTTGCAGCTTGTTTGTGTCCTGATACTCGTCCACCAGGATGAACTGGAAGCGGTGCTGATAATGCTCCCGGATGTCCGCGCGCTCCTGCAGCAGCTTGAGCCAGAGCGCGAGCAGGTCGTCGAAATCCATGCCGTTCGTCGCGCGCTTGCGGGCGTGGTAGCGCTTTTGCAGATCGGCAATCTCGGCGGCGAACTGCGAGAAATAACTGAATTGTCCCTCCACCAGCTCGGCGGTGGTCCGGTGCGTGTTGGCCGCGAGCGAGAAAATTTCGTTCAACACGTCGGGCTTGGGAAAATGCTTGTCCTTCTTGTCAATCTTCGCGTCGGCCAGGCAGGCCTTGATCAAATCTTTCGCGTCGTCGCGGTCAAGAATCGTGAAATCACGCTGGTAGCCGAGCAGCCCGGCGTGCAGCCGCAAAATCCGCGCACCGATGGAATGAAACGTGCCGCCCCAGAGCGCCCGCAGTTCGTGGCCGAGCAGATCGGAAACGCGCCGCATCATTTCGCCGGCGGCCTTGTTCGTGAACGTCAGCAGCAAAATGCGGTCGGCGGGAATGCCCTGTTCCAGCAGATACGCCACGCGGTAAGTCAGCGTGCGCGTCTTGCCCGAACCCGCGCCGGCGATGACCAGCGCCGGGCCGGGCGGCGCGGTGACGGCGGCAAGCTGCTGTTCGTTGAGTTCGCGCGCATAGTCAATGTTCAGCCGGATCTCCGGCGTGAAGGGCTTCAGGACGTATTCATGCGACATGGCGCAAATTGAAAGGGCAAACCGGCGCCGGCGAAAGAAAAATCCTGCGGGAAAACATTTCAAGGAATTCGCCGAAAAGATGTGGCGGCATTTCTGGCAGAGCGCGAGTTGTCCCAGCTCGCAGCGGGTGGAAGAACGGGAGACGGCGGGGATGGCCATTCATTCGCACCCGGAACTGGCGGTGGCTGGCGAAGAGCACGCGCGAAAGCTGGACTCTGAAGTTTTTGTTCCGATTGCAATCCTTGACGGAAATTCACAAATCTGCTTTCATAAACTCACTGTGATAGCAGAGCTAAACAAGTGCAATCATGCACGCTCTTTAGGCTAATAATACTGTTAGGCTGCGTCGCCACACTGTTCATGAAAGCACCAGACATTTCACAGACGCCGGTAGTTATCCGCCCGGCCACGCCTGATGACCTCAACGCCATCAACGCGATTTACAATTATTACGTGGCGCACTCCACTTGCGTTTGGACGACGCAGCCGTGTTCGGAAGCAGAACGCATAGCGTGGTATCAGGAGCACGGCCCGTCCATGCCTGTTTTGGTTGCCAAAAATAGCGGACGCGTCGTCGGCTGGAGCGCACTTGGTTCATTCCGAGCCGCCTATACCGCCGCCGGCACGTTGGAAGACTCGATCTATGTGCATCATGATTATCACCGCCAGAGGATTGGGAGTCGGTTGCTCCAAGCGTTGATTGAGGCGGCACGGCACTCCGGCCTTCGTTCCATTCTGGCGAACATCTCTGCAGATCAGACACCGAGCGTTCGGCTGCACGAGAAGTTCGGATTTCAGAAGGTCGCTCATTTGCGAGAAGTCGGCCAAAAATTCAATCAAAGGTTCGATGCAATCTATTTGCAATTGCTCCTGGCAGCCTAACCGGTCGCTGTTGGCGCTGTCAGTTTTGCTGTCGCGGTTCCCGTCGCGAATCGGCGGTGGCTCAGTTTTCTACGTCTAGGCGACGTGAGGCGCGCTGCTCTGCATTGTTCAACTTGGCATGAGACATAAATTGAAAACAGGATTTACGCTGCTTGAGCTTTTGGTCGTCATTGCGATCATTGCCATTCTGGCAGCGTTATTGATGGCAGCAGTTGGCCTCGCCAAAGACAAGGCGGGGCGGATTGTTTGTTTGAACAACCTGCGACAAATCAATCTGGGAGTGCGGATGTATTCTGACGACTCAAACGACAAGACACCCAAACCTGTAGCTGCGGTTTTGAATCCGTATGATGCTTACAAGGAGCTGATGAAAAGCTATGTGGGTTTGAAAGGCAAGTCCTCCAAACAGGAGAAGTTGTTCGTCTGTCCAGCCGACACTTTTTATTGCGATTATTGGCTGGGACATTATCCGCATTCCGCTCCGTTGGTGGGATATGTTTCAGGGGGCATTTGTGCCCGTCCAGATTTTGATTTTTCAAGTTATGCATTCAACGCAGGAAACCTGGTCGGCGACAACGAGCATCCAGCCAACAGGCCGGGCATTGCCGGATTACCCCTCAGTTCCATCAAACGTCCAGCAAGAACGGTTCTGGCGGCCGAAGTGCCGGCTCTCGTTCCATTTTCGTGGCACAAGCCGAAGCGGCCTCTGGATATTCCTTCAAACCTCATCTTTAACAATGCAATGAACATGGTTAGTTTTGTGGATGGACATGTCAGCTATGTCAATGTGTTTTGGAAAACTTCATGGCCGCTAACATCAAATTACGACCCGCCAGATGGCTATGCCGGCAATTACGATCCGCCAGATGGCTATGATTACCAGTGGAGTGCAAATTGATTATTGGAAGTCACAATTCGCTGGAGCCCCTATTGGCCACCGCAGTTCCGCTGTCGCGGTTCACGTCACAAATACGGCGTGGCTCGGCTTTTTCGTTAGACTGCTTTCGTACATCGCATGAACACAACTATACTTCGACCTTATATCATCAGCACGGTCTTCGTCGCGGCATGGCTGGCTTGCGGTTGGATGCTCCGCCTCGGACCGGCCAGCTATAGCCTTATCGGGACACCCTTTGTCGTGGCTTTTCAGCTTGTGATCTGTCGTCGTCCTATTCACCAACTATGGGTGCGCGACGTGGAGAGTTTTCACCTGGACCGGATCGGCATTCTGCTGGCCATCACGATCATTGCTATGCAGGCTGCTTTATTTTGGCAGTTCCTTCTGCCATGGCATATCTGGGGAGTGCTGTTCTTGTTTGTCATCATCATCGGCAGTGTGGGGTTCGCCTATGCATTGCGCCAACAGCGCGCCGACAGGTTCAAGCAGGCACTTCCGAGCTTTGCAATTGCGCTGTTCGTTGGCTGTATTCTGGTCTGGACGTTAAAACATTCAATGGGCTTGACCGCTGTGCTCCCGCTGGCGGTGCTCAAGAATTTCATCAGGGTGTTACCCTACGTTTTCATAGTTGACGAGGTTGTCTTTCGCGGGCTGCTGGATCCGTATGTCGCGCCATCATCAGGCAGTCGCCGGGGGCAATGGATTTCAGCGGTTTTTATATCGGCATTGTGGGGCTTCTGGCACATGTGGCACACGCAGGTATTGCTGGACTTTGCGCTTACACTCGCATTGGGAGTGCCACTATCGTTTTGCTGGAGGAAGAGCGGCACTTTGCTGCTTCCGGGCGTGGCTCATGCATTGATTGACGCCTATCGAGACACTATTTTATATGTGCATTAACCCACAGCCTGCATTCATCGTGTGAAAACATTCATTCGCAACCTCCCGGTGCCAGCAGAATTTTGTCTCGTCCTGTTTGTCGGCTTTGGCTTGGGCAATATCTACATCGTATGGACGATGGCACGACAGGGCGTGATGACGATCAGCGACGGCATTGCGCTGGGGCTTTTGGTTCTGAAATTGTTGGAGCTTGGGGTCATTTTGTGGATTGGTCGAATCCGCGGATGGTCTGTTTCCACATTTGGATGGCAGATTTCATGGAAGGGGACCGCAATAGGCATTCTTTTGTTTATCGCCGCAGCGATGGTAAAGATTCTTGCGCTTATTTCGCTGGCTCGCATCCATTCGCCGGGGCCGGGACTTGTCATCGCCGGGCTTACGGTGCCGGTTATCATTCTTCTGGCGCTCATCAACCCTTTTTTCGAGGAATTGTTGGAGGGCGGCTATTTCATTCATTCGTTGCAGCGGTATGGGATTTGGATCGCCGTATTAGCGAGCAGCGTATTCAGAGGAGCATTGCACTTGTATCAGGGATTTAATGGGGCAGCAGCCATTTTTGCGGGAGGCATACTGTTCGGTCTGGCATATTGGCGGTGGCAACAACTCTGGCCGCTTGTCGTTGCGCATTTCCTGGACGATTCCATCGGATTACTATATTTCCGCCATGCGGCCTAACACCCATTAAGCCCGGACTGTCAACCGGCAGAAGGAATTCCCGACGAAAAGTTTTTCGTTTTCGTTTAACATGCAACCAACAAAACTTTCCGGCTTGATTTTAATTTACAGCGCAAACCAGGGGCATCCGGCAAACGCCCCTGCCAAACCCTGTGGCGGCGCTCACAGAGCGCCGCCAAGGTGTGAAAATGCCGGAAATTACCGGGTTTTGCAGAGGTCTCAATTTTTATAGTTTGCCAGCTCTTTCTTGCTGCGCCGGGATTATCCGGTTGACCAGGAATCGCGCCAGACTGGTGGTGCGGGCCAAGGTCCTGCGGCAGGGCGGCATATGGTTGCGCCGCCATGAAATTTGGGCCGCGCCGCAGCGCGGCCCGGCCGTTCAGGTGGACATGATGGAGACGGGATTGCTCCATGGACCCTGTTTGGTGCTGCCGCCCAGCGCGCAGAACTCCACCAGGTAAACCGTGCCGGGCACGGTCGGCGTGAGCACCATCAGGCGCGCGCCGGTGAACACCGGCCAGAGCGTCCACGTCTTGCCGCCGTCCGTGCTCGTGCGCACCTGATAC
>Ga0181520_10006004_pt1 | contig 18888 bp, 15 predicted proteins | sample PEATcosm2014_Bin_29_FD_132451 | JGI IMG/M metagenome (GOLD analysis project Ga0181520, IMG submission 132451) | Peatland microbial communities from MTU Mesocosm Facility, Houghton, MI, USA - PEATcosm2014_Bin02_30_metaG | ecosystem: Environmental > Terrestrial > Soil > Wetlands > Peat | place...
ACTTAATTCTAATTCTCTTAATTCCGTATCGTTATCGAGTTTAATTGAGAACATTGCAGCCTATGATTAAATGCTTTATAGCTCTAACATTTGTGATAGTTTGGAATTAGACAAACTAATTAAAGATATAGTTTAGCGGATATGACTTTTCTTCCTGGTCTGCATCTGTTTATTCTCAGAGGAGGTGAAGTTTAACAAGTAAAACGATTTTTTTTAAGTGTTTTAAGTTTTTATTCAGTGCTTAGTATTGTGATCTATACAACCGGCTTACATTTTTAAAGAAATAAACGTTGTAATTCATTTGTAAAATTCGAATGTTTAGATGAAAGATCAGATTGTTAGAATAATACCAATGCCCGGTCTAGTATTATTAAATTAAAAACAAAAACATTTTACCACTAAGACACTAAGACCACTAAGAATCACTAAGAAAAATTACTTTACAGACAATCTCAAAAGAAGGTTTTGACCTTTATTGTAAACAATAACGGAATTTTAATTCAAATTTATTTATAAAATATAGGAGATGTATTATGAACAAAAAAATATCAACGATTGTATTATTTGCCGCTGTTACTCTTTTTCTGCAGATACAAATATTCGCACAGATGAAACAGGATAACATGACTCAACTGCCGAATAAGGGAGATTCACTTCATTTCGTTACCATCCATCAGGAAGTTGATTTTAATGTAAGCCCGGATCGATTGTACAATGCTTTACTTGTTACGAAACAATTCTGTGAATTCACTGCACAGTTGGGCGGGTTTTCAACGAAGTCGGCAGAAATCGAACCGGCTGCCGGCGGCGCTTTTACGTTATTCGACGGGCATATTACAGGAAGGAATGTTGAGCTGGTTCCAAACCGGCGAATTGTTCAGGCATGGCGTGCAGCAAATTGGCCCGAAGGTGTTTATTCTATTGCCAGGTTCGAACTTGTGCCGGAAGGATCCGGAACCCGCCTTGTGTTTGACCATACCGGGTTTCCCGCGGAATGGCGCGATCATCTTGCGGCAGGCTGGAAGGAGCATTATTGGGATCCGCTTACAAAGTATCTGCAATAAATATTTTGTTTAAAATAGGTTTTTTAGTGAGAGTACTGATAATATCAGAATCTTATTTATTAAGGGTTGTTAGACGGGGCATGCCCCGTCTCTACAACTTTAAACATACAGGGTTTTCCACTTTTCAATATTAATATCAAATTAATAAAAATAATTTTACAGCACTTGCAATTTAATTAATAGTATTTTATATTTCGTTTGTTAACGAAATGAGATATGATAGAAGATAATACAAAAATATTTAAAGCTTTATCCGATACAAGCCGTTTAAGGATATTGAAAGCCCTGCAATTAAGGGTTCTATGCGTTTGTGAAATAAGAGAACTGCTCGGATTAGCAAATTCAACTATTTCGCAGCACTTAAGCATTTTAAAGGAATCGGGCTTCATTCTTGAAGAAAAAAAAGGGAAATGGGTTAATTATATGATAAATCCCAAACCAAAAGACCCTCGGGTTTTTTCGGTTTTATCAATGCTCGATTATTGGATTGGTAACGATAAAATAATATTGGAAGATAAAAAGAAAATTGTAAGTTTAGATAGAAACATAATCTGCTGTAATTAATTTTTTTTACTTAAACATTTCGTTCAAAGACGAAACAATGGAGATTAAAATGAAAACTTTAAGAGTGCTTTTTGTTTGTATTCATAACGGAGGTCGAAGCCAGATGGCTGAGTCGTTTTTAAATAAATACGGCGGGAACAAATTTATCGCAGAAAGCGCCGGCTTAGATGCCGGGACATTAAATCCAATTGTGGTTGATGCAATGCAGGAAATAGGGATAGATATTTCAGCCAATAAAACAAAAGATGTTTTTGATTTTTACAAAGCCGGTAAAAGATTTAATTATGTAGTAACTGTCTGCGACGAATCCAATGCCGAAAGATGCCCCATTTTTCCCGGTACAATTGAAAAATTACATTGGAGCTTTAAAGACCCCTCAGCGCTTGAAGGCAGTTATGAAGAAAAACTACGCGAAACAAGAATTATCAGGGATGAGATTAAAAATAAAATCATAAAGTGGATTGAAGGAACTAATTAAAAATATATCGTTGAAGAATGAAATCAAACATTAAAAAACTTTCCGTCTTAGACCGCTATCTTACTTTATGGATATTTATTATAATTATACTTGGAGTCTTTAGCGGGTACTTATTCCCTTCCATTGTAAACTTCTGGAGTAAATTCCAAAGCGGAACTACAAATCTGCCGATTGCTATCGGGCTGATTTTAATGATGTACCCCTCGCTTGCAAAGGTAAAGTATGAAGAACTGGGACAGGTATTCGGTAATGTCAAAATTCTAATACTCTCATTAGTACAAAATTGGGTAATTGGACCTGTGCTAATGTTTATTCTTGCACTTATATTTCTTCATAACTACCCTGATTATATGGCAGGATTAATTATGATAGGACTTGCAAGATGCATCGCAATGGTTATTGTCTGGAATGACCTTGCCAAAGGGAATGCCGAATATGCAGCCGGGCTTGTTGCTTTCAATTCAATTTTCCAGGTTTTTTTTTATTCTTTTTATGCATATATATTCCTGACTGTAATCCCCTCTGAGCTTGGTATAAAATCGTTTCATGTAGTTGTAACTATCGGGCAGATTGCCGGAAGCGTTTTCATCTATCTTGGAATCCCGTTTTTGGCAGGAATTATTACACGGTTCAGTCTTATAAAACTAAAAAGCAAAGAATGGTACGAAAAAAAGTTTATACCCAAAATCAGTCCTGTTACATTGATTGCATTGTTGTTCACAATTTTTGTAATGTTTTCGCTAAAAGGGAAATTGATTATTCAGATACCTTTGGATGTAGTAAGAATCGCAATCCCGCTTGTAATTTATTTTGTAATTATGTTCTTTGTTTCCTTCTGGATGGGAAAAAAGATTGGGGCGGATTATGGGAAAACAGCAACGCTTTCTTTTACCGCTGCCAGCAACAATTTTGAACTGGCTATTGCAGTTTCCATAGCAGTGTTCGGTATAAATTCAGGAGAAGCCTTTGCGGCGGTAATTGGACCTTTGGTAGAAGTACCTGTGCTAATAAGTTTGGTCAATGTTGCCCTATGGTTGCAAAAAGAATATTTCGGATATGATACCGCTAAAATTAATTTAAAAACTTTATAATAAACTTAAAGGAACCATAAAATGCAAAACAATAATGAACTAAAAAACATTGTAAAAGAAAAATACGGACAAATCGCCGTTATGAACAATAACAATTGCGGATGCGGCTGTTCAAAAACTGTGGAGTACAGTGTAATCCAGGACGACTATGATGGAATTAAAGGACATGTTGCAGACGCCGATCTTGGCTTAGGCTGCGGTGTACCCACCGAATATGCAGGCATAAAGGAAGGGGATACCGTAGTAGATTTTGGTTCGGGCGCAGGTAATGATGTGTTTATTGCAAGATCAATTACAGGTGAGACGGGAAAAGTTATCGGTATTGACTTTACACCTGCAATGATTCAAAAAGCTAATAAAAACAATGAAAAGCTCGGTTACAAGAACGTCGAATTTAAATTGGGAGAAATAGAAAATATTCCCCTTGAAAATTCCACCGTCGATGTTGTTATAAGCAATTGCGTGCTTAACCTGGTTCCGGATAAAGTAAAAGCATTCTCTGAAATTTATAGAATATTAAATACAGGCGGACATTTTTGTGTGTCGGATATAGTCCTTAAAGGTGGACTTCCTGCAGAATTAAAAAAGTCCGCGGAACTGTATGCAGGATGCGTTGCGGGCGCTATTCAGCAGGAAGAATATATTGCAATAATTAAGAAAACAGGCTTCAGTAATATTGGAATAAAGACGACTAAAAGAACCGAAATTCCCGAAGAAATTCTCAAAGAATATTTAAACCCCAGCCAGGTTAAAGAGTTCAAAGAAAAAGGCGCTGGTATTTTTAGCATAACCGTTAGCGCAGAAAAATAAATTCCGGGAATTAGCTTATTCCCGGAAAAGTTTTTGCTGTTAAACCAAAATTTTCCTTCAGGAAAATTTAGCCCTTCCTGCGGCCGGGTTTTAAATACAGGCCATTCTTACACTGCCTTAATAGGTGTCTTCCGGTTGAGAGAAAATTATTAGTGGATCAAAAAGCTCATACTTGCCAAAGACATTCCTTTCTGTTTCGCTGGTTAAACTATCCAATGTTAGCGTTCGATAATATATTCAGGATATTATAATTTTGTAATATTTGACAAAAGACATATTTAATATTAGTTTTACAATGATTTTATAATGAATTTTTACAAAACCACATATAGCCCTAAAACCGACATGGGTACTACAAAAGGTACAATGCCTACATCTATGTATGGAGGCTGAAGCAAGAGTATATAAATTTTGTAATTAAAGAAATTAAAAACCGGCTTCAGAAGATGGAGCCGGTTTTTTTATTATCAATCTGAAAAAATAACAGCTAAGGACCATAAAGATGAAAATTCTTAAATTCGGCGGTTCATCGATAGGCGATACCGGAAAAATAAAAAATGTAATTGAAATAGTTAAAAAATCTATCGGTGAAAATAAAAGAATTGCCGTTGTTTTCTCTGCTTTTGATAAAGTTACAGATAATTTATTAAAGATGGGCCAGCTTGCCGCAAGCTATAATACTGATTATATTGAGCTGGTTAAGAAGCTTGAAGACAGGCATATTTCAATGGCGCAGGAACTTCTTGCCGTGCAGACACAAAGCACTGCCATTGCTAATCTTAAATACACTTTGAATGAATTGGAAGATGTTCTTCACGGCGTTTACCTTATTGCTGAACTTTCTCCCAGGACTCTCGATTTTATATTAAGTTTCGGTGAAAGGCTTTCTGCGTACTTTATGGCCAATGCCCTGATGGACAGCAATGTTGACTGCGAATACCTTGACGCCAGAACTCTTGTTAAAACCGACGAGGGATTCGGCGCTGCAAAGGTTGATTTTGATTCCACTTACAAGAACATCAGGAGCTATTTTAATTCTCATAAAAAATTCCAGGTTATCACAGGCTTTATCGGCTCAACCGGTATCAATGAGACTACTACTTTAGGCAGGGGAGGTTCTGATTATTCTGCAGCAATCTTCGGCGCTGCTTTAAATGCAAAGGAAATAGAAATTTGGACGGATGTTGACGGTGTGCTTACTGCCGATCCGAAAAAAGTGAAGAAAGCTTTCCCCTTAAAAAACCTTACCTATGAAGAAGCTATGGAACTTTCGCATTTCGGGGCTAAAGTAATTCACCCACCGACTATGCACCCTGCAATGGAAAAGAAAATTCCGATCAGGATAAAGAATACCTTCAATCCTGATTTTGAGGGTACCCTAATTAATGATAAGTCGAGCTCAAACAACTTCTCAATTAAAGGAATTTCATCAATCGATGATATTGCATTATTAAGAGTCCAGGGCGGCGGAATGGTAGGTGTTGCCGGTATTGCCCAGCGAATATTTTCAGCTCTCGCAGGTAAAAAGATTAACATTATCCTTATTACACAGGCTTCATCCGAGCACTCACTTTGCTTTGCCGTATTACCGAAATATTCAACTGCCGCAAAAAAAGCTATCCAGCAGGAATTATATTATGAGATCAAGGAAAAATTAATCCTTGAACCGGTTGTTGAAACTAATCTTTCTATTATTGCCGTGGTTGGAGAAAATATGCGGAGAACCCCGGGAATATCGGGAAAAATATTCCAGGCGCTCGGAAAGAATGGAGTAAACATAGTAGCCATAGCCCAGGGTTCATCTGAATTAAATATTTCCACTGTAATTTCACGGAACTATGAAGCCAAAGCTCTAAACGCTCTTCATGATGCCTTCTTCTTATCAATTGTAAAGACTGTGAACTTGTTCGTGGTCGGTACGGGATTGGTTGGCGGGACCCTGCTGCGGCAGATGAATATTCAGACGGATTTTTTGGGAAGAGAATATCTTCTGAATGTTAAGATCATCGGTTTGGCAAACAGCCGGAAGATGCTGATTGATCCCAACAGCATTGACCCCGAAAACTGGAATGACAGGCTTAACCTTGAAGGAACCAAAACCAACCTTGATGTAATGATTGACTGGATGAAGAAATTAAACCTGCCCAATAGCATTTTTGTTGATTGTACTGCAAGCGATAAGGTATCCGGTAAATATAAAGAAATTTTAGACGCAAATATTTCAGTGGTAACGCCGAACAAACGTGCAAATGCGGGGAGTTTTGAATATTACCAGGCGCTTAAACAATCTGCATTAAAGCATAATGTAAAATTTTTATATGAAACTAATGTCGGCGCCGGTCTGCCTATAATAAATACATTAACCGATCTTGTTTCAAGCGGCGATAAAGTATTAAAAATTCAAGGCGTAATGTCCGGGACTTTAAGCTATATATTTAGTTCTTATAAAGATGGGAAATCTTTTAGTCAGATTGTTAAAGAAGCTAAGGAAAAAGGTTTTACCGAACCCGATCCGCGCGAGGATCTTAACGGTATGGACGTGGCTAGAAAGTTATTAATTCTTGCCCGTGAGACAGGGTTATCGCTGGAACTAAAAGATATTAAAGTTGAAAACCTTGTACCCGGGCCTGCAAGAAAATCAAATTCGATCGAAGAGTTTTTTAAAAAACTTGCGGAATATGATAAAAAATTTGAGGAGAAGAGAAAGCGCGCAGCAGATAAAGGCAATGTATTGCGTTATGTAGCAAATCTTGAAAACGGTAAAGGGGAAATATCCTTGCAGGAAGTAAACAGCGCTCATCCGTTTTATTCGCTATCGGGCAGCGATAACATTTTTGCAATATACACAACACATTACCGGGAACACCCTATTGTAATTAAAGGTCCCGGCGCAGGAGCTGATGTAACTGCCGCGGGAGTATTCGCAGATATTATCAGGATATCAAATTATTTAAGTTGAAAATATTATTTTATTCAATATTGATTAAATTTTAATTCCGAATTTGAAAATAAAATTTAAGTTAAATAACAAAGAGAGAATAAATGGCTAATAATGAAAAAATCCCCGTAGGGGTACTTGGCGCTACGGGAAGCGTCGGTCAGAAGTTTATTGAATTATTATCAAATCATCCTTGGTTCCGGGTAGCTGAAGTTGCTGCATCGGAAAGATCGGCAGGGAAAAAATATAAGGATGCCGCTAACTGGATAATATCCACTCCCCTTCCTAAAGATGTTGCTGAAATGATTGTAAAAGAATGTGAACCGGTTTTAAACAGTAAAATAGTTTTTTCAGGATTGGATTCAGGTATTGCAGGAGGTATCGAAGCAACTTTTGCAAAAAAAGGATACGCTGTAATTTCCAATTCAAAGAATCACAGGATGGATAAAGACGTACCCCTGCTTGTTCCCGAAATAAACGCAGATCATCTTGAATTGATTAAAATACAACAGTATAACGGAGGATGCATTGTAACTAATCCTAACTGTTCAACTATAGGCTTAGTTCTGGCGCTTAAGCCGTTATATGATAATTTCGGATTGGAAGCGGTAAATGTAGTCACTATGCAGGCGCTTTCAGGCGCCGGTTATCCCGGTGTTTCGGGCCTTGATATAATTGACAATGTTATTCCTTTTATTTCCGGTGAAGAACCTAAAATGGAAACCGAACCTTTAAAGATTTTCGGAAAACTCGGGAAAGACGGTATTATCGATGAAAATATAAAAATCAGTGCACAATGCAACCGGATTGCGGTAGTTGACGGGCACATGGAATGTGTACAGGTAAAATTGCAAAAGAAAACATCAAAAGAAGAAATAATAGAAGCTTGGAAAAATTTTTCTGCAGAACCGCAGAAATTAAATCTGCCTACAGCGCCTTTGAATCCGGTTTATTATTTTGAGGAAGAAAAATATCCACAGCCAAGGATTCACAGGAACCTTGATAAAGGTATGGCCGCTTTAGTAGGAAGACTTCGTGAAGACTCCTTATTCGATTACAAATTTGTTGTCCTTTCGCATAATACCAACCGCGGTGCAGCAGGCGGCGCTTTGCTTTGTGCGGAACTTATGAAAGCTAAAGGAATTATTTAATTATTTATAAAAGTGATTCAATTATAAATTGAATCTCTTTTTTTTATTTTTAATAAAAAAGTATGAAAAAAAATATAAAAGTATTTGCACCCGCCTCAGTAACCAATGTAAGCTGCGGCTTCGATATTATGGGCTTTGCTATCGATTGGCCCGGGGACGAGGTAGTCCTGAAAATTAAAGACCAACCCGGAATTTCCATTACCAAAATAACCGGCGATAAAGGAAAGCTTCCATTAGATCCGCTAAAAAATACTGCGGGGGTTTCCCTTATTGCCCTTGCCAGTCATTTAAAGTTTAAAAAAGGCATTGAGATGGAAATTCATAAGAAGATGGCTCTTGGAAGCGGGCTTGGTTCAAGCGCTGCCAGCGCTGTTGCAAGTGTATTTGCTTTGAATGAACTTCTCGGGAAGCCTTTATCAAGGAAGGAGTTGCTGCCCTTTGCCCTTGAAGGAGAAAAACTGACTTCCGGCGGCATTCCTCATGCGGATAATATTTCAGCCTGTTTGATGGGCGGATTTATCGTTGTAAGAAGCATAAACCCTATTGATGTTGTAGACATCAAAACGCCCGGGAAACTTTATTGTACAATTGTTCATCCAAAACTTGAAATAAGTACTGCCGATACAAGGAAGATTTTACGCAAGCAAATCCTTTTAGCCGATGCAGTAGAACAATGGGGTAATGTTGCCGGTCTTATATCCGGGTTAACAACCGGAGACTATGGTTTGATAAGCAGGTCGCTGCAGGACGTAATAGTTGAACCTGTAAGGTCTATACTTATACCGGGATTCAATAAGATAAAAGATTCCGCAATTGAAGCAGGCGCTTTAGGATGCAGTATTTCAGGATCGGGTCCCTCAATATTTGCATTAAGCAAATCCGAAGCAATAGCTGAGAAAGCTGGTAAAGCGATGATGAAAGCCCTTTCTTCAATTAAGGTTGATGGGGATTTGTACATATCAAAAATAAATAAGCAGGGGCCCAAAGTAATCGGGTAACAGCTAAATATATTTTTAAAAAATAACAGCTTTTATTTACGGGAAAAATGAAGTTTTACAGTATAAATAATAAGAATGACATCGTTTCATTTAAGGAAGCAGTTTTAAAAGGTATCGCTGATGACGGCGGATTATTTATGCCATCGGAAATTCCTAAATTAGAGAATAATTTTATTCAGGATATCTCAAAAATTCCTTTCAAAGAGATTTCTTTTACAGTCGCAAAAAATTTATTGAAAGATGATTTGCCGGATAATGTTTTGCTTAAGATTGTAGATTCGGCAATAAATTTTGATGCCCCGGTTGTCCCGCTTGATGATAATACCAATGTACTTGAATTATTCCACGGACCGACTTTAGCATTTAAAGATTTTGGCGCAAGATTCATGGCTGAGACTATGTCTTACCTGAATAAAGATTCCGATAAAGAGATTGTAATCCTCGTAGCCACATCGGGCGATACAGGGAGTGCCGTCGCAAACGGATTCTATAAAATTAACGGTATTAAAGTAGTTTTACTCTACCCCGGCGGTAAAGTAAGCCGGATACAGGAGCAGCAGCTTACTACACTTGGTGAAAATATTACTGCGCTTGAAGTCGACGGAACATTTGATGATTGCCAAAGCCTGGTGAAGCAGGCATTCATGGATAAGCAGCTTACCGGGAATATGACGCTTTCTTCGGCAAATTCAATAAACATTGCACGTCTTATTCCACAGTCATTTTATTACTTTAATGCTTTTGCGCAAGTCAGTGAGAAAAAACAGCCTGTTTTTATTTCAGTACCGAGCGGCAACTTCGGCAATCTTACGGCAGGATTATTTGCAAAAGAAATGGGTCTGCCGGTACATAAATTTATCGCGGCTGTAAATGCAAATGATGTATTTTCGAATTACATCAAAACTTCCGTATATACGTCAAAGCCTTCGGTAAAAACATTATCTAATGCAATGGACGTTGGCAATCCGGGTAACTTTGCACGCATTCTTGATTTGTACGGTCACAGCCACAATATTATTAAACAATTAATTTACGCCGCAAGTTTCTCTGATGAACAAACAAAAGCTGCAATGAAGGAAGTCTATTCAAGATATAATTATGTGATTGACCCTCACGGCGCAGTTGGTTATTTAGCGTTGCAAAGTTATATAAAAGAATGCCGTTTTAGTAATTATGCAGGTATAATTTTAGAGACTGCACATCCCTCAAAATTTGCTGATATTGTTGAGAATGTTATAAATAAGAAAATTGAAATACCTGAACGCTTAAAACTTTGTTTGAGCAAGGAGAAACATTCGGTAAAGATTTCTATAAATTATGACGACTTAAAAAACTTTTTACTTGAAACTAATTGATTATTTAAAATTAATCCGGGATAAAAATGGAAACAAAAAAACATGTAGCTATAATCGGCGGCGGGAATATTGGTCTTGCTATTGCAAACGGACTTGAAAATGCAAATTTGTATTCTCCTGAAAGCATATACATAACTAAAAGAAGAATTGAATCATTAAAAGATTACGAAAAAAGAGGATTCAAAATTACCGGGAATAATAAACAGGCAGTTAAAAACTCGGAGATCATTATAGTTGCCGTACAGCCAAAGCAGCTGGATGAACTTTTAAAAGAAATCAGTGAAGTTATTAATGTTGATAAGCACATTGTAATTTCCGTTGTTTCAGGCGCCGGCGTAAAAGCTATTAGAAAATCAATCGGCAAAGATGTACCCGTTGTACGTGCAATGCCGAATACTGCAATTGCAATTCAACAATCAATGACATGCCTTGCTTCCGATACAAAAACAAACGTTGCATTAAATATTGCAAAAAAAATATTTGATTCAGTAGGCAAAACTCTTATTATAGAGGAAGAACTTATGGTGCCTGCAACAGCGCTGTGTGCATGTGGAATTGCTTTCTTCCTGCGTGCGATCCGTGCGGCATCACAGGGCGGAATAGAAATCGGCTTTCATTCTGAAGACGCTTTACTTATGGCAGCTCAAACTGCTAAAGGAGCAGCCTCATTATTAGTCGATATGAAAAGCCATCCTGAAAGTGAAGTTGATAAAGTAACCACACCGAGGGGCTGTACAATTTCAGGACTTAATCAAATGGAACATAATGGGTTCAGTTCCGCCATGATAAAAGGTATTACTACTTCTGCTGAAATTGCAGCTAAACTTTATACAAACAATTGAATTGCAGGAATTTGATCCTGATAAAAATCGGGACAGGTTTACCAAATTCCTACAATTTCTTTTGGCTATTGCATATAGTGAAAATGTATGGAAATATTATCTCTGCTCACATTTATTATAATTTAAAAATATATTTTTAAACTGGTATTGACAAGAAGCAATACAAAACTTATATTTGTTGAAATTAAATATGAAAAAAGAAATCAAAAATATCACTTTAATTAAAAGCCCGATGGATATGTGCCTTTGCTGTATGATGATGTGTATGTCATCACGGAAGGACGCAGCCTAATAATTAAAAATTGAATTTGAGACTGAGCCCTTCCCGATACCTTATCGTGAAGGGCTTTTTTATTAGGATGAATTTATGATTTGACGAAAATAAAAAAATAATATAAAAAGCTCTTATCGAGAAAGGTTGAGGGATCAGGCCCTGTGAAACCTTAGCAACCGCCCCGATTTTATCGGGGGACATGGTGCTACTTCCTGCCCCCTGCCGGGTTAACCGGCAAATATGGGAAAGATGAGAGAAGAAGTTTTTAAAACCTCTTCGAATAATCTTTCCGAAGAGGTTTTTTTTAGCTAATAATGGATAAGAGCATGGGAAAGTTTTTTACATTTATTAAAACAATCAATAAAAAGAGAGAGGATAAAACCATGAGTACTAATGGGAAAGAAAGAAACTACAAATACGAAACCCTGCAATTGCACGCCGGACAAGTTCCTGACCCTGTAACGGGAGCACGTGCAGTTCCGATTTACCAGACTACATCGTACAATTTCAACGATGCACAGCATGCTGCAGATTTATTCGGATTGCAAAAATTCGGTAATATTTATACAAGAATTATGAACCCGACAACTGATGTTTTTGAAAAACGTATCGCTGCCCTGGAAGGCGGAGTTGCTGCGTTGGCAACTGCATCAGGCCAGGCTGCACAATTAATTGCTATTACAACAATTGCCCAGGCAGGTGAAAATATCGTTTCTACTTCTTTACTTTACGGCGGAACCTATAATCAATTCAAGGTCACATTTCCAAGACTGGGCATAAACGCAAAATTCGTTGATGGCGACTCTCCTGAAGATTTCGAAAAATTAATTGATAAAAAGACAAAAGCACTTTACATTGAATCAATCGGTAATCCAAAACTTAATGTACCGGATTTTGAAGAACTTGCTAAAATTGCTCATCGTCATGGAATACCATTAATCGTTGATAATACATTCGGAGCAGCAGGTTATCTTGTACGTCCGTTTGATCATGGTGCAGATATTATTGTAGCTTCGGCAACAAAGTGGATATGCGGACATGGGACATCCATTGGGGGAATAATTGTAGATTCCGGGAAATTTGACTGGGGTAACGGTAACTTTCCTGTCTTCACTGAACCATCACCGGGATATCATGGCTTAAAATTTAACGAAGTTTTCGGAAAGGGTTCTCAGTTCGGCAATATAGCCTTTATAATCCGCGCACGTGTTGAACAACTAAGAGACCTTGGCCCTGCATTAAGTCCGTTTAACGCTTTCTTATTACTTCAAGGTGTTGAGACATTGTCTTTAAGAATTGAAAGACATGCGCAAAACGGTTTAGCTTTAGCACGGTGGCTGGAGAAAAATCCCGATGTTGAATGGGTATGGTATCCGGGTCTTGAAAGTTCCCCATATCACAAAGCTGCAAAAAAATACTTAAGAAACGGCTTATTTGGTTCTGTACTTGCTTTTGGAATAAAAGGCGGTATAGAAGCCGGTAAAGCTTTCGTCAATAATGTTAAACTGTCCAGCTTATTGGCAAATGTCGGAGATGCAAAAACTCTGGTAATTCATCCGGCATCTACAACGCACCAACAGCTTTCAGATGAAGAACAAAAAGAATCAGGTGTATTACCTGAACAAGTAAGAGTATCTGTCGGGATCGAGCATATTGATGATATTATTCAGGACTTTGACGAAGCAATTAAAGCCGCTGTTCAAAGTGCGGTAAAAGCTTAAGATAAAAAAGTAAGTATTTTAATGGCAGAGTAAGGTTTTTTTTCTACTCTGCCGATATTTTAATAAATTTAATGTTTTTTTTAACGATATTTAATTGAAAAATAAAATGGAAACTGCCCTGAAAGAATTTATCGGTATAGCAGCAAAGACTAATTTTATAAAATTATACAACGGAGATAATCCTCTTGTCTTAGAATCTGGTGAAAGTCTAAATACGGTTACTGCCGCATACCAAACCTACGGCAGTTTAAACAATGAAGGAACCAACGCAATTTTAGTCTGCCATGCTTTAACAGGCAATGCTCATGCGGCAGGAATTATAACTGAAGAAGAAATTGAAAATACAACAAACGAGAAATTACTTTTCAATTACAATAAGATGAATCTTGGCAAACTGGGCTGGTGGGATTCTTTAATTGGCTCCGGTAAAGTTTTTGATACTGAGAAATATTTCGTAATATGTTCAAACTTTTTGACAAGCTGTTATGGTACAACAGGCCCTTCAAGTATTAATCCTCTTACCGGTAAAGAATATCGGCTCGACTTCCCTGTTGTTACGGTAAGGGATATGGTTAAAGTCCAATACCGCTTGCTTCAAGTTCTGGAAGTTAAAAAGTTAATAACTATAGCAGGTGGATCACTTGGCGGAATGCAGGTCCTTGAGTGGGCAATAATGTATCCTGAAATGACGAAATCTATTATTCCTATTGCAACTTCGGCAAAACATTCCCCATGGAGCATTGCCCTTAACGAAATCGCCCGCGATGCTATTATAAATGATTCGGAATGGCAAAATGGTCAATACCTCAATCAACCCCTCAAAGGCCTAAGTCTTGCAAGAAAAATTGCAATGATAAGTTACCGCAGCAATGTTTCATTTGAAAATAAATTCGGGCGGAATAGAATCGAAGGGATAAAAAATATCTTTAAAAAGAGGAACCGTTTCCAAGTTGAGAGTTATTTAGAATACCAGGGAGAAAAACTTGTAAACAGGTTCGATGCAAATACTTATCTATATATAACAAATGCGATGGATCTTCATGATGTGAGCTACAACCGAGGGCCATTTGAAGATGTTCTGAAAAGTATAAAGGCAAGATCTTTGAATATCGGCATATCGACAGACGTTCTTTACCCGGCAAGTGAACAGATTGAACTTGCATCATTAATATCTGATTCAAGATATTCGGAAATAAATTCACAGTACGGACATGATGCATTCTTAATAGAATTTGATCAATTAAATAAAATTATTTACAAATTCTTGAACGAATGAATTTACATTGAAGATAATTGAAATTTAATTGCAATATTAAAAAAAATCAAGATTATAAAACTTCATTATTGGACATCTCCATTCCAAATTAATTATTTAAGAAATAATACTCCTTAATTAAACATATCGAATTGCTACAAAAAGAACATAAGTGCCCGTTGTGAATAAAGTAATAGCAAGCAGTTGAATGTAGCAGATATTTATAAATCAAAAGAATTGGGATATGGCAGTTTACTTGCGGATCTACTTTCACTACGCCCAAGGTACGTTTAAATATTATGCACCTTGACATTCTGTAAAACAGAAACTTTCATTCCAACCAGAATTAGTTAATAAATCAATAATTATCTCTAATTTTACATATAAATAATTGCGGAATTTATTTATAAGTACGTTTGGATTTCTATCCTGCCGGAGGCAGACATATTAGTTTCCCAATAACGAGAGAATATTAATGGCAAAATTGCACTAAATTAGTATTATTATAAATTTAAATTATTATTTTAAACAATAATTGTATTTATATTCCATAGTATTGATAAAAATTAAAATGAATAGTCATTTTATACGTTCAAATTTACATTAAATCTTTAGTTTATTTATCTTTATAATAAAGTGTATGTGTAACTTTCATCTTGCCAATTTTGTTGCAAAAACTTAATGAATAAAAAATATAAATTCGATTTTAACTTTTTTAACTCATTTCGGGATATGTGTTTTTTAGTATCCGGTGATGGCAATATATTAGCTTTGAACAAAGTCGCTTGCGAAGCATTAAATGTTCCTGCCGGGAGTATATTTGGGTACAATTTCTTTGAGCTAATAGAACCTTCTTATATAAGCAAAACGAAAACTGCATTTTCCAATACACTAAAAAAAGATAAAATTGAAGAAAACCTCTCGAAATTAAATTTGAAGGGGAAAATTTTTGATATTACTTTGTCTTTTATTCCGTACCTTTTTGCTGAAACAAAATTATATTTTATTCTTGCCAGGGATATAACAAATGAAAAGTCAAGAGAAACTGATTTGATGAGGTTTTATTCTGTTGCTGAAAATACGGTAAACCCGCTGCAAATAGCCGATCCAAAGGGAAGGATGGTATACGTTAACCAGGCATTTGTAAATTCAAGCGGGTTCAGCAAAGAGGAATTAATCGGGAAAAATCCAAACGTTTTTAGCAGCGGTAAACACTCCAAAAAATTCTGGATGAAAATGTGGAATACTATTAATAGCGGTAAAGTCTGGGTAGGGGAAGTTGAAAACAAGAAAAAGAACGGCGATCCCTCTTATACTCAGTTACTAATATCACCTATTCTTGATCAAGAAGGGAAAATAAATGGATTTTTTGGCATTCATAGAGACTTAGCCGAAAAAAAAATGCTTGAAAAACAACTGATACACACACAAAAAATGGAAAGTATCGGCACACTTGCGGCGGGTGTTGCTCATGAAGTAGGAAACCCGCTTGCTTCAATTTCGGCTTTAGTTCAGGTAGTTCAAAGATCAACTTCTGATGAATTTGCCAAAGAAAAGCTTGAATTAATTAAGAAACAGGTAACAAGAATTTCAAAAATTATCCGGGATTTAGTGGACTTTTCTCGCCCTTCAAATTATGAATTACAATTGACTGATATTAATCAGAGCATTGTTGAAGCAATAGAAATTATAAAAGTTGGGGCAAGGGCTAAAGATATAATATTTAATGTTGAATTAAACAAAAAGATACCCTTGTTGCCTTTAATATCTGATCAGATACAGCAGATATTTGTAAATATTTTATTAAATGCCGTAGATGCAATAGCAGAATATAACGATTCTAAAATACAACATACAATTTCGGTAAAGTCTAATATAAACGAAGAAAATGTCATCATTAAATTTATAGATTCCGGCGGAGGTATTCCGGAGGAGAGTCTGAATAAGGTTTTTGAACCTTTTTTTACCACAAAAAAAGAGGGAAAAGGTACCGGACTCGGCTTGTGGGTCAGCTATGGTATCGTCAAGAGTTTTCAGGGAGATATCAAAGTTGAAAGCGAGCTAAAAAAAGGCACAACTTTCACAATCATTTTGCCTATACAACCTTAATTAAAGGGAAAAATTATGCCGGAAAGAATATTAGTAGTTGATGATGAAGATATAATTAGAGAATCTTTAGCATTTGTTTTAAAAAAAGAAGGCTATACAGTTCAGGAAGCTGAAAACGGATTGGTAGCTTATAATAGACTTATTGAGGAAAGTTTTGATTTGGTCATTACGGATCTTGAAATGCCTGAAATGAAAGGGATAGAACTTCTTGAAGAAATTAAAAAGCTTAATATTCAAACTTCTGTTGTTATAATTACTGCTTTCGGTTCATTAGATACCGCTATTTCAGCTCTCAGAAACGGCGCCAGCGATTATTTGCTTAAACCTGTCGAATTTGATGAATTAATAATCAAAATCAAAAGACTTTTCGATGTAAAAAATCTCCTAATGGAAAACCGGCTGCTAAGGAAAGAAGTACAAAGAGATTATGATTTTGAAAACATAATAGGTAAAAGCGTAGCAATTAGAAAAGTTTATGAAATGATTCAAACCGTTGCCGAAACAGATACTACTGTTTTAATAACCGGTAAAAGCGGAACCGGCAAAGAGCTTGTTGCCAGAGCTCTTCATTATAGCAGCAAAAGAAGAAACAAACCCCTGATTGCCGTTAATTGCGGTACCATTACGGAAAATTTAATTGAAAGCGAACTATTTGGACACAAAAAAGGTTCATTTACAGGTGCAATTTCTGATAAAGAAGGTTTAATTAAAGCAGCAGACGGCGGTACATTATTTCTTGACGAAATTAGTGAACTTCCTTTACAACTTCAGGTAAAGCTGCTGCGTGTTCTTCAGGAAAAGGAATATACTCCAGTCGGTTCTACAGCAACAATCCAAGTTAATGTCAGATTTATTGCCTCTACTAACAGGGATCTTAAGGAAGAAGTTGATGCCGGAAGATTCAGAGAAGATCTTTATTACAGGCTGAATATTGTTGAAATAAATCTCCCTTCTTTAAAAGAAAGAGAGGAAGATATTACTCTTCTTGCCGATCATTTCCTGAATAAATACAGGCGGGAAATGAATAAGAATATTAAGGGAATTGATCCCGAAGCAATGCGTGCAATAATTACTTACGAGTGGAAAGGAGAAATACGTGAACTGGAAAATACCCTTGAGCGCGCAGTTATTTTTTGCAAAGATGAATTTATTACACTAAAAGATTTACCCCAAGTATTTAATTCAAAAACGGGAACTACCGATTTTTCTAAAATGGGTTCTTTGGAAGAATCTGTCAGGGAATTTGAAAAAGATTATATATATAAAGCACTTGAAAATAATAATTTCGACAAAGAAAAAACTGCAGATCTGTTAAAAGTCGGTTTATCAACACTATATAGAAAATTAAAAGAACTTGATATAAAAGTTTAAATATCTATGGAATATTTTGTTAAAATAGGGGTGCGAATATTTTATTATTCAGGTCAAATTTTTCTCATTTGTTGTAACTACTATTGAATATTTTTCAATAGCGGGAACTTTCGGACAGAATGATATTTTAGAATTAAGCATTATTTTTGTTCCATATCTATAATTTGGTCAAAATGCAAACATCATTATTATAATATGAGCTACCATCAATTGGCACGTAAATCGCCTTTTGAAAAAAGTAGTTTTATACTCATTTCGTATTAAAGGTAATAATTTTTTAGCTTCTCTAATGAAAAAAATCATTGTATATAGCCCCGATTCGAACGTTTGCTTAAGCCTTTTTATGTATTTACAGAGTGATTATAATGTAACAACTACTACCGATGTTTCAATATTAAAAACAATAACTCAGCACATTAAATTCGATTTACTAATTATTGATACACAGCCGTCAAATTCACTCGAAGTATTCTGTAAAGAAATGAAGGAGCGGCATCCCGAGATACCCGTAATTCTTACTTATGTTTATCAGGATAATTATAAAGCTTTTGATTTGAATATAAGAAAATATATAAACTCGGTGTTTTATAAGCCTATTGATTTATTTGAAGTATCAAAGTATATGACATCCTTGCTGGTTTGAATCCTATAATTATTTGAAACTGTTTGGAAGGAGTTAAATATGACGAATTTCACCAATATCTTAGTTCCTACAGATTTTTCAGATAATTCTCTTCAGGCTTTAGAATTTGCACATAGCCTTGCAAAATATTCTAAAGCAGTTCTCCATGTTATACATATTGTTGAGCCTATTCTTAACACAGAAAAGTACGGTTCACGTGATAATAAAGAAGGATTTGAAAAGAC
>Ga0181520_10006005_pt1 | contig 18887 bp, 15 predicted proteins | sample PEATcosm2014_Bin_29_FD_132451 | JGI IMG/M metagenome (GOLD analysis project Ga0181520, IMG submission 132451) | Peatland microbial communities from MTU Mesocosm Facility, Houghton, MI, USA - PEATcosm2014_Bin02_30_metaG | ecosystem: Environmental > Terrestrial > Soil > Wetlands > Peat | place...
AGCCGCGCGGCCATCTCCGCAAAGGCCCATGCCAGCGCACCGCCCGCTGTTACAAGGATTGCACTCTCCATTAGCAGTTGCCGAAACAACTCGCCGCGCCCTGCGCCCAACGCCAGACGCAACGAAAACTCGCGCTGCCGCGTTGCATTCCGCGCCATCAGCAGCATCACCACATTGGCCATCGCAATCAGCAACACCAGTCCTACCATCGCCATTAAAATGCGCAGCGGGTTGCCGTACATCTGGTCATAGCCGGGAAAGCTCTTTGCATCGACGAAGCTCAGAACCGGGCGCTTCTCGCCCTCCATGGGTGAGCCACCGAGACCTACATATGCCGCTCTCTGAAAGACAGGCTGCAATTGTGCGATCGCCTGCGTTCGATTGACGCCAGGAGCCAACCGCGCGATCAGCCGCAAACACCACCAGGTGGAATCGTTGATGTAGATTTTGCCCTCGTCCGGAGGATTGCCCCACGCATTCAATTCCGGCCGGCTTTGCAAGGGAATCCAGAAATCGGTCGACCCACCGCCTTCGACACCTTCAAAGCCTTCCGCAGTGATTCCAACAATCGTCATGGGCACGCCGTTCACAAAGAGCGTCTGCCCCAGTACGTCCGGATTGCGCGCGAATCGCCGCGTCCAATAGTTGTAACTGATCACGGCAATCGGCGCGTGACTCGTCTCATCCTGCTCGCTGAATCCGCGGCCGAGCGGAAGCTTCACACCCAAGCCGGAAAAAAAGACCCCACTTACCATGTCGCCTTCCGCTTCTTCCGGCTGTGTTCCGTAACGGACTGCGACCTTGCCACCCGACAAGGGCACAAAGGCAATCAGGGGTGAGAGCCCGCCGGTTTGCTTTCGCAGGGCGTCGTAAACCGGATACGAAAATGTCTCATTGGTATCGATGGTGCCGGTTCCACGGGGCGGGTTCGACGTCCTCAAATACACGAGGCGATTCGGATCGGTCACAGGCAGTGACCTCAGCAGCACCGCGTTCATTACGCTGAAGACGGCAGTATTTGCACCAACCCCGAGGGCCAGTGTCAGGATTGCCGTCACGGCAAAACCCGAACTCTGCCGCAGCGACCGAAGGCCGAACCGCAGATCGCGAGCCAGCTTGTCCATGCCAATCCAACGGCCTCGAATATGGAAACGCTCCTGCGCGGCACGAACGTTGCCGAACTCACGACGCGCTTTCCATTGCGCCTCGTCTTGGCTCAGGCCATCGCTTTTGAGTTCGTCTGCTTCGAGCGCGAGATGCGCCTTGATCTCTTCGGCAAAGTCTTCTGCACTGCGCTTGCGCTTGAACATCTTCATGCCTCCTGACCTTGCGTGCCATCGCCGGAATCGAGAACCAGCCCCATCGCCCGCGTCAGACGGCGCCATTCGCTGGTTTTCTCCACCAGCTGCTCGCGACCCTTCGGCGTCAAGGAATAGAACCGCGCCTTGCGATTGTTCTCGCTCAAGCCCCATTTGGCGCGAATCCATCCCTTGTCTTCAAGCCGCTGAAGCGCAACATAGAGCGAGCCATGGTCGACAAGAAACACGTCTTCCGACTGGCGTTGAATCACGCGCGCCACGCCTTGTCCGTGGCACGGCCCCAAAATCAGCGTTTTCAGGATGAGCAGGTCGAGAGTGCCCTGTAAAAGGGCAATGCGGTCGTCATTGTTCTCTTGGGTAGCCATTCTACCCAAGTATTCGCCCCTTTGGGTCGAATGTCAACCCAAACCCCAAACCTGGTTCAAAATGGGGCAATCGGTCTGATGTCCAAACCGCTGAGCCACGCTTCCCTGTCCGATCTCCTCCTGAAAATCGCGCCGTCGACGCCTGGCGCAGGCCCTTTGTCGTAGAATGAGGCCGCTTCCGGAATACGCTTTCTCGCGACGGCAAATTTGCACCCGCACCAGGCTGCTCCGGAAAATTTGATTGCACCTTCAGGGATGGACCGAGATGAAGAATTCCTTCCGCACATTGATTGCCCTTCCCATTGCCCTGCCGGTTTTCATGGGGAGTTTGTTAGTCATGAGTAGCCTTGCGCAAGACGTCACCGAAATTGGGGGCCAGAAAATCGTCACCCTCACGCGCACCGCCGTCAGCACGACCAAGCCCGAGTTCACCAGCGTCACCCTCGCTCCCGGCCGCGGCATGGAGTTGATTCAGATCACCGCCAACTTCCCAGGCAAAGGCAGCGTCAACGTCCTCGCCTCGCCCGACCTTGCCGGCGCAAAACAGATGCTCGACGAAAAAGACGATGCCAACGGCGACCTGGGCTATCGCCTCGGCTCCGCCTTCCTGGTTCCCTATCCCAACCGCATTCGCGGCCCACTGTCGGCCGACGGCCAGACCCTCACCACTTCATGGGAAGGCCACAAGATCACGCTGCCTGCGAATAACATCGGCAAGAACCCGGACGCCGAGCGCCACGCCATGCACGGACTGATTCTGAAAGCTAAAACAGACGACGTGCATGTGAAAGATATTCCAGGCGGTCAGGAAGTCACAGGCGTCATTCACGCGGGAGACTTCGGCGGTCATTGGCTCTCGAAGACCGATCTCGACTTCACCATCGCGCTCACCGCTGAGGCCATCGACGCCAGCATCGTGGCTCACAACGTGGGCAGCGAAGCGGAACCCATCGCTATCGGCTGGCATCCCTATTTCGCGCTGCCTTCGGGCGACCGTACGCAAGTCCGCATCCATATTCCGGGTTCCAACCTCGCTGAAGTCGACGGTTACGACAATGTCTTTCCGACCGGCAAAATCAAACCTGTCGATGGAACGCAATATGATCTCCGCGCGCCGGATGGAGTTGCACTCGCGCACAACTTCTACGACGACAACTGGAGCAAGCTCGCGTGGGAGAACGGCGCCGTCACGGTAAAGGTCATCGATCCAGCGGCCCACTACGGCGTCGACATCGTCGGCCTCTCGCCGGAGATCAAGACCATCCAGATGTATGCGCCCCCGGCGATGCAGTTCGTTGCCATCGAAGACCAGTTCAACTTCGCCAATCCCTTCGGCAAGGAGTGGGGCAAGATGGACACCGGCATGGTGACGCTCAAGCCCGGCGCAAGCACCAAATGGCATGTGCGGCTGCACGTGTTTGTGCCGTAAACAATCCAGCATATTGCGCCTGCGTTCAGATTAAGACGCGGGCGCAAGCACTTCGACTGTAGGAAAATAGGTACGATATCTCGCCGGATCGCGCGTAAGGATCGCAAGCCGCTCGACTGCGGCATGCGCTCCGATGTAGAAGTCCGGAAGGGGCGTGGTGCGCGATCCACCGCGACGCCGGTACGCCAAGATGCACTTTCCGGCTAGAAAACCTGCCTCCCAAGGCAGAGCGGCTCGTGCATACACTGTGGGAGGCAAGGCCGCGTTCAGAGCTTCGATAGTTGCAAACCCGACCGAAATCTCGGCGTAGATGATGGGGTTGATGACCAGCTTGGTCCGGTCGGCACATTCCGCCAAAGCCCGTCGCGACCAGTCACCCCAGTTTGCATCTTTCGTGGCCAAGTCAAGCAGTACGTTGCTATCCACAAGAACACCGCTGCAATTGCGTAGCCGCACCGGCAGCAGCGGCAGCGCGGGCCTCATCGCTTCGCGCGGCGGCCAGTCGCACGCGTCACAGCTCCGCGCTTCGAAACTGCACGTGTTAGCGCCATGATCTCGTCCGTGGACATGCTCTTGTCAGCGGCGCCCCAAAGCGCCTTGATCGCATTCTGTCCTCGGGTGCCTGCGCCTGCGCTCCCCGGGGCTTTGCGGATGCACGCGTGATCACCGGCAATTTCGAACTCGACTTCGGTATACGGCAGAAGACCGAGCCGGCTCCGCACATCTTGGGGAATGGTGACCTGGCCTTTTTGCGTGATCCGCATTGGTATTACTCCTACTGGTAAGTGTATTACCAGTCGAATAGCAAAACAAGGCCACCCCGGCGTCGAAGCGCCCGGGTCGCCGCCGGCTATTCCTTGATCCCCGGCAAATCTCCGTCGTGACGATAGCCGGTGTGGCGACAGCTCATAATTCGTCCAGATGATGATTTGGCGCGCCCTGGCCTTTGAGCTGCTGCTAAAGCACGGATTCCATACTGCACTCGCGGTTTTTGCGCTTGTTCAATTGTGCCTTGCAATTCTGGCAGTACGGCTGATTCGAGGCGAGGATTCCTCAGCGGGAGATCGTTCGGGGATGGTTGGTACTGGAAGTTAATTGCACTCCCGGTTCGATTGTTGTCGGCAAATCCGATGGCACTTATTGACCCTAACCGGCCAATTCTCAATGAGCGAAATCGCCTGATTGCTTCAGTAATGTGCTAAATTGGGGGCCGGCAACATTTCGATACGAAGAGGAGTCATACGTGGAGATACCCCAGCGCATTGCTGTGATCTTGTGCCTGGGGATAGGCCTGGCGTCGTCGGGGCTCACTGTGGCGCAGTCCTCTCCGGGGTTGGGACAAGAGGCGAGTCATGCAGATCGCGAGCCGCCCGGACTGCATGACTTCGATTTTTTATTCGGACACTGGCAAGTCCATCATCGAAAGCTGAAGCATCGCCTCGTCAACAGTCACGAGTGGATCGAATTCGAAGGTACATTATTCTGCCAGCCGCTGATGGGTGGCTACGCTAATGTCGACGACACCGTGTTCGAAGTTCCGGGCGGCACTTACCGCGGCGTAGCTCCCCGATCGTTCGACGCCAAGACGGGGCAGTGGTCGATCTGGTGGATGGACAGCAGGACGCCACTTGGGCCGATGGATCCGCCGGTGAGAGGCAGCTTCCACAATGGCGTAGGAACGTTCTATGCGAATGACGATACCGAAGACGGGAAACCAGTCCGCACACGACTCATGTGGTCCGAGATCACACCCACCTCAGGTCACTGGGAGCAGGCAGAATCAACCGACGGTGGTAAAACGTGGGAAACGGATTGGATAATGGACCTCAAACGAGTGCAATAGTTGGTTGAATGGATATTTGCCTTCGAGACTCGGCGCATCGTTAGCCGCGGCAGCTTGACAATGTCGTTGACGACATCGTCAAGCTGCTCGAATACTCGAAAGGTTTTCCGCAGGAACACTTGATGTCGGCGGATCAACTGTTGCAAAATCGCGATAGCACATTCCGGGCAGGTCTCGGTCAATCTGGAAGTCACTCGCCGACCAATCTTGAACACTATCCCTTGAATCCGGGCAAATCCACGCGGCGCGCGATGTGGTCGTGAATCCAGTGCGGGTCCCACCACTCTTTGGGATCGATCTGCACGCCATCGAGCTGCATGGCGAAGTGGATGTGATCGCCGCCGGCCATTCCGGTCATTCCGCTCTTGCCCATCACCTGGCCGCGCTTGACCATGTCGCCGACGTGCACATCGATCTGGCTCATGTGGCCGTAGATGGTCTGCAGCCCGTAGCCGTGATCGACCACGACGCAGTTGCCGTAGATACCGAGGGGAGCGGCATACACGATCTCGCCGTCGTTCGAGGCTTCTACGCCCACGTGCTGGGTCACCGCGAGATCGTAACCAAGGTGCACCTGTTGATCGATCTTCTTGCCGTGATAAATGTAGTTACGCAGATCGGCAAACGTCGCCTCCGCCTGCGAGTGGGTTTGCCGTGCGAAGGGCTGCGACCAGAGAAACTTCTCAGCGGTCTTGAAACGGAGATCGGCGAGAGTCTTGTTATTCGCCCGCCTCATCTCGCTGTTGATCTTTACAAAACGTGGGACAGGATCGCCCGAACCGTTGGGATCGAGCTCGTTCACAACCTTTTGCATGAAGGCGTCGCTGACCTGCAGATCGTGCGTGGTGTAATGCGGCTGCTCTTTCTTCGGAAACTGAAACACCATCGGACTTGTCACGTCGTTTCCCGCACCAACGGATGCATAGACCACGGGTGCCGTGCCGGGAGGCATGTTCCACGCGAAGGCAAAGAGCGAAAAGCGGCCAGGCTTGCCGCCGGGCATGGGCCAGCTGCGATACGTCTGATCGCCAACGCGCACGCCTGCCGCAGTCCAGCCGCCGGAAATGTCAAAGGTGACCAGATCGGCCATACCGAGATACAAGTAGTGCTGGTCCGAGTCGACACTCAACGAAGGAGGCCGCGTCACCACGGTGACATCCCGCTCGACGCGTGCCTTGTTGCCAACGAGATCGTTCGATGTCGCCTCAACGATCAACTTGGCGGTGCCGTCTTTGAGCTGCGGCGTTGCTTTCACGCCGGCCGTGAATGTCCAGTTGCTTTCCGCTGCCTTGGAGGGCTGAGCCGTTTCACCCACCGCATAGCTGGCGCCGTTCTGCTCGACCGTGGCCGCGATCTTGCGCACGCCGCGCGGATCGTGAACCTGCACCGTCACAGGAGTTGCCTGACCAAGTGTGGTGATGGACGATGGCACATCAACGACGGGCGTTGCCGATCGCGCAAAGACTACTGCAATTGCGACGAGGATGACGAGCGCGGGAACCGCAAAGAAAATGACTTTTCGCACAGCTTCATTGTAGGCGCGCACACTGTGCGAAATTAGTTGCCAATCTGGTTCAGCCGCACGCTTCGTCCCGTCCGCGCCGACTCACGTGCCGCATCCAGAATCTGCATCACGGTCACATTCGTATCGAGCGCGCTCAAATCGCCTCTGTCTTGAATCTGCCCACGCAACACCGCCGCCAGATAACTCAACGAATTACTCTCGTCTTCGCGCAATGGCGGTGATGTGGTGAGTTGCTCCTCGTTGTCGTGCTCGTGACGCACGCGCATGTGATCTGCGGCAACCGTGATCGCGTAGCCCGTCGCGCCGTAGACCTCCATATCCTTGCGCGCGAACGGCCAGTTCCACGAGCCCTGAATCACCGCTTGCGCATACGGATACTGGAGCACGATCGTCGAGTCGTCATCGACCTTGGGATAAATCTGCGGCTTGTCGTGATTCACCACCGCGGTCACGGTCTCCGGCGTCTCGCCGTTCATGAGCCACGTCATCAGGTCCACGCCATAGCAGCCGAAGTCATACAACGCGCCGGCTCCATTCTGCTGGGGATCGGTCAGCCACTTCAGAAAGTCCGGCGACACGCCAATTTCTTTCGGTCCCTGGTGGCCGTCATGCACAACTACGCGCCGCACCTCGCCGATTTGGCGTTGCCTCACCTGGTCATACGCGGCCTTGTTGCTGGAATACCAGGTGGTTTCGTAGTTCACCAGCACGTGAATCTTTTTTTCGCGTGCAATTTTGCGAATCGCCAGCGCATCGGCAAGCGAGATCGTGAGCGGCTTCTCCACCATCACGGAGACGCCGTAGTACGCGCCGATTTCGACGACACGTCGATGATCGGCAATCGTTGTGTAGGCCAGCAGCGCCTGCGGCCTTCGCTGCTCAATCATCTTGGCCGGGTCTTTAAAAAAGAGATTGTCGGCCAGCCCGTACTTCTTTTGATATTTCGCTTGCAGCGCTGGATCAGGCTCGGCGATGCCCACCAATTCAACGTCATGGTGTTGCGGCAGCTGCGCCAAGAATCCCGCGACGTGATCGTGGACGAGGCCCACGATGGCGACACGTAGTCGCCCATCGGGCGAAGCATTCTGAGCGCTCATCGAGAGCGGCAGCAAAAGAAACAATCCAATCCACAGGCGGCGGCTCAATCGGAAAAACGACAAGTCAGGCATTTGCATTCGGTAGAGCTCCTTCGCTCCCTGCACTTCGTTGTACAGGATAGACGGAAGGCGCGGTTGCGTCCGCTCGCAACACAAAGTGCGCTCTGGAGAGACTCCCTTGGCCTTTTTGTTTTGCGCACGCGCAAGGCAAGAACCCGCCAACCACGGCGCCCAAAACAAGCGTTCGCCCGGAAGGCGGGTTCTTTCAAGTTGACTATTTCAGATCCGCATAGAGTTGGCTCACCCACAGCGAGCCCAGCCCGGTGGTGTAATCCCAGCCCGGAGTTGCCGAGTACAGACCATCCACGCCCAATTGGATGTCGTGGAATCCACCCTCCGGATAACTCCCGATGACTCCAGTCCCATCGTAGAGGCCATAGAGACGCAGCAGGGCAAAACCGAGCTTAGGCTTGCCCGAAATCATCCGCGCCCATACGCCCAACGACAGCGGCGAAGACAGGCTGGTCCCGCCGACGATCTCGACCGCGCCATTCACATACACGTTGGCTCCAGAGTATGGATCGGCGTCCATCGCGACGTCGGGAATTCCGCGCGAGTTGAGCTCAGTGGCGCTGGGTATGTTGGCCGTCACCTGCCAGTAGGGGGAAGATTCAAACTGGCTGATGCCGCCTCCGCCTGCGTACCAGGCAATTTCCTCGTCGTAGTTTCCATCCGAGTCGGCGAGCAACGTCGTGCCTCCAGCTGCCACCACATACTGCGATGCAGCGGGATAGTTGACCAGCGGCGCTCCGGCGGGCACTCCGTTCTCACCTACCTCAACCGGGCAAAACGGCCCGGTGTCTCCCGTGGATGCAAAGAAAGTCTGTCCTTGCGCAGCGGCTTCAAGGAAAGCGTTGTCGTCGGCCAGCATCGAGCCATCGAGATAAGGAAAGATCTCGCACTCGCCAAGCGACGCGCTCGCGGCTTTTGCCTTGTCGTCCGTCACCCAGCGGCTGAATTCGAGAGCCAAATCCGAATCGCTCAGGGATGTGGTCGCGTAGATATAAAGGTGCTTCAGGTTCCCGGCCATTCCCGAGGAATACTGCGTGTCCAGATCCCATTCGTCGGCGCCCGAGGTGTCCGGGCTGGCCAGTCCGACCTGAACAACCGTGACTGGCACCTGCGGCAATCCGAAAGCATTCTCAGCCGTTCGCAGATCCGTAATCACTCCGCTCACGTCGCCCTCAGCCATGATGGCAATGCTCGCATTACTAGCCACGGGTACACCAGTCGCACCATAAATCTGCCAGAACCCTTGCGGGTTGTAACTCACGTTGTACGCGGGGACTGAAACCTGCGAGCGCGCCACCAGCGTCGGCTTCATCTGGCCAATCGAATTCAGACCCAGCACAGCGCTCACAATGCTTCCCAACGATGTGGGAACTTCTGCCGACTGCGTGTTTCCGAATACCGCACCGCCGAACTGGTTGAACTGCTCGATGCTCGTGTTGAAAGCCGCGTCCGCCTGTTCGACGGTTCCCGTGGCTGAAACCAGAAGATTGTTAGGCTCGACAGCGATGCCTCCGAAGCCTGCACTCGCAAGATAGCTTGTCACCTGTTGCACCTGCGCCGCAGAGGGCGCATACGACGCGGCGAACTGGGCCGGAGTCATCGTCTGGCCGTAGCTGGGGCTCGATGGATCGTTGATGCTGGTGATGTAGTTGAGCAGCGCGGCCTGGTTCTGAATTTTCAATGCCACCCGGACCGTTATGGCTTGATCGCTTGGCGCCAGTCCCAAATCGGTCGCGGACAGTAGTTGGCTGACGGAAATGCCCTTGGTCGCAGTATCGACCCAGGTCGTTTGCTCGCTGGCAGTCGTTTGCGCAAGGCCAGCCTGCGAAAGCAGGGCGGCCGCAAAAAGATAACCCATTGTCAAACGGGAAATGGCTTTCATAGACGAAGTTCTCCTCAGCTGGAAATGGTTCAAGGCTGATTGGGAAGGACTTCAAACGAAGAGAGGGGAACGGCGGGGAACGGGACTATCTTGACTCGTGAACTTCTGGCACGACGAAAATTCGGATGTCTCTTCCAGCTTTCGGGTTGCCCTCAGGCTCTTCCGGAGTCGCAGCAATTCGCTTCGCGAACCTGCCAACGCACACCACACGTTGTAAACACGACCCCCGAAATCACCGTCTTTCTCTATATGCAACTTTCCGCCGGCGATCCTCCGCCCAAGACTCTTTATCGTTGTCCGTGCTGCGGATACCGAACGCTGGAAGAGCCCAGCGCCATGGCACTTTGCCCCGTCTGCTGGTGGGAAGACGACGGGCAGGAGGACTCCGATGCCTCAGAGATTCGCCTTACCGTCAACGGCCATCTGAGCCTTACCCAGGCACGCGCCTCCTATCTCCACTGCGGCGCCGCCGACCCCCGATTCCTTCCCTATGTCCGCAAGCCGATCGGGTCCGAACTTTAGTCCCTTGAAGGAGCGCCGCGGATTAAAGTTCAGACCATAGTTCAGGTCCTTAGGTCACTAAGCAGTAAACGTAACGTGACCTCCGCATGGACGGGACAGTCACCCAAACCCTTGCGGGTTTGACCCTGTCGGCAAACCCTCTTACCATGGATTGAAGAGATCCCCCGAGCCACACGTGGCAGTATCGCCCCGGAGCGGCGGCAGCAGTTTCTATGGCGCTTGTCGCGCCCGGAAGGCAAAACGTTGAGCTCTACTGACACACTCGAAAATTCCGCCTCACCTGAAGCAGCACCCACGCACGATCACGATCACGAAGAAGGCCACGAACACACCCACGGTCCAATCCTGAATCCTGATTGCACCCGCGAGCTGGTGCTCGACGTTCCTGCCGAAGATGTCACCAAAGCCTTCCGCACCGTGACGCGCAATTATCAAAAGTACGCGAAGATTCCCGGCTTTCGTCCGGGCAAGGTTCCCGAGTCCGTGGTTCGTCGCCGCTACTCCTCCGAGATCCGCAAGGAAGTCATCGATGGCCTGCTCCCCGAGCGCTTCAATCGAGGCGTGCGCGAGTTGGGTGTACAGCCGGTGGGCCAGCCGCAGGTCACCGAACTCACCGTGGAAGAAGGCCAGCCTCTCCACGTCAAGGCCGCCTTTGAGTACATTCCGGCCTTCTCCATCGAGGGCTACAAGGACGTGACAGTCGAAAAGCCCTCCGTTGAACTCACCGACGAAGAGTTTCAGCATGAGATAAGCCAACTCCGCGAATCGCGCGCCACCATCGAGCCGGTTGAAGAAGACCGCGAGCTGGTCGATGGCGACTGGGCGCAGATCTCCTACACCGGCCTGGTCGACGGAGAACCCGAAGCCGCTCCCGTCGCCGGGCAAGACACGCTTGTCGAGATTGGCGGCAAAGATACCGTCGCGGCCTTCAACGACGTACTGCGCGGCGCCAAACCCGGCCAGGAGCTGAAAGCCGAAGTCATCTATCCCGCCGATTATGCTGAGCCCAGCCTCGCCGGAAGAACCGTTTCGTACGAAGTTACAGTCAAAGCCATCAAGAAGCGCATTATTCCCGAACTGACCGACGATTTCGCCAAGGAACTGGGGCAATACGAGAGCCTGGCAGAGCTTGAAACGCGCGTGCGCGAGCACATGTCTAACCGCAAGCGCCGCAGCGTGGCCGCTCAAACCAAAGACAAGCTTTTTGCCGCGCTCACCGAGAAGTTTTCGTTCCCCGTCCCCGAATCGCTCGTGCAGGATCAGGTTGACGCCCGCCTGGATCGCGGATTGCGCGCCCTTGCCGCCCAGGGCATGGAAACCGAACAGATGCGCAAGCTCGACTTCAGCCGCCTGCGGGCTGCGCAAAGGGATGGCGCTGTTTCCGAGGTCAGAACCAATCTTCTTCTCGACAAAATCGCCGAGACAGAGAGCATCACCGTGAGCGATGAAGAGCTGGACCGCGAATTGCAACTGGCGGCCCTGCAATCGAATGAACCGGTTGAGGCGCTCCGCCAGCGTTTGACTCAAGATGGTGGGCTGGCTAGAATCCGGGAACAAATGAAACGCGAAAAAACCGCGAATGTACTGTACGAAAGGCTTCCTGCCTGAGGGCGAAAGCCGCATTTAACGCTGCACGCTTTGGTGCCACCAAATCCGAACCGCGCAGCCTTCAAAAGGGAGGGGGGAAACAGACCCCCGACGGAAGAGTGAGAAAAGCACCCGAATGGCATTAGTTCCCATGGTGGTTGAGCAGACGAGTCGGGGCGAGCGCGCCTACGACATCTATTCGCGTCTGCTTCGCGATAACATTATCTTTCTTGGCACGCCCATCGACGACCAGATCGCCAATCTCATCGTTGCCCAAATGCTGTTCCTCTCCGGCGAAGATCCGGAAAAGGACGTTCAGCTCTATATCAACTCCCCAGGCGGTTCCATCACGGCAGGCCTGGCCATCTACGACACCATGCAGTTCATCAGGAACAATGTGGTTACCTACTGCATCGGCCAAGCCGCCAGCATGGGTGCATTCCTTTTGCTTGCCGGGACCAAGGGTAAGCGCTTTGCCCTGCCCAACTCACGCATTCTGATTCACCAGCCTTCGATGGGCGGCCTGAGCGGACAGGCTACCGATATCGACATTCATGCGCGCGAGATTCTTCGCATCCGCGAGATTACCAACACGCTGATGGCCACCCACACCGGCCAACCTCTCGACCGCATCGAGCACGACGTCGAGCGGGACTTCATCATGAATGCGCAACAGGCGAAAGAATACGGCATTATCGACGAAATCATTGACCGGCCCCGCACCTAGGGAGCCAATTCGAGCATTGAGGCAGGAGCGATTGGAACATGGGATTCATTGAAGAAGGACGCCAATTGTTTCAGGATTTCGTTGCTCCGGAAATTCGTGCAATCGATGCGCGCCTCAGCGCGGTTGAAAAGCATCTCGAATCGCTGGAGAGCAAGGTTGACCGCGTCCAAACGGTGCTCGAAAGCAAGATTGATCGGAATCACACTCAAGTGATGGACGCGCTGCATAGGATGGAGAACTACACGCTGGTTATGGAGCGCCTGGCGCGAGTGGAAGCCAAGCTTCAAAACGTGGCCTGAACCGACTGGTAACTAAGGACCGGCCCCGCACCTAGAGGCCCATAGTCACGGAAGTCAAATCGCGGTATCTTAACAGGGGGTAGTCCAAATGAAAACGCGTACGGGACCTGAAGAAGCGCTACGCTGCTCGTTCTGCCACAAGTCGCAGGACGCCGTGGCCAAATTGATCTCGTCGCCCAGCGACTATCCTCGCGCGTACATCTGCGATGAATGCGTTGCGGTCTGCAATTCCATCTTGGAAGATGATCGCGGTGAGGCACATCCCGCCACAACCGCCGGACACCTCCCCAAACCGCAAGAGGTCAAAAGCTTTCTCGACGACTTCGTCATCGGCCAGGACCAGACGAAAAAGAAGCTCGCCGTTGCTGTTTATAACCACTACAAGCGCATCCAGATGAACCGCATGCGCAATAACGAAGTCGAACTCGCCAAGTCCAACATCCTCCTCATCGGTCCCACCGGTTCCGGCAAAACGCTCCTCGCGCACACGCTTGCCAAGATGCTCGATGTTCCCTTCGCTATTGTCGACGCCACCACACTCACCGAAGCCGGCTACGTCGGCGAGGATGTCGAGAACATCATCCTCAAGCTGCTGCAAGCCGCCGACGGCGACGTCACCCGCGCCCAGCAAGGCATCATCTATATTGATGAAATCGATAAGATCGGCCGCAAAGACGAGAACCCCTCCATCACCCGCGACGTTTCCGGCGAGGGTGTGCAGCAAGCGCTGCTCAAGATCCTTGAAGGTACAGTAGCCAATGTGCCGCCGCAGGGTGGCCGCAAGCATCCGCACCAGGAATTCACCGCCGTCGACACCACCAACATCCTTTTCATCTGCGGCGGGGCCTTCGTAGGCCTCGAGCGCGTGGTCGGCCGTCGCATTGGCAAGAAGGCTCTCGGTTTCAAAGCCGTCGATGCCGAAGCAGATGCCGCAACGGTCCGTTCGCACCGCGACACTGAGTTGCTCCGCAGGACTGAGCCCCAGGACCTCATCAAGTACGGCCTCATCCCCGAGTTCGTAGGACGTCTGCCTGTCATGGGAATTCTGGACGAACTCGACGAGCCAGCCCTGATCGAGATTCTTACCAAGCCACGCAACGCCATCCTCAAGCAGTACCAGCGCCTGCTCGAGTACGAGAACGTCCGCCTGCACTTCACCACGGACGCTACCGCCGCTGTTGCCCGCGAAGCACTCGCCCGCAAGGTGGGCGCGCGCGGCCTCCGCATGATCCTTGAGGAGCTGATGCTCGACCTGATGTATCATCTGCCGTCCAACAAGCGCGTGCGCGACCTCGAAATTACGCGCGAGATGGTCGAGCGCCGCGATCTCTCCCTTTGCCTGCTTGAAAAAGCTGGATAAGAACCAAGTAGAAAATCGGACACAAATTGCCCCTCATGCCACTGGCTGAGGGGCAATTTGCATGCGCATACGATCAGGTCAAATCGCAGCCTATCGAAAGACGCAGGGCAGCGCAGATTTCGCTCATTCGCCCGGAACTGAGATGGGCCTGGCGTTTCCCCAGTCGCCCTTGGGAGACGGTAACCGCATTGTGCAGGTTCACAGCGCATGGCGCCTTCATGCCGTCTTCTGGAGTTAAGACAACCTCCGACGGCACGCCCCGAATGGTGAAAGTGATTGGCGCCACCGTAACGGTGGACAGATATTTGATCGCGCTGTCCCGGGTGAGCACGACCACTGGCCTTTTCTTGTCCGGTCGCGCAAATTCATAGAGGCGAACATCCCCTCGGGCTATTCCGGCGGCCACGCAGCCTCCGCTTCCCAAGTAGCCCCTTCGTCTTGAGCTCCAGGTTTCCGTGAATATCCCGCATGATCGCGCTCTTCCTGAGCCTTCAAATCCAACCTGAGCAGATATTCACGCAACGCCTCGCGAACGAACGCGGAGCGGTTTCGCTTCAACCGGCGCGCAGCCTGATCGGTCGCGCGCAGCAGTTTTTTCTCGAGGACAATCTGGACCGTCTCTATATGTGGAGTTTACTCCACAATCTATTCCACATCCACTTGGATGGAACCCAAGCGGGGCGGCCGGGGAAACGTACAAGGGTTCACATTCGAATCGCTGCGAGAACAGCGAGGAAGTCTTTCTATTTTCTATTCCCTGTTTCCTATCTAGCGCCTATCGATCGATATCACTGACTTGCTGGGCCCATTCCATCGCTTTCCATTGGGATTCCGAGATGAATGGTTCGGAGAGATGAATTTCCTCGCAGATGCTGCTGACATTCTCCCATTCTCCGGCTTCCACCGAAAGCATCAGGTTATACAGCGGCGACAAGCTGCTTTCTTTCTGCATCAGCGCCGATTTGATGTCCTGGTGGACGGACAAGGCGTCGACAACGGATGCCATCGGTATCTCAAGAATCGCGTCCATGAGCGAAAGAAGCCCCAGCAGGAAAAGGTCGATATCGCCGTCAACAAGGTTCGGCCCCACTAACTCACAGAAGTGGGCGCGCGTCAGCGCAGTTAACATCAGGTCCGAGGCCCGGCCGTGAGCCATTTCCAGAGTTACCGCAAGCCGGCACCAGCGCCGGACTTCATTCTCCCCAAGAATGAGCAACGCCTGCCGAATCGAGCAGATTTCGGCGCGAAATCCAAACATCGGAGAGTTCAAGTAACGCAGCAAGCGAAAACAGAGCGTCGCGTCTTTCTTGATGAGATCTTCCACCTGCTTTAAGTCCAGGTCTGGTTTGAAAACGGCATTCAAAATCGAGAGGTGAATGGCTCGATTCGCAGAACCCGTCCAGGTTCGCACCATTTGAGGTCTGCGGAAGAAATAGCCCTGCACCAATTGAAAGCCCGCCTTTTTGGCGAACTGAAAGTCTTGCCGCGTCTCCACCTTCATGGCAATCATCCGGCAGACGCCACGATGGCCGGCGACAATGATGCCGGCATCCGTCAAGGAAGTCTGCCTCAAATCCACTTTGATGAAATCCGCAAAATAGGCCAAAGGCTCCCGTGAATCGCCGACAACGTAATCATCGAGCGCGATTTTCACGCCGGCCCTCTTCAACTGACTGCAGGCCTGCATCACTTCCTCGTCCGGTGGAACCGTACTCAGAATCTCCAGGACAACGTTCTCAGGCGGAAGGAGGGTGATGAACTCGCTCAGCAGAATTTCGCGAGTGCAGTTGATGAAGGCCAGTGTGTTGTCGCACAAAACACCGAGGCCGAGCAGGCTCGACATATCGATTACCGAGCGGGTGGCGTCGCTTGGGTCGGCGCTGGTGAAGTGATTCTCGGCGCCGGAACGGAAAAGAAGCTCGTAGCCGAATACTCGCTCATCCGGCGTCAGAATCGGTTGCCTGGCAACGTATCGTGCAAGTTGCGGCGATTCCGTGGATGAAAGACCAGGGGTGCGCTCGTCGGTATATGGCATTCCTATATATCGGCCAAAACCGGCGAAACGATCAGTGGAAATCCTGCGGGACGGTCAGGTGCCTGTTTCTGCGGCACTTCCAGACAAACCAATTGAACACCGACCGCTTTCAGACTCGAATCGGCCCCCACCACAGACCGTCCAACCATACGCCCTTAGCGCCACACGTCTCCACTCCCCAATGCTCACAGTCGATTATTGACAAACAAATAAACCCTTATCCTTCTCGAACTTCCGGTGCAAAAGGAGCTCTCCGGCTCGACTCAAATCATCGAATTTTCATTCGACTTTTGCGTCGGATCTTCGTACCATCCACCATTCCGTTTCTCGACCGATCCCCAAGCCGGAAAAGGAGTCCCCGTGGCCACACGCAAATCTAACTCCCCAGCCAAAAAGCGAGCCCGCAAACACGTAGGGAGCGCTCAGCCTGCCCCCGCAGCCGAAGTTCCAGTCTCTTCCGAATCTTTCGCAGCCACTGGGCCGCGCCCTACGACAAACCCAGTCTTCGCCGAACCGGGGTACATGCAGGACCCGACCCAGTTCAAAACGCCGCACGCTTCCGATTCGAATGCTTACAAGGAACTGGATCAGCTGACGAAGTTACATCAGTTCAATCCGCTTCCCTTCCGGGTCGTCCGGGGTACGGCAGAACCCGTGCTGACACTAGCTGCAGCCTATGGCTCTACGGGCGGCAAAGTCGAACAGACAATCCAGCAAGCGGGTCAAATCGTCTTTCACGCGGCGGGCGATACAGGAGCGACCACAGCCAAGCCTGCCTTGCAGGATGAGTACAACGTTGTCGACAAGATGATTGCAGATTTCGACGAGAAGGATGACACCGCGGTGCCGCGGTTTTATTTTCACCTCGGCGACGTCGTCTACAGCTTCGGCGAGCACACGTACTACTACGACCAGTTCTACGATGCGTTCCGCAATTACCCAGCGCCGATCTTCGCCATTCCCGGCAACCACGATGGCCTCGTGGCTCCCGTCCCTCCAGCGGCCGGACAAACGGGAAACGCCACGCCCGGCGATCCGAGTCTTTCCCTTTCAGGCTTCTACGCCAACTTCTGCACCCCCCAATTCCAGCACAGCACCGACGCGGCCGGCATTGCGCGCACCACAATGATTCAGCCCGGCGTGTACTTCACGCTCGAAGCGCCTTTGGTGCGCATCCTGGGCATCTACTCCAATATGCTCGAGAACCCTGGAGTCATCTCCTCGACTCAGGATCCGACCAAGAATGGCAAGGCCAAGTTTGCGAATATTCCCGATGTCCAGCTCGACTATCTAACCGCGGCCTTGACTCGCGTTAAACAGGAAAAATTCAAAGGTGCAGTGATCCTGGCCGTCCATCACCCGCCCTACACCTTTGGCAAGCACGTTACTTCGCTGGTCATGCTCAAGGAGATCGACGCAATTTGCGACAAGGTCGGGGTGTGGCCGCATGCTGTCTTTTCCGGTCACGCACATAACTACCAGCGCTTCACACGCACCTTGGGGAAGCGGCAAATTCCCTACGTGGTCTGCGGCAACGGAGGTCATCCTCCATTGCAGAAGATCAGTCTCGATACGACTCTGCGCACCCCGATCGCCATGCCCGGATTTGAGCAACCAGAGCGCGGAGACTCGGTCACGCTCGACAACTACGACTTCAAATCCTTCGGCTACCTCCGCGTCATTGTCGATTCCACACAACTACGCGTCGAGTTTCATCCCGAGGGCGACGGCGTCACGACAAAGACACCTGACGATTTTGTCACGGTTTTGCTCGCGGATGGGACCCTGGTGCATTACACACCGCCCTCGGTGCCCATCCAGAATCAGTGACCGAGAGCCAAGACGATGGGATGCTGTTCGCGGCCAATGCGAGCGAAAGGCTTCGATCGGATCAAACCGTTCGTCAGCCATTGCATTGCATAAAACTCGATCTTTGGCCCGTTTGCCCTGTGTCTGTGGATCGTTCGGGCGCAACCTCCCATGATTGCCGAGTTTCCAGTAATCGCCCGTAACATCGTTGGCCGGCTCGTTCCGCTGTACAATCCCAACATGAGTCGTGGAACCTTCTCTGCAGCCAATGCCGGCCCAGCGCGTCCAATGTTCAGCGTTTCCACAAAGGTATGCCTATGACCACGTCCCGCGATAAGACCGAGCCCCTCAAGCTCCCCATGATGCCCATTCGGGACATGGTGATCTTCCCCTACATGATGACGCCCTTCGTGGTCGGCCGGCTTTCGAGCGTGCGCGCCCTTGAGGAGGCTCTCAACGGCGACCGCAAGATCTTCCTCGCCACCCAGCATGACGCGTCGATCGACGAACCCAAAGCCAAGGAAATCTATCAGGTAGGCGCGATCTGCAATATCGTCCAGAGCGTCAAAATGCCCGATGGCAATATCAAAGTCCTTGTCGAGGGCGTGGAGCGCGCCAAGTCTCTCGAAATCAATGACCGCGACGGCTTCTTCGTCGCCACAGTGCGTACCGGCAAAACAGAATTCGAAATGTCTGCAGCCGTCGAGCAGCTCATGCAGCGCGTCACGTCGCTCTTCGAGCAGTACGTCAAGCTCCAGCAGTCATTGAACTACGAGACCATCATCGCCTCAGTCCGCATGGACGAGCCCGCCAAGCTCTCAGACACCATCGCCGCCAACCTGCAAATCGGCATCGAGGAAAAGCAGGAACTGCTTGGTATCTTCGACCCCGCGGCTCGCCTGGCGCGCATCGCCGACGTGCTCGACATCGAAATTGAAAAACTCGACCTGGACCGCAATATCCAGTCGCGCGTCAAGCGCCAAATGGAGCGCGCCCAGAAAGAGTACTACCTCAAC
>Ga0181520_10006007_pt1 | contig 18884 bp, 15 predicted proteins | sample PEATcosm2014_Bin_29_FD_132451 | JGI IMG/M metagenome (GOLD analysis project Ga0181520, IMG submission 132451) | Peatland microbial communities from MTU Mesocosm Facility, Houghton, MI, USA - PEATcosm2014_Bin02_30_metaG | ecosystem: Environmental > Terrestrial > Soil > Wetlands > Peat | place...
CGCCCGTCCTGCGGACGGGGAGGCTTTCATGCGGCGGGAATCCCGGACGCTGAAGCATCCGGCTGAGGGTCCCCGCCTGCGGCGGGGCCGGGCGTCCTGCGGACGCGACGGCACGGATAACGATCACGTGCCGAGGTACTCTGTTCAGCCACTGTCAAGCACACACATTGAGGAAGAGCCGGTAGGAAGACGGCAGGACCGCGACGAAGTTAGAAAACAGAAGAGGGACGCCCGGGTGGGAGCGTCCCTCTTGTTGCAGTGTCGGTCATCGCACACTATGTCACTCGTCTTCGCCCTCGTCATCCTCGTCGTCCTCGTCGTAATCCTCATCTTCGTCATCCCAGTCCACGTACTGCGGCGGACTGTCCCCAGTGCGGTCGGTGACCCTTGGGTACTTGACGCCCGGTTCGGCCTCGCCGATGGCGAGCACGTCGATCTTATGATACCAGTCGTCGCCGAAGTCGAACCAGTATCCGAAGGACTGCCCGGCCTCGAGGCCCAGCTTCTCGATCCGGGTGCTCTCGACAATGCCTGCAGGCTTTGCGTCGGGGTCGAAGGGGTCCTGCGCGATGGCAGCCCCCGTGTAGCGATCGCCCTCGGGATCGTGCGGTCCCTTGCCGAACTGGAATTCATACATGTGTTCATCGAAGCGATCGAAGGCCTGAAAGATCGCCTCGTGAAGCCTCTCCAGCGTCTGATCGCCACGTATCTCGATCGTGCGGCTGATGGTGTCGTTCGCCTCGATGAACTCCTCGGTCATCGGGCCTCCAGTGATGAAGACTTGTAGCGTGTAAACACTTTTGGGCATCGCCGTCACTCCTTCGGTAGCAAGATGGCCGCATGACCGGCGGGGTCGCACGATCGGAGGCATCATTCGTCTCTGGGCAGCGCGATACCTCCAGGGCGGCGGGCAAACTGGTAGGTAATCGCGCGCGAAGGGATTGCGTCGTGCCCGAATAGGCTGACAAGACGGCGGCAGTCGGCGTATAATGCGCGAGTCGTTGGAGGAGAGGCTGGAGAGAACGCGAAAACCCCACATCACGGGGCTTGATGGAACTGGTGCCGGAGGTGGGAGTCGAACCCACACGGGGGGTGAACCCCGCCGGATTTTGAGTCCGGTGCGTCTGCCATTCCGCCACTCCGGCAACCAAGAGTCAGTATAAGTTTGGCATTCGCCTTTGTCAACGGGAAGGAAGCCCCCATGCCTGAGCAGACACCGCCGCCGCAGGAGCCCTCGGGTCTGGACGCTTTGTACTCCGGCGCCCAGCAGCCCGCGCCGGCCGAAACCACGCCCGCCGGGCAGGCCCCGGCAGTTCCCGATCCGACACAGACGCCAGGTGGCGTCTCGCCCGCTGCCACGGCCCAGACGTTTGCGGGGACGCCGCCTCCGGCCCCCCCGCCGCCTCCGGCCTATGGATATTACACTCCGCCGCCCGTCCGGCCCCGCAGTCGCGGCTGCCTCATCGCCGTGGTGATCGCGGTCGTCTTCATCGTGGCCGTCGTCGCCATCCCGGTGCTGGTTGCCCTCGCCAGGGGCGGTGGTTTTTCGCCCGGCGATAAGGTCGGCGTCGTAAGCCTCACGGGGGTGATCCACAGCGGAGCCACCCGATCGCTGTTCGGAGCCCTCAGCGGGGCCGATGTGGTGATCGGCCAGTTGCGCCAGGCCGAGGAGGACGCGTCCGTCAAGGCCGTGGTGCTGAAAATCGACAGCCCTGGAGGGAGCGCTGCGGCATCCGCCTCCATCTACCGCGCGGTACAGCGGCTTCAGGCGAAGAAGCCGGTCGTCGTCTCGATGGGCGATGTCGCCGCCTCGGGCGGGTATTACTCCGCCAGCGCCGCCGGCACGATCATGGCGAACCCGGCGACCGAGACCGGCTCCATCGGGGTCATCATGCACGGGATGAACTACTCGGGCCTGATGAACCGCTACGGCGTGACCGACCAGACCATCGCCACCGGGCCATACAAGGACACCGGCAGCCCTGAGCGGCCGATGCGCCCCGATGAACGGATCTACATCAAGACGATGCTGCTCGATATCTACGACCAGTTCGTCACCGATGTAGCCGCTGGACGGCGCATGGACGTGGCTGCGGTGCGCAAGCTCGCCGACGGACGCGTCTACACCGGGCGACAGGCGAAGAAGCTCCACCTGGTGGACGAGTTGGGCGACTACCGCGATGCCCTGGAATTGGCCTGGAAGAAGGCGGGGCTGACCGGCGAGCCGCGGACGAAGACGTTCGGACACACTTCATTGCTTGACACGATGCTGGAGGATTCCGTTCGCATCCTCCCGCGTTCCGCCAGCCCGCAACAGATGCTCGTCGAGCAGGCCCTCCAGCAGCAGTCCGCGTCCGGCGTGGACCTGCTGATGATGCCCGGTTACTACGAAACGCAGGCTCGGTAGGCGAACATGGCGCGCAAGCTGGTCCTCATCGACGGTCACTCGCTGGTCTACAGGGCATATCACGCCCTGCCACCTCTGTCCACGTCCAGCGGCCAGCCCACCAATGCGGTCTTCGGCCTGGCGCAGATGCTCATGGGCCTCCTCGATCAGGAGAAGCCCGACGCGGTGCTGGTGGCCTTCGACACGGCCGCTCTCACGCGGCGGCATGAGGAGCACGACCAGTACAAAGCAAACCGCCCCCCGATGCCGGACGATCTTGTCTCCCAGGAGGGCCTCATCCGCGAGTTGGTCGAGGCGATGGGGCTGGCGCAGGCCGAGACTCCCGGCTTCGAGGCGGATGACATCATCGGCACTCTTGCCCATCGCGCCCGGGCCGAAGGCTATGAGGTCCTGGCCGTCACCGGCGACCGTGACCTGTTGCAGGTGGTGCAGCCGGGGGTGAGTGTCCTCGCGACGCTGAAGGGCATCAAGGAGACTAAGACCTACGACGAGGCTGCGGTCCGCGAGGAGTACGGGGTCGAACCCTCGCAGTTCGCAGATATGAAAGGCCTCGCGGGCGACACGTCCGATAACATTCCCGGCGTGCCCGGCGTTGGCGCGAAGACCGCGCAAAAGCTGGTTCAGGAATTCGGCAGCATTGAGGCCCTGTACGAACGCCTGGACGAGGTGAAGGGCAAGCTGGCGCAGACCTTGCGGGACAACGAGCAACAGGCGCGGATGAGCAAGAGCCTCGCCGTGATCGACCTCGATGCGCCGGTCGAGCTGAGTCTCGAACAGTTGCACTGGGGTGGTATGAGGGCCGAGGCCTTGCGCCGCCTGCTCGGGCGACTGGAATTCACCAGCCTCCTGGAGCGCATCCCGGGCGCTGCCGAGACGCACTCGGCCGAGATCGCGATCGTGCAAGGCGAGTCCGAGATCGCTGAGGCGTGCCGGAGACTTCGCGAGGCCGCTGACGAAGGTCTTTGGGTCGTGCTGGTGAAGCTGGGCGAGCGTCCGGTGGGGTTAGGGGCGGGCGTCCATGGGGCCCTGTACTCTGAGATGGCGGGAACGGCAACCTCACCCCCGGCCCCTCTCCACTCGTGGAGAGGGGAGAACGACAGCGGTGTCGCGCCACGCCCCCCCTCTCCATTGGATGGAGAGGGGGCAGGGGGTGAAGTATGCTCTCAAGGCGGTGACGTGAGTTATTTCATCGAGATCGCCGAGGACCAGCCTGCCGACGGAGGCCTCTTCGCGGCGGTGAGCGAGCGGCGGGTGCCGCAGCCGGTGGCCGAACTGCTCGCGGATGCTTCCGTGCCCAAGTGCGGCATCGGTCTTAAAGACATCGCGGCATCTCTGCGCGCGCTGGATGTGGAGTTGGAAGGCTTCGGCTTCGATGCGGGGATCGCGTCGTATCTGCTGGCCCCGCACCGCAACGACCACAGCCTCGGGTTCCTGGCGGCGCAGTATCTCGGGCGCAGCATCCCCGCGCCGGATGTGCACGGACCGGACGACACTCCGGGGCCGGCGCACTTCGCGGCGGTCAGTCTGGACGTGCTGCGGGAGCTGCGCGGCCCACTGCAACGCGACCTCGACGGCGCAGGGCTGCGGTCGCTCTTTGACGGCTTGGAGATGCCGCTGGTCGGCGTGCTCAACGACATGGAGCGCAACGGCATCGCGGTGGATACGGGGCTGCTCAGGGGCCTCGGCGCGGAGCTTGAGAAGGCGGTCGGGTATCTGCGCGAGCGGATATGGGAGCTTGCCGGACAGGAGTTCAACATCGACAGCCCGTTGCAGCTCAGCGGGATACTGTTCGATAAGTTGCACCTGCCAAGGGGGCGGCGGACCAAGACCGGCTGGTCGACGAACGCGGACGTGCTGGAGGCGCTCGCCGGGGAATACGAGATCGTGGCGAAGGTGCTCGAGTACCGCGAGTACAGCAAGCTGCGGTCAACATACGTGGACGGTTTGCTGCGGGAGGTCAACCCCAAGACCGGCCGGGTGCATACCACCTTCGAGCAGACGACGGCTGCCACCGGGCGGCTCTCCAGCCGTGCCCCGAACCTGCAGAACATTCCGGCCCGCAAGGAGATCGGACGCGAGATCAGGGCGTGCTTCATCGCGGCAAGCCCCGAGACGCTGCTCATCGCCGCCGACTACTCGCAGATCGAACTGCGGATCATGGCGCACTATTCACAAGACCCGTACTTGGTTGATGCGTTCCAGGCAGGAGAGGACATCCACCAGAGAACCGCGAGTGCGATCTTCGACGTGCCTGTTGGGGAAGTCAGCTATGACATGCGCCGGGTCGCCAAGACCGTCAACTACGCCGTGATCTACGGAATGGGAGCGGGCGCTTTGGCCCAGCAAATCGGGCGGTCGAAGGAGGAAGCGCAGCGCTTCATAGACAACTACTTCCGTCGGCTGGGCGGCGTGACGGGATTTATGAACAAAACCGTTGCGGATGCTCGACTAAACGGGTATGTTAGCACTATACTGGGTCGCCGCCGCCCGATACCGGACATCAACAGCTCGGCGGGCAATGTCCGCGCCTACGCCGAGCGGGCCGCAGCGAACACGCCCCTGCAGGGCAGCGCTGCCGACATCATCAAGGCCGCGATGGTTGGGATCGCCCGGGGGTTGCCATCCTGCTGTGCGGACGCGAGGATGCTGTTGCAGGTGCACGACGAGCTCGTTTTCGAGTCGCCTGCCACAGAAGCGCAGCGCGTGGGCTGGTATGTGAAGGGAGTGATGGAGACGGCGGTCACGCTCAGTGTGCCGATCACCGTTGATGTTTCCATCGGATCAAACTGGCGAGACATGAAGTCGTTGGACGAGCCGGCGTGACCGAACGCCTGCCGCCGGCGACACGGTGCAACGGGAACAACAGGGCTTCCATCGCCCGGTCGGGGGACAGTCCCGAGCGCCGGCCCGCACTCGAAGCCGCCCCCCAATAACCTGAGAAGAAGCGTCCGGTAGTTCGCGCCCTCGCGTCAACGGCACAGAGGGCGTCTGCTTCATCACAATCGCCGCAACCTCCGAAATGCACGCGCCACACCATTCCAGCAAGCTCGCGAGGGCCAGACGCCCCCGCAGCTTCACCGACCCGGTTAGCCAAAGGGAGCAGGCACGATGACATCACTAGAGAGCAACGAGCAGGACCGCGACCTTGCCGCCGAGGAGCAGGCCGCCCACGACGAGTTCGAGCAGGCCTTGGCCTCTCCGGACACGTGGGTCGCCGGAGCAGCTCCACGTGACGTCGCGGAAAGGGACATTGTAGAGGGCATCGTCACCGCCATCCACGACAGCGGCGTTCTCGTTGACATTGGCACCAAGTACGAGGGGTTCATCCCTCTTTCCGAGTTCGCAGACCCCTCCGAGTACCCCGAGGTGGGAGAGAAGATCGAAGTCGCGGTCGTGAAGATCGATGAGGAGCACGACCGCCTCCGGCTCTCGAAGCGACGCGCCGACTTCGAGCGCATCTGGCACAAGCTGGCCGAGTACGTCAAGACGGGCGAGCCGGTCTCAGCGGTCGTCACCGAGCGTGTGAAAGGCGGTCTGCGGGTCGATGTCGGCGTCAGCGGCTTCGTCCCCGCCTCGCAGGTCGGCACCCGCGACCCGCGCAGTCTCGACCGCTTCGTGGGCCGCGAACTGCGCATGAAGGTCATGGAAGTCGATCGCGAGAGCAACAAGGTCATCCTCTCGCACCGCGTATTAGCCGAGGAAGAGCGCGAGCGGCGCAAGACCGAGACCCTCGCGAGGCTCGAAGTCGGCATGATCGCCGAGGGCAAAGTGCGCAGCATCACCAACTACGGCGCCTTTGTGGATCTTGGCGGGGTGGACGGGCTTCTGCACGTATCCGAGATGTCCTGGACGCGCATCAAGCATCCGTCCGAGGTGATGAAGGTCGGCGATACCGTCAGGGTTGCCGTCCTGGAGCTGGCCGAGGGCGGCGAGCGGATCAGTCTCGGCATGAGGCAGATTCTACCGGACCCGTGGAAAGCGGCTGCGGCCAAGCTCAAGGTCGGCAGTGTCGTCAAGGCCACGATCGTGCGCGTGGTCCGCACCGGCGCGTTCGCGCAGCTCAAGGAAGCCGGGATCGAGGGCTTCATCCCGGTGCGCGAAATGAGCCAGAAGCGGGTCAACGATCCCGCCGACGTCGTGAAGAACGGTCAGGATGTCGATTTGAAGATACTGGAGGTCTCGCCCGGGTCGCGGCGCATGACCCTGAGCATGACCGAGGCCGAAAGCGAGAAGGAGCGCCTGGAAGTTCGCTCTTACATGGACGGCCAGGACAAAGCGAAGACCACGCTGGGCGACAAGTTCGGCGGCGTCCTTGCCGCGGCTCTGTCGGGCGCGATGGAGGCGGAGGAGGAAGCCGAAGTGGCCGCCGAGCCGGAGCCGGTCGTATCCCCGGAGCCGGAACCCGCGGTCGCCGAAGCAGCCGCCGTCGAGAAGCCTGTTGTCGAGCAGCCTGTTGTCGAGCCGGCCGCTGCCGCATCGGTTGCCGAGCCGGTTGCCGCAGAAGCCGATGAGGCGGCCCCGGAGGCTGACAAGCCTGCGGAAGCCGCTGAGGAAGGCAATGCGTAGCGGTTGCGGCGATCGGGAGATAGATGGGGCAGGTGCGAACGCCTGTCCCCGCCTGCACGAAGGGGCGCCCGGTCCGGGTCGCCCCTTCGTTTTGGGTGTGATCGGCCCTATCGCCGCCGGGAAATCCACGGTGCTGGCGGCCCTGGCGCAGTTGGGGGCGGCCACGTTGCAGGCGGATGAGGCCTCCCGGGCTCTCATGCAGCCGGGCAACCCGGCGCTCGCGGCCGTGGTCGAGGCCTTCGGCGCCGGATGCCTCAGCCCCGACGGAACCTTGGATCGGGCGGCGCTGGGGCAGATCGTTTTCGCAGACGAGGCCGCTCGCGAACGGCTGGAGCGCCTCACTCACCCCGCGATGGTCGAGTGGCTGCGAGATCGGATCGCGCAGATCGGGAACACTGCGCCCCGCCCGGTTGTTGTAGCCCTCGAAGCGGCAGTGCTCGATCGAATGGGCGCGCGTCCGCTTTGCGACAGGGTTCTCCTCGTCACCGCTCCACACGGCGTCCGCCGCTCACGGCTCGTCGCCAAGGGCCTCGGCGATCAGCAGGCCGACGCGCGCCTCCGCGCCCAAAGCAGCATGGGCCTGGAGGGGCCGGCCGACTATGTGATTGACACGACCGGGCCTGAAGCCCAGACCCGCGCCAAAGTCGTGGCCTTGTGGCCTCGCATCCGGCGCGACATGCACTCGTGAGGTAACGGCATGGCCTCCTCCAAACTGGCATTGCTCGGCGGAGAGCCGCTCGGCGCGCCGTCCGCCGATACGCATCCCAGTTTCAGCCCTCATACTCTCGACCGCGTCGTTGAGGTCATCAAGAGCGGTCGCACCGTCGGCCTCAACAAGACGACGCCCGAGATCGGCGAGGCCGAGGCCGCAATCGCCGAGTGGCAGGGCGTCAAGCATTGCCTGCTCGCCTCCTCGGGCCATGCCGCACTGCACGACTGCCTCATGGGGCTTGAGGTCTCGTGGGGCGATGAGGTCATCACCACGCCCTTCACCTGGGGCGCGTCGATCTCGTGCATCCTGCACAACAACGCCATCCCGGTCTTCGTCGATGTCTGCCCCGACACCGGCCTGCTCGATCCCGCCAAAATCGAGGCAGCCATCACTCCCCGCACCAGGGCCATTCTGGCAGTTCACATCTTCGGCCAGGCCACGAACATGACCGCGATTCGGGAGATTGCCGACCGGAGGGGCCTCGTCGTCATCGAAGACGGCAGCCAGGCTCACGGGGCGATCCACGCGGGCCGGAAGGTGGGGACCTTCGGAGATGCCGCCGGGTTCTCGTGCATGGGCGGGAAGCTGCTCGCCACCGCGGAAGCCGGGTACATGGTCACCCCCCATGCGGACGTCTACTACAAGGCGGCGCTGTGCACCCAACACATGGGGCGCTCCCTCGAGCCCGACTATCCGCACGAGAAGTACGACCGGTACGTGGACTCCCTGGTCTACACTTACAGGCTTTCGCCGGTCTTCGCCGTGATGCTCGCCGAACAGGTGCGCAAGCTCGATCGGGAGAACCTCGGACGCCGCCAAAACGTCAAGCTATTCCGGGAGAGGATGAGCGGCGTGCGGATCGTGTCTTTCCCCGCCTACGCCCCGGACGATGACCCCGTCTATCACATGCTGACCATGAACTTCGACGCCGACTATGCGGGCATCCGCAAGTCGACCTTCTTCGCCGCTGTCGGGGCCGAGGGCGCGGGATGCTTCCAGTACATCCCCTCGCCGATTCCGACCTGGCCGCGATTTCACTGGCAGACTTACGACGGCCCCAAAGTCATGTGGACCGAAGCCCTGCGGCAAAGCGGCATCGACTACCGCGCCGTGGCCGTGCCGAACTGCGAGCGCAAGATCGCCCGCTCGGTGGAGATGGGCTGGAACTATGTGGAGCCGAGCGAAGAGAAGATGTCCCGGCTGGCGTCGGTGTTCCAGAAGGTCGAGGAGAACCTGCCTGCCTTGAGGGATTGGGAGCGGGCGAACGCCAGGTAGCGGCGTAGCGGGCGGTCCCAGGGCGCGTACCCGGCGGGATGTGCATCCTCGCCGTGACTGCTCCGGCCGTAGCGTCCGCAGGACGCTTGGCCCCGCCGCAGGCGGGGCCCCTCAGCCGGACGCTTCAGCGTCCGGTTTGGGGCCGACAATCAATGCCGTTCCCGTCCGCAGGACGGGTGGCGCGAAGCGCCCCGCCGAAGGCCCAAACACCGCACGGAGGGGAACGATGCGGCAGGCCAAAGCAGAATTGTACGTCCACATGGTCTGGGCTACCGAGGGGCGTCGAAAGTTGATGAAGCCGCCTGTCCACCGCACGCTGTATCGTTGCGTGGAGGGCCAGGCCCGGCAGTTGGGCTGCACCGTGTTAGCCATCGGCGGCGTGGCGGATCATATCCACATGGTTCTTCGTATGCCGACGAAGCTGTCGGTGGCGCAACTGGTACAGCAATTGAAGGGCGTCTCGTCGAGGTTCGCCCGTGGCGAATTAGGGCTGGCGGCGTTCGGATGGCAGCAGGGCTACGGGGCATTCAATCTGAGCCGAGCCCACGTCAATTTGGCAGTCCAGTACGTGCAGCGGCAGGAAGAGCGTCACGCAGGCGGCAAGCTTTGGGCGCAGTGGGAGGAGACGTGTGAGGAGGCCGGGCCTGCGGCCACCCGTCCTGCGGACGGGGAGGGTTTTGGGGGTGGGCGTTTCCTGGACGCTGAAGCGTCCGGCTATGGGACCCCGCCTACGGCGGGGCCGGGCGTCCTGCGGACGCAACGGCTTACGCAAAGGCGGGATTGCACTCCGGCGGCCTGCGACAAGCGTTTGACGGGCCGTGGAACCAAGGCTATACTCTGACCCTTGTGTTGGATGGCCGACCGTCTGCGAAGCCGGATGCGGCGCGCCCCGGGTCGGGATGGATCGTTCGTTGTTGAACCACAATCGTACATAGCGTGAACACGCGTCAGCCCCGCGCAGCAGCTTTGCGGGCAGGCGCAGCGCTTCACGCGAATGCACGGAGGGATGTGCAATGATTGAAGTTGAGGGCCTGACAAAGTTCTACGGCCCGCATCCGGCAATATCGGATGTCACATTCACGGTCGACGAGGGGGAGATCGTAGGCTTCCTCGGCCCCAACGGGGCGGGGAAAACGACCGCCATGCGGGTCATCACCGGCTACATGCCGCCGACCACGGGCACGGTTCGCGTGGCCGGACACGACATGGTGGATGATTCTCTCGAAGGCCGGCGCAACATCGGCTACATGCCCGAGAAGGTCGCCCTGTACACCGACATGCGCGTGGTGGAGTATCTCGGTTACGCCGGCCGGCTTCAGGGCATGAAGCGGGAGGCGATCGGCGAGCGGACCGAGTTCTGCCTGGAGCGCTGCGGCCTGCAGGAGCGGCGCAACGACATCATCGGCAGGCTCTCGATGGGCTATCGGCAGCGTGTGGGCCTCGCCCAGGCGATGCTGCACAACCCGAAAGTCCTCATCCTCGACGAGCCAACCGTCGGCCTCGACCCCAACCAGATCATCGAGGTCCGCAACCTCATCAAGGGCCTGGCCAAGGATCACACGGTCATGCTCTCGACCCACATCCTGCCGGAAGCGCAGATGACCTGCGAGCGGGTTATCATCATCAACCACGGCAAGATCGTGGCGGTCGACACGCCCGAGCAGCTCACCTCGCAGATCCGCCAGTCCGAGACCCTTCTCGTGCGCGTGGACACCAAGGACAGCAATGTCGTCCAACAGCTCCTCGACCTGCCGAAGGTCACGGGCGTGCGCCCTGCTGAGGGCACGGGCGGCTACTACGTCGATGCAATGGTCGGCACCGACATCCGCGCCGCGCTGGCGGCGTTCGTGCTGCAGAAGGGCTGGGGTCTTCTGGAGCTGCGAGTTGTCGAGATGTCCCTCGAGGATGTCTTCCGCCAGCTCACCACCGAGGAGGAGGTCTAGCTCATGCGCAACGCCCTCACTATCGCCGGCAAGGAGCTGCGCTCCTATTTCATCTCGCCGATGGCCTATGCGGTCATGGTTTTCTTTTTCGGCCTCTGCGGGCTGATTTTCGTGTTGTACATATCCTCCGGTCCCGGCGCCGACGCGGACATGAGGCCCATGTTCCACAGCATGCTCTTCCTGTCGCTCATCGTGTCACCCGTTCTGACGATGGGCCTCCTTTCGACGGAGCGCGCCACCGGCACCATCGAGCTTCTCATGACCAAGCCGGTGCGCGATATCGAGGTTGCAATCGGCAAATATCTGGCGGCGATGGCGCTGTACGCGATCCTGCTGCTGGTCAGCCTGGAATTCCCGCTGGCCATGGCCAAGTTCGGCCACCTCGACTGGTCGGCTACGATGGGCGGGTATCTCGGATTGCTGCTCTGCGGCGTGGCGTTCATGTCGATCGGCGTGTTCGCCAGCTCGATTACCGATAATCAGATCGCGGCGATCGTCGTCGGCTTGCTGTTGCTGCTGTTCTTTTGGCTGATAGGCTTCCTCGGGGCGGCCGCCAGCCCGACACTCGGCGATGTTGCGAAGCATATCTCGATTCTCGAGAACTTCCAGGACCTTGAGAAGGGCATCATCGACACCAAGAGCATCCTGTACTTCCTCAGCCTCGCGGGGTTCATGATTTTCCTCGCGGTACGGTCTTTGGAGAACCGCCGCACCGTGTAGGCAAGATCGAGGGCGGGCCATCGGCCTGCTCGCCGCACCGCCGTCGTCCGCTGCACCGCGCGACCCCGTGTCGCCAGACAACCCAATCATACACAGCCTAGTTACTACAGGCGGGTGAGCCATTGATGTCCGATAACAAAGAGAAGCTGACTCCTGAGAGCGAGGGCCGTCGCCGGCCCGGAACCGACTGGCGTCTGCAGGCAGAGACCGAATCGCAAGACACGCAGATGATTCAGATCGGCAAGGTCCTCGGCTGGGTGGGCCTGCTCGCGCTGGTCGTCGCCCTGTTGTGGTTCGCGGTGACGAAGGCCTTCAACGCCGGGCCCATCGCCGCAACCGTGCTCGGCCTGGCCTGCGTCGCGTTCTGGGTCGTCACCAACTTGCAGGTGATCGTCACCTCGTTCAAGGTGCGTGGCGCGCGGAACCTCGTCAACTCGATGGCGTTCGTGCTGTTCGTGCTGGGCATTCTGGTGATGGTGAACATCATCGGGGCGCGGCACCACTGGCGCCATGACCTGACGAAGGACAAGACTTATTCGCTGTCCGACCAGACCCTCAAGATCATCCAGGGTCTGGACAAAGACGTTCAGTTGGTAGCCTTCCTGTCACCCGACCCCCAGTCAAACTCGCGGGAGATAGAGGACCGCGTCCGCGAGTATAGCATCCAGTCCCGGCACATCAAGCTCGAGCAGTACGACCCGCAGCTTAATGTGCAGAAGGTCCAGGAGTACAACGTCCGCTTCCCCGACACCATCATCGTGAAATGCGGAGATAAGAAGGAAGAGGTCGCCGGCGGCTCGGAAGAGCAACTCACGAGCGCGATCCTCTCCGTCACCGAAGGCAAGAAGACGAAGATATACTTCCTCTCCGGCCACGGTGAGAAGTCCATCGACGGACAGGGCAAGGACGCGCTCACGACCCTGAAGGCCAGCCTGGCGAACGAGCAGTACGACGTCCAGACCCTGACGCTGGCGACACAGGCGGAGCCTGCCATACCGCAAGACTGCGCGTGTCTCGTTGTGGTCGGCCCGAAGCAGAAGCTGCTGCCGAAGGAGAAAGAGGCGGTCAAGAAGTACGTCGATCAGGGCGGCAGGATGTTCATCGCTCTCGACCCCGGCAATGGCGAGAAGTTCGAGGATATCCTCGGCCCGCGCGATGTCACTCCCCTGAACGGCATAGTTATCGACCCGCAGGGTTCTTACTTTGGGCAGGCTGCAATCCCGACCGTCATCCAGCCCAAGTCGCACAAGATCACCGAGGGCCTGCAGATGGTGGCCCTGCCGCTGACGATCGCTTTCGATGTCAAGCAGCAGGCCCCGCCGCCGGCATATCCGGGCGCGCCGCCGCCTCCGGCGAGCAAGGCCGTCTCGCTCCTCGACAGCACTGCGAGCGCGTTTCTGACCCAGGCAACCTCGGGCAAAGTGCAGAAGCAGCCCACCGACAAAGTCGGGCCGCTGAGCATGGCCGTCGCGATCGACGAAGCAGGCGACAAGCCGCCGACGCCGCCGGGTATGCCCGATCAGCCGCCGCCGGACCAGGGGCCTAAGACCCGCATCGTGGTCATGGGCAGTTCGCGAGCCATCACTGACGAGATGATCCAGGCCGGTCTGCAGGGCAACGTGGTGCTCGCCCTCAGCAGCATCGCCTGGGTGACCGAAAACAACAAACTCATTTCGATCCCGCCAAAGGACAAGCAGGACAAGAAGATGACGATGACCGACCCGCAGCGCAAGGTCGTCATCATCATCACGCTGCTTATCGTGCCCGGCGGCCTCTTGGTCGCGTGGGCCCTGGTGTGGTGGACCCGCCGCAGGAGGTGATAGCCATGGCAAGATACCGAGCCGTCATCGCAGCAGTCGTCTTCGTAGGGCTTCTTGCCTGGGTGCTCACCAACGAGCGTGGACGCGCCAGGCAGGAAGGCGAGGTATTCGGCTTCGACCCGAAGTACGTGTCGATGGTCGATATCACGCAGAATAAGACCGACAAGCTCACCCTGGAGAGAAACGGGGATGAGTGGTGGATCAAAGCGCCCATCGCCGCCCTGTGCGACAAGGACAAGATCGACGCTCTCCTGCAGAACATAGTGTCCTTGAAGCCCAAGAGCCGCTCCGGCGTCGATCTCAACTCCGACGACTTCGGCCTCAAGGACCCGTTAATGGTCCTGACCTTCACCGGCAAGGGCACGACTTACACCCTTTCGCTGGGCAAGGACCTCGGGATCGGAAGCGAGACCTACGCGAAGCTCACGGGGATGGGCGGATGGGACTCGAAGCTTCTACTGGTCCCGACCTCGTTCAAGACCGAGCTTTTCAAGAAGCCCGAAGACCTAAGAGACAAGAAGCTCGTCCGGTATGACAAGGAGAAGGTCGCCGGCATCACGCTCGAACAGGAGGGGCAGCCGCGCATCGTTGCCACCTGTGGCAAGATCGCGGACAAGAACGAGTGGAAGCTGACCGAGCCGATCCAGGCCAAAGGCGACGAGATATCGCTCAGTGGACTCGCCGGCAAGCCTACCGAGAGCGATGCGCTCGGCTTCAAGCCGGTGCCGCAGAACCTCGCGGACGTCGGCCTCGACAAGCCCCAGGTCAAGCTGACTGTCGCCGTCCAGGACGGGAAGTCCTACACGATCCTGCTCGGCAAGACGGCGCAGGAGGATGTCAGCGCCGCTCCGCCTCCCAGCGGGCCCGGCGGTCCCCCGCCCGTGCCCACGACCGGGAAAAGGGACATTGTCTACGCGATGCGTGAGGGGCGTCCCGAGGTGCTGCTGATGGATGCCACGTTGCTCACCGACTTGCAGAAAGACCTCATGGCGGTGCGCGACAAGCACATCGTGACGGTGAAGCGTGACGCAGTGGCGGAGGTCAGCGTGCAGCGCGCCGTGGGTCTCACGTACACTGCCCAGAAGCGGGCCGGCAAGTGGCAGGTCTCGGTCCCGAAGAGCGGGGACGCCAAGGAAGGCAAGATTGACAACCTGCTTTGGGACATCGAGGACCTGCAGGCGACCAAGTTCGTCGATGAGGCCCCCAAGGACCTCAAGGGTTACGGCCTCGCCAACCCGCAGACCGTCATCAACCTCAAGCTGAGCGGCGTGAACGAACCGCTGAAGATCAGCTTCGGCTATCCTGTTGACACGGACAAGAAGAGCTACTACTGTCAGGTGACCGGCAGCCCGCAGGTGTACGAGGTCTCGTCCCTGATCCTGGACGACATGCCGAAGGCGGCTGAGGACATCGTCGAGTCGCCCGGAGCGGCGCCGAGTGGTATGCCGACGCCTCCGCCAGGCGGCGTGCAGACAGCCCCGCCGATGCCGGCTCCCGGCAAGAAGTAGCGCAGGGGCCAAGACGTTCCTGTATGTGTCCACTGCCGGGCGCCGCGAGTTCATCGTGGCGCCCGGCTTGCCTTGTGCGACAGGACGCCCGACTTCACGAGCGTCCCGATCCGCGATTCGTCGGAGGTGACCGAAGCGATGGTCTTCAGGATACTGGGCTCGGCGGCTGCCGAGGGCTGGCCGGGGATGTTCTGCGGGTGCCGGTACTGCGCGGAGGCCCGCCGCAGGGGCGGCCACGACATCCGGCGGCGCACCTCTTACCAGCTCGGCGACAAGATCCACATCGATTTCGGGCCTGATACCTACAGCTCCGAGATCTCAATGGGCCTCGACTCCTCGCAATGGGAGCACCTGCTCATCACCCATTCGCACCAGGACCACTGGGCGCCGATGGAACTCGCCTGGCGGCGCCGGGGCTTCTCGATCATCCCGGAGGGCTCGCATCTCACGATCCACGGTAACGAGCAGGTGCAGGTGAGCCTGTACGCGACCTACTCCGACCCATCGATCCTGGCGGTGAGCTTCAGTCTTGCGAAGGCGGGGGAGGTGATCGAACTGCCGGACGGGGTGACCGCGCTGCCCCTCGAGGCCAGTCACGCGAGCGACTTCGAGCACGCTCTCAACTACGTGCTATCCGTCAACGGGCGCTCCCTCTTAATTGGCAATGATACAGGCTGGTACTCGGAGGCCACGTGGGAACTGCTGTCTGACAGGCACTCCGACCGCAATTTGGACATCGTAGTGCTCGACTGCACTTCAGGCGCCATCGAGTACCGCGAGCATCACCTTGGTGTTCAGGCCGTCCTGGACATGAAGCAAGAGATGCTCCGGCGCGGGATCATCAACGAGAGCACGCGCTTCATAGCCAACCACTTCTCGCACAACGGCAAGATGCTCCACGAAGACCTGAAGCGCTTCTTCGAGCCGCGTGGCATCGAAGTAGGCTATGACGGGAGAGAGGAAGAACTCTGAACGCGGAACGCTAAACGCGGAATCAACGGCAAGAAACGGCAAAGGAACGGCAAGAAACGGCAAAGGAACGGCAAGAAACGGCGAAGAACGGCAAGAAACGGCGAAGAACGGCAAGAAACGGCCCTACCCAGGAACCGCGCTGCGCGGGCATCCCTCCCGTACCGGGAGGGGGGACGACTAACGGCAACCCCACCTCCGGCCCCTCTCCGGATCGCGCAGAGCGCGGCACAGCCGAGAGGCGAGAACGCCCCCGGCGGACGGCCGCGCAGCTTACGAGTTGGCGAACACAACAACGGCCAGGTAAATCGCAGGCTCACACCGCACTCACCCAGCCGTTTTGCCGTTCTTCGCCGTTTCTTGCCGTTCCTTCGCCGTTTTTTGCCGTTTTTTGCCGTTCCTTTGCCGTCGATTCTGCGTTCAGCGTTCAGAGTTTAGCGTTTACCTTCACCGCTTTCCCTGTTTCCGCGGACTTGTAGATGCCATCCAGCACCTTCTGGACACGCACTCCGTCGGTGCCGGGGGACATGCAGGGGATGCCGTCGAGGATGACATCGACGAAGTGCGCGACATTCGCGCTGTGGCCGTTGATCTCCGGCGGGCGGGGGGAGAAATCCACCTGCACGCCGTGCTTGTCGGTGTAGATGCGCAGCGGGGCGGTGTCGGCCCCGCCGTCGGTGCCGTAGACGGACGCGTAGATCAGTTCCTGGCTGCAATGCTGGGCCCAACTCGTCTCCAACATGATCGTCTCGCCCCCGGCGCACTTGATGAACGCCGCGGCGAGGTCCTCCACCTCGTAGTCCTTCCCCCATATCTTGTGCCCGAACTTCATGTACATGGAACCCATCACGCTTACCGGCTCCACATTGCCTATGAGGTACATCGTCATGTCTAGGACGTGTACGCCGAGGTCGTACATCGGCCCCCCACCGGCCGTCTTCTTGGTGATGAACGACTTCGACCCCGGAATGCCCATCCGCCGGACCCACCCGCACTTGGCGTAGTAGATGTCCCCCAGCTCGCCGTCGGCGATGTAGCGCTTGAGGAGTTGGATGTCGCCGCGAAAGCGGTTGTTGAACATGATCTGCAGGTGCACGCCGGCGTCGGTGGCGGCATCGACCATCTTCTGCGCATCTTTCGCGTTCGTGGACATCGGCTTCTCGCACAGCACGTGCTTCCCGGCCTTGGCCGCGGCGATTGAGACAGGCGCGTGTAGGAAGTTTGGCAGGGCGACGCTGACAGCGTCGATGTCGTCTCGTGACAGAAGCTCCTCGTAGCTGGTGAAGGCCAGAGGGATGTCGAATTCCTTCTGGACCGCATGGAGGCGCTCCTCATTCACGTCACAGATCGCGGCCATTTCCGCGCGCGGACAGGCGCGGTAGCCGTGCAGGTGCCCGACCCCCATCCCCAGGCCGATAACGGCGGTTCGTAGCTTCTTCTTGGTCATCGCATTCACCCCAGATAGAGTGGAAAGCCAGTGTTTTGCGGACGCGGTGCAGCTCTTCGACGCGCGGCACAAAAACCCTTCGGATGATCCCAAGAGAACCCCAGGAGCATCGTTCCTGCGCACCACGCCAAGCCCTGGTGTGTCGCGAGCCGTGCAGAGCGCGGCTACAGGGCGGGTGGTTGCCAGGACGGCGCGGGGTCCCCGTCACGGCCTCGTTCCGTCTCGCTTCGCGGCCGGAACGAGGCCGCGACACCCCGCGCCTTGACCGCCAAGAGCGCCATATCCAAAAGAGCACGCCCATGCCCAAGAACCCCCTTGACTCCGAAACATTCACTGATTATACTATGTAAGTAAACACATACTTACTGCGCTGACAGAGCCGACATGCCGAACGTACCGGAACACCACAACAAGCGCCCCGACATCATCGCGGCCGCCCTCGAGTTGTTCGCCGAGCGCGGGGTCCGCGCCGCCACGACGCGCGAAATCGCCGCGCGGGCGGGGATTACCGAGGGGGCGATCTACCGCCACTTCCCGAGCAAGGAGGCGCTTGCCGGCGGCATTTTCGTGGACTGCATGTCTCGCCTGTTGGCGCATCTGCAGGCGGCATCGGCGGAGGGGGACACGCCGACTGACCGGCTCTACAGCACCTGCCGCGCCTTCTTCGAGTTCGCGGGCAAGTACCCGGCGGCGTACGACTACATCATGGCCGCGCACCAGGAGAACCTGCAGGTGCTGCTCGCGCAGAAGACAAAGCCCAAGGATATCTTCACGCGGGTCATTATAGAAGGCATCGCGGCGGGGGAGTTTCGCGACATGGACCCGCAGCTTGCGACAGCGTTCGTCGTGGGAATGAACATCCGAACCATCTTCTTCTGGAGAGCGGGAATGGTGGACATGCTCGAAGAGGATATCGTGGCCGGTGTATGCGATGCTGCGCGACGTATTCTTGCCTCATAGTTAGATGGAGGTTGACAGATATGGCAACGCGAAGTATAGCCACAATCGACGAGGAGAAGTGCACCGGCTGCGGGCTATGTGTCACGCCCTGCGCCGAGGGGGCTATCGAGATGGTCGACGGGAAGGCGAAGGTCGTGCGCGAGGAACTGTGCGACGGGGCCGGTTTCTGCCTCTCGATCTGCCCCACAGGCGCCCTGAAGATCGAGACGCGCGATGTCCCGGAGTTCGACGAGCACGCGGCGGAGGAGAAGATGGCCGAGCGCAGCAAAGTCTACATCGCCCAGCGGTGCCATGTCTGCGACGCCACCGAAGCCCAGCGGGTGCTATTGCCGTGCCGGAAGGACGGCGAGAGCCTGTGGGTGTGCACGCGGTGCCTGCCGGCGCTGATACATGGGTGAACGGCAACCTCACCCCCGGCCCCTCTCCGCAAGCGGCTATGCTTTACCCACATATTGCGTGCAGATCACGGGCCGTTGCCCCAAAAGGCCCGAAGGGCCGAAAGAGTTTAGCCAGGCTCGCAAGAGCCTGGAAAGCAGCCCCTCCTTGGATAAGAACAG
>Ga0181520_10006008_pt1 | contig 18883 bp, 15 predicted proteins | sample PEATcosm2014_Bin_29_FD_132451 | JGI IMG/M metagenome (GOLD analysis project Ga0181520, IMG submission 132451) | Peatland microbial communities from MTU Mesocosm Facility, Houghton, MI, USA - PEATcosm2014_Bin02_30_metaG | ecosystem: Environmental > Terrestrial > Soil > Wetlands > Peat | place...
GACCGGCGACGGCCGCCAGCCTTTCACCGAGCGCGAGCATTTTCTGGAAACCTCCGGCGACCTTTACCTGGCCGTGCGCACAGCGCTCCAGCGCATTGAGGCGGAGATGGATGCCCTCGACGGCATCGACGAAGCGCCGGGACTCAAAAAGCGCGTCGCCCGTCTCCGCTCGGAATTTGAATTCCTGCTCGAATCGAACGCCAGCAACATGGTCTATTGGATGGAGCGCCGCGTCTTCGGAGGCGCGAATTCAAAAACGTTCGCCGCCCGCGGAGGGCCGCGCACAACTTTTCTGCAGGCCACGCCCATCGATGTCTCCGAGCTTCTCCACGAGCTGGTCTTCGATCAGATTCCCACCGTCATTCTCACCTCGGCCACGCTCACCGTGCAGGGCGGCTTCGATCACATCCGCAAGCGCCTCGGCCTCAGCGAGGCACGCGAGCTGGTCGTGCCTTCGCACTTCCGCTACGGAGAACAGGCCCTGCTCTATCTGCCCCCGGAGATGCCCGACCCCCGCGATCCCGAATTTCCCGAGGCCGCCGCGCGCTGCATCCAGCGCGTGCTGGAAATTACCCAGGGCCGCGCCTTTTGCCTCTTCACCAGTTACGCCCAGATGCGCGCCCTTTACGAGCGCCTCATGCCGGTGCTGGACTTTCCCATCCTGCTGCACGGCACGGCTCCGCGCAAAGCTCTGTTAGAACAGTTCCGCGCGACTCCCAACGCCGTCCTCTTCGGCACTTCGAGCTTTTGGCAAGGTGTGGACGTGCAGGGCGAAGCGCTGAGTTGCGTCATCATTGACCGCCTGCCCTTCGCCGTGCCTAGCGACCCGGTCATACAGGCCCGCATGAAGGCGATTGAAGAAGCCGGCGGAAAACCCTTCTTCGACTACCAGGTTCCCTCCGCTGTACTTACCCTCAAGCAAGGCTTCGGCCGCCTCATCCGCTCCCTCGAAGATCGCGGCGTGCTGGTCCTCCTCGATCCCCGCGTCACGAGACAAAGGTACGGCCAGACCTTCCTCGCCAGCCTCCCCCCCTATTACATGACGGCGTCGATCACGGATGTGGAGAAGTTTTTTGGTGCAGGTGAATCAGTCTAATTTGAAAGCAATCTGTGGGTTATTATTGGAAAATATTGCCAGTGACGATCCCTATGTTTTTCAGGGGGAAGGATAAGGATTATGGATATTGAACTGCTGCGTCGAAAAAGGCGGACTTATGTCAATCTCGCAATGTGTCTGGTGGCTATTGCATTGGCAATAGCCACCAGACACATTGAATCCTCGTTGATCGTCGTTTTCCCAGGCATTGTGCTTCACTGGATGATTTCCAATGAATTTCGTTTGGCCTCCGAAGGGCGTCGCTATTCAGAGACTCCTTGGTGGACAAGATTTCGACTCTTTGTCGTGCATCCAGCATGGTCACTAATAGTCATAATATTTATTGTTCCTGACATGAGAGGTGATCTAAGTCTATGGGCTATGTGGGCTATTGTCTCCTTAGCATTTGGGTTCTTGCTTTTCAAATTGTATTCAAGATTCATCGTAATTCGGATGAAGCTAGAGTTGCCACCCGAAATCCCACAGAGTAGTGATGGAGTAATTAGTTCTGCTAGCTCACAATTACTCGCCGATCAAGCTCAACGTGCATATGAAGCTCGACGTCTGTCAACTTCAAAACTAGATATGATCAAGAAAAAGGTCATAATTATCATTGCAGTCGATGTCATGTTTTTAACTGTTCTCGAAGTCGTGCTGATAAACTACAAACAGGCAAATCCAATTATCTATGCTTGGCTTATACCGGTCCTTCTTGTCGTCAATTATTTAATTCTACAGCGCAACGATAATAGCGATGAGGGGATTCAAGCACAGACCGAAAATCCATGGATGAAGAAGTAGGGGTTGAAATGGACACCCGACGAAAGCCGCCAACCGATCATACCGACTCAAAACCCGACAACCTCTCTGTCGAGGAGGGCATTCGTCAAGGCCTGGAAGACGAAAAGAATGGAAGACTCCGGCCAGCCATAGAGTTTTTTGCTGAGTTTGAAGCCAGATATCCCGCACTCAAGAAAGATAGTTCGAAGCCCGTTAGTCCCGTATCGTGTCAGTGGGACGAACGGGCTTCGTAAGTCAGAACTGCGCCGTCAAGCTGAACGACGCCGAGCGGCCGCGACCGGTGACCGGAGTCATGTTGCCTGTGGCGCTGTAGATGTCGATGTTATTGCCGCCAAGCGGCAATTCGTAGAGACGGTTGAAGAGGTTGTCCACGCGCAAGCCCCCTTGTACATACTTGCTCTTGTAGGCTGCGTGAAGGTTAAAGAGCGCATATCCTGGAGTACGCAGTTCCATGCGGTTCGGATCGAGGCGCGACTTGCGGTCCACCATCTCTGAACCGAAGCCGGCGCTCAGCCCCTTGATCTCCTCGTCAAAGGTGAGGCGCAAGTTGAGCGGCATCATCTGGTAAAGCGGGGTGTTGCTGTCGGTGCGCGAGCCATGCAGCCAAGCCCCGCTCCAGCTCAGTTTGCCAGCGCCGGTGGCGTCGTTGCTCCACAGCGTAGCGAAACCGGAGAGATCGCCGCCGTAGATGCGGGCGTCGTGATTGGCAAAGCGCAGCAGCGGCAGTCCCATCATCGTCATTGTGGCCACGTCTACGTCAATGAAGTCGTGAATGGAATTCAAATGAGGCGTTAGCTTCACCTCCCATGGCTTGGTCGCCTGCCCGTGCAGCCGCAGGGTTCCGCTGACCACGTTGCCGGTCTCCGGCTTCAGCGCTACGTTGCCGTAATACATGTTGCCGTCGCCGAACCAGCCGATCATGCTGGCCGCCATCATGCTAGTCGACCATGTGTATCGTTCGTAAAGATTCGGCGAGCGGTTCTTACGCGCGTAGCCGAATTCAAAGGTGGCGTGCTCATTAGCGTCGTAGCGGGCCAGTGCCGTCAAATCGACATTTGCGTCAGTGCGGGCGTGGCTTTCCGCGTTGAAGGCTGCGGCGTCGGCGGCATACATCATTGAATATCCCTGCACGTTGCCCGCATCTGACCACACCGTATCGTTGCGCAAACCAATCAACGTAGACCAGCGCTGCTTCCAGTGGCTGAACAATTCTGCGTACGTTCCCAGCCGTGTGCGGCGGCCATTATTGATATTGATAAAGGTGTTGGGGCCCATCATGGGAGCCATTCCAGCAACCAGCGGCCACCAGTCATCCAGGCGGAAGCGGTGCAGCTCGTTGCCTGCGCGGAAGGTGTGGCGCGTGGAAAAGGCAGAATCATAGCGCACCAGATAGCCCAGGTCGCGACCGTGGGTGTTCATCGGCATGGATGCGCCCGCGCCATCCACGGCAATCTTATCCGGCAGGAAGTTCATCTCGTGGGTGGTGTTCTGCCAGTAGAAGCGGGCATCCAGTGAGCCTGTGGCCAGTGTGCGGCGGTAGCGCAGATTGAGCGAAGTCGCATCGTTGTGAACCAGGTCCATGTAGTCGTTCACGAAGCCCTCAAAGGGGATGTGGTGAAAACTCCCCGTTGCGAGGAAGAGATTGCGTCCGCTCTGCGCCGCCAGTGTGAGTGCGTGGTCGGTGCTCTGTGCGTAGGTTGACGTGACCTTGTGGCCGGAGCCGTCGGAGTAATCATCGGTGGTAGTGAAGGAGCCTACATAACCGAGGCTGAAGTGCTCGCTGGCGATCCCTTCCTTGAGCGATCCGCCCCAGTTTTCGCCGTTGGAGCGATAGTAGCCAGTGAAGGCGCCATCCTCGCGCAGCTTGCTTCCATGCTCGGCGAAAGCGGGCACGGGAGACTCGACCGAGATTGTGCCGCCCAGGCTGTCTCCACTCAGGCTGACTGGCGCTATCCCTGCCAGCACGGTCACCTGTGCGGTTTGAGCCGGGGCAACATAGCTGAGCGTGGGATTCATGTGATTGGGGCAGGCGGAGGAGACCGTCATGCCATCAACCACCAGCTTGGCGCGTTCGTCGCCCAACCCATGAAGAAACGGAATGCTGGCAAGCTGGCCGTTCTCGTGCAGGCTTACGCCGGGCGTCTCCGCCACAATCTCCGCCGTGTTGCGGCTGCGCGCCTGCTCGGCGTCGCTCACCATGCGCCGCGTTCCCGTTTCCATCTCCGGCGCGTTCACTTCGACATCGGTTTTTACTGGCGCAATGCGCAGAGTTACATTCACGGTCGTCTCTTTGCTCGCGCTGACGGTAATATCTCGAATAATAGAGATTTGAAATCCGGAGACAATGACAGTTACGTCATAACGGCCAGCGGCAAGGCCATCGAAGGCGAAGCGGCCCGTGAGAGTGGTTGTCAGTGTTTTGGTAAATCCCGTGGCTTGACTCTTAACTTCAACCTTTGCGCCGGGAACGACCGCGCCGGTGGGATCATGCAACACTCCGGCGATGCGTCCCGTGACAATGGACTCTGAACTTTGTTGGGCGCGGATCGAATGTGCCGGCCCGCACAGGCAGACGGCTGGCAACAATGCCAGCAACAACTTGGCTTTCATGGTTTCTCCTCTGGTTTGAGTAAGCGCAAGGCTGCGGATGGAATGGACAACGCCATTCCTCTCCGAAAGCATTACATCGTTTCATACGAGAGGAGCAGGAGGGCCGCGCTTCGGATGGCAGCGGAGAAAAGAAATGCGGGGTTGAGTCTCGCTCTGCGGCGCGCACACCGGATTGAAGACAACCTCGGCATAGAACCGCTTTTCAGTTTCCGGCTTGTAGATAGGCGAACGAACCGCGCAGGCGCTGGCCGGAGAGCAAGGGCATTTTTCGGAGACTGTCGAAAAGCCCTTCTGATTGTTGGCCTGTTGCGCCGTCCTGTGCATCTTGCACATGCAGCGATGCTTGCCATTCTTGCAGCAGCAACAGGCGCAATGATTCGCCTCCGCGTTCAGGGTAAGCAGCGGCGCAATCAGCGTCCAACTGAAGAGCATCATCAGCGAGATGGCGATGGCGCGGCGCATGGCAACGTTCCAGTATAGCTTGTGTTCACTTTGCGTTGGCGGATTAAAATAGACTCTAGGGCGCTTCCCCGCGCAGAATTGAGCAGAGCAAATGTTTGAAGTCACCGTGGAGGCTGGTTTCTCCTCCGGACACTACCTCCGCAACTATAAGGGCAAGTGCGAGAACCCGCACGGCCACAACTACAAGGTTCAAGTCACCCTGGCCGGGGCGGAGCTGGACCACGCCGGCCTGCTGCTGGATTTCAAGCTGCTCAAGAATTTGCTGCGCCCGGTCATCGACCGCATCGACCACCAGATGCTCAACGACCTCGAGCCCTTCATCGAGCTGAACCCCTCGGCTGAGAACCTGGCCAAATATTTCTACGGCCAGACCAGCGAGCAGCTCGCCGCCATGACCCAGGGCCGCGTCCGCGTCAAGCACGTCATCATCTGGGAGACGGACACCTGTACGGCTACTTACTACGAATAGAGGCAGATCTGTGAGTTTTTTTTACTGTCCATTACCCTTATGCGGGCTGTGTGGGTTTAGTGCAATTTTCAAAGTCTTCAAGGTGCGCGCGCAGCGGCGAGGAAGAACTATGTCTGAACTTCACAGTTTCAAAGCCATTCCATACTCTGCCCCGCCAGTCTATCTCGGGAAAAGTCTGGAGTAAATATCCCGGCCTCATTGGGACTTCATCCAGCGCACATCCTTCTTCAACTTCTTTGAATGCTTGGAACTCCCTTACCACTTCATAGCATTTGGGGCCTTGAATGCGCGATAGGTCCTCGCTTAGAGCAAGCCGGGACTCGGGCAATTCATCGCCTTCGATGGGCGGATTCCCGGCCCCTGCCTTCCTGAGAATCTCAAGGGAACGTGGAAGATTTGCACGCTTGGCGCGAATGGCAATGTAGTTTGATGCGCTATGCGCCGCGACCATCTGGGCAACCGCAACATTGATCAATTGATTGAGAGCTACGCCTTCCGATTCGGCTAGATTACGAGCCGCTTCGAGTAAGGTAGGCTGTAGACGCAAGGCAAAATTGCTGGTTCTCATCTGATTTCCAACCTTTTGAGTGCTTCCATGGGAGAAAGTACCTCAATGCCAAACTCTTCCTGGATGCCTACAAAGTCGGCGCGATTGAAGGTAACAATCGCGTCGGCTTGCCCATTAATCGCCGTTCCCAGAACCATTTCGTCGTCTGGATCAGGCAACTTTGGCCGCCAACTTTGCATCATGCGAACTTGTATGCCAGTGGCGCAAACCATATCGAGCAATTCACCTACTTCAGAGACATCAAGTCCCGAAGCCCTCAAATGTTCTTGGCGCGTTAGAACGGCCTCGTAATCCAGGACCAGCGGATTTGAGATCAGGAACTGACACCTTGATTGCAAAGCCGCGGAGAAAAGCGCTTTCGACGCACCGGCTTGGCTGCGAATGGCTGCCACCAGAATCGATTTGTCTAGAACTATTCGGACAAAATATCATATCACATGCAATATCATCAGTTCATTTGGCTGGACTTCGACTTGAGATATTTGTCAAAGGGAATCTCAAAAGAATCCATCTCATTTCCGTCGGCGTCGCGCAGCTTGCGCAGGTACAGTTTGGCGCCTTCCAGCGGATGATTAAGCCCTGAAACGTCGTAGAACAGGAAGCCCGCTCGCGTGGTGTGCGGCTCGACCTTCAGTGCGTTGTATTGAAAGGTGTCGAAGTCCTTTTCGATCTCCCCTATGCTACCCACTGGCTTTAGCTTGATGTTGGGCAACGGGCTGGGCAGCGGAATCGTGCCGCCCTCGCGCTCCTTGCGCGTCATCATCCGCCCCACGTCTTCCGGCTCGGCTGCTTGGATTTTATCGCCGGCAGCCGAAATAAAGAGAATCCGCGCCTCCGTCATGCTGATCGGCCGGTCCCCATTGTTGGTGACGATGAGCCGGATGGGCATCACGCCGTGGCTCAGATAATCTACACGGAAGATCGCCGCCTTCTCGAGCGTGTCATAGGGTTCGGCGGCGATAGCCACCTTATCGTCCTCGTGCACTTCCACCGCCGCAAACGTGGTCGCTGGCTGCACCGGAGGCGGAGTGTGGCTGCTGCCCCCTAACGGCAGCGCCAACGAAAGCAGCAATGGCGGAATGGCGCAAAAAACTCCCATTATCCTCGACTCTATCATTTGAGGCTTCTTGGTCGTGTGAGAATTGGATAGGAATAAGATAACTTCAACTGCATGATTCTTCTATTCTACAATCTGGTGTTGCTTGTGGCGCTGATCGCAGGCGCGCCCTGGTGGCTCTTCCGCATGGCCACCACGCAAAAGTACCGCGAAGGACTGCTGGAAAGGCTTGGCTGCGTCCCATCCAGGCTCCGCACTCCGCTTGCCGGATTGACAGCTGAACGCCCCATCATCTGGGTCCATGCGGTTTCCGTCGGCGAAGTGCTGGCTGTCAGCCGCCTGGTCAAATCGCTGGACACTGCGCTGCCGAATTACATTATCGCTGTCTCCACCACCACGCGCACCGGCCAGGCCTTGGCCCGCGAACGCTTTGGAACCAACCGCGTATTCTATAGTCCGCTCGACCTGCCCTGGGCGGTTCGCGCCTACTTGAATGCCCTCCAGCCGCGCCTTTTTATTCTGGCGGAAACCGAGTTCTGGCCTAATCTGCTCAGCGGCTGTTATCGCCGCAATATTCCCGTGGCTGTTGTCAATGCCCGCATCTCCGACCGCTCCTGGCCGCGCTATCGGAGGCTGCGCTGGCTGTGGAGACCTTTCCTCAGTCGGTTGAGTCGCGTCCTCGCACAGAGCCAGACTGACGCCGTGCGCCTCAAAGCCATCGGCTGCCTGCCGGAGCGCGTCACGGTTGCAGGCAACCTAAAATTTGATGTTCGCGCTGCTGAAGAAGCCGAAGCCACACGCCTGTTACAGAAGTTGTCATCTGGCCTGCGTCTCATCGTGGCCGGAAGCACGCTCGAAGGCGAGGAAGCCGCTCTGCTCGAAGCCTTGCCGCGCCTGCTTCAAGCCGATCCGCAACTGGCGTTGCTCCTTGCGCCCCGCCATCCAGAGCGTTTCGCTGCCGTGGCCGCGCTGCTGGAGAAATCTGGAGCAGCCTGGATCAAACGCTCCGATTGGCTCACCGCCGCCAAAGGCTCGCTCAAGCCGTTGAATCCCGGCACAATCGTCCTGCTCGACACCATCGGCGAGCTGGCCTCGGTCTACTCGCTCGCTTCGGTGGCCTTCGTAGGCGGTAGCCTCGTCCCGGCAGGCGGACATAACCCGTTGGAGCCGGCGCAGTTCGGCATTCCCATCGTGATGGGCCCGCACTTTGCCAACTTCCGCGCCATCACCGAAGACCTGCTCGCTCAGAACGCCATCTGCATCGCAGAGAAAGAGAATCTCGCCAAGGTTCTTGTCGACTTGCTATGCGACCGGACCGCAGCCAAAGCCATGGGCGCGCGAGCCAGGCAAGTCTTCGAGCAGCAAGCCGGAGCAACAAACCGCTGCATCGAGGTGTTACAAAACTTGCTCCGTGAAGGAGGCCAGGCTGAATGAGACGCCGCTGGCTGGCTCCTTTAACTCCGCTCTATGCTGCCGGACTCGCCTTCCGCGAACTCCGTCTCCGCTCCGGGCTTGAGCCGGTCTGTCGTCTTCGCTTCCCGGTCGTCAGCATCGGCAATCTCTCCACCGGCGGCTCGGGAAAGACGCCCCTCACCATCGCCCTAGCCCAGGCGCTCGCCGAGCGCGGCCTGCGTGTGGACGTGCTTAGCCGTGGCTATGGCCGCAAAAGCAAACTCGCTGCTCGCGTCAACCCGGAAGGAAGTGCCGAAGACTTCGGCGATGAACCTTTGCTGATTGCCCGCGAGACCGGTCTTCCCGTCTACGTGGCTCCGCAGCGCTACGAGGCCGGCCTGCTGGCAGAGGTCGATTCGCAACCAATCTCCGAGCAGAACCGCACTTTCGTTCACCTGCTAGATGACGGCTTCCAGCACCGCCAATTGCATCGTGATGTCGATATTCTCCTCCTCGACAGCCGCGACTGGCAGGACACGCTGCTTCCGGCAGGCAATCTGCGCGAGCCGCTCTCGGCCATTCGCCGAGCCAGCGTCATCGCTATCCCTGCCAACGAGCCGGAACTGGCAAACAAATTAGAGGCCTGGGGCTGGCAGGGTCCAATTTGGCATCTGCGCCGCTCCATGGAAATTCCCGCAATCAGCGGTCTCGTGGTTGCTTTCTGCGGCATCGCCCGCCCGGAGCAGTTCTTCGCCGGCCTCGAAGCCGCTGGCCTTCATCTTGCTGTCCGCATCGCTTTTCCCGACCACCACCGCTACGCCGCCCGCGATCTTGACCGCCTGGTCACAGCCGCCCGCACCGCCGGAGCCACAACAATCATCACCACCGAAAAAGACCTGATCCGCATGGGAAAGCTTGCCTCAGCCTTGCCCCAATCCCTACCACTTAAGACCGCCCGCCTTCGCATCGAGATCGTGGACCAAACAGTTACTATCGATTGGCTAATCAACCGGATTGGGTCCTAGTGGCCCACTCGCCATTGTGAGAAAATCAGAGTTTGCAGAAACATTCCAACTTTCGCTTGCTGGTGGTCCGCCTCGGCGCCATGGGCGACATTCTGCACGCCCTTCCGGCGATGACGGCGCTGCGTCAGGCCCATCCCGATTGGGTCATCGACTGGGTGGTCGAGCCGCGCTGGCAGGCGCTGTTGGCCGCAGAGGGCAAAACCGGTCGCGGCAAAACTCGCAGCCCCGCCCGGCCTCTGGTTGACCACCTGCATTTTGCTCCCACAAAAGAGTGGCGCAAAGCCCTCTTCAGCCGCCAAACCGTTTTTGAATTCATGGCTTTGCGCTCTGCTCTCCGGGCCGGCAAATACGACGCTGTAATCGACCTGCAAGGAGCTATCCGTTCGGCTTTGGTGGCGCGACTCGCTGGTTGCCGCCGGCTGATTGGCGAGGCCGAACCGCGCGAGCGTGCCGCGCGCTGGCTTTTTTCCGAGCGCATCGCCACCTATGGCGTTCACATGATCGAGCAGGACGTGGAACTGGTTTCAGCCATCGCATGCGATCGACTCTCTCCCGTCGAGCCCTGGCTGCCCGTTGACCCCGTCGCCGAGGCTTGGGCCGATGAAATTATTCCCCCAGTCACCAACAGGACGGCCGTGCTCATCAATCCTGGAGCCGGCTGGGGAGCCAAGCGTTGGCCCGTCGAGCGCTATGCCGCCGTGGCGCAAAGTCTCGTCGTTCTCGGCTGCCGTGTACTGGTCAACGTCGGCCCCGGCGAGGAGCCGTTGGCCGAGGTTATCGTCCGCCAAACCAACGGCGCGGTCACTCCGCTGGCCTGCACGCTCGCCCAGCTCATCGCCCTCACCCGCCGCATTGGCCTGGTCATTGCCGGAGACACTGGTCCGCTCCACTTGGCCTGCGCTCTTTGCCGTCCGGTGGTGGGCATCTACGGACCCACCGACCCCAGCCGCAATGGCCCCTACGGCACGCGCTTCATCGTCTTGCGCAGCCCGGAAAGCCGCCGCGACCACACCCGCCGCGAAGCGCCCGAGGCCGGTCTGCTAACCATCCAACCCGCCGACGTCATGCGCGCAGCCGATGCCTTGCTTTATCCTGAATCAGCCTCATGACCAACCCCGCTGCCTCGCAACCCGACTGGATCGACCGCTGGCAGCGCGTTGCCCGGCGCATCCGCGTCCCACTGGGTTTTCTCGCCGCCGCGCTTTATCTCTTCGAACTCCTTCGCCACGCTCCCCACCCAGCCGCCGTGGCATGGAGCCTGGCGCTGGTCCTGCCCGGCCTTTGGCTGCGCGCCTACGCCTCCGGCTACGTCAAAAAAAATCAAGAACTTACCGTAACCGGCCCTTACGCCCACACCCGCAATCCGCTCTACCTGGGCTCCATGCTGATCGCCGCCGGCTTTGCCTTGGCTCTGCTCAGTTGGCCTGTGGCGCTGGTGCTCGCCCTCGGCTTCGCAGTCATCTACATCCCGGTCGTCGCCTCCGAAGAACGCTTTCTGCGCGCTGCTTTCCCCGAATTCAAAGACTATTGCCAACAGGTGCCGCGCTTGATTCCCCGCCTCACCCCGGTCCGTCACCTCAGCAAGGAAAGCCCTCCCGGCGCAGCAACGGGAAGTTTCTCCCTATCGCTCTACCTCCAGCATCGCGAGTACAATGCAGGAATAGGGGTTCTGCTGCTTTACCTCAGCCTGCTCCTGCTGCGGCCGCTGCTGGCCTCAGTTGTGAATCTGCCGTAATACGCGATTTCGGCGCTTGAGCAGTCCATTCAGCAAGGAGCCATCTAGCCGGTGAAGACGCATACAACCCTGACCGCTTTTCTTTGCGCGCTTGCCCTGACCGCAGTTGCGACCCTACCGATTCAGGCCCAGCAGGCGTCCCCGCTCTCGCCCCCTCGCCCCGGCTTCAGCTTTCCGCAGAAGCAAACCCTCACCTATTCAGTAGACTGGCGCGTATTTCCCGCTGGAACCGCCGTTCTTCACTTCGAGGCTGCCGGAGACCGCGAAAACCTCACCGCCAGCGCCGACACCATCGGCGCCATCAACCTGCTCTTCCACGTCAGCGACCGCTTTCAATCCAGCTTTGACCGCGCCACAGGCTGCACCTACGACTTCAACAAGCAGACCGTCGAGGGCCGCCGCCAGGTCAACTCCACCCTCCATCTCGACTACTCCCAGAACCGCGCCGTTCTGGACGAGAAATACCCTCTTACCAAGCAAACCAAGCACGTCGAATCCACCGCGCCCGTCTGTCTCACCGACCTGCTCACCGGCGTCTATTATGCTTCGTCGCAACCCATCGCCCTGGGACACAACTTCGTCATCCCGGTCTTTGACGCTATGAAAGTTGTGCCTGTGACCATGAAGATTGAAGGCCGCGAGGAGATTAAAACCCCGCTGGGCACATTCAAAACCCTGCGCGTGCAGCCCACCGCCGACGCCGGTGTAGTCAAGAATCGCGGCAACATCTGGATCTGGTACACCGACGACGAGCGCCACCTCCCCGTCCAGATGCGCGCCCGCCTTTTCTGGGGAACCATCACCTTCCGCCTCATCGGCAACGATAGTAAGTAAGTCGTCCACAGATTTCGCCGAACCGCGGGTGCCCCCGGTCCCTCGCAATTGGGGACCGGGGAAACGACAAACTCCATTTGTCCTATGTAAGCAACTCCCCAACAATCCCCGCCGCAGCCGGGTGCCCCTGGTCCCTCGCAATTGGGGACCAGGGAAACAACGAACATAATTCTGCATTCAGCCCAGCAACTCCCCAACAATCCCCGCTGCGGCCTTCAGCGCCGCATCAATCTGTGACTGGTCTTTCCCGCCCGCCTCAGCAATCTCCGGCTTTCCGCCGCCCGATCCGCCGACGATCTTCGCCACAGCACCCACCAGCTTGCCCGCCTGAATCCGCTTGGTCAGCCCCGCCGTCACTCCGGCGATCAACGCGACTTTGTCCTCGGGTTGCGCCGAGGCCACCACCACCACGCCCTCGCCCAGCTTTTGCTTCAAATTATCGACGAGCGTGCGCAACTGCCCGCGCTCCAGCGCATCGGCCCGCAGCGTCACTAGCTTCACGCCCTTGACCTCGACGGCGCGCCCCATCGCCTCATCCAGAGCCCCGGCAGCCCCCTTCATCCGCGCCTCGTCCAACTCCCGCCGCAGCCGCTTCAGCTCGTCTTCCTGCGCGGCCAGCTTCCCACGGAACGCTTCCGGAAGGTTCTCCACCGAGGGAACCATCTGCGCCGCAATCTGCGCCACGGCAAAGTCCTGCCGGAAGACATCCAGCGCGCCAAAGCCCGAGATCGCCTCCAGCCTCCTCACCCCCGACGACACCGACTCCTCTCGCAAAATCTTCACCAGGCCGATCTCCCCCGTAGCCCGCGTGTGCGTTCCGCCGCACAGCTCGGTCGAAAAATCGCCTACCTTGATCACCCTCACCTTGTCGCCGTACTTCTCGCCGAACAGCGCCATGGCATGGTACTCATTAACCGCCACGTCGATGGGAACGTCCTCGATGGATTCAACTTTTGTATCGGCCAGGACTTGCCGGTTCACAATCGTCTCAATCTCCGCCAACTCCTCATCGGCCACCGGCGCAAAATGCGAAAAATCGAAGCGCAGCCGCTCCGGATGCACCGCCGACCCCGCCTTCGTCACCTTCGTCCCTAAAACCTGCCGCAGCGCCGCATGCAGCAGATGCGTCCCCGTATGATTCCGCCGGATCGCATCCCGCCGCTCTTGATCGACAACAGTCCGCACATGATCGCCGACCGCCAGCGGCTCCTTGAGCATAGCCTTGTGCGCCCTCACTCCCTGCACCGGCAGCACGCAGCCCTGAATCTCGGCAACGGTCGTATTCCCATCCACCGAGGTAAACCATCCCGTATCGCCCGCCTGCCCGCCAGCGTCGCCGTAAAAGCTCGTCTGATTCAGCACCACCTCCACCAACTCTCCCGCCTTCGCCGCCGGAACACCTACGCCGTCTTTGACAATCGCCAAAACCTCAGCGTCGTTAGTGGTAAGCGTCTTGTATCCCAGAAAATCCGTCTTCTGCAAATCGCGGTAAGCCGGACTAGCCGTCTTCTGGCTTCCGCCCTTCCAACTAGCGCGGGCGCGGGCTTGCTCTTCGGCGCGAGCGGCTTCGAAGCCTTGTTCGTCGAAGACGATTCCCGCGTCATGGCAAGCGTCTTGGATGAAATCTTTTGGCAACCCGTAGGTTTCGTATAGATGGAAGGCTTCGTAACCAGGGAAGACAGGATTGAGATTTGGATCCTTTGTTTCTAACAAAAACTTACTGGCTGATTCATCACCCATTTGCTTCTTTATGATTTCTGCGATCAAAGAAAAATCACCGTTAATGCTCGCAACCCGCAAACCTTCCAATAAATTCGGATCAGGATCTAATTTTTCTACCCACTTAGCGATAAATTTCTCCAACTCAATATACTTTGATTGGTTGATGACTTTCTGAAGTTCTAGACTGCCAATCTTCAGCACCCGATCAAACTGCTTCTCCTCCGCCTCGACCACCTTCGCCACGCGATCCGCCGAATTCTTCAGCTCCGGATATGCCCCCTGCATCAAATCTCGCACGGCAAAAACCATCTGATAGAGGAATGGCTTCTCCTGTCCCAGCAGCCGCCCATGCCGAATCCCGCGCCGCAGAATCTTGCGCAACACGTAGCCGCGCCCCTCGTTCGAAGGCAACACTCCGTCGTTGATGAGGAAAGTTGCAGCGCGAGCATGATCGGAGATGATGCGCAGGCTCGCATTGCCCACGAACTTCGACAGTTTCGCGGCGATAGCCGGTTTCGCCATCACTGACTCAGCGGCCGCTAGCTCCGCTAATTCCGATAACTCCGCTAGGCTGGTCACTCGGGTCAACTCCGCAGCCACCACAATCAGCGGCGTAAACAAATCCGTCTCGAAGTTGGATACCTTCCCTTGCAACACCGCCGCCAACCGCTCCAGCCCTGCGCCCGTATCAATCGAAGGCTTGGGCAGCGGCGTCAATTTATACGTAGTGGTTTTTGTCGCAGCGTCCGTCACAGCCGCGCGGTCGAACTGCATGAAGACCAAATTCCAAATCTCCACGTACCGCGCCTCGTCTTGTCCAAAAGGTTTATCGACCCCCGAAGTCTCCGCCGCCTCCAACCCCATGTCGTAGAAAATCTCCGAGCAAGGACCGCACGGCCCCGTCTCGCCCATCTGCCAGAAGTTGTCCTTCATCCCGCACGCGTGAATCCGCTCCTTCGCTACGCCCGCCTCAATCCAGAACTTTTCCGCCTCGTCATCGCGCGGAACGCCATCCGCTCCCTCGAAGATCGTCACGTACAACCGCTCCACCGGAATCTCGAAGCAGCCCTTCTCGCGCTTGCCCGTAATCAGCTCCCAGGCAAATCCAATCGCCTCCCGCTTGAAATAATCTCCGAACGAAAAGTTCCCCAGCATCTCAAAAAACGTATGATGCCGCCGCGTGAAGCCCACGTTCTCCAGGTCGTTGTGCTTGCCCCCGGCGCGCACGCATTTTTGCGAAGTCGTCGCCCGCGAGTAATCCCGCCGCTCCGCTCCCAGAAACAGGTCCTTGAACTGGTTCATACCCGCGTTGGTAAACAGCAGCGTGGGGTCGTTGGCCGGCACCAGCGAGGAAGAGTGCACCCGCCGGTGCCCCTTCGACTCAAAAAAGCGCAGAAACCGTTCGCGAATCTCGTTCCCCGTCATTTCGTTCTTTAAGCGATTTTCCATAGCTTATTCAGTGTATCCAATGCGCTCCGCGCACATCACCCCGCCTAATCATGGGAAAATGAATCAGTAGACCATCATGACCAACGAAAATCCCGAAGAATCCCAGCCCACCCCCGAAATCGCGCCCAAGCCAGCCGCCGAACCCATCACGGAATCTGCGGGTGCCCCTGGTCCCTCGCAATTGGGGACCAGGGAAACTCTGCCCTCAGCCGAATCCATCGCCTCCGAGTCCGACGAGTCCTCCGAGTCACAGGAGCCAGAGGAATCCTTTGCCGACCTGCTCAATGACTTCGAGCGCAGCCACTCGCACAAATCCGAGCAGCCCGGCCAGCGTCAGCTTCAGGGCGTCGTCGTCTCCCTCTCCGCTGACCAGGTCTTCCTCGACATCGGCTACAAGACCGAAGGCGTCCTGCCCCGTTCGGCCTTCGCCAACAACGCCGAAGCCGTCAAGCCCGGCGACACCTTCCCCGTCTCCGTCACCGGCCGCAACACCGAGCACTACTACGAGCTTTCGCGCTTCAAAGTGGCCCAACCCCGCGACTGGTCAGCGCTCGAAGCTGCCTTTGCCGAGAAGCTGGCCATCGTCGGCACCGTCATCGAAGTCCGCAAGGGCGGCGTCACGGTCGATGTCGGCGTACGCGCCTTCATGCCCGCCAGCCGCAGCGGAACCAAGGACGCGGTCGAGTTGGAAAAGCTGGTCGGCACCGAGATCACCTGCCGCATCACCAAGCTCGACGTGATGGATGAAGACGTGGTCGTAGACCGCCGCATCGTCCTCGAAGAGCAGGCCCGCGGCCTCAGCGATGCCCGCCGCGAGGAGCTGAAAGAAGGCGACCTCGTCACCGGCACCGTCAGCACTCTCATGCCCTACGGCGCCTTCATCAACATCGGCGGCTTCGACGGCCTGCTGCACGTCTCCGACATCTCTCGCTCTCGCGTCGCCCGCCCCGAAGACGTGCTCGCCGTTGGCCAGGAACTCCAACTCAAAATCCTCAAAATCGACCCCGCAACCCAGAAAATCTCTCTCGGCCTCAAGCAGCTTCAGCCCGAACCCTGGCAAACCATCAGCCTCGCCGTCAACCAGCGCGTCACCGGCACGGTCACCCGCCTGACCGACTTCGGGGCTTTTGTTGAAATCGAACCCGGCATCGAAGGCCTCATCCATATCTCGGAGATGTCCTACGGCAAAAAGCTCCGCCACCCCTCCGACATCCTCAAACAGGGCGACCGCGTCGATGTCGTCATCCTCGCCATCAAGCCAGAGGAGCGCAGAATTTCTCTCGGACTCAAGCAAACCCTCGCCGACCCGTGGACCGATGTCGAGCGCACCTTCCCCGTCGGCTCCTCGATCACCGGCCCCGTAACCAAACTGATGAACTTCGGAGCCTTCGTGCAACTCGCCGACGGCGTCGAAGGCCTCGTCCACATCAGCGAAATCACCGCCGAGCGCCGCCTCAACCACCCCTCGGAAATGCTGCGCGAAGGCCAAATCGTCAAGGCGCAAATCCTGGCCATCGATGCGGAAAAGCGCCAGATCAAGCTCAGCATGAAGCAGCTTGTCCCCGGCGACATCGATGAGTACATCGCCGAGCACAAGGTCGGCGACCAAGTCTCCGGCCGCATTGTCGAAGCGACACCAAGCCTCACCGTCGTTGAACTCGGCGACGGCATCAAGGCCACATGCCGTATCAAGCTCGGCACTCCAATATCCGCCGCCGAAGGCGCTCCGCCCGCACGGCCAGTGCCTGCCTCACCGCAGGCGCTCGATCTCTCCGCGCTCTCCTCGCAACTGAAGAGCCGCTGGAAGGGCAACTCCCCAGCCGCCTCCGCCAAACCCGAGACGTTAGCCGAAGGCCAAATCCGTACCTTCAAAATCACCAAGCTCGACCCCGAAGCCAAGAAGATCGAGGTGGAGCTGGCGTAGGTTAGTGATTTATTTGTTTAGGACTCTCTTGCAAGACCTCGAATTCTGGCCAATACTTGCCTTACTTAGAAGAGCACTGGATGGAGTGCAAATCATGCGTCTCCATTCCAGAGATCGCGCGCCGCTTAGTTGTTCAACACGATCCTTTCCCGTTGCTGGATCGATAATGTATCTCTCAACATCATTGCTGACTTTTCCTGTCTTGGTGTCGCGTGAGTGAAACCATCTTCCTGCGGCAAATCCTCCGTTGGGCTGCGAGACGACTGCAAATATCTGATCCACTTCATTGTCATCATATGGCTCACCGGCATCTCCATAAGAAACAACTGCGCCCGGCTGCGGATAATTTGCGTCAGTAGTTTTATTAGGCCACCGAGTCATCCACCCGAGGCTTTTTGTGTAGTGGAGTGTCGTAAAGAGCGTTGCAGCCTCGCATCCCCAGCAATCGTAGTATGTAATTGCTAATTCAGGAGAGCTTGTTCCGATCCAATCCAACAACTTTATACGATAGCCGCTGACAAGAATTCGAAATTTGCCGGTAGCCAGCGTAAGATTATAGATCGACCACTGATAAGTATCATTGTCCTCTCGTGAAGTAGTCATTACGATCGCGTAACCGTCCAATATGCCCACTTTGTGGATTGAAGTATTCGAATTTAGATTAAGGGCGTGACGAACAACGTCTATCGTCTCCTTATCGGACTCAGTGTTGATCCAAGAAAATCCTGCTGGCCTCTGCGCAAGGATCGGAATTGTCATCAGGACAGAAATCGCCAATAACAGAATCCGTGCTCTTTTCATACGTTCCTTTATTACCCAACTTTACACCGGGTGCCCCATCCTTTCGTGTACTTTACGAAAGCGTGGGAGACCAAAAACTCAAGCGTGAAGCGCGCCCGCCTGGACAGCCTGCCCTGAGCGGAGTCGAAGGGGCCAGTCCTTTGCAGATTATTTCCCCCTTTTGTTGCAAAATGATCTCAGAAGTCTTCCTTCAAATCATCGTCCGGCACGTCCTCTTCGCGCCGTCTTCCAGCCGGAAGCCGCCTACAGAGGCCGAAACCTCCCGTAACTCCTTATCTGGGGATATTTTGCAGGGAACTTCATTGTTTTCTATATTTTACAGCGCAACCCTGCCTGTAAACCAATGAAAACAAGGATTTTGCGCCCAAAATATGGGTGGGGGTACCTCATGGTCCAGCTTAGCCGGCACATCAAGACCAATAGCTGGGTTTCCGAAATCTCGATTTTGAGATGTGGGAGTCATATTATTCAGTCCACCCTTTCGCCCGCTCCACGGCCCGCGACCAGCGCCCACGCCGCTCGGCCCGCTCATTGGCCGCCATCTTCGGCTCAAAGCGCGTGTCATTCTGCCGCTTGGCGCGCAAATCCTCCGGCCCAGCCCAGAATCCCGTGGCCAGCCCAGCGAGATATGCCGCGCCCAGCGCGGTCGTCTCCGTCACCTGCGGACGCACTACCGGGACATTCAGAATGTCAGCCTGGAACTGCATCAGCAGATTGTTCACCGCCGCGCCGCCATCCACGCGCAGCGCCGCCAGCGGTGTGCCTGTCTCGCTCTCGACGGCTTCCAGCACGTCGGCTACCTGGAAGGCGATGCTCTCCAGCGCCGCCCGTGCAATGTGTCCCGTTTGCGTTCCTCGGTTCAGCCCGATCAGCAAGCCTGAGGCGTGCGAATCCCAGTGCGGCGCTCCTAGCCCCACAAACGCCGGCACAAATACCAC
>Ga0181520_10006009_pt1 | contig 18875 bp, 13 predicted proteins | sample PEATcosm2014_Bin_29_FD_132451 | JGI IMG/M metagenome (GOLD analysis project Ga0181520, IMG submission 132451) | Peatland microbial communities from MTU Mesocosm Facility, Houghton, MI, USA - PEATcosm2014_Bin02_30_metaG | ecosystem: Environmental > Terrestrial > Soil > Wetlands > Peat | place...
ACGCTCGACCCCGGCTACCGCAACGAGTTTCATGCCGGCATTCAGCAGGGCTTCGGCAGGTGGGTCGTGGTCAGCGGCGAGTATATCTGGAAGTACACGCACAACGCATTTGACTTCGGTGTGCTGGGCAATACGCCCATCTATTTCCCCATCGACTGGCATAACTCGAAGATTCCGGGATATGCTTTACGCGCGGATATTCCCAAAGTTCACGGCTTTAGCGCATATTTCGTCGCCTCTTCCGTGGCCGCGCGCTTCTTCCAGCCGCAATCGGCTGGAGCAGGAGCCACTCCGCAGACCGGCGGGCTGCCCTTCCGCATCGACCACGACGAAAAATTCAACCAGACCACCCACGCGCAGTACACGTATTCCCGAGGAAAGGTATTAAATGGGTTGTGGGGCAGCTTTAACTGGCGGTATGACTCGGGCCTCGTTGCTGGCGCAGTACCCTTCGCGACAGACAATACAACCCCTGTCGACCTCAGCGGCCTGACCAAAGATCAGCAGTTCCAGGCCGGGATCACGTGCAACGGCGTGAAGGCCACTCTCGCCGCGGGATTCCAGTCCTGCGCGCCCACGCAATACTCGTCGTCGCTGGTCAGCATTCCCGCGCCGGGAACGGAGAACGATGACAAGAACCCGCCTCGCATCGCCCCCCGCAACCTGTTTGACGCTTCCGTGGGCAAGGACAACCTTTTCCACGCCAATCGCTACAAGATGAACTTCGACATGACGGCCATCAATGTCACCAATAAGTACGCCCTGTATAACTTTCTTTCCACCTTCAGCGGCACGCATTATGTAACTCCGCGGGCGCTGACGGCAAAGATCACGCTGAATTTTTAACGGAGAAGGACTTGCGGACGGGAGGGAAATGACGTAAAAAGGATGCTATGTTCCCTCCCCTTCGGATAGTGCTCGCGCAAGTGCCGGCGTGTCTTTGCCTGGCCTTTCTTTTGCCTGTTATTTCTGCCCAATCTTCAAACCAGGCTATTCCGCAAGAAATGCAGGATTTAATTCAGCGGCAGATAAACTGGGACGCCAATAGTCCCAGCGAAAAAAATCCTAACGGGTTGTATTTTCAGTTTTCTAAAACAGATGAGACAACCTCTTCTGGGAAACGAGTAGTACTCTATCGCGCTTACGTTTTCGGAGCCCCTGAAAACAAGAAATATACGCTGACTGTGTGGAAACTAGGGTCTGATCCGCATGTTCTCCCCAACCAAGTCTATGTGAACGCCAAGGGGCTTTTGATGACGCATAAGCCCAGTCCAGAGCAGGAGAACAGCGACTTCGTCGGGGATTCCGAGCTCCACATAACCGTGCAGGCGGCGCGGGCTGAGCCTGTCCGGTACGCGCTGACTTCCTCCGACAAGGCACTTATTGTCTACGGAACAGTGGTCCCGTTTCCGTTTACAGATACCGACAGAGCCTGCCAGCTTGAAGCGCGGCTTGCCTATTCCGACGCCAAGGCCGTTCTGATCTACGCCGATGGACTGCCGGCAAACGCTGAAATTCCTTTCCGGATGCTCTCCGCCGGCAATCTGGAGACGGGGAAGTTCAAAGTGAATGCTCAGGGACGCGTTGTGGAGGCCAGAGTTCTCTCCACGGACGGCAATGATAAAGGTACGCTCAAGGTGAGTCTGTCTAGCGCAGATTGTTCAGTAGCTGTTGAAATTCCCTGGGGTGAGGGAAGTTACCATCAGATGTAACATGTCTCTGTCGCGTATGGGAGTTCGCCATCGGCTTGGTATGTTCCGCGTCTCAGGCTTCGCCCCGGCGTGAGCCTGCAAATGCCTCAGCAAAATGAATACCCTCGCGCCCTGATAACTGGTTGATCTGTTCGCGGCAACTGAAGCCGTCAGCGACGATGATGGTCGCGGGCGCTGCGGAGTTGACTGCCTGCATCAGGCCGAGATTGGCGATGGCCTTGGAGACTTCGATTTTGCTGGCCTCAAAGCCGAATGGCCCGGCCATGCCGCAGCAAGTGGAGTCGATAAGCTCGACCGCGGCGCCGGCCTTCTTGAGCAAGGCGATCTCGTTTGCAGGGCCGCCGAAAATGGCTTTGTGGTGACAGTGGCCGTGAAGGATGATCTGCTTGCCCTTAAGCCGGCCGGTGACCCACTCGGGAGCTTTGGCGGCCAGCCAGTCGGCTAACAACCAGACCTGCTGGCTCATGCGCTGCGCGCGAAGGTCGTTAGGGAATAACTCCAGCGCCTCATCACGGAAGACACTGGCGCAACTTGGCTCGAGGAAGATGAACGGGAAGCCGGCATCAATCTCAGCGGCCATACGGTCGAAGACCTTGGCCAGATAAGCGCGGGCTGCGCCGAGCATGCCGAAATCATAAAGCGCGCGGCCGCAGCAGATGTGGCTTTTAGGGACTTGAACCCGAAAGCCGGCCTGGGTAAGAATCCTCTCGGCAGCAGCCAGAGTTTGCGGGTGGTAGTAGTTATTCCAGGTGTCGGGCCACAATACGACCACCTGCGGCTGGATCTGCCGTGCGGCCAACTGCCCTTCGGGCCTTGCGGCATTTTGCATGATTGAAGGCCGCGGTACGTTGGTGGTTTCACCGGAAGAGCTGTGTGTATTTCTGTAGCTCTTCGCGGCCAGGCGGGGCATTGTGCGCTCTTGCGCTACGCCTATGACGCGCTTGATAAGCGGACTGGTCAGTATAACGTTGGTCAGTGCGGGAAAGATTGAACCTAGACGTGCCAGCTTGTCGGCAAAGCCAAAGATGTAATGGTGCAACGGGTGCGGGCGGTGCTTATAACGCTGTGCAAGAAACTCGGATTTGTAGGCTGTCATATCGACAGCAACAGGGCACTCGGTTTTGCAGGCCTTGCAACTGATGCAGAGGTCGAGGGCCTGATGGACAGCCTTGCTTTGGAAGCCTTCCTTGCGGAGCGCGCCGGAGAGCATCTCCCAGAGCAGGCGGGCGCGGCCGCGGGTGGAGTGCTGCTCATCGCCGGTAGCGCGGTAGCTGGGGCACATGACGCCACCCTTGGTGTTGAGGCAAGCGCCCACGCCGACGCAACGCGCGGTCGCTCGCTCCAGCGAGCCTCCGTCGGCGGCGAAGACAAAGCGGGTTTCCAACTGCGTTTGTGCGTGGCTGGGAATTGAAGGAGCGTGGCGCAGATTTTCGATGGGGTCGTAGACGCGGACGGCGTCGGAGAGCTTGCCGGGGTTCATGCAGTTTGCCGGATCCCAAATGGCTTTAAACTCGCGGAAGGCCTGCATCAGCTCGGGGCCGAACATCTTGGGCAGCAGGGCCGCACGGGACTGGCCGTCTCCGTGCTCGCCGCTGAGCGAGCCGCCGAAGCTGAGGACGAGATCGGCGGCGCGGTCGATGAACTGGCGGAAGTTGAGGACGCCTGCTTGAGAGTGGAAGTCGAAATTGATACGCATGTGGACGCAGCCCTGGCCGTAGTGTCCGTAGAGCGGACTGTTGTAACCGAACTCGGTCATGAGAGCCGTGAGTTTGCGCAGGTAAGCGCCGAGGTGTGCGGGAGGAATGCCGGCGTCGTCCCAGCCTTCGTGGCGCTCGGGCTCGCCGGGGACGAAGGCGGTTGCGCCGAGGGCGGAATCGCGCACATGCCAGATGCGTGCGGCGTCGGCTGCTGAGTAGATGCGAGCTATGGGCGCTTCGGGCCAGGCCTTGGACGCGCGCACCAGAGACTCGGCTTTGGTCTGCGCCTCGGCTGCATCCCATGCGCCCATCTCGACCAGCAGGAACCCGCGGCCGGGCGGAAGCAGGGCAACATCGTCCACGGCTAGCTTCTTGCGTTGCATGAAATCGACGATGAGGCCGTCAAAGCCTTCGAGGCCAATGGGAGCGTGTTCCAGGACGCGCGGCACAACGTCGGCGGCCAGAAAGCCATCGGCGAAGGCCAGCACGGTGAGCACGCGGAAGGGCGGGCTGGCGGTGAGGTTAAGCGTGGCGGAGAGGACGGTGGCGCAGGTGCCCTCGGAGCCGACCAGTGCGCGGGCTACGTGAAAGCCGTTCTCGTCGAGGAGTTCGTCGAGGTTGTAGCCGGAGACGCGGCGGGGAATGCGAGGGAATCGCTGGCGGATGAGCGTGCTGTAGCGGTCGCGCAGCTTGGCGAGGTCGGCATAGATTTGGCCTACGCGGCCGCCGGAGCGGATTAGGGCATCGAGCGTGGCGGGCGCGGTGCGGCCCACGGACATGCGCGTGCCGTCGTAGAGAACGAGGTCGAGGGATTCGACATTGTCCACCACCTTGCCTGCCATCAGCCCGTGAACGCCGCAACTGTTGTTGCCGATCATGCCGCCCAGAGTGCAGCGGGAGTGAGTCGCGGGATCGGGACCGTAGGTTAGATGGTGCTGCTCGGCGGCCTCGCGCAGGCGGTCGAGAACGATGCCCGGCTCAATGCGCGCCAACTTTGCCGCGGGATCGATGGAGACAAGCTTGTTCATGTAGCGCGAGAAGTCGAAGACTACGGCGACATTGACGCATTGGCCGGCGAGGCTGGTTCCCGCGCCGCGCGGCAAAACGGCAGCTCCGGTTGCTCGGCAGGCGGCCAGAGCGGCTTCGACATCGGCGGCGTCGCGAGGCAGAATCACGCCTACGGGAAGCTGACGGTAGTTAGAGGAGTCAGCTGCGTAAAGGGCGCGGGAACCGAGATCGAAGCGGACATCTCCGCGAAGTGATTTTTTGAGCAGCGATTCCAGTTCGCGATGGGCGGAAAAGCGTTCATGATCCAGCGGAAACTGGTTTAAAAGGGCGAAAAAAGAGGAATTGTCCACGCTGAAATGGTAGCGCGTTGCGGCAAGCGGCGTGAAAAGGCGCTAAAAACCAGTTGATTTTGGGGGATTCTTGGTAAAAATATGGTCTTTTCGAGTGAAAAACGGCAATTTCCATTTAGGGTTTTGAAGGGTTTATCGGGTTCTGCTCCGCTTTTTAGGAGGTATAAGCGGGTTTACTGGATGGAGGGGGGTGGGGTACCTCTCAGTGGACAGTGAACACTGGTCAGTGATCAGCCGTGGCATGCGAGTGTGGACCTTGTTCATGCTTTGATTGTGCGCTGGGCGAGGGTAATTATCTGCAAGGACTAGCCGTCCAGGCAATTACCTGCGGAGGGGCCGGCATCGGCTATCACTTGCCACTTAATGAAGAAATCTTCAACACGCCATGCAGAGCGATCTCCAGCTCTTTAACTCCGCGGCGGATTTCTTTCGGATCCACCGCGGCAAAACCCATGTGCAGATCCTGATGCGTGGCTCTGCCCAGGAAATAGCGGCTCAGAGGAGTAACCTCGACATTTCTTTTTGCCGCGGCAACCGCGACAGACTCACCGTTGAGTCCGCGGCATAGCCGGGCGGCTGTCTGCAATCCCGCCTCAACACCTGTAATCTCCAAGAGCCCGGCAAGCCTCTCCTTTGCAGACTCCTGTAGAACTGACAAGCGCTCCGCATATACCTGACGCATGCGCCTCAGATGTCGCCCGAAGTGACCGTCCGTGATGAAATCGCAAAGCACGGCCTGTTCAAGCAGAGGCGCATGCCTGCTGGTAATCGAAATGGACGCGGAAACGGAATCGACCAGGCCGGGAGGGACCACAAGATAGCCCAGCCGCAGCGACGGAAAGAGAACCTTGCTAAAGCTACCGGTAAACAGCACCAACCCATGGTGATCGAGACCCTGCAGCGCCGGCACTGGACGCCCCGAGTAACGAAATTCGCTGTCATAGTCGTCTTCGAGGATTGCCGCTCCCGACTTCGCAGCCCAGTCCAGCAACTGCAAGCGCCGGGGCAGGCTCATCGTTATTCCCATCGGGAACTGATGTCCCGGCGTGATATAGACCAAGCGCGCCCCCTGCAATGCGTCTTTCCGCAGACACATTCCTTCATCATCCAGCGGCGCCACAGAGAGCTTTGCGCCGATGGCTTTGAAGACCGCAACTGCTCCCGGATACCCCGGATTTTCCATGCACACGCGGTCTCCGGAATTCAGAAGCAGCCGCGCCACCAGGTCCAGAGCCTCCTGAACACCGGAGACGATGGCCACCTGTCGTGGAGTGCAATTTACGCCACGCGATGCGCCCAGGTAATCGGAAACGGCCTCGCGAAGCGGCTTGTATCCCATCGCATCGCAGCCCAGGAGAAGGTTCATGGAGACTCGCCGCAATCGTCGAGCCGCGATCTGAGCCCATAAGGTAGCGGGAAACAAATCCAACGCCGGTAAATTGGCCCGGAAGGCGCGGGTGGGACGGTTCTCAAGATTTTGAAAAGGATTCACGCGCTGCCCGTAGCCGGAGATCCTTTGCTCTGTACTTCGCGCCGCCCGCGGCTTCGAACGCGTGTGACACGCCACCTCGAGCAATTCGTCCGGCAGTACACGGCTCACATAGGTTCCCGACCCCACGTTGCCCTCGAGGTAACCCTCCGCCTTCAACTGTTCAAAGCTGTTGACGATGGTCCCCCTAGAGAGGCCGTATTGCTTTGCCAATTCGCGCGTGGCCGGCAGCCTGGCTCCAGGCCGAAGCCGGCCTTCCACAATCTCGGTGCGCAGGGCCGCATAGAGCCAGCGGAATGCGGAGATGCCCACGCCCCGCTCCGCAAGCACGAGTTCAAAGGAAGAAGCATGTTTAGACATAAAAAGTGGACCACCGCAAATATCATAAATGGACCTTCCTATTAGTCCAATAAGATTTATGCTCAACAGTAGAAGGAGCTGGCCGTGAGTATTACCAAGATGCATATCATCGGCGTTATGGCAATGGTGTTCTCCACTGCGTCGGTGGGCTACGCAGCCCACGCTCAGGCGGCGAACGGAATCACTCATCCTGAATCCAAGCAGCGCGCACGAATAGCGTTTGCTCATTCACTGCCGAAACTGAGCGGTGATCGGCTCAGGGCAACGGTGGTTGAAGTGAACTACGGGCCAGGCGAATCATCGAAGCCCCATAGCCATCCCTGCGCTGTTATCGGCTATGTAGTTCGGGGTTCGATTCGCACCCAAGTCAAGGGACAAGCAGAAGCGCTGGTCAACACGGGTGAAAGTTTCTACGAAGCGCCCAACGGCGTGCATCTTATTTCGGCGAATGCCAGCCAGACAGAGCCGGCGAGCTTCATTGTATTTTTCGTTTGCGATAGCAATGAGCCGCTGAGCACGGAGACACCAACAACTCCGAAGCCAGGAGGAAGATAGCCATGGAGACGCTACCGCTGAAATCTCCGGAATCCCCGGCACGAAATAGCGGCACAAACTTGTACGCGTTGAAGTTTGAGTGGTGGGCGGTTCTGTATGCGCGCGTGGCGCTGGGCACGGCATTTCTTTCCGCTGTAGCCTCGCGCTTCGGGCTGTGGGATAAAACCTTCGATCTGAATCACTTTTCCAATTTCATCAAATACGCGGCACAGGTGCTGGCCTTTGCGCCGGCCCCGCTCATTCCATGGCTTGCATGGGCAGCCACCGCCGCGGAAACTGCGCTTGGCATTCTGCTGATTGTGGGATGGTGGCCGCGGTGGGTATCGCTGGCAAGCGCGACCTTGCTTGGCCTGTTTGGAATCTCCATGGCAATCTCCTTCGGACCCCAGTCGCCGATGGATTACTCCGTCTTCTCGGCATCCGGGGCGGCATTGCTGCTCGCGATGCACACATTCAACCAACAGAGAAAGCAGAATTTCAAACATCAAGTGAAAGGACAAACCTCATGAAACGGAGATTGAAGTACATCACGGCCGCACTTCTTCTAATGGCGCTAAGTGGGGCGCGGATGCCGGCGCAAACGCCAGACGACAGCCAGTTGCTCGAAGTACGCGAAGCGGTGTGGCGCGCCTGGTTTGCCAATGACACGAAGACGCTGCAGAAATTGGTGCCGCTTGACACGATTGTCATCAGCGGCGGTGAGGAGAAATGGAAGCACCAGGCCGAAGTCTTTCAATCCGCCCAAGAGTTTCAAGCAGGCGGAGGTAAGCTGATTCACCTCGAATTTCCTCACACCGAAGTTCAGCACTTTGGCGATGTGGCCATCATCTGGAGCAACTACCAGATCGAGATAGAAATGAACGGCAAAAAATCGGTCTCTTCCGGCCGAGCCAGTGAAATTTTCGTACGCCGCAACGGTCAATGGACCAACCCCGGTTGGCACACTGACTCAATCAGCAAACAATAACCAAAATAATTACCAGAGGAGACAAACTATGACAACCATGACGAAAACAACGCTGAATCTTGCCGAGGCCTACTATCAGGCGATAGGCAACAAAGACACAGCCAGCGTGGCCGAGCTCCTGCACCCGGATGTGCATTTGATCGGTCCCCTGAGCGAAGTGAGCGGTAAGGAAGCAGTCCTTGGGGCTATTACGAATTATGTAGCCCAGATCAAAGGCCTCAGTGTGCAAGCGGGATTCGGTTCCGAGGAGCAGGCGATGGTGAAATATGATGTCGACTTTGGCCAGCCTCTCGGGATCTGTCGCACCGCGGCGCTTCTGACATTCAAAGACAACCTGATCGCTCGTCTTGAACTGTTCTTCGACGCGCGGCCCTTTGAGAAGATGGCAGGAAGAAACTGACCTACTCGCGGCGCGGAGTATCCGAAACTGCACGTGATTGACGGTAGCGGGCTGTTCGGGGCGGACGCGATCCGGAGTGTAAAGTGGATTACTCCGCAGAATTGCTGATTTGTCCAGGAACGGAGTTGTCCGCGGGCGGCCCGCGACGCGAACGCGTATTGCCGGGGTGTGTGGCCGGTCAAACTACAGAAAGACTAACGCGAGGGCCATAGATTGACGACGAGGACTTAGGCAAAGCCGGCGAGGGGGCAAAGACAGGGCGAATATTTATGCATAATTTCGAATCTTCATGCAATCTTTATTGCAAGCTCATTAGAATCGTGTTACTATTCCGCAATTCACTAGAAAATCCAAAGGAGTCCCGGCCTCATGAAAAGCCGTTCGATTGCCATTTCAGGCACGCTTGCCATTCTATTTGCATTTCTCGCCATTATCAGCGCACCAGCCATACTGGCGCAGACCTTCCGGGGAAGCATTCAAGGCACGATTACAGACAGCTCGGGAGCAGTTGTACCTGGTGCGCAGGTCAAGGTCTTCAGCCCGTCGACTGGCTTGACGCGCACCCTCACCGCCAATGATCAGGGCGAATATGTGGCCGCGGAACTGCCACTGGGCACTTATAGCGTGACGGTGGAGAAGAAGGGCTTTCGCACCACGACGCTGACGCAGATTCCGGTGAGCGTGGGTTCGCCGACTCGCGCCGACGTGAAGCTTGCCACCGGAGCGGTTTCTGAAGTAATCGAGGTGAACGCCAGCGTGCCCATGGTGGAGACCACTTCCAACACCATGGGAGGCACGATTGAAGCTATTGAGGCTGCCGAGCTGCCAGTGAACGGACGCGACTATACGAAGCTATTGGAACTGGTGCCCGGTGCGAGCAGCGATCCCGTGGGCTCGACGGAATCGGCCGGCTCATACGGCCTGTTCAGCTTGAATGGCAATCGCGGCCGGTCCAATAATTATTTGTTGGACGGCACGGACATGAATGACGGGTATCGCAATTTGCCTTCGGTGAACCAGGCGGGCGTTTGGGGCTGCCCCTCGACCATTCTTCCAGTGGACGCGCTGGCGGAAATTCCAGTGACGGGCAGTCCGGAGGCGGAGTTTGGCCGCAGTTCCGGAGCGACTGTCAATATCGTAACCAAGAGCGGCACCAATCAGATTCATGGCAGCGCATTTGAGTACTATCGCGACGGATCGATGAACGCACGCAACTACTTCAATACCGTTGCCCAGCCAAAGAATTCGTTTACCAACCATCAATTTGGCGGATCGGTTTCTGGCCCATTTCAGAAGGACAAGTCGTTTTGGTTTGTATCCTATGAGGGGCAGAGAGAGAATGGCGGCCTGCCCCAGTTAGGCACGGTTCCCACGTTGGCAGACATCGGCACAGATACACCGGTGGGCGGAATCAACGCGGTGATCAAGAGCCTTTTGAACAGCAATCCGTGGGGGACATTGCCAGCCACAGGCAGCGGCAGCGAAACGTTCACTACGCCCTTCATCAACAATAGCGATAACATCATCGCCAAGGCCGATCAGCATCTGCATTTGTTCAGCGCCGGCGACCTGCTGACGGGACGCTACTTCTACAGCCACGGCATGCAGAGCTTTCCGCTGGGCATGCTGTACACGGGATCGAGCGCGCCGGGGTACAACACCACAACGCCGACGCACGTAAATATCGTTTCACTGTCCTATACTTCAGTTCCGCGGTCGAACCTGATCTTCGAGCTTCGCGGCGGTTACAACCGCTTCCTGCAGGATTTCATTCCGCAGGATACGGGCCTCAATCCGAACACGGCGTATGGCCTCGACACACTGCCGCCGGGGTTCAGCACACGCGACCTGGGATTGCCGACCATCGATGTGGGTTCTTACAGCCCAATCGGGGCGACAGCCAGCGACGCGCGCGGGCGCGTGGATACGAACTACCAACTGTTCGGGAATGTTTTGCTGACCAAAGGCCAGCATAATTTCAAGACTGGTTATGAGTGGCGGCGAACGTTCATCAACAGCTTCATCAATTCCGGGCATCGCGGCAAGCTGGTCTTCAGCAATCTGTCTGATTTTCTGTCGGGCACGATTGATGGCGGCAGTTCAGCCGACGGGGACGGCACGCGCTATTCCTATCAGAACAATAGCGGAGCCTACTTGCTGGATTCCTGGCGCCTGAACAAGAAGATCACCATCAATTATGGGTTGCGCTGGGATTACTTTGGCGTGATCGGCGCCAAGAACAACGCCTTCAGCCTCTTCGACGTCAAAACCGACAGCGTGGAGACCGTAGGCGTCAGCGACGGGCCCTCGTCGCTCTATCCCAAGGACGGGCACGACTTTGCGCCGCGACTCAGCGTGGCTGACGACCTGCTGGGCAACGGCAAGCTGGTTATCCGCGCCGGCGCCGGCATCTTCTACGATGGCCCTTCACAGGACTTCTTCGTGGGCAACCAGCCATGGAATACCAACCCGGCTGAAGCCGGACCGGCCTTCAATAACATCGGCTTCGCATCGCCGATGGTCTACACCGATCCCACTTCGCCCTGCTACAACAATGGCAATCCGATCATCATCAACAACGCAAGCTGTCCTATCTTCGGACCCAGTTCCAACTACACGCCGAGCAGCGTATTTACCGTTGACCAGAAAAATGTGACGCCGCGCTATGGCTCCTACAACCTCAACATCGAATCTCAGGTTGCCAGCAAGGTTTCGCTACAGATCGGCTACGTGGGATCGCAAGGACGCCATCTGTTCCGCTTCCGCGATCTCAACCAGGTTAACAACGTGTTTGGCAGCGTGGATAGTTGCGGAAACGGCCAGACGATTACGTATATGCAGCAGTGCTTCCCGACGTACACGGTTGGTTCGTTGGTGAACACTACGCTGTTCTACGCCAACCAGATAGAGACCAGCGCGATGTCCAACTACAATTCGCTGCAATCGACGTTAAAGGTGCAGGGCTGGCATGGATTGACGTCCACGCTGAACTACACCTGGTCGCACTCGATTGACACGGCCAGCGACGGATTGGATTTTGTTCCCAACGCCGCGCAGCCCGACAACAGCTTCAATCCTCGCGGCGAGCGCGCCAGCTCCAACTTCGACGTGCGTCAGCGCATACAGTGGTACTGGACCTACAATCTTCCCAAGTTCCAGCCAGCTAAGTGGATTACCAACGGCTGGGCGCTGGACGGCATGTTCAACTTTGCCACTGGCCAGCCTTACACCGTGAGTTATATCTATGAAGGCGATTACAACGGCAGCGGAGAGTTTTTCGGGCGGCCGGACATCATCAGTAATCCCCACACTGACGCCAGCGGCACCAACTTGCTGAATTTGGCCTCCTTCGCCGCGCCTTGCAATGTGGACACCAACTCGGCAGACTCAACCTACGAAACCTGCCTTAGCGGCTGGCATCCCGGCAACGAGGGCCGCAACGCCTTCAATTCTACGAACTATACGAACTTCGATTTCTCGCTGACCAAGACCACGCACCTGAGCAAAACGGTGACGATGGAACTTCGCAGCGATTTCTTCAACATCTTTAATCACCCGAACTTCAGCAACCCGCTGTTGCCAGGATTTGGCGTGGACGCTTTCGGCTACGGCGACAGCCTGATCAATAGTGGAGGCCGTCTTGCAGCTGGTTCTACCGGCCAGTTTGTAACCACCACGGCGACGCCGGATGTGGGCAGCGGCAACCCGTACCTGGGCGGCGGCGGTCCGCGCAGTGCACAGCTGGCGGTTCACATCGTATTCTAGTGTGAATTTTCAGATATGTTGGACAACTTTCCCGTGCCCCATCCTTTCCGCAAATACAAGCGGAAAGGATGGGGCACAGGTGTATAGGAACAATGAAAAGCACTAAGGCAGGAAATCTGGCCGGACAAAGAAACAAAAAACTCTAGCGCGTGGGCCACTCATCGACGACGATGCCGAGGTCGTTGAGTTGCTGGATGACGGCTTCGACGTTGCGGCGAATCTGGGGGCGGTCCTTGGGGCTGGCCTGTGGCGACTCGGCTACGGCGATGACGCGTCCATAGCGCCATGCGCCGGGCGGCATGGCAACCAGGGCCTGGGCTAGGTCGGAGGGACGCAACTGCATCTCCTGCCGGCGGGCAGCCTGGGGCCTTAACATGGTTCCCTTTCCCATGGTGCTGGGGTTGGCGTCGGCCAGGGTGATGCGCAGGTTGAGGGTATCGACATCGACGGTGAGAAAGGGATTGGTCCACGCGCCGGTATCGTGCACATCCACATACATGCTTTTTGAGGGCAGCGGGATGAGGGCGAGTGCGGCGCGCTGGTTATCGCGGAGGTCGGCGGCGGCCTGAGCGGCGGCCTGGGCCTGATGTTCGGCATTGACCGCGTTCTGGGCTACGCCGACGACGGCTTGCTCTTCTTTGTGGCATGCGGCTAGAGTCACGGCCAGAAGCAGGGCCATGGCAGAAAATCCCTTACGTCTTGAGTGCGGAATCACATTTTGAGAATAACAGCGCGGGCGGAGGGTGTGAAAGCAGCTTAAAATTCGTAGCGCAGACTGAAGACGGGGTAGCGGCCCATTTGGTCAGCCTTTGTGATGGGCAGGCCGCTGCTGTTGCCGCAACCCCAGGAGACATTGCAGTCGTTAAGCCAAACATAGCCCATCAGGTTTCCGCGATTGAGTACGTTCTCCATGCCGGCGTGCAGGACGAAGACGCCTTTAGGAACCCGGAAGCGGCGCTCGACCTCCGTATCCAAACGGCTATAGATCGGGCCGCGCAGGGCATTGACGCGGGTGAGATCGTAGATGCCGCGGCTTTGCGCGAGGGAGTCGACGAGATCATAGGGCGTGTAGGGGTGGCCGCTGGTTGCCGACTCGCGCAGGTCGAGTTGGATTCCCTTCCACATGCGGATGTTTCCCAAAGCTGTTGCCGCCATGGGAGTGTCGTAGTTGCCGGGACGGCGAATTCCGTCGAGGGCGCGATAGGTGGTTTGGGAGCGGGCGGCGGAGAGCATCAGTTGCATGCGGCTGCTCCAATGCGCGTGCAGCGCCAGCTCCAGGCCGCGAGATTGGGCCGTACCGGCGCTGGTTAACGGTAGCCAGACAAATCCCTGTCCCAGAGTATCGACCATGTTGGACAACATCAGAGCGGGATACTCGGTGGAGACAGCTTCGCGGCGATAATTCTTCTGATAAGCCTCGGCGTCCAGAGTTCCCCAGCTCGCCTGCCAAAGCCTCATGCCCAGCGCGCCCTGCCGGACCTGAATGGGTTGCAGATGGCGATTTCCGGGGTAGCTGATCATATCCGTGATGGGAGGTAACTGCGAGGAGATGTTCATGGAGCCGTGGAGCGTCTGGCGGTTGTTGAGCCGGTAGGCGACTGAGACGCGCGGGTCCAGAGCATAACTGCCGGTGATGGCAAAGCTTTCGGCGCGCAGGCCGGCCAATACATTCCATCGTTTGCCTAACGCGCCTTCGGCCTCGATAAAGCCCGCTGATTGGCCGGTGGAAAAATTTCGTTGAAAGGTGACAGCGTCTGACCGCGATGGATCCGCGCTGAAGGGAGATAACTGACCGATGGGCTGGTCCACCGAAACATCCGGCGTGGATAACTTGCCGCTAACTCCCGCTGATAGAAACCATCCGCGTACGTCGGTCCTTATTTCATAGTTCAAGGCCGACAACCCGGTGCGCGAGTTTTCGTTGTAAGTGGGCAGCAGAGTTACAATTTGGCAGTTACCACTGCTAGTGATTGTATAGCCGATTTGCTGCTGCTGGCCGATGTTTTGCTGGGTAAGTGAGGAACTGGCTATAAGATTGGCAGTAACTCGCGGTGAGTAATTATGCCTCCAATCCAGAGCCTCTGTGGTACGCCAGCCAGAATACTGGGTTTGATAGATGCTGGTCGCGCCATACGATGGGCAGGGAGTCATGTTGATGGAATCGGCGCCGGTCAGACTTAGGACCGAAAGCGTGTCTCTGTCAGTAGGATGCAGATCTATGCGCGCTATGCCGTTTGTATAGATGGGAACGCCATTAATGCCGATGTCGTTGGTAACAAGATTCAGGATGCTGCGGTGCGCCGAAAGCAGCAAGCTGCCCTTATGGGACAGAGCGCGCTGATAGAGTCCTCCCGCACCGGCTATACCCGCGGAAAGATTCCCTGCCTGGCGCGCATCCCCCAGATCGCGGGTATGAATCTCGATCAGCGAGGATAGGCGGCTGGAGTATGCCGCATCGTATATGTCGTCCCTCATGTTCATGCTGTCGACGGCCGTGGAATCGATCATGGAGGTGAATCCGCCGTTGGAGCCCGAGAGCGAAAAGTGGTTGATATTGGGTACTTCAACGCCATCCACAACAAAAAGGTTTTCCGTGGGATGGCCGCCGCGAACCAGCACATCGTTGGAGATATCCGAGACCCACACCACGCCCGGCATTACTTGCAGATATCGGCTAAAGTCACCGTAGGTTCCCGCCGAAGAGAGAATCTCGGTCTGGGTGACATTGGTTTCAGGCATCAGGGCATCCAACGCACCGGGAGCGTCTGCTACCACGTGCAGAGTGGTGATAACGTTTGCGATCACCGCCTTGGGCTGAACAGAACCTTCCATGCCAGTTACGGAGCCGGTTGCTTCTCCGGCGGAGTCAGTACGAGCAATCTCTATTGGCAACTGCGCATGTAAACGCGCGGGTTGTATAGCAAACATCAACAACAGAGACCAGTAGACGAACCTTTGGCTCATGAGAACTCCGCACGTGAGGTGAAGAAATCGCTCGCAACCAAAGACGAGGGAGTGATTTCTTCCAAATGGCCAGTCAACGCGCAGAAGTTTTCCGACTACTTATGAATACCGGAGTGTCCTGTTTTGTTAAGTTAGTCATTTCTAATTAAGTGTCGTTTGAATTCCATAAATTGGAAATATCACAATTGCGCGTATATGTTCGTATATTAGTAACCAGGTGTACTGAATTGCGACAGCTATGATAAGCGACTAATGACTTTTATGTGTAACCGTCATCAACTTACGATTGTCAGTAACTTCAACGGTAGTTACTGACAATATAAATTAGCACCGGGGTAGTTAGTTACTCCAACCTCTCGAAGATGGCTGCCGCGCCCATGCCTCCGCCAACGCACATGGTGACTATGCCATATCGGAGTTGGCGGCGGCGCATTTCGTTGAGTAATGTTGCGGTGAGCTTGGCGCCGGTGCAGCCGAGGGGGTGGCCGAGGGCGATGGCGCCGCCGTTGACGTTGACGCGCTCAGGGTCGAGGTTAAGCGTGCGGATGATGGCGAGGGCCTGCGCGGCAAATGCCTCGTTAAGTTCGATGAGGCCGATGTCGGCCAGGGCGAGGTCAGCGCGGCTGAGGGCTTTGGGAATGGCAGTGATGGGACCGACGCCCATCTCCTCCGGCAGGCAACCGGTGACGGCGTAGGTCACCAGGCGGCCAAGGGGTCGAAGGCCCAATTCGCGGGCGTGGTTGGCTGACAACAGAATGACGGCGGCGGCGCCGTCGGAGGTTTGCGAAGAGTTGCCGGCGGTGATGCTTCCCTGCGCGTGGAAGGAGGGTTTGAGGTTGGCCAGTGCCTGGAGCGAGGTATCGGCGCGCGGCCCCTCATCGGCGGAGAGCGTTGTTTCTGTGGCGACCGGCTTGTCAGCATTTGTGCCTGGAATTGAGGTGGTGACATTAACCGGGATAAGCTCGTCGGCAAAGCGCCCGGCAGACTGCGCGGCCAGAGCCTTTTGATGGCTCAGGTGTGCGAAGGCGTCCTGATCGGCGCGAGAGATGTTGTAATGGCGAGCGACGCGCTCGGCGGTGAGGCCCATGGTGAGCAACGCTGACGGGTAGTGCTCGGCGAGCCAGGGATTAGGGCTGGGTTTGAGGCCGCCGAAGGGGAGCAAGCTCATGGACTCGACGCCGCCCGCCACAACGACGCGGTCTCCGCCGGAGCGGATGCGCAGATCGGCCTGCACGATGGCCTCAAGGCCGGAGGCGCAGAGGCGGTTGACGGTGACGCCGGGCACCTCGACCGGCAAGCCAGCGCGCAGAATGGCCCAGCGTGCAATGTTCCATCCCTGCTCTCCCTCCGGCTGGGCGCAGCCGAGGATTACGTCGTCGATTTCGGCGCGATTCAGGGCAGGAATTTTGTCCAATGCGCCGACCATGGCGAACGCGGCGAGGTCGTCTGGGCGAGTCGTGGAGAGAGCGCCTTTGGGGGCGCGGCCTACCGGGGTGCGAACGGCGCTGACGATGACGGCTTCGGGCATGGGGAGTGCTCCTTCACGATCTTATGTGTCTGGCTTGGCGAACATTTACTCCGGCATTTCCAGAACAATCCAAGCGCTGTTCAGATAGTAGTGGTAGATGGTGTGACGGTCGACGAGCGAATCGGCCAGGGCGTCATGGTCCACGGGCGCCGGACGATGGAGCAAGCCGGCCTGGGCTTGGCGAACTTGCTCGGGCGTGGCCGGATCGATGCCCCAGTTGAATCCAAGAACACCGGATGGGTCGTGAGCTTGCAGGCGCTCGGTCTCCGGCGCGGCGGATAGCACGTGCAGTTTGTCCGGGGCGCTGGAAAAAAAGACCAGCAGCGAGACGGTTCCCCGCTCCGAACAAAGGACTGCCCAATCGGATGAGCCGGGGCGTTCAAAGCTGGCGTGGATGACGTTTTCCGGCTGATGCGCCTCATAGGTTTGCGGAATGAGGCATCCGCGTCGGTTGAGTAAGGCGACGAGTTCGTCAGGCAGGCCGGGAAATGAACTGATGGGCAGATGGCGAATGATGTAAGGAATGGATTGGCCGGCTACAACGATGTGGCCGGAGACGTTGAGTTGCGCGGGGGATGGCTGCGGCTGCTGGGCAGAAAGCTGGGAGCAGGCGCAGAGGAGCGCGACTAGCAGACAAGCGAACTTTCTGAAACCGGCGCAGATCATGGATAGTTACATTCCCTCAGGGGATAAAGCCCCGCATTTTCGTCTGCCTTCAATGTACGGGCTGAAGTCCTTACCCTTCATCCGAGGTTACATCGCCGATCAATGCCTCTGCCCATTCCTCTGCTTCCGCTTCTCGTTCCTGATCGGCTGCCATCTGGCGGTAACCCTCGGCCAAGTCAGCTTGGTTTGTCTGGCTGGTCTCATGTGCAGCGGCGTTGCGTTCCATGGAAACTCCCCCTCTGTTCATCATCGTCCCAATTCGCTTCGACTGCAAAATCAATTGCGCAGCGGCTTGCCGGTTTTCAGGGTGAAGGCGATGCGCTCCTGAGTTTTCGGTTCGCCGCATAGGGAGAGGAAAGCTTCTCGCTCCAGGTCGAGAATGTACTGTTCGCTGACCAGAGTTCCCGGCGTGATGCGGCCGCCGGAGAGAATGTAGGCTACCCATCGGGCGATTTTCTGGTCGTGCTCGGAGGCGTAACCGGCCTCTCCCATGAGAAAGACGCCGGTTTGGAGGGTCGCCAGGGCCGCTGTTCCGGGAGCGGGAATCTGCGTGCGTGGCTGCGGAGGCACATAGCCTGCCGCCGCCAGAGTTGCGGCCTGAGCCTTGGCGTCGAGCAGCAGCCGTTCGCGGTTGAGGGTGATGCGGTCCGCTGGCGCGAGCAGGCCTATCGAGCGCGCCTCGGCGGCCGAAGTGGAGACCTTGGCCAGCGCGATGGTTTCAAAGGAGCGGCGAAGCGCCGTGGCCAGTTCGGCTGATTGTGCAAATCGGGAGGGCGGATCGCGGGAGTCGGCGGGCGCCAGGGCAATGGCCGCGTCGATGGCGCGCAACAACATTTCCTTGGTTCCTCCGCCGGCGGGGATGAGGCCAACTCCAGCCTCGACCAGGCCGATATAAGTCTCGGCGTGAGCCTGACGGCGCGTGGCGTGCAGGCAGATCTCCGCGCCGCCGCCCAAAGTCATGCCGAAGGGAGCAACGACCACCGGGCGCGGGCAAAATTTGATGGCTGCCGTCATCTGCTGAAAGCTGTGGATGATTGCGGCTAGATCATCCCACTCGCCCTCCTGCGCGAGCATGAGCAGTTGCATGAGGTTGGCGCCGACGGAAAAATTTTCGCGGTCGCTGGCGATGACAAATCCGGCAAAGTCGCGCACCGCATCGGAGTTTGGATGGAGCACTGCGGCGACCATCGCCAGCACGTCGCCGCCAATGGCGTTTTTGAGCGCGTGCAGCTCGATGCCGCCGATGCCGTCGCCCAGATCAACGAGCGAGGCTCCGGGGTTGGAGCGGATGACTCCATTGGTGCGGCGGAAGTCGGCGATGCGGGCGTGGCCGGAGAAGGTGGCTATAGGTTCGAGTTGGTTCCGCTCCGGCTGAAAACACTGGCGGCCGTCGCCGGAGTACCAGGATGAGTGG
>Ga0181520_10006010_pt1 | contig 18871 bp, 21 predicted proteins | sample PEATcosm2014_Bin_29_FD_132451 | JGI IMG/M metagenome (GOLD analysis project Ga0181520, IMG submission 132451) | Peatland microbial communities from MTU Mesocosm Facility, Houghton, MI, USA - PEATcosm2014_Bin02_30_metaG | ecosystem: Environmental > Terrestrial > Soil > Wetlands > Peat | place...
ATCTCGAAAACAACTTCAGCTATAGCATTGCAGGCCTCGTTAAAGCGATGCATCGTATCCAGAAGAAGCTGGTACGACTCTTCCGGAGGATCAAGCATCACATTGAATATATCATCGCAGATAGTTATAATTTACGCACGCCCCTCCTACCCGGCCTGAAGACCGGGGTCTCCGGGGCTGAAGTGTTAATGTAACTTCCTCTCCGGCCTAAAGGCCGAAGCTTCCTACTTCAACGATCTGACGCTTACCTGAACGTGAGTTCGGGCCGGAGGTCAGATCTCCATAGGCTCTACCCCTCAGTCCGAGGACAACCTTTTATTTGCTCAAGTCATTCAGATCGGGGATGATGAGTCTGTGACACCGTTTATAGAGGTCGCCAGGTCCTTGCTTATCTTCCTCTTGGCTGGTTTGTGCGAGATTGGAGGAGGATATCTCATATGGCTGTGGATAAAGGATGGCAAAGGAATCTTGGTTGCTGTGCTAGGTGGAGCAATTCTTGTTCTATATGGAATCATCCCTACCTTTCAGCCCGCAAACTTTGGCAGAGTTTATGCTGCATATGGAGGGATCTTCATAGTGCTTTCAATCCTCTGGGGCTGGCAGATAGATAAAGTAGTGCCAGATAGATTTGATCTGATTGGAGGGTTTATTGCCCTGATTGGTGTGATCGTCATTATGTATTGGCCAAGGGTAGGTAGCTGACTTCACAGCATGGAAAGATCACACAAGACCTTGTTCCATGGCAGTTTTCAGCCACAGCTCCACGGCGGGTATCATTTCCTTTCGGGCCTCCTCCTCTTCTCTGTAGAAGATCTCTATTTTATAGGTCGGCACGTTCTCGGCCCTTCATTTTAAAACGCCCATGGCTTCATTGGGATGTTTTACTTTGAGGTTAAACTCATTTGGCATTCTATATTCCCTTAGCGCTTTGTCTGTTGTTATAAGGTAATCTAGATCATAAGCCATAGCATAGCCCAAATGAACCAAGCCAGTCGGAGCCAATCGGCTATCTCTGAAAGATTCATTTGTGTATAGGTTATAGCAAGCCATGGTTACCGCTCTATTGGGATGAAGGATCGATAAATTCAACTCTTGCCAGGATCCGACGAGAGAATACAAGTCTTCGAGGGAGAACATCTCTCCCTGAATGCATAGGCCAACAATTTCTGCAAAAACTGATACCGGAGCGCAAAGTTCGGCGCGAGGATGATTACTCACGCGTTTCAAAAATTTTTTATCTCATCTGGATGGATATCTCTTTTCTTAAGGTGAACCCTATTATGATGCCCTTGAAATGCCCTCCAAGAGCATGGACATCTCTATCGTTACCCCTGGACCTAGAATGGGCGACCTTCTTGATCTTGCCCTTCTTATCCAGGACATTCAGGGCCGTCATGAGGCAAAGGGCATTTATCCCTGGCCCTCGAAGGCCCTTCCATGGAGAAGTTGAGGTACGGGGGCAGGAAATCTAAGAAGCCTACTAAAAAAGAGCAGCTGAATAACTTCATGGGTCAGTTGAAGGGCATGAGCTGGGTGATGTGGGCCTTCCTTCTTGCAGCGGCTGTGAACTTCTTTGTGGCGCTCTTTCAGGGGAGTCTCTTATCCCTGGTGGCCTGTATCCTCATACTGATAGGCCTGGCTGGGTCCGTGAAGTACATAGATTAACCTAACCTCCAAAATGCTTCCAAAGCTCTAGCTCGCTATCTAGGGGGTTTGGTAAGCTAAGCACTGCTTTGGTCCTGCCCGACACCATACAGGTAGGCCTCGTAGGAAGCCTATGCTGAACCCGGACAGTCGATGATCACAGCTGTCACGTTGTCCTCCCACTTGCAGCATTAGCTCTGCTCAGAAGGCCGATCAGGGCAGCTCCTAGGTAGGGCCCTTTCTCTCTGAGGACCTGGGCCATCTCCTCATCATCTACGGCCGACCAGAGGCCATCGCTGCACAGGAGGATTTTATCTCCAGGCCCCAGCTTCAGTGGCCTGGCCTTGGTACTGACGTCCTCCATGCCCACGTAGGCCGTGAGCTCGTTCCTGGAGAGATGGAACCTTGCCTCCGTTTGGGTTAAAGCACCCAATGCCAGGCGCTTGGCAGCCACGTTATCGTCCTCGGTGAGCTTCTCCAGCTTTCCTTTTCTGAAGAGGTAGGCCCGGCTGTCGCCCAGATTAGCGATGTAGGCTGTGCCGTCTCTGATGAGGGCTAGGATCAGAGTAGGTGCCCGTATGGGTTCCCCCGATCCTCCTCAAAAGACCGCTTGAGTCCCATACCGCCCTCTTTATCCTCTCCTCGAAGCGCGGGGGCGCCCCGCCCTCCCTGGGGGAAGGGGACTTATCCACCAGGAGCCTGTGGATGCTCTCTAGGGCCATCTTGGACGCAAAGTCTCCCCTTTACTAGGGCCCTACCCCGGCCCTATGCCGTCTAGCTACGGCATAGAGTCCTAGGTTATCATCCACAAGAAAGGCGCCCCCATTCGTCTCCCTTTAGAGTCCAGCATCGGTCATGCCCTCGGCAATGCAGGCCATCGCATAAATAATAGGAGAACAGTTCAAATAAATATATGTGCAGGCTGGATATATTAGCATCGTTTATTAAGGCGTAATCCCATCCATAGGATAGTTTAAGATAGTCATTCAAAAAATGAGCAGATTAGCCAAAAGCCACTCATCAAACCCAAAAGTGCATTAATATGCCCTCATTCTGCTGCCTGCCTGCCTTAAAACCCTGGAGAGATCTGAGATCCTTACGGGTTTGCTCAAGTAGTCATCCATGCCGGCGTTCAGGCACCTCTTTTTGTCTTTATCCCCCGTATAACCAGTCATGGCCACTACATAGGGCTGGCTTGCCGGAGGCCAGCGCTTTCTTATGGCCCTGGCAGCCTCCAGGCCGTCCACCTCGGGCATCTGCACGTCCATGAGGACGAGATCGTAAGGCTGCTTCTCCAGGGCCCTTAGAGCCTCCGATCCATTGGATGCCAGATCGGCAGAGTATCCCAGGCGCTTGAGCATGAGGTGGGTGACCTTCTGGTTTACCCGGTTGTCATCGGCCAAGAGGACCCTGAGGGGATGTAGATCCCTTGAATCACCTTGTAAAGCTTCTACCAGTGCCTCTTTGAGCCTATTGGCCTTCAGGGGTTTGGTAAGGACCGAGGAAAAGACCTTGTTTGAGGGGTGAATGCCTAGGGAGATCAGGGCAATCACCGATGATCCCATCACCCTCTGTATCTCTTCAGTCACTTCTTCTCCTTCTGAGAGATCCACTACGACCACATCGAAGGCCTCCCCGCTCATGACGGCTTTTAAAGCCGTCTGGGCATCAGGCATCGCCTTCGTGGTCATCCCCCAGGAGCGGGTCAGGCCCTGGAACACCATGCCGGTGGTCCTGTTCCTGCTTACGAGGAGGAGCCTGCGCCCGGATAGCTCAGGTATCTCCTTGCTCTGAGGAGTTCCACTATCCTTGGATTCCTCGGTGCAGATGGTGAAGTGAAATACGGAGCCCTTTCCCGGAGTGGACTGGGCCCATATCTTTCCACCCATGAGCTCTACCAGGCGCTTGCTTATGGCCAGGCCAAGGCCTGTTCCCCCGTACTTCCTGGTAGTAGAGGGGTCTACCTGGGAGAAGGGCAGAAAGAGCCTGTCCAGCCACTCAGGGGGGATGCCAATCCCAGTGTCACTGACCGAAAAATGAACATTGAGGGCATTGCCTTTGAGCTTGGTGACCAGGGCTGAGACCACCACGTCCCCTTCCCCAGTGAACTTGACGGCGTTGTCCAGAAGGTTGACCAGGACCCTGTGGATCTTGAAAGGATCTCCGCAGAGAATATCAGAGCTCTCCCCCAAAGGAGCATACGCCAGGTTAAGATCTTTGGCAGCAGCCTTGGGGGCAACGATATCCATGGCCTCCTCCACGACGGACCTCAGGGAAAAGGGGGTGCTCTCGGCCTCTATCACGCCCTGGGCCTTGGACAGATCCAAGATATCGTTAACCATGGCCAGGAGAGCATCGGCACTGTTCTCTATGGCCTCGACGTACTCCCTCTGCTCTGGCATTAGCTTTCCTTCCAGAAGAAAGCCCGTGAGGCTAATGATAGAGTTCACGTGGGCTCGGAGGTCGTGGCTGGCGGTGGCCAGGAAATCAGCTTTGAGCTTTATGGCTTCTTCAGTATCAGTCCTGGATTCGATAGTGCCAGCACAGGCTTTAAAAGGACAGGAAGCCCCTTTCCGCCCCACTGGATCAGCTGGGTCCTCTTGAAGTTCTGCATCGAAGGCTCTTGGAGGCCTGGAATCATGGGGCGTAAGAGTAAGATCTTCTGTACTTTGATCTCCGGTCGGGTATATCAGAGTCATCGCTCCAAAAATAACTCTGACAGTGAAATATTTAAAAATACTGGTATATATGGCTCGCTGGGCCCTCGCTACTTGCTTTTTTTGGAACGTTTGTTGGGGGTTTTGAGGTTGGAAGCAACATCCTTGCGCGGATCAGTTCTGACCGGTCAGGAATGCACCTACCAGAAATCCTTTGAGGAAGGCCGATCTGCCCTCATCCCCTATGCTTGATAGGGCACTCCTCGGGTACTTATCGGTGCTGGTGCAGTGGATGGACCTGAATTGATCCAGCTCAAAGAGCGCCATATCTATCTCTACCTCTGAGAACTCTATTCTCCTCAAGAGGTCTTCCAAAGCCGATCCCTCTAAGCACCTCCTCCCAAAGTTATATCACGCCAAATGTCCCTTTTTATTCAAACTAACAGATCCCTAAGGGGATATTTCTTCCTATGGATTTGGGAGCGGATAAGTCATCCACGCTTGCAGGGAGATAAGAATTTTTAAGTTAACATTCCAAAGCAAACCGGAGCAATACTTCTTTAACCCCCGGGGGATATATGAAATAAGACCTGTGGTGGGGACGATGGAGAGCCCAGTCTACTTTGCAAGCGCCAGGGCACGAAGCTTTGAGGAGAACCGGATCACCAAGATCCAGAAGCTCTTTGATGCCTCGGACCTGGCCGATGTGGTGAGGGCGGGAGACCTTACAGCTATAAAAGTTCACTTCGGCGAGATAGGCTCGGACGCCTACGTAAGCCCTGTCTACGTCCGTCAGATTATAGATAAGGTGAAAGCTCGTGGAGCCAAGCCCTTTGTTACCGACACCAATACCCTCTACGGAGGGGGCAGGGGAAACTCCGTGGATCACCTGGCAACGGCTGTAAGCCACGGCTTTACCTCCTCGGTCCTTGGGGCCCCGGTGCTTATATCCGACGGCCTTAAGGGCGAGAACCACTCCGATGTTGTCATCGACAAGAACCACTTCCAAGCCGTCAAGGTCGCAGGAGGGATCGTGGAGGCCGATAGCATGATAGTCGTCTCCCACTACAAGGGCCATCTCCTCTCAGGCTTTGGAGGGGCCATAAAGAACCTGGGCATGGGCTGCGCTCCGGCTGAGGGAAAGGCAGAGCAGCACTCCACCCGGCCCATCTTTAAGCAGGAGCTGTGCCTGGGCTGTGGTAAGTGCGAGGATGCCTGTCCAAACTCGGCGGTCACCGTGGAGACTAAGATATCCCACATCGATTACAACGCCTGCCGGGGCTGCGGCGAGTGCCTTAGAATCTGCCCTGCCCACGCCCTGGATATGGAGTGGAGCGTCCAGATACCCCCCTTCCTGGAGAGGATGGCCGAATACGCTTATGGGGCAGTGAAGGATAAGCCGGGGCGGGTCGGGTACTTCAATTTCCTACTGAATATAGCTCCCGACTGCGACTGCATCCCCTGGACCGACCTTTCTATAGTGCCTGATCTTGGGATTATGGCTTCCAAGGACCCTGTGGCCATAGACAACGCCAGCCTTGACCTGGTAAATGGGGAGCAGGGCCTGGGAAACACCCTCCTGCAGAAGAACAAAAATCCTGGAGAGGACAAGTTCAAGGGCGTATGGGAGTACACCCAGGGCCCCCACCTGCTGGAGTATGCCGAGAGCATCGGCCTTGGGTCAGCCAGATATCGAATGATAAAGGTGTGATTTTCCTTAGGGCTCGTCCTCCGACCTGGTACGGGCCCTGGGGCGGAAGGCATTTTAAACTCCTTTTATTAAACTCAACTTTTGCGCCGACTTTTATGGACCAGTCCTGCCAGGACCAAGCCATCCAGAAGTATCACGGGCCGGATCTCGCCATTATTCTCAGAACGGTAGATACGCTAGGGCAGAGAGTGGAATGATAGGAGGGAAACCCGCCCTAGCGATATGTCAGATACCTTACTAAGATTTAAGCGTATAGTTAGAATTGATCCGAAACGACCTTTAGATTCATCCATAATTAAAATATACGCCCAGATGGGAAAGATCAGCCCTAAGCTCTCGATAAGAAAATCCTTCGGCCTTGGAGTGCTTTGACGGGGGCGAGACTTAGAGAAGGGCAAAACCCTACCGTGGGATTGTTATCTCAATTACGATATTTCTACTTTTTGGTTGAAGCGGGATCATGGTTGGCTGTAAAACCACTCTAATTTATGCTGGCCTCTTCGCGAAGCTTGACTGCGCCCCGACTATCCCTGGTTTACATTTAAGTAATTATTTTTATACGCGTGAACTTAACAAAAATTGGCCATATTTCCCTAAGAAAGGCTTCTTATTGGTGACGTATCAGTGTTAATGTTGGAGATAGAGTTATGAAGGTAGTAGCCTTTAACGGCAGCCCCCACAAGGAGGGAAATACATCGATACTTCTTGGCCAGGCGCTGAGTGAGCTTAAGAAGGAAGGCATAGAGACGGAGATGGTCCACCTCAAAGGCCCCCTCCTGGAATGTATCGCCTGCTTCCAGTGACACGAGAAGAAGAATGGAAGGTGCATCTTTGAAGGCGACATTATCAACAGCTGCATAGAGAAGATGGCTGCGTCCGATGGAATCTTGCTCGGTTCCCCCACCTACTTCTCGGATCTCACGCCTGAGATCAAAGCTCTCATAGATCGGTCCGGATTTGTGGCCAAGGCCAATGGGGATCTTTTCAAGCGCAAGGCAGACGCAGCCGTGGTGGCGGCGCGGAGAGCTGGGGCCATCCACGCCTTCGATTCCATAAATCACTTCTTCCTCATAAGCCAGATGATAATTCCTGGCTCAAGCTACTGTAATATAGGCCTGGGCCTGGATGTAGGCGATGTTCAAAAGGACGAGGAAGGGCTCAGAATTATGAGGATTTTAGGCCAGAACATGGCCTGGGTGATAAAGAAGCTCAATGGAAAATAGGAAGAAAGAGATTTTCCCGAATATTTCTTTGCGTAGCTGAGGATATGCGCCCAGGGAAATAGTAATATTATATCTGACATGATTTAATTTGTTATATAATATTTGTCTTAAATCATCTCTTTGTGGAATGAACATCTGTTTTGTGATCATTTATTTAGCATTCATACATTTAGCGATCCTTCATTTAACGGCCATCAATTTAATGGTCAGGTATATGGCTATCATATTTTTAGTAGTGATTCCTCCTGTGATCCTTTACCAGGCAAACCTCCCTTTAGCGATCCTCTGCCTGGGACCAGGGCAGGCCCCTTACTGGAGTTGACCTAAGAAAGATAAAGCAGTTTGACTGGACAGTATGCTGTAGATTCCAATCAACACAGGTCCATTATGAAGTCCTTGTAGCTTATTTTTAACTTTCTATGATTTAGCGGCGGATCACATTCTTAGGATAGATAGAAGAACGACCTCTAGGGTAGATCTTAAAGGGAAATAAGGGTTGCCAAGAAAGCGCCTTCAATACCTGAAGGCCGGCGCATTTTTGATGCTTATTTCTTAGGAGTTGATTATATGGAGGCTTGCCACATCACCATATGTACATGCTCTCGTCCGATTTCCGTTTTCTTATTATATCGTTGAGGACGTTCACGGCGTCCACCAGGCTCTCCCTTACCACTACCGGGTGACCTGGTATTTTGACCCATACCCTGCGGGCTCCCACGTTATTGGAGAACTCTACGTCAGCAGATTCCTCAGCGCACCAGTTAACGGCTTCCTCAATGCTATCTATGTGGTTCATTTCCCTCACGCATCTCTTAATCTCACTCACCATATCGATCCCTTCCATGCTGTAGTCAAAAGGCAAGAGCCAAGGATCCTTCTCTGAAACCTGGCGGGGACCATCTTAGAAAAGGCTTTGCAGGCAAAGGAACGTTCTCCAGTCGCCGCGAGCCTTCTTCTGCCATAGCCTGGGATCGATTCATGGCAGAATCGAGTTAAAACCGGAGGTATATTAGATTATCGGGATAATAAGAGGGCTATTATACTCAGGATTGGGGCGTATTGTCTAAAAAAATCTCGAAGTTGACCTGCCTCTCCTTTTATAAAAGCCCTTAAGTTCGACCGTTTCCGCCAGGCCGTAATCTCCCCCATCCTGAGTCCTATCACTTGAAATGGTACTTCTTTTCCTGGAGAAAGGCACACGATATTTTAACATAAATTGAGGATCTCTACTCTGGGACGAGTCCTATCTTTTAACCTCTGCCTCAAAGAAGGGGAGATATTCAACCCCCTTGTCCGGTGTGAGGTGCGCCACGCAGCGAGGAAGTGAGGCGGTCCCAAGGCCACCCATTTCCTTCCGCTCACTCAAATCCCCTAGACGCAGGGAGGAGGCTTCACTGTTCTAGGATCGAAACCACGACGCGGTCAGTATACCGGCACTGTCCCAGCACGGTCAGATCTCGTGAATTCAGCGCTTCATGAGGACGTTGAAGTTCCTCATGATATCGGTGGCCTCATGCTTGCTGATCTGCGAGCTGAAGATCTTATCCAGGACGCGTGACAAGGCGTCCTTCTGGGCCTTTAGGGTCTCACTGTCCTCCTTTCTAGGAACAAGCCCGAAGGTCTCCTTAAGGCGTGATCTGTCCCCCACGTAGAAAGAATCGCCCCACTGGCCGAAGGACGCAGCGGCCTTGTCCAGGAGATTTTGATCGAAGTTATCCGGTAGATTGCAGCCATCAACAAGCTTCATAAACTCTTCCTTATTCACGGCCTTCACCGAGCTATATTAATTGGTTTTACATGACTTAAGACTTTCCTTTGTACCACTCAGATCTAGGCATGATTGGTTAAACCACAGAAGTACAAAGGCACAAAGATTATCATGTTTTTCGCTCTCGGAAGAGACCCATTGGGATGTTGCGAAAGTAAACTGGGGAAAAAAACAGAGGGAGGCTTAGACGTATACCGCGGTTCCGGGCTCCACATTGATGATCTTCATGACGCCCCTATCGAAGTACATGGTCTTAGGATAGTTGAACTGGCCATCGAAGACCCTTATATCGTGGGTAGTTTCTCCCTGGACCAGGAAGCTGAAATTGCCGTCCAGTGGGTCTCCTCCGGTTCCCTCCGTCCCGATGTATACGCCGTCCAGGAAGACCTGGTAGCCCCTCATGCCCCTGGACTGTATCGTCACTGGCGTGTCACCTGAGGTGAGTGCTGGCTGGAGCGGCGTTCCTTGAACTACCGTTTCCTGGGGAAACCGGGCTCCTCCCTGGCTGTGGCTCTGGGCGTAGGGCTGAGTTGCGGTGGATTGGACTGGTCCTGGGAGAACCGATGGATAGGATTGGACACCCGGTGCTGAGCTTGGTACGGTCCCAGCACCAGTTACCTGCGGAGCGGCCTGCTGGAAGACCTGAGCTGGCACCACGTCCACTATCACGGAGCTGCTGGGCAGATTGCCCATGACAAAGAGAAGGACGTGCCTTCCCACACTGACGGCATTGAAGCTCATGCTGTTATATCCCTGGTAGAACTGGTATTGCCTGTAGCTCGCGGTGGCCTGGCCGGGAGCGGTCTGGTTTATCTCATAGAAATCGGCCTGGCCTGCCCAAGGCGCATTGGTCACCAGCCGTATCCAGGTCCCTGCTGGGCAGATCACGTACTGGGTCCAGTCCGTGCTTCCCTGGATCCAGAGCTGGCTTGGCTGGACCTGGGCGAGGCTAGAGGCATACTGGGTGTAGGGCACAGCTTGGCCGCCTACCAGGATGCTGGTTGGGACCTTCTTGGTCACCTCGAACTTGACTGGAGTGCTTATGATACCGCTCGACATCGATACGCTGCTCTTGTAGTAGTACTCGCTGTAGTGGGAGTAGGTGCTGCTAAAATCGAACCCTGAGGTATCCATGGAGCCGAAGTCCTCCCAGGGGAACCCTGAGCTCAGGTAATCTCCGCTCGCATTAAAGCCCGTGAAAGAACCATTGTAACCTGAAGAGCCCTGGGCAAAGGCTGCACCTGACATAAGCAGTGTAACTATAAGGATTGATCCTATATCTCTTGGTCTCAATTGACTGCACCTCTGCTTATAGCTATGGCTATATGATATTTACTTCTAACCTTCCTGTGGGATCCACATGGATCTCAGCAGATTGCCTTGGCAGATCATCAAAGTGGCATAAGTCGGATATGGATTCTAGTAGAGAACTGAAAGCTTAATGCAATTGCTCTCCTGGAATCCCACCCTGTACCATATATCATGGATGCCGAGGCTATCGGCCTTCAACTGAAGGGAATAGGAGCTGCCTTTGTAGATGTACCCCAGATATCTGCTGGAAAGCTCCCCCGAGGGGAGCCTTTCCATGAGCACAGCATAGCCGTTCTCCTTGGCATCCATGGCCAGCATCGTCGTGGAACCTCTGGGCACCACAGCACTGAGACTCCTGGAGCCACAGGGACTTATAGCCCAAAGAGCGCTCTTACAGCCACCTTGAGCAGGGCTTTGGCTTCCCTGTAAAGGTCCCAAAGCAGAACAGGATGGCCCTCCAGGGGATGCTCCGGAGTCCCTAACCTCAGCCAAAGCCGCCAGGGGCCAGAGAACTAGAAATATGATCGCCAGGCATATGAGCTTCAATTTATCTCCCTCCCTTTTTGGGTGCACTTCATGGCATAAAAAGATTATTTCTCAGGCACATAAAATCTTCCCTGGCCTGAAATTTTATCAAAAAAATGTCTTAATGGCCTTAAGGGCGGCATCTGAGGAGCGGCAGATACATGGAGGTCTCTTTCCTGTAATCCTCGTACTTCTGGCCGAACTCCGCTCTGAGGGACCTCTCCTCTTGTAGGTCTCCCATGTAGAAGTAAGCCGTGGCCAGGATGTTGAAGGTCAGGAGACTTGTGGTCATCAGTGGAGAGAGCCACAGTAAGGTCATGCCCGCCAAAAATAGCGGATTTCTCAGGTGGCAGAAGAAGCCGTCCGTCACCAGATCCCTGTCTGCCTCTAGCCCCAGGGCCCTGCTGGCCAGGCTCTTGGCACTCATACCCTTAAATAGGCTGTGGACAAAGGCAAATACGGGGAAGTAGGCGACGAGGATCAGGGGTCCGCTAAATATGGCTTTCCCCGAGCCTCAGTACCTTGGCTTTTTATGGGTAGGTAGAAGACCACCTCCTCCTCAGGACTGCAATTGACCATCAGACCTTTGGACCTCAAAGCCCGAATTATACAATCTAGGAGCTCTTCCAGGGGTGCATTGCTCACCTCCACCGATGCTCCCTTGAAAGCATGAAACCAGCCCGTGATCATGCCCTCGTCGAACTCCATCTACAGGAGCTTTGTAGTGAAGATCAACCTATCTCCTCCTGGCTTGCTCCTGCCTTCCTGGCGGCTAAGGAGATCATATGGAAGTAACCCTCGGCGCTCAAGACGCAGGCGATGTTAATGTATTGTCCCTCCTCCTGAGTTATATAAAGCTGGTACTTTTCTGTGGCCACATCCTCAGGAGAGGCGCCCAGTCTGACCTGCTCTGCGGCCTTCTCCATGGCCTCTATCAGCCTTTCCATCTCCAGGACGGCCAGGGGGCAGCGATCTTTTCCAGAGATGGCCTTGGATACTCTCTAAGTTAAAGCCCCTCATCGTCCCTCGAAGCCATCAGGGTCGTTAGGAGATTTAGAACAAGAAAGTTTTATGTCCAGATTATTCCTAATAAACATTACGCTCTGGATTCGTATCCTCATCACAGCGCCAATATACTGATCTATTGGACTATTTTTAGATGGCTAAGCTATTAATACTCCTCCGTTCACGCCCTATCTCTTCGAGGTGTTCCCTATGGGCGGGGTGGAAAGCTTATACAAGGATGAGCACAGTTTCTGGGAAGATCTGCGTAAGGGAGGAGATGAGGTGGAGCTCAAGTACGCCAGGGACCTACCTGACGACACCCCTGATTTCATCTTGAAGATGCTCATCAGATTTGAAGACGATGTAACCCGCTTCTGCTTCGATGGAGCTCAGGGCAGGGTTCTGGATGCAGGGTGCGGCAACGGAAACCTCCTCATGAGATCCCGGAGGGATTCCTCAGTCTTCACCTACGTCGGACTGGACTTCTCCAGGAACATGCTTGACAGAGCAGCTGCCAGATCCAAAGGCTTGGATGGGGCTTATTTTTACCAGGGATGTGTCAACAAGCTCCCATTCAAGAGCGAGATCTTCGACCGGGTGGTGAGCAGCGGCGTTCTGACCTGTCTCTCCTCAGTGGAGGAGGCCAGAGAGGCTTTAAGCGAATACAACCGGGTGCTCAAAACCCAGGGCGTGTTAGTAGTGGACTTCTTCAACAAGACGTCTCACTTCACCCGCCTGAGAGAGCGCGTGCTCGGGGAGCGGATAGCCCCCCCTGAGTACACCACCCCTGAGAAGTTCAAATCCGATCTGGAGGGTGCGGGCTTCGAGGTGTTGGAATGCAGGGGTTTTGATTACAAGCCTTATCAGGGATACCTATTCATGAGCCGGTGGAGGCCTATCATCGATCCGGCCTTCGTTCAGGAAAGGCTCTCCAGGATCATAGAGTCCAAGGTGGCCCCAAAGGTGCCCTCGGTCAACCTACTGGGATATAGGATCTACCTCAAATGTAGAAAGCTTTGATGAACTTAGCAGAAGCCTATGAGGATTCTATGAAGGGCTTAAGAAATGTCCAAGTAAAGCCTAAGCGGAGATCTAATTCTTACAAGGATTATGCATCCTTACCCTTGTATTTGAAGTAAAGACCCATGGTTATGATCAGAGTTGTGAGGGAGATTACATTGGCGAAGATCACTATGTTATCCTCTATGTGCACGCCGTAGAGTGCCCAAAGAAAGACGCCCAGGCTGAACTGGATGAGCATGGGGAGGCTCACATCCTTCACCGAACGGGTTTGGAGTATCTTCTGTATCTGGGGCACGAAACCGAACATAGTCAGGGTAGCCGCAGCCGATCCCACGGCCTGCCATATCATATCCATCCTATTTTTCTGTAGTCCTAGATGTATTTAAAGGCTTTGAGTTCCCCTCTTTCAGTAAAGAAGCACCAGGCCGTAGACCTCTAGATCCTGGGAATAGCTGGTAAGAACACCAGGATTGTATCCGGCATTTTTTACGGTGGAGAAGACATCGATGCCGCAGGCCTCCATAGAGGGCCTGGCCAGACCTCTGTGCCTGCAAAAGGCAATGTCGCTCCGGCTCACAGACAGGCCATTATCTAGCCTCTCCTCGGCTGCACAGGTCTTACAGAGGTGACAGGGTGAGGATGCCATGCCGAAGGCCTTCGGGCTTCCGCAGAGGAAGGCCTTCTTCTCCAGGTCGCATATGAGCTTTTGAAGATCTGTCTTGGCCTTGTTTGCCGTCCCCCAGGCCAGGTCCTTATCCGCTGTTGCTGAGGGGGATGGGGACACAAGCCGGATCACCACGGCCATTTCGTACTCGGACAGAACTTTCCTGATTTCGGCAGGAGTTGGGGCAAAGGGCGGGCAGCAGAAGTGTCTTCCATAAGCCTTACATCCGTACATGCACTTGAGCCTGACCCAGTCGGCTACCACCACGGCCTTGGCTGGGATCGGGCTGATATCTTGATAGATCTCCTTTAAGCTTGATAGAAGGACCTCGTAATTTACATCTGCCATATCATCGGCACTCCTATGAAAGACGGCTATGAATTTGTTCGTATGCGATTTTATTCTCGCCTGCCCCATGGGGTTTATTATCTGAAGGTTTACCTTCACGAGGCAATAAAGCTGCCGTTTTATTTGTGAGGCAGTATCTGCGGGGCTTTAAGATCACGTATAGTGCACGATATAATCTCCCTGTGCTCTGTTAAAGGATAGTACTATCATCACAAAATGACGGTATGCGATATAGGGCTCTTCAAGCTATTCTGCAGAAACTAATGTCTCAGAGAGATCTAATCTATTGTTTAGCCGGATAAACCTTGTTGTATACGATTTCGGGAATGTTCCCCCGTAGAGGGGTTAGGGGTAGCCTGTGCGGCGACTGAGCATATCCGTAACCATTAGGTGTGTAACCAAAAGAGTAGTAAATGCTCTTAGATCATGTCTACCACGTGGGTTTGAAGGGACATGACCTGAACAAAACGTTCCCAGTTCTACTAAGGGCGCCAATCTTTTGGCAGCTCGCGGTGTGTCTGGGGATCTCCTCACAAGGGCGAGCTCAAGCGCCATGTGGGCTGCCCTAATCAATCTTTGGTGGGGATATCTCCGTATATTCTTTGATATATCGTTGTATTGGAATAGGTTCAATGCTTAGAATGGCTGGAAGAACGCTGCCCGGATTGTGTAGGTTATAAGTCTCTGTAATGAATTTTGGCTCTAAAATGGTAAAATAATCGACGAGCCAAGCTGTCTTGTCATATTACCCCAAAGAGATTCCCTTCAGTATCCAAGCATTAGGCTGTGTATCCGGCGCCAGGAATAGCCCTCTTGGGTACGGCGATCTTGGGTACAAAGTCATCCACCGAGGGAACATCGATGGTGTTAACCGTCCTAGGGATTCATTCTTCTCGCCTCATCAGGCCCTCATTGGTACCTGGCTAGCTCTTTTCCCTTGTCGTAACCAGTCAGTAATCTACAGGGCCGTTCCACTTTTACATGTCCCATCCAAAGACATCCTGATAGAACTTCACTGCACGCTAGGGCTAATCTGTGCTGATATCGAAATGGATAACTCTGAGCATAGCTCTTTCTCCCTTACCTATTCTTATTTCAGAGTTAATGTCGCTGGTGGTTAATGTTAGAACGATTAGAATGTGCGTTGATGAAGTCTGTATGATATGATGGTCTTGATGAAATGGTAAAAAAGATGGGTTAAATCCAGCCCATGGCATCGCCAGCGCCTACGCCGTTAGAATCTCTAACTGCATTGGGCACGGCTGCGTTATTGCCCATCCATGTGTAGACGACGCTCAGCGGCATGTCCCCGTACCTGAGGTTGGGATCCTCGGCCGGCACTGAGGTCTGGCTCTGGTTCCAGCTTGCATCGACTGCGTGGATGGGCTTTCCAGCCTTGGAAGTGTATTTACTGTATGGGTTGAGGCTATTTGTGGTGCCCGCCTGAGTGTTGCTTATTGGCTGCATCATGAAGAGACTATAGGCAGTTGCATTATCTGCGAAGATCTCTTTTAATCTAGCGTTGAACGACTCAACCATCTTGTTATAATCTGATGTCTTGCCATCCAGGGCAATCTGATAGGCTTGGCCCATTCTGAAGCCCGCTTTTAGCCCCTCTTGGATGCCTTGCTGATAGGGCGTGAGTTCAGCTAAAGCCGGTAGTGATAAGAGGGAGAGTAAAGCCACCACGGTTACAATTCTTCTGAAGCTCATTCTTTTTGCCTCCTATGTCTAATGTAATCTTTAATCGTCTAGTACTTATGGGATCTTACCTTATATTTTTCGATCCTCTGCTATTTTAGTTGCTAGCTATCTTACGCGATCTTTCCTAAGATTTGGGTTTATTTGACTTTTCAGCCTCACGCCCAGGGATCTATACTGCTGGAAGCGGAACTGGAGCCGGAAGCAGATCTCCCCAGGGCCTTGGGCAGATAGTTCATCACAGGCAAGGAGTAGTATATAGTGCCATTGCTGGTTGTTATTATTCCAGGAAAGGTGCCTGTATCATAGATCGATTTGGAGTTATCATAGTGGTTTTGATAGATCGTCTTGCCGATGTAGGGGTCCACGTAGGCATCTCCCAACCAGTTGGACGTCCCCATGTAGTACTGGGTCACATTTATCCCGTTCTGAAGCTTGCCGTTCACTATCTCCGATCCTTTTGGAGCATTTCCCCAGCCCCAGAGGCTTGCGTTTCCAGACTTCTGCACCTGGGCCGCCGGTTTCTCAGCATTGAACTCATTGATCAAAGCCCTTCCATAGTCGCCACTCAAACTCTGGTAGCCGCTTGTGCTCTGCCCTACCATGGGCAAAATAAGGACACAGAGGACCAGCGACGCTACTACTGCCCTGACTAGCTTCACACAACCCCACCTTGTGATGTTTAGCCATGAAGGACGATAAAAGCCTTTCGAGGGCCCTCTTTATCTTGATATGTAGCTCAATCTCGGTCTTACTCAATCTTTCTTGCAGCAACCTCTATAGCTCTGATCACGCTCTCTTTGGGTATGATGGTGGCCACGGGGATTGTCAGGAGCTTCTCCACTGTAGGGCTGACTATGGGGGCGCAGACCAGGGCCGCAGCACCGTCCCTCTCTGCCCTTATGGCGGCGATGATGGCCTCTTCTATGTTGGTGGCCGAGTACTCTCTCAAGGTGAGCATCTTATCCCCAATCTTCGTCTTCTTCTCGCTGATGGTGTCCAGGACGGGCCTAGCAGCGATGATGGCGATGAAGCTTCCATCGGAGCCCTCCAGCTGCCTTATGGTCTTGACGATCTGCCGCAGGGTAGTGATGTTGGGTTCCCTGTGCCCCGAGAGGATCTTGTAGAGGGTGGATTGGGGAATCCCCGAGGATTTGCTGAACTCCCTGGCGCTTAGGCCCAGCTCGGAAAGGACATCCCTCAAAACATCCCTCAGGATCTCATCGGACTGAAAGGCAGCTCGCATCACCCTATCGGCGTTTGGCATGTACTAATGAGAGATGTTCGTGGATATTTGTACTTTTGGGTGGATATCGATTTAAAAAACGCCTAAATGTGTCCCAAGCACCCTCTAAGTCTAAAGCAGCTTTGCTGCAGAAAGAGTGATCGACGATAATCTTGCCTTATAGCGCTGTGTCCTCTTTCCAACCATCTCTTCTTCCTTTTACTGTACTATTGTAAGATATCATCCCCCAGTTTATACTTCTGGGTCAAAAAGTTATCAAATAATCGGTAATTAATCACCTCTGTGCCTAGATCAGTCCGTAATTAGTACAATTAGGATAATGTTTTGGACAAAACAGAAAACATTATATTCCCGCCCTCTAATTATTCCCTCATGGGAGATTATGAGGTCAGGTGCGCAGGCTGCGACTCTTCTCTGCCCCTTCACGCTCTGACCTGTCCAAAAGACAGCTCTTTGCCGCGCACCTTCTACCGTTCCAGGAAACTTGAAGAAAGACCCCTGTCAGGCATCTGGAGGTTCATGGACTGGCTGCCAGTAAAGGGCCCTATAGAGGGTCTGGATTCAGGCCCCGTGACCTACAAGAGCCGGGGCCTTGGCAGAGAGCTTGGCCTAGGTAACCTTTACATAAGCTTCAACGGCTGCTGGCCAGAGATCGGGGCCAGATCAGCCACAGGCAGCTTCAAGGACCTGGAGGCGGCTCCGACCCTCAGGATGAGGAAGGACCTTGGCAACTCCTCGACCCTGGTGGTGGCTTCAGCTGGCAACACCGCCCGTGCCTTTGCCCAGGCAGCGTCCGTGGCAGGACAGCCGGTAGCACTGGTCGTGCCGGAATCGGCCATAAAGAATCTATGGATCACCGTAGAGAAAGGGCCTTTGACCATCGTAAGCGTCAAAGGGGACTATTTTGACGCCATCCAGGTTGCGGAGACGATCTCATCCCTTAAAGGCTTCTCCCCAGAGGGCGGTGCCAGAAACGTGGCCAGGAGAGACGGCATGGGCACAGTGGTCCTGGATGCGACCCTGACCCTGGGCAAGCTGCCTCAGCATTACTTCCAGGCGGTAGGCAGCGGAACCGGCGGGATAGCAACCTGGGAGGCATCCATGAGACTCATCGATGATGGACGGTTCGGCAAGGCTCTTCCCAGGCTTCACCTGGCTCAGAGCCTCCCCAATGCACCCATCTACTACTCATGGAAGGGCTGCAGCAGGGAGTTCTGCCCCGGCGCAACCTTCGACGAGGTTTTGTTTAACAGGCGCCCGCCCTACGGCATGCCGGGAGGGGTCTGCGATGCCCTCAAGGCCACCGACGGAGATGTTTACGGCATATCCCGCCAGGAAGCAGAAGAGGCCAAGAGACTCTTTGAGTCCTCTGAGGGAATAGATATACTAAACGCCCCTGCGATAGCTGTGGCTGCCCTTGCCTCAGCTGCCCGATCGGGCGCCATAGGACGAAGCGATGTGGTTCTTCTGAATATCACCGGCGGAGGGCTGGCCAGGCTACAGGAGGCCATGGCCAAAAACTGCCTGGAAGCCGATATAGTAGTGTCTAAGCCAGAGGAAGCAGTCAATTTTATGGAGGGGAGGTATTGAAGTTCATCAATCTGAAGGTGTTGAGCGGGTTTGGTAAGGATGGTAGGTCCGACGACGTAGCCGAGATAGAGCTTGGCCCCGGAGAGATCGTGGGCATAGTAGGGCCCACGGGCTCGGGAAAGAGCACCCTCATAGGGGATATAGAGCAGCTGGCCCAGGGCGACACCCCTTCAGGCAGAAGGGTTCTACTCAATGGGGAGGTACCCGATCACGGACTTCGGACCGACCCCAGAAAGAAGCTGGTAGCACAGCTCTCTCAGAACATGCACTTTCTGGCCGATATGCCTGTGGGCGAGTTTCTGAGGATGCACGCTAAGAGTCGGGGAAAGGGCCCTGATCTGGCTGAAAAGGTAGTAGAGATCGCCAATACCCTGACCGGAGAGCCCATAGATCCATCCCATCCCCTCACAATTCTCAGCGGAGGCCAGTCCAGGGCCCTCATGACCGCGGATATC